>Ga0255781_10000623_pt1 | contig 28606 bp, 40 predicted proteins | sample 101ome_21_FD_179979 | JGI IMG/M metagenome (GOLD analysis project Ga0255781, IMG submission 179979) | Coastal salt marsh microbial communities from the Groves Creek Marsh, Skidaway Island, Georgia - 101413BT metaG (version 2) | ecosystem: Environmental > Aquatic > Marine > Intertidal zone >... | reverse complement strand
GAAATTGCCTGCGAAGCAACGCAAAGACAATAGCGAAGACCACCGCGTGGACAATCGCCGCTTGGGCCGAGCCGGCGCTGTTCTTCGGCAAAGTCAACAAGATACCAGGGGAAAGCGCGACGAAGAGAGCGGTCGTGACGATGAGATCGGTCTTCGTGAGCACCAAACCGAGGGCGCGGGCGATGAGGCTGTACGCGAGAAAGAACACGAGGGCGTGGAAGAACACCGCCGCTTGGGAGGTGTTTCCGCTTCTGAACTTGAGGTTTTTCCCCGTCGTGGTGAGAACCACGCCCGGGGAAAGAGCGACAAAAAGCGCCGCGGGGATGCTCACTTTCTGGGAGGTGATGTCGATCATCGTATTGGTATACTATAACTTAGAAGAAATTCTTCAAAGTCTCCCAGCGTCTTCTTCTGTAACAGCGCTGCGTGGTCCTCTCGGTTGAGCAGACGCCAGAGGTATTTCGCGTGTTCCACTTGTTTCACGTCGTCTCGGCGTTCACTCTCCGTGAAACAAAATTCGAGCCAGTCGTGGAAATGCAATTCGTCATAATCGTGCTCCAAGAATGCGTCGCGCAGGGATTCCTGCATGACGTCCCAAAGGAACCATAGTTCGTCTGAATATGCATCGTAATAGGTGTGAATATTCAGAAGAGGGTTGTTTTCTTCCGAGTCGGTGTGATCGTCATCGCTCGAGTGTGCCTCGGTTCCGACCGAGGCCTCGTAGACGTACTGTGACCACACCATTATTTATTCTTGGGGTTTTTCTTTTAAACCAGTCATACTGAGACTGGTGCTTTCCTTGGTCTCGCAGCATTCCAAAATGCACTCGATCGCACCGTTGAGTTGTTCCTCGTCGTTTTTGAAATACGTCCGCAAGCCTTCCGTGACTGTTTTTTTGTTCATCCCCTGCTTCCGCACTGATTTCTTTAGAGCGATCTTTCCTTTTTTTAGATTGATTGTGTCAATCTTTTCCTGTTGCATGTTCGCCTTGACTAATTCCTTCAAACTCTTCTCGGCCGCGACTAACACTTTGATGTCAGCCTTGGCATCGGCGATCTGTTTGCTGAGTTCGACCAATTTCTGAACGTTATGACTCAACTCTTCTGACATTTTCTAACTAATTTAGTGAAACAAATCTTTAATTACGTTTTTAATCCAACGGGCGTCGTGCAAGGTCCGGCACGATCGTGCTGTTGTTCCACACGTACGGTTGCTTCGGGTTCGGCAACTCGAATCGAATTTGCTGGTTGGCGTTGCGGAGGGCGCCACCGACGGTTTCCGGGAATCCGACTTGGGCACGCGGGGAGAGGAAGTTTTGCGCCTTCAAGATATCCTGGGGGGCGAACTCGGAGAAATCTTCCTCAGCGGCGACCTCACGCGGGAGGAGGGCGCTGGCCAAACCGGATCCCGCGCGCATGGAGCACTCACTGCCACCGCGGGCCGGGCTGGGTCCGGCCGACGGGCCACCGCCGACCATGCCGAAGGATTGATCGGAGAGCGGGGTGTAGGATTCGTTGACGGTGAACAGCAAATAAATGATGACAGCAACCGCGACGAGCATCAGCGTCTTTTTGGCCAACTTCATGGGTCTAGTATATAATTACATCAGATATTTTATTTTTTACTCCTGCACATCCGGGGTTGGCTCGACCTCAGATTCGACCGGGGCCTGAATTTCCTCCGCAGCCTCGGTGGGTTCGGGCTCGGGCTCGGCCGCGGCCTCTGGCTCTGGGGCCTCCTCCTCGGCCTCCTCGTCGTCCTCATCCGCGAATGCGGGTTCTTCTGGGTATTCGTTGACGATCGGGTCGGCGTGTAGTTTGGCTTGCACGAGGTTCCAGATCGGGCCGAAACTGCTTCGCGCAAAGTAGAGACCGGCGAACTCGACGATGAGGTTGCACGTCTTCCCCTCGACGATCGATTCGAAATCCGTCTGTTCCAAGTTGCAAGTGAAAACCTTGGTCGGTGGAATGCGTTCGACGCTGAGGCGTCCGGTGGATTCGAAGATGGAGGAATACGCAGCCTTGATTTGTTCTGGTGTCATCTCCGCCCCGAACCACGCCTCGGCATTTTCCGTCGCGGCGGTGATGTTCTCGTCCTCGACTCTGCGAATCTTTTTCTTGTTCGCCACCTGGTCGATGGTGAACTCGGCCACGCTCGCGGACGACCGGGTGCATTTCACCTTATTCAACTGAATGAACACCTTCTTGTCGTCGTCGCCCCTGACGCGGGCGTAGTACAATCCATCTTCATCTTTGGTCGGTGTACTGAATTTCATCCTTGGTGTGTGTATAATACGCGTCTCATTTCTTTAACCCTACGAATGGAATCTCCTTCGCGTTTTCCAGTACCTTGCGTGGGACCCATGAATCTCGTTTTTTGTTGAACCCATACAGCGTCTTCGTCTTCACAGTATTGGCGTTATTTTTCCTGTGTGTGAATTGGTTACCCACGTATGCGGTCGTGTTGTTTCGTACCCACCTACCCGTCTTGACGTCGAAGCGCTGTCTCCCGTGGGTCTTCGTGTACCCGGCCGGGGCCTTCGCACCCTTGGGGAGTTTGATCCCCTTCCCGAAAGCCTTGGCCAGGCGTTTCTGCTCCGGTTTCGTCGTGTATCTGGCGTATTTGGCAGGGTTCACCCTCGCCGCGGCCTCGACGTTGACTGAACGGATTCTGGGAAGGTTGAATTTCATGGGGGGTGGGGGCACCTTGTTCTTCACTCGGCGGTAGATGGCGTCGATGCCGTTCGACTTGAGAACCTTGAATTTCGGGTCCACGAGTCTCGCCAACTTGACCATGCGCGTCTTGTCCTTCTCCACCTTTTGCGGTCGCAGACCCAACTTTTGCATCTCGTAGACGTCGTCCAAGAGGAAGCGCTTGCCCCCGATGTACACGCGCTTGTCGCTCACCAAACGCCCGGTGTCTTTGTCCTTGTAAACGATGCCCTTCTTCTGGTTGTCGACGATCTCGTACCCGAACTCTTTCGGTCGCATGAAGGGAATGTCCAGGAGCCCCCCGAGCGTTCGCTGAATCACTTTTTTGTCCTTGATGCTGAAGCATCGCATCTGCAAGTCGAGGGCGAACAATTCGACGTCTATCAAGACGTCCTCCGGCTGGGGTTTGTTCGCGTTGGAGGCTTTCTTCTTCTTAATCAGGGTGTACCTCCTGGTGACGTACGGCCCTTTCGACGCGAAGGAGATGCCCAGGAAACGTGCCAATTTCGTCTTCTTGGACAGGCGCCTCTTGATTTTTTCATCCAACTGTTGGCACACCCTCCCGAGTTTGTCCCAAAGGATCAACTTGATGCTCTGGAGTTTTCCGAAATATTTCTTATCGTAGGGAATTCTCGGGGCGAATTTGGTGTCAATGTCCGAGGTCACCACGCGCTCGTCTCTGGGAAAGTGCATGTTGAAAGCCTCCCCGCCGGCGATCACCATGTCACCCATGGGCTTGAGGAACTTGGTGAGGTTCCCCACCGTGTTCAGTATGATGTCTCGAACGCTATCGGTCACGACGACGTAGATCATCTTGTCGAGAGACTCTTCGCCGTGCTTCGAGACGAGGCGACGCCTGAACTCCGCGACCTTGTCTTGGTCGTAATATTTCTCAAGCACCGGATCATTGAAGAATAAATTTTTCTTCGTGAACTCCTTGATTGATTTGTCGGAGTAAACTTCCCTGTCCATTATTATATCTCCACATAATAATAATAATGTCGACGCCGACGTGTGATGGGTGTCGATGTTACGCGCGCAGCGAGAGCCTCTACCCGAGGCGCTACCAGTTCTGTGGCAAGATGTACCCAAACGGTGTCGTGTACCCGTGTCCGTCCCGGTGCTGCGACGGCGGTTGCCCCGCGAAAGGGATTCCCACGGACGTGGAGGTCGTCGACGTGCGCAAGGTGTACCGCAAACCCCCACCCTTCCTGAAATTGCTATTGCTTTTCCTCATCGTTTTGAGCACGATATTCATGACTTAAAGACGACCACCACTATCTAAACACAAAAGAAGCAAGAATGTCTGTTGAATCCATTGCCGCCGATATCACCGCTCTCCGCGCCGAAGTGAAGGCCATCGCCAAGTTGCTCCGCAAGGTCAAGGCGAAGCAAGACGACCCGACCGGCGAGATCGCCGCTAAGCGCGCCGAGAACAACGGTTTCAACCGCAAGCAAAAGATTAGCGAAAAGTTGCGAGCCTTCTTGGGCGCTGAGGCCGACGCGATGGTTTCCCGTTCCGAGGTCACCAAGTTCATCAACAAGTACATCACCGAGAAGGGCTTGAAGCACCCGGAGAACGGCCGCGTCTTGGTCTTGGACGACAAGTTGAGAGACCTCCTCCAACCGCCGGCGGACGTCACGGTCACGTACTTGAACCTTCAAAAGTACCTCTCCCCGCACTACATCAAGGCTTAAAATTTTTGAGTTATAATAAATATATATGAATGTCACCAAGCAAGCGATAGAAACACTTGTTGGTACAAAGATAAATAATTTGTCTCTGTACCAAAAAGCATTCACCCACAAGAGTTCACTGAAAGAGCACCCCCACCTCGGCGAGTCCTACGAGCGCCTCGAGTTCATCGGCGACAGCGTTCTCGGCTTTGTCATCACCCGCTTTCTCTATGAATCCTACCCGAACGAACAAGAGGGGTTCCTCACCAAGGCGCGCACAAAGTTGGTGCGCTCGGAGTGCCTGGCCGCGATCTCCGAAAAACTCAATCTCGCACGCTTCGTGTTGATGGATGAGAAAGGACACCGAAACGGGTGGACGACGAATAAAAAAATCCAAGAGGACGTCTTCGAAGCCCTGTGTGGGGCCATCTACGAAGACCTCGGGCTGTTGCATGCCAAGCAATTCATCTTGCGCATCTACACCAATCCATACTTTGTGAACATGCAGAGCCTCCTCGTGGACGACAACTGGAAGGACTGGCTCATGCGCCATTGCCAACAGAAAGCGGTCGCCCTCCCGGACTACAGGGTGGTCTCGCACGAGGACGGGCTCTTCCAAGTCGAGGCGTGGGTGGACGGACGATTCGGTGGGAGGGGGAGGGCGAAGACGAAGAAACAGGCGGAACAAATGGCGGCCAGGGCGTTCTTTTACCCACATTTAAACGATAGCGCCGCTTAATCACTAAGATGCACCCGAACGTTAAGCGACTCATCGAACTCGACGCCAACGGTCCAGCCCAGAAAAGCGAGGAATGGCTCGCCCTCCGCCATGGGATGCTCACCGCCTCGGACGCGGCGACGGCCATCGGTAAAAACAAATACGAGACCGCGCATCAGTTGCTCCTTCGAAAGTGCGGCTTGGTCCCCAAGTTTCAGGGCAACGAGGCGACGCGGCACGGGGAGAAATACGAAGACGAGGCGCGCATCCTCTTCGAAAAGGAATACAACGAGGTGGTCCACGAATTGGGGGTGATGCAACACCCGGTGCACAAATTCCTGGGTGGCTCCCCCGATGGGGTCACAGAGTCGAATTGCCTCGTCGAAATCAAGTGTCCGATGATGCGCGACATCGGTGATGGGTCCGTTCCTGAGCATTATTTGCCACAATTACAGTTATGTATGGAGATCCTTGACCTACCCAAGGCGTTCTTCATCCAATACAAACCGGCAGAGTTCAATTGGCCGCGCCCGATGGAGTTCGTGGTCGTCGAAATCGAGCGCGACAGGGGGTGGTTCGAGGAGTTCTTCCCGGTGATGCGCGCGTTCTGGGACAAGGTGGAATACCACAGGGCACACCCTGGGGAGTTGCAACCACCACCCCCACCGAAATCGAGACCGAGAAAAATCAAGGAGAACCCGATCGAGATTCAATCCGATTCAGACGACGACTATTTCAGTGACTAGTCAAATAATTTCTCTTGTATTATTATATATTATCACACATGGCTAACAACAACACGATTGTCAAGCGCAAACTCCGCAACCTCATCTCCGCCACGGAAAAGTTGGTTCAGACCGTCGGTTCGAAGGCTATGGTTTTCCACGGCACGGCGAAGAAGACCGCGGGTGGTCTCAAGAAGAAGGACCTCTTCAAGGACAAGGATGGCAACATCAAGTCCAAGAAGGCGTCCGCCGCGGCCAAGAAGAACAACAACTTGGGTGCGTTCAAGGCGAAGAAGGGCAGCAAGGGCTTCAAGAACGCCCCGAAGAAGGGCTCCATGGAGTACAGCCAACTCGTCTAAATTAATAATCCCCACCTACTACAAAACACATGAATCAAGACGAGATCGTGAAAAAGTGGAAGGCGAGTGTCAAGGAGGCGAAGGAAGGCCAGAAGCGTGACGTGAACGCGTGGCGACCTATCAAGTACGGGGCGCTGTCGAAGGCGGCGTTGGCGCAATTCACGGCGAAGATGATCAAGACTACAAAGTAAACTGAAATCCCTTTAATCTCTCGGGTTCGAACACTTGCAATTGGTACAATTTCCACGTGACACCGAACTTTTTATTCAAGAAATAGACGGAGGCCGCCTCGGCGATGCCCTTGCCACTGTTTCTTGCATACAATTTATCCTCGAGGGTGTCGGTGAGTCGATTCTTTTGCCCGTCGAAGACGTCGCACTTGACGCGGTCGTCGATGGTGCTGTCCACCTTGACCCTGAACTTTGGGGCGTAATCGCCGCCGTCGCTCTCCTTGATGTTACTGTTGAAGAGAGGGGTGAGTTCCTCCGCGGTCTTCTTCTCACCGAAGATTTCCTCGGAATTCTCGGCCACGGTCTCGACGATCTTCGCCTCCACCTGGCGGAGGGTTTGGTAAAACTTTTGCACGAACGATCCCTCCTCGTCCCACCCGTTGAGGGAGAAATCGATGTTGTACTTGGTGGCCCCGACCTCCGGGGTGAACCCAGAGACGCCGAAGGGCATGTACAGACGGGGCAATTGGACGCGAAAGGGCTTCTCGTCCTTTGTGCACAGGACCATCTTCCGGCCCTTGTATTCACGGACGACGAGTTGGTCGAGGCATTCGGTGAATTTAAGCATCGTCGTGTTTTAATTATTAAACGTATGTAAACTTTAAGTTATCCCGAACACGCCACGCACTCGGGCTCGAGGGTGAATTGAATCGCCTTCGCCTTGGGTTTGGTGCGCAAGTAGTACATCCCGGTCTTGAGCCCTTTTTTCCACGCGTACATGTGCATGGAGGACAGTTTGGCGAACGTGGGCGCCTCCACGAAGAGATTCATCGATTGGGATTGGCAGATGAATCGCCCTCTGTCGGCAGCCATGTCGATGATGCACTTTTGAGAAATCTCCCACACCGTCTTGTACAATTGTTTCAACTCATCCGGAATCTCGATGATGTTTTGAATCGACCCCCCGGCTTTAATCATCAGGTCGCGCATTTCTTTGGACCACATCCCAATCTTTTTCAAATCCTCCACCAAATATTTATTCACGACGACGAACTCACCCGCCAAGACGCGTCGGAGGTAGATGTTGGTCGTGAACGGTTCGAAACACTCGTTGTTGCTCAGGATTTGTGCCGTCGACGCCGTGGGCATCGGTGCCAGGAGGAGGGAGTTGCGCAGACCCTTCTTGACGCGCTCGCGCATGGCGTCCCAGTCCCACAGACCGCTGTGCTTGGTCTCGCCCTCGCTCCACATGTCCATCTGGAGCACACCTTGGGACGCGGGTGAGCCCTGGAAACTCTCGTACGGACCCTCCACCTCGGCCAACTCACACGACGCCTCGAGGGCGGCGTGATACATCGTCTCGAAGATGGCGGCGTTCAGTGCCCTCGAACCCTCGCTGTCGAAAGGGAGGCGCAGGAGGCAAAACACGTCGGCCAAGCCTTGGACGCCGATGCCGATCGGGCGGTGGCGCAGGTTCGAACGCTTCGCCGTCTCGGTGGGATAAAAATTAATGTCGATGACTTTGTTGAGATTCTTCGTCAACACCTTCGTCACCTCGTGGAGGCGTTCGTGGTCGAATCCACCGTCTTTGACGAATTTCGGGAGGGCGATCGAGCCCAGATTACACACCGCGGTTTCCTCGGCGTCGGTCTTCTCGATGATTTCCGTGCACAAGTTGGAAGATTTGATCGTGCCGAGATTTTTCTGGTTCGATTTTGCGTTGCACGAATCCTTGTAGAGCATGTAGGGCGTCCCGGTCTCGCTCTGAGATTTCAGGATGGCCCTCCACACCGTCTGCGCTGGGAGCGTTCGCCTCGCCTTGCCCTCGCTCTCGTATTTCCTGTACAGCGCGTCGAACTCTTCACCGTGGCAATCGGAGAGCCCCGGGCACTCGTCGGGGCACATCAGGGACCAATCCCCACCGCTCTCCACGCGTCGCATGAATTCGTCGGGTATCCAAAGCGCGGTGAAGAGGTCTCTCGTGCGTGCCTCCTCGTCGCCCTGGTTGAGTCTCAACTCCAAAAACTCCATGACATCCGCGTGCCAAGGTTCGAGGTAGATGGCGCACGACCCCTTCCTCTTGCCTCCTTGGTTCACGTATCGCGCGGTGGCGTTGAAAACTCGTAACATGGGGACGATCCCATCGGCCTGGCCGTTGGTGCCCCGAATCCGGGACTTGTTCGCCCGCACGTTGTGTACGTGCACCCCGAGCCCCCCACTCCATTTCGAGATTTGCGCGCACTCCGTGATGGTGCCGTAGATGCCGTCAATCGAATCGTCTTTCGTCGCCACCAAGAAGCACGACGAGAGTTGTGGCCTCGGGGTGCCGCTGTTGAACAGCGTGGGCGTGGCGTGGGTGAAATTGCCCTGGGACATCAACTCGTACGTCTCCAAAACCTTTTCAACGTCCTCCCCGTGAATCCCGACGGCGACTCGCATCCACATGTACTGGGGCGTCTCCACGACGTGTCCGTTGATTTTGAGGAGGTACCCTTTCTCCAAAGTCTTCAGGCCGAAATATCCGAAATCGAAATCCCTCTCGGGCACGATCGAGTCTTTCACCTCTTTGGCGGTCTTGACGACGTCCTCGGTCACGATGCCCTCGGCGTGAAGTTTTTTCATGGCGATGTGGAAATTGTTTGGTGCCTGCTTCCTGATGTTGGAGGCGACGATGCGCGTCGCGAGGGTTTCGTAATCGGGGTCTTCTGTGATCATCCCGATGCATATCTCAGCACTCAGAGTATCGATTTCAGTGGTCTTGATGCCGTCGTACATGGACGAGAAGACTTTCTGGGCGACCACGGTCGGGTCGACCGAGGTTGACAGCCCGTCGCACAGATTCGATATTCTGAGGGTGACTTTGTCAAACTTGACATCCTCAATTTTTCCGGAACGCTTTTGCACTCGCATGGCTGGCTGATACCTAACTAATGCCGTATATTTTTAAGTGCACTTAAAATCACCGGAGCGGACGACGACCGCGCCCACGGCTTCAAACTTTCGCGTCGGATGCAAGAAATACGTGTTGTTGTTAAAGAGGCCCGGGACACCAGGCTTGCTCACTGGGGCGTAGGAGTTGACGAAGCACGCCGGCGACTTGCACGGGACGGTGTCCGGGGACGACGGCTTCTGGGCGAACGTCTCGTCAAAATCTGCGAGGACGACTGGTTGCATGATTGAATTATTATAGACTGGGATTATTTTCACTGCTCATAGTAATGAGTAGCCTCAGCACCCTGAGACAATCTGAGACCCCTTTGAACACGCTCTTCTTCTCAGAATTCAATCGAAATCTCCTCCAGCACGCGATCCGCACCCGTTTCCGTCAGATTTCAGGTGGGATCGAGATCGACCGCCAGTCCGACGACGACCTCTTCGCCCTCATGCGGGTCATTTTCATCAATAACGCCGGCGATCACTACCAACGCGTGAACGAGCAGGTGCGTGAGATGAACACGATCGTCATGAACGCCGCGGTGAAGCAAATCAAGACCGGTGTGATGCAACAGATCGATTACCTCCGGGACACGGAGAGCATGGCCGAACCCTTGGCCCAGCCGATTAACACGTCCACCCACGGGAAAAAGATTCCGTTCAACGAAAAAATTGGTGTATAAACGTTTCGACCCCATGTATGATTAAGATATATGTGTCTGAATCAATACAAAGAACAGACCAAGCGTCTGTGCAAATTGCGAGGATGGGACGGCACGGTGGAACAAACGTGGCTTCTCCTGTCCGAGGAATTCGGTGAATTAGCGAGCGCGATTCGGCAATACAACAGGGTCTTCAAAAAAATCAACCTCAAGAAGGAGAAGGGTCAGGACGTGGCGAGTGAGATGGCGGACGTCCTCTCCTACATATTTCAACTGTCAGCACAACTCGACATCGACCTCGACGACGCTTGGAACGAACAATTGACGAAGATGCACACAAAAAAATATGCACCTAATACAAATGAGCGAGTCCATGCTAGACGACGAAAACCAGATGAATGGGTGGAACCCGTTTGTGAACGAGCGCGATCTACTCCTCCCGGGTGCGGTCCGGCGTAACGGGGATTTCGATGATTTCGACGAGGTCGTCGCGGAAAACACGTGGGGGGTCCCAGACGCCGAGCCCTCCCCCCTGTGCGAGGTGGCGGCGACGATGGGTGACCGCACGGTGGATTTCTGCAAGCCCGCGGCGCCGAACTGCGTGGACAAGAGGCCGATGCAACCGAAGCGATACATCGATTTGGGGTGGACGTGCAAGAACCCGCGCGGAGGTGGTCCAGCACCGAAGAGGGCGGTCAAAGTCATCTCTCCCTCCCCGAGGACGAAATTGGTGGTGAGGCCATTCGTTATTTTTATTCTTACATTGTTAATTCTATTTCTATTAATCTCAAGACGTTAAATAACTTTTCCAAGCGACGCGTGTCCGTCGTGCGCTCGATGAGATCGAAAAACGTGTGGTCGATCGTCTCGAAGACGTAATCGCGCTGCCAGTCCGAACGCACGTCGATCCACGGCGGGGTGAACGAGGGGTCCAGAATGCGCATGGTGTGCATGAGCCATATCTGCGCCTTGGTGCCCGGTTCGAGGTCGTTGCATATGTTCGCGAGGGCGACCTCGCACATCTTTTGCAAGACCTCCGTGGTCTGCTCCACCATGGAATTTAAAAACTTGTCGTATCGAACAGTCTTCTTGAGGGATTGGATCTCCACCCAACTCCCAAGTGGACGCGTCGCGAGATTGTCGACGTGGGTTTCGTATTCCCTCGCGTACGGGCTGTACCGGTCGTACTCGATGCGAACGTAGTCGAGTCCCGACTCGACGTCGTGAATGTACTTGGCGGAGTGCAAGAACATCATTTTACATATATGGTGGGTTTTCTGCCTTAAGCCCATCGAAACCTCGGTATGTCTTTAAAATGCGTTACTCTTCCATCGCCAACAATCATTTTTCCTACATCCTCACCCTGGATGAATTCAGGAATCAATTCACCCAGGGGGTGGCTGTGCGACCGTCGTACGTGAAAATAACCACCATCACCATGATTTCAAGGTTCGAACAACCGCTGGACATCCACCGCGTGCGTGGGACGTTTGAAAAATTAGGTGAACTCAAGTGGAGACACAAAGGGTCCAGGTCGAAGAGGCAGATCACGTGGTCCCTCGGAAACGCGGTGTTTTACAACCAAGTGACCCTTCGGTGCGTTGACGAGTTCAACTCCGTGAAGAGCGTGAAGATTTTCCCGAACGGAAGCATCCAAGTCGCCGGGTGCACCTCCCTGTTCGATTGTCAGAGAATCATAGACCAATTGGGGAAGATGCTGTTCGTCATCCTCGGCAAACGTCTCAAGGCGGAACAATTCAAGGTGGTGATGATAAACAGCAACTTCTCCCTCAATCACGAGTTGAATCTCATCGCGGTGCACAGACATTTCGACGAACAGGGGGACATATTCTCCGTGTCGTTCGAACCCGAGAGGTACAGCGCTGTGAAAATTAAATTCAAACCCGCGGAGGAGATGAAACAAATCACCGCCAGTGTGTTTGCGACTGGAAAAGTAATTATCACAGGAGCACGCACGTTGAAAGAGATCGCCTACGCGTACAACATCGTCGCCTCGACTATTCACGCCGAACCCTCGCTAGCGGTGAAACCCACGGAGAATGTGGACGTGTTCGACAGGTACATGGGATACGACACCGAGAAAATGGTACGAGCGCTTCGGAACAAAGGGCATCAGTCGTGGGTGCGAACTATCGAAAACAAACAGATAAATTTCTCAGCATGTAATAACAACAACTAACATGTCTCAGCGCATGGGCATGGCCGATGGAAGATGCTACCAAATCCACTCCTCGTCGAGATTGATCAACAACTACGTGATGCAACAAGAAGGCATCAACATGGAAGACAACTATTCCTACCGACAGTACTTGCAACGCACGGGTCCGGCGGTGTTGGACAAGATCCAAGCCGCCCAAGGCAACGAAAAGTGCAACCAGTGCCACACCCCGCTCCTCAATTTGAAGAACACGTACTGAGTGAAAAATGGCGAAAAATTATTCGCTTTATTAACCAGGAATGACCACATGCAGTATATGTCTGAACGAGGTGCGGTCGTCTCGACACAACTCAAATCCGCCGATACGTTGCGGACATATATTCCACAGACACTGCCTGGAGAAATGGAAAGCGAAGGGCAAACACACGTGTCCACTCTGCCGTCAAGTCTTCGACGTCTCTAAGTTTACGGTGTCCCTCACCGTCACGAACAATTACACCTCGAACGTTTCGACCACGAATCTGAACACGGAGAACGTCTTCAACGTGTTTGATATTTTTGAATTGAACGTCGACCTCGAGGACACCCTCGATCTGGACCGATTATTTTCGGACATTGGTCTGACGCTTGACGACGTTGACTCGAACGTTTTTACTTTTGGCGCCGACATTCCTCTTATGGGCGGGGGCAGTGGGTCCGACTCGAACACCCTTCCCAGCGACGCAGAAAGCGTTACAGAATAACTTGTAGTTGAGCCCAGGGTACGCCCTCGACGCCGTGCGAGGGTCCTTGATGATCTTCCCCTTGGCGTCGGTCAGGAGCGCGCCCGTGGCCCACCCTCTCTTGTGAGACCACACGTTCGCCTTGAATGTCAGGAGTTTCCCAGGTCTGAGCGTGCGCAACACCTTATTCTTCGCCTTGGCCTTCTCCACCGCGCGGGACACGCGTTGGACGGGCACCTTGAAAAAACGCGCGACGCTCGTGATGGTGTCGCCCTTTTTCACCTTGTATTCAACCACCCCGTGCTGTTTGTACCAGTGGAAATCCCCTTGTTTGATGAAATTCGACGGACGCGCGGGAGCGACGAAAAGCATCGTCTTGTAGTACCCCTTCCTGCATCGTTTCTGAGGATCCTTGCACACGTACACCTTTTTCGGGTTGTCGCTGACCACGCGCCTGGCCAGGTCCTTGCAGTGGGTGTAGGAGTGCGGGAGGGAGGAGAGACCAGAGCGGTCACCCGGGATGCTCTTGTGCGGACGCGACGCGGCCTCGTAATCAGAGAACGCGTAGGCGTAACAATTGTTGTTACCCACACCCCGACGACTGCTCCACAGACGGTGGGTGAATTTCTTCTCAGAGCCACTCAGTGGGAGTTTCATTTTTATTTTGTTTTATTAATATATAGAAACAAATTAAAATGGCCCTCAAAGAAGTCGTTCGAAGCAAGAGCCGCCGGGAACTCCTCAGTGAATTGGTGACTTTCCTCCTCACCCTCCTCCTCTCCTCCTTCCTCATCCGACTCATGTGGAATCGATCCTTGGTCCCACACATCACCGCACTGAAGCCGATCAGAACCCTCGGTGACGCATTTTTGCTCAGCATGTCCCTCTCCGTCCTCAAGTGCTGCTAATTTGAATTTGAATATTGAAAAACTTGTTTTCAGATTTTTGAATATTCAATCTCTCACATCTCGTTGTATCCGACGTGTCTCTCCCCTTCTGGGCTCACGAGCGTCGGGAACGCCTTGACGTCTCCGCACTCACCCTTCTCGCAATCCTTGAAGACGTGGTCGATGCCCTTCTTTTTCATGTAATCCAACTGCTTGCGCGTCCACCCACACCCCATGGTTCCGAAGACGGTCCACTTCCCCTCCGCAGAGGTAGTGGCCGGTGCACTCGGGGCGACGGCGCCACGACCGGTGTTCATGAGGATGTACAAATCTACGAGGAGGAGGATAATAAAGGCGATCATGTGTGTTACATTGCACTGAGATTATTTATTTTATATCACTCGTCAATCATGTCTTCTTCGAATTCTTCCTCCTCTTCCTCGCCTTCATCCAGAGACGTTCCAGCGTCGGACGACGGGAGGTCGATGCCTTGGAAGGCGAACGACGGGAGTCTTTGCGATTGTTCCATCAAAACTTGGGAGAGTCGAATCGTGACACCGAACTTGTTGTCGATGAACCACACCGATTGCACGTCGCAAATCGCGCAGCACTTTTGTCCCTTCTCGACGGTGTCGAGGGAGACGCGCTCGCGCTTCATGTTGTACGCCTCCGGGACGAATGTCCCGTCCGGCTTGGTGAGGATTTTAAGTTTCATCGTCGCCGGGTAGTCCTCCTTGCCCGGGCGGACGATCGGCTTGTACAGGGCCTGTTTGAGGACCTCGACGTTAAACTCCTTCCCAAGCCACTCCTTGGAGTTTTCGGCGACGGTGTTCACGATCAGTTCGTCCAACTGCTCGAGTTGCCCCTTCAGTTCCATCGCCGCCTCGTTGTCGGTGTCGAATGAGAGATCGAGGCTGTAACTCGTTTTCCCAGAGGCCTCGTCCGTGTAGGAGGACATCCCGTACGGAGAGCGAAGGAACGGAAGTTGGAGGTAGAGTTTCTTGTTGTCGCTTTGGAGGTAAACCGTTTTGTTTCCCATCTTACCTTTCTTCATCTTCGTGAAGGTAATCTTGGAAACATCGAAATCTTTGGATTGGGTGATAGCGAGCGACATGTTTCTGTTTCTTGTGTATAGTAATATCTGGGCTGAAAACTTTAAGTCGCGATTTTTTTTGTCAGCCAAGAATAGGATGAACCCAGTGACACTCATCATCGCCCTGCTCTTCGCGGTGTGCTGCTGCTGCTGCAGCGTATCAAGCAGCGTCGGTGGATTTTGGAAATGCACCGCCGGCTCTTTAGATCCGTACGATTTCAGTTTGGACGCGTGCACCGAAATCCCAGACGTGACGAGCGTGTACGCGCAATACGTTCGAATCCAGCAGACGACTAAGAAAGCCATCAAGATTGCGGAGATCGCCGTCTACGACGGGGATAAACCCATCAGCCAAGACAAAGTGGTCAAGGCGTCGTCAAAGTTGGAGGGATTCTCCCTGCAAAATCTCACCTCGGGGGGACAACCGTCGGATGGGTTCGGTGGAACCACGGACGCGACGGACGCCGAATACATCGAAGTAGACCTCGGACAGGAGACCAAGGTGAGTCTCGTCTACGTCGTGAACGCCCCGGACACCCCCGACGGGTTGAAGGGATGCGAGATCGTCCTCTTCAATAAAGACAAAAAGGAGGTGAAAAAATCAAAGAAGTGTGAGGTGGACGGTCAAGCCATCGTTTGGACGACCTCCGGGGACGCCCTCCAATCCACGGCGTTGAGGGACGTGGAGAAGAACATCCACGTCAACGGGCGATACGTGAAACTCATGCACACGGAGAATGAACCGGTGATAAACCTCGCCCTCGTGAAGGTCTTGGACGACGAGGGACTCGATTACGCGAATGGGAAAATCGCAAAGTCGAACTCCGTGCACCCCGCGGGTCCGATGAAGAATTTGACGGACAAGAACAAAGATAATTTCGCACACACGCATGGACCGAACACTGAAAAGGACTGGATCGAAATTGATTTGGGCGCCACGCAAAAGATTTATTCGATAGAAATTTACAATCGTAAGGATTGTTGTAAAGACCGGGCGAAAGGTATTCAAGTGTCGGTGTTGGACGAAGAGAGGGACATCGTCTCCCGTACGCCCCTTATCGCGGAGGAAAAAGACCAATACACGTACACCTTCGTGAACGGTGCGGGTGAATGGGTCTAAACTGCATTGATTACAAGGGTCACTCTTTCAAAAAAAATGTCCCCCACTTTTAGATGGGAGTTGGAGTTCTGATCCTTCTGCTCTTTTGCGTGTGTTGCATCGTGTCCTCTTTCGGGGCGGGGTCTTACGCGTATCTGTACATGGGACCGGCGGCTGAAATCGACCCAACGTCCGAGGAAATCCTCGCCGCGCTCGGACCCGTTCCCGGGGTGAAAGCGAAGACGGTGAAACTCGTCAACGCCCAGGGTGTTCTCGTCCAGGAGATACAAATCCTCAACAAGATGGCGCGCAACCTCTCCGACGGGGTGACAGCGAACACGGACGAACCCACGGCTTACGTTCTCACCTTGGACAAAGACGTGGAGATCGATAAGGTGGCTGTGATTAATAAACCAGGACCAGCGCAAACGATCGTCGGGTCGCAATTGATATTCGTGAACGCAGCCGGGAATGAAGTGAAGAAATCGAAAACCATTTCGACCGCAGAAAACGTTCTCGAGTACGACCTCCTCGTGGACAAGTGGAGGAAAGCGTCGTTCAAGAAATACAACTATAAAGAGGACGGGACGCCCCCCGAAGCACCGTCTCAGAGCGACGGACCCAGTCCCGATCCCGATGAAAAAAATGTTGAATAACTATATACACTATGGGTCTCTTCAAGGACTGCGGTTGCGGCTGCAATGGTAAGAAGCAGGAACAAAAATTTACCATCAGCGTCATCAGTGCGCTGACTTTTTTTCTCGTTGCCAACCCTCAGACGTACATTCTCACGCGGCGATTGTTGGGTGCCGGTCTCTCCTCTGTGAACGGTAACCCGACGCTTCTCGGATTAATCATCCACAGCATCGTTTTCTTGCTCATCGTGTGGGCGATGATGAACATCCGACAGGAAAAGTACGAAGCCCCGGCTCCGGCTCCAGCGAAGGCGGAGGCGAAGGGCCCGTCCCCGGTCGTCGAGGACGAGGAAGAGGAAGAGGAAGAGGAAGAGGAAGAGGAAGAGGAGGGCCCGTCCCCGGGACCGACTCCGGAAAAGAAGGAGGCGGAGGGTCTCATGTTCATGGACCTCGAAGACGGTTTCGCCTCGTTCGACCTCGAAGGTTCCTCCGTGGGTGCCGGCCCGGCGCCGATGACGGCCTCTCACATGACGTGCGGGTGCCCGGACGGTACCACGGTGCAAGTTGCTCGCAAGTAAATCATCTCAGGTGTGTTAAATTAAAACAAATTACACATTCAAAATGTCCGAGACAAACGCCTTTTGAATGTGCATAAAAAAAAGTTATTGACAAGTATGCTACGATATGCCGCAACGAATAGAGAATTGTCGGGGGTGATACGAAAATATCAACTTAGGGGGGAGAGGGTCATCCTCGATTACGCGAGGGAGAATTGTCATTTGACAGAGGCACCCCATGTGGAGGAGATAACGAAGACGATGATTCGAGCCATCCCCCGTGGTTCGATGTGTGCGGTCAAGTTTACGAGTTTCGGGTCGAGGGAGAACGAGACCGAGGCGAAGGAACACGTGGCCTCCATCGTGGAACTGGCCGAGACCAAGGGCGTGGACATCGCGGTGGACGCCGAGGACGTTCTATACCCCCAATCGTGTTACGAACTCATGCACCGTTACAACACGAGAGAACATTCGAGGGTATACAAGACCTATCAAATGTATCGGAGAGATGCGTTCGACGAACTATTGCGGGACATCGAACAGTCGCACGCGGATGGATTCAAGTTGGGGGTGAAATTAGTGAGGGGCGCGTATCTCAACAGACAGAGAAATTTGTTTGATAAAAAAGAAGATGTCGATCACAATTACAATAAAGCCCTGCATTACGCGTGCACCGCGCCTCACGTGCACACTATCGTCGCCACCCACAACCCCGTGTCTCTGCGCATCGCTCGTAAGTTTGACATGGACCGCTTCGTGACGGCCAAACTCATGGGATTCGACGAGCGCGACGTGATGGATTACCGATACGTCCCCTACGGAACACTCATGGAGTTGACCCCGTACCTGTTTCGGCGGTTACGCGAGCGCATGGCGTGGGATTAGAAATCTTCGTCGAATCCTATGTCTTCGGCGGTGTCGTCCATTTTCCCATATTCCCCCACCCTCTTTTCGAAAAAATTAGTTTTCCCTTCCAGGGAAATGTTCAACATGAAATCGAATGGGTTTTTGGCGTTAAAGATGGGCGTCGCTCCAACGCTCTTGAGGAGTCGATCGCTCACGAATTCGATGTACGTCGACATCTCTTCGGAGTTCATCCCGATGAGACGGCACGGGAGGGCTTCGCATATGAAATTCTTCTCGATGTCCACCGCCTCTTGAACTATCTCACGGAGGGTCTCCGCCTTCGGTGGGTGTTTGAGCATTTTGAAGAGTTCGACCGCGAATTCTTGGTGCAAGGCTTCGTCTCGAGAGATCAATTCGTTCGAGAACGTGAGTCCGGGCATCAACCCTCGTTTCTTGAGCCAGAAGATGGCGCAGAAAGAACCGGAGAAGAAGATGCCCTCGACGCACGCGAAGGCGAAGAGTCTCTCGGCGAACGTTCTCTTTCGGTCGAACCATCTGAGAGCCCATCTCGCCTTCTGGGCTATGCACGGGATGGTTTGGATGGCGCCGAACGCCTCCTTCTTCTCCGCGGGGTCTTTGATGTACTTATCAATCAGTAAAGAATACGTTTCCCCGTGCACCATCTCGTTGTGACATTGGTACGCGTAAAAACTCCTCGCCTCCGCGGACGCCACCTCGTCGGCGAAATTGTTGTTGATGTTCTCGAACACGATCCCATCCGACCCCGCGAAGAAGGCCAGAATGTATTTGATGAATCGTCTCTCATTATCGTTCAACTTGGTCCAGTCCTCCATGTCCTTGGAGAGGTCCACCTCCTCCGCGGTCCAGTTTGACATTTGTGCTTTTTTGTACAGTTGCCACAAGTTCTTGTGTTCGATAGGGAACACGGTGAATCTGGACAGCGTCGGGTGGAGGAGGGGTTCGTACTCGTCCTCCAGATATTCCTGAAACTCGAAAAAATTGCCAATCCTGAAGTCACATCCCGGTGTCGTCAAAAAAATCTGTGGGTACGCGTCGAGGGACCCCCCACATTTCTCTTTAACCTCCTCCCTCGGGATTTCTCTCTTCTCGTACGGCAAGTTTTCGTCTTCACATAGTTTCTTTGCTAAATCACAATATTTGCAATCTTGCTTGGAATAAATAATAAATGTCATCTGGTGGGGCTGGGTATTGTACCTAAATATTTTTTGTGTGGAAATCTTAAGTTATGAATGCGATTATCCCAGGTGAAATCAAAGAAAATGAGTGCGTCAGGGCCATGGTGAAAGAGGACGACGTGGAGGAGGAGATGCTCGGCGTCGTCACGCTGAACACGGGTCGAGGACTCGTGGGCGTCCGCCTCCTGACCCCGACGGAAAAGTTTTACAAGAACGCCCCGGTGTGGGCCCTCGACGAAGACGTCACCGCGGTCCCGTGGGAGGCCCTCACCGAGCACCATCCCGACTGCACCCTCTGTGAACTCGATTTCAAGTCCGTGGGTGAAGATCTGTGGGTGGCCCTCGAGGACATCGACGTCGAGGAGACGGACAGCGAGGTGTGGAGCGACACCGACACCGACCTCTCCGGTTTCATCGTGAGCGATGGAGACGTCTCGGGACAGGAAGACGTCCCGGAGGGTGCGCGCGAGATCGACCGCGTGTGGGACGACTGGAACCCGACAAGTCCAGGCGCGCGCTCGTTCAAGGACACCATCGACGCCATCGAAGCGAGAATAAGACACTCTTTTTGAGTTAAGTGCGTCAGGGCACGAAAACTAAAAAATCGCGTGATTGCACCAAAAATGCTGGCAGCAATATGGTCAGACTTGGAAATTCTCCGAGCCGAAGAACAACAACAACAGATTCAAATGAAAAAGCCAGTGGATACGATTAACTTTTGTTTGTGTGGTGGGCAAAAACTTTTAGTGGATGGCCTCCCCACGTGCACCGAGTGCGGTCGCGTGGACACCATATTCATCGACGATGGGGCGGAGTGGAAGAGTGGGATCTCTTCGGACGGACAGGTGACCGACGGTTCGAGGTGTGGGAACCCCACCGCGCCGTCTGAATTGTTTTCGCACTCGTGGGGGAAGAGTTGCATCATCGCCGCGGGTCGTGGGTCGACCTACAAGACTCGGCGCATGGCGAAGATTAATTTCCACCTGTCCATGAGCAATCACCGCGACCGTTCTCTGTTTCACGCGTATCGAGAGATCGACGAGGCGTGTCCCACCCTCCCCGAAAACATTCGTCACGATTCTAAGACGATGTACAAAAAGTTTAACGAACTCAAACTCACCCGTGGTTCGGTGCGCACCGGCATCAAGGCGAATTGCGTCTTATTCGCGTGTCGCCTGAACAAGTACCCGAGGTCGTCCAAAGAGATCGCGGACATGTTTCAGATTAGCACCAAAGACATCAGTCGCACGACCCAACTGTTCAAAGAGACGCTGTGTGGGAAAGCGCAGCAGAAGAGTTACATCACGCGACCGGTGGACCTCGTCCATCGCCTCATGAACGGTTTGGAGTGTTCGGCCGAGGACAGGCAGGACGCGCAAAAGTACGTTCGCGAGATTCAGGATTGCGTGCAACTCATGTCGAAGACCCCGATCGCGGTCGCCGCGGCGGGGATTTACAGTGTGTTGAAAAAACGCGGGTTCACGAAGAGTCAGGTGGCGAAGGTGTGTGAGATATCGGTGCCCACCCTCAACAAAGTAGAATCAATACTTAGAAATTAACGTGTAATGAATATTTAACAGAAATGGTGAAAGTTTTCCTCTCGACACCATGCTACGGCGGGCTTTGTTTAGAGAAGTACATGATCTCCGTGATCAAGTTGCAACTCCTCTTAATGCGTAAGAATGTTCAACTCTACGTCGACACTACAGAAAACGAATCTCTGGTCCATCGCGCGCGAAACGTCGCCGTCGGTCGATTCATGCAAAAGACCGACGCCGACCTGTTCCTCTTCATCGACGCGGACATCGACTTCGACCCGGAAGCAGTCGTGCGTCTCGTGGAGTCCGGGCACGACATCAGTTGCGCGTGTTATCCGAAGAAAGTCGTCATGTGGGACCAGGCGAAAAAAGCGGTCGAGGAGGGCGACGACCGACCGATGGCCATGCTCTCCTCCTCCCTCGTCATAAATTTCGGCGCGCAATCCAGGCAAGTCGTCGACGGTTTCATCGAAATTTTGGATGGGCCCACGGGTTTCATGATGATCAAGAGGGAGGTGTTCAAAAAATTGGAGGACGCCTTCCCGGAGTTGTGGTGTAAGAACGACCACCAAAACCGAGACTTCGATGACTACCACGCGTGCTTTGATTGCATGATCGACCCGGGTAATAAGCGGTATTTGTCCGAGGATTACGCCTTCTGCCGCCGGTGGCAACAAATCGGGGGGAAGATCCACGCCGACGTCCGAACGTCCCTCGGTCACGTGGGTAACCTCCCGTTTACCGGGTGCCTGGATGAACGACTTAAGGCTTTGAGTTGTAATTAAATTAATATGAAGTTCGCCACCGTCGTCGTCACCCGAACCAAAGCATGTCACGTCAAGACCATGCACACGATCCTCAAGATGAACATTCAGTGCATGATTCGCGGGTTTCACAACGAGATTATTTTTTGCAACGACTGCCCGTACGACAAGGCTGACACCGTGCAGCACGTCCTCAAGAAGGGGCAGGCGGAGCGCATTTTCTTCATCGATTTCGGAATTCACGTGGACGAAAACAGTATCGCGCAATTGTTCGAAAAACACGAGGGCACGGGTGTGTTGGTGTTCCCCGCGGTGAAGGATGGAATCGATTGGGACATGTTCAAGGCGAAGGTCAGGGAGGGCACGACCGACGAACCCGTGGAGCAGATGGGGCTTCACTTCGACACCGAGGTGAACACGGGGAAAAAATTGGGGGAAAATCTGTACGCGGTGCAGTCCACGACGTCTCGGTGTTTCATGATGAATATTAAAAATGTCAAGAAGCGCATCGACAAAATTCACCCCAAGATGTTTGAAAAACTTAAAAGCGACGGCGTAAAAATAGTCGCGTACACGAAGGCCAAACTCACGTGCACGTACGCCCACGAGTGCATTTCAAACATTTTAAACGCCGCCGGGGTCCGCACAAGTTGATGTCCCTCCGCGTCGATCCGAGTGGGCGCCTTTACGGCGTCGTCGCCGGCTTCATACAGAGTGCGTGGGGCACGAACAAGGGTCGCTTCCCTGGGCCGCAGCCCGTGTCCATCGAGCGTCGGCATTTCCCCCTCCTCACGCGCGATCCGTACGTGGTGTGCGAGAAGACCGATGGGGAGAGGCATATGCTGGTGTGCGTGGAGGTCGAGAAAGATCGTCGCGCGGTGTTGGTGAATCGCGCCTTGGAGATGCGCGTGGTGCCTCTGGTGCTCCCCCCGGACGCGTACAAAGGGACCATCCTCGACGGCGAGGTCTACGAGGGGACGATGTTGGTCTACGACGCACTCTTCGTCGCGGGGGCACCCGTGGGCCAACTGTTTTTCCTGGATCGCCTCGAGAAGATTGAAAATTTCCTTAAGAGAATGATCGTCATGAAATTCGACACGTTCAAATTGCGGCTAAAGACGTTTCACGTGGTCGAGGACATGGATACCTTCATCGACGACTACCTCCCGTCCGTGCGAGAAGAGGTCGACGGGCTCGTGTTCACCCCTGTGAACGAGCCGATGCGCATAGGCACCCACGAGACGATGTTTAAGTGGAAGCCCCAACGCAAGAATACCGTCGATTTCGCCTTGCAGAGGGACTGCGTGCGCAAGGGTGTGTGGCGCTTGTACGTCCAAGACAAAGGACAGTTGGTCTACGAGAGCGAAACTTTACAGGAGGAGGATTACTTCGAGGAGGGCGCCATCGTCGAGTGTGAGTACGTGCCCGAGGTGGAGAGGTGGCGCGCCCTCAAGCGACGCCGAGACAAGACGTATCCCAACAACCGACGGACTTTTTACGCCACGCTCAGGAACATCAAGGAGAACATCCAGATGGAAGAATTTAGAGACTTGTTTCGTTTGTAATGTATGACGCGCGGTTTTACGAATTCCAAAAACGACTGTTATTTCAACACCGCTCTGCAATGTCTTTTCCACGTGCCCGCGCTCTCCAACTATTTGAACGACACGCCGCACCGTGGATCGTGCGCTTTCAGTCGGACGTATTGCGAATTGTTGCGAACGTACTGGCGCGCTGGTGAGACCTCCCCCCTCGACGCCACCCCCCTCCTCCGAGAGTTCCAAAAACACTTCCCCAGGTTCGTGGACGAGGAACAGCACGACGTCCAAGAGGCCATCTTGTGCGTCATCGACATCCTGGAGAGGGCCGACCCGACGCTGAAAAAACTCTTCTATGGGAAAAAGACGCAGGAGACCATTTGGCCCGGAGGGAAGAACACCACCGAAGAGATTTTCAGCGTCCATCTCTTGACGTCCACACCCGGGGCGTCTCTGGCGCAAATGCTCGAGGACAGCACCGCGTGGCGCACGCTCGAGGGGTTCGTCGACGACGACGGAAAATCTCACCACGTCGCCACCACGCGCACGGTGTTCTCGGAGATGCCCCCGATATTGATGATTAGTTTCGATAAAAAATCCGTCGTCTCCCTGATTGATAGATTGGAAATCGGGAACATCCAATACAGGCTCGTCGCCAGTGCTTTACACTCCGGCGTGCAATTCGACGGGCACTACGTCGCGTGTTGTTGGCATAAGCGGTGGTATCTCGTGAACGACGATCGCGCGGATCCACTCCAAGGCGGGCCACCCTCGCCGGAAGGACACTACTTCCTCATCTACATCAACGTGCGATGAAGCACTTTTCATTTTGCGTCAAGACGCGCGACCTTTTGGACATGATCGAAGATTGTTCGTACGTGGTGTTCACGAAACCGGATGACGAGGGGTGGATCCGAGGATACGGTCAAGGATCGTTGTTGCCTCTTGACACGAACGTGCACAGAGCGACGACGACGTCGAGCGCGATGCGAGACCTCGTCATGGGTCTCGGGGTGACCAAGGAGATCGGTTCCTACGTCACCATGGGTCAGTGCGTGCGTTGCGACGTCACCTCGTCGCGCACGTGGTCACCGTCTCTGTGTGAAAGGTGCCTAACGGTGATGATTTAAAGAGGAGCCGCGCTATTTTAATTGAAAAGAAGAATGGACATCCAACCCATCGTAGATAAATGTTTCCCCCTCGTCGAACAATATTCGCAAACCCCCCACGTCGAGATGGAGTTGCGCCTCGGAAAGTATAACGGCAACTTCTTCGACACCGACGTCGGCCGAGAGCGCTGGGAGCGCGTCCTCGCCGGTCTCCGACAGTACGATCAGTGGGAGAGCGCGTTCGTGACGCAGAGTGACTCCTACTACAACGACGCCAACTCGGTCAGAATAACCGTCGACGCCTCCACGGGCACGCAGACCATGGTACAAAAGGTGCGCGCGACGCAGGAGGATTTCATCCAGTCGGATAGTCCCGTGGACGTGCGTTTCTCGGTGTGCACGGAGACTCCGGTGACGGGGCAGTACGAGATGGATCGAAAGTTGGTGAAACTCCGACACAGTTTCGTTCGTAAAAACCTTCGAATCGACATGACCCAAGTCACGGGAATCAAAGACATGGACAGCGAAGAGCCGACGTCGTACCAAATAGAGTTAGAAATCCTCGACCCCTCGAAGATTCAGTACATGGAGGAATTTTACAACATGGTGTGGAAGATTAATAATCTTCTCGAACTATTGTAATAAATGATCAAGTTTGTATTATTACTGTTTGTCGTGTATCTACTCACGGTGGAGAATAATCGCCGGTCCACGCTCCCTCACAAACGCGCGGTGCGCCTCAAGCGATTGCAAGAGGAGTTGCACGCCCTCCTCGAGCGCTCTCGCGTGGAGCGAAAGTCATACCTCGGACCGGCCATCGCGGTGTCGAATCGTATTAAGGAGGAGTATCCAGAATACGATTGGAGTTCGCACACCATGATTTTAAAACGCATCGCCGAGCCAGATAGGTTCTACTCCTCAGAACCACCGGTCGCAAATCGCGAGCGTGTTTAGGATGTAGAATATCTGTAGACGGTATCTCTTGTAATCTATGGTTTCGTAATTATTGATGACGTGTATGATGAGTCCGTGGTCGTTCGCCTCCCTGTGGTCTCTGAGCCACTGCGTCTGTTCGTCTTCGGACATCTCGTCGAACTCGTCCGGGAGGCGGCCGAACATGTAATTCCTCTCCGCCTTGGAAAATCCTTCGACCCTGTTCTCCCTCCCCCACTTAATGAACGCCGCCGCGGTGTCTATGAGGGCGTCCACGAGGTGCTCCCTCGCCCTCGTGAGGTGCACGCCCTCCTCGTCGTTGTCGATGACGATGCCGGCGTCCGTGCGATGTTTGTCCCTCCTCCTGAACGCTCGTATGATTTCCAAGAGGTTTCTGCGAAGCATATACTACCTTAAGGTGTCATCTCTTCCTTTAACACCCTGTCGATTTCGATCGATAACTCGACGTACCCCTTCGTGTCAGAGGCGACCTCTCTGAAAACGACGTCCCTCACCGTCTTTTTCACCTCCCCCGTGTTCGTGCGGTGTCTCGCGGGAATTCTCTGGAGCAACGCCTTGATTTTTCGTGTGTCCTCGTCCAGGCGCTTCTTGAACAGAACCCTCTTGCTCGCATTCTTAAGTAATCTCTTATCGTAATACTGATCGTACAACTCCACGCGAATGCTTTGTAGAGTGTTATTGGCACCCGACGGTGCCGGAGACGTGAGATTGGCAATCTTTTTGATGATGGCTGGCTTCAAGATGTGCTTCGGGAGGGCCACGTTCAGTTTCTTCGCGTACGCCATCAACTCGGTCTTTTTGAACTTGTTGCACGCCTTACCGTTGATGCACACCGTGCCGTTCGCCGATTTCGACACCTTGGGGGTGGACACCACCACAGGGAGGGACGGCTTCACCTTTCGCACGGGGGAGTGGTATTTTTCCGTGTACCCGGTGGGTGCGATCAACATTCCCACCCGGTGCGCCGACGTCATGAGGTCTTTCGCGGCGACGTACGTCTTCCGGAGTTGACTCGGGTTTTCCGCCTTGAACATTTGCACGAGTCCAGTCTTTCGAAGCATGAAGGTGTGCCCACCGTGCTCTATCAGGAAAAAGTATTGTTGGAGTTCGGGTTCGTACCTGAATTTGATTTTCCTCGTTCGAAGATATTTCTGGAACGCACCCGCGTTGACCACGAAATTTCCACGAAATTGTCCGGTGACGTTTGAAAATTTGAGGGGGGCGTACAAAAATCTCTGTCTCCCCGTGTACGTGTAGACCAAATATCTGTGAATCGCCGAAAACACGGAGACATCGTTCAAGGGCACCCCACCGCTGATCCGAAAGTTCCCACTCGGGTAGACGTAGAGCGACCCTTTCGACTGCGTGCCGTTCGGTGCGGTTATCACGTAGACGTATTCCACACTCTTCGCGCGCGAAGACACCCCCGTGGTCTTCCCACTCTGCGCTCGGGTGAAGACGACCTTGTTTTGACGATCGCGGCCGTTGATGAGGGTGGTCTCGATCTTGTAGTGCTTCCCTGACACGACGAGTGGTTCGCGCCTCGCGTGCGGCTTTCTCTTCAGGAGTTTGCCGATGTCCAACTGTGGCTTGTTCACCCTCTTCTCTCCGTTCACGGCGGTGGCCATGCTGAACCGCAAGGGCTCGAACGAGAGTTTTCGCGCGCTCACCTTGGGACGCGGTGGTGATCGAACCAACGTTGTTCTAGATCTCGAGGGAGACGGCGTCACGGCGAGACGTGGGACGACGCGACGCACCGCGACCGACTGTGGCGAGAGGGAGAGCGCCCTCTTGCGCAACACGAGGGGTGACATCGTCGGCGTTGAAGCCGTGGAAGTTCGAAGCACGGGACGACGAGGGGAGGACGGCGGTGTCTTGAATGGATCCATTCCACCGCGCATCGGTGTGGCGTTCGTGCGCACGACTCTCACACCTGAATCACGCAAAAATTTTTGTAATGAATTTGGAGGATTCATATACTAATTATTACATCACATTATATTTTCGTCGTCGACCGTCAAACCCACGATGATTCGACCCTTGAAGCCTACGCCGTGCAACCGCTCGACGGACGAGCGCATCTCCGCGTCCAACTCCCCGATGTCCTTGACCTCGACGTCCCTCGAACTGAATGGGCCCACGTAGACGTCGTCGTTGAACTTCGGTTTCGCGCACAGGTTGTTTCTCTGGCAGTGTTCGGTGAATCGCCCCACGAATTCCTTCTGAGAGATGAACAGGTGTTTCCCGTACCGAACGTCCGGGGAGGAGATGAAATTGACCAAAAAGTTGACATTCTTCGCGATGTCTTGTTGAATCTTTTTGAAATATTGTGGCACGACGTTCCAAATGTCTTTGTCGGAGTACATATTCGCGTGTTCCAAATACCCCCTAACACACTTGTAAAGAATCGCGGGCAGTTCCAAGGCGAGTTTGGCGTCTAAGTGTGGGTCGGCGTCTCGAACTTGTTTCGCGAAATTCCACGCCAATATTCTTCGAAGGATGGACCCGGAGTTATCCTTCCCTTGGAACGGCACCTCGTTCCCACCGAGAACACCCGGGGTTCGCCACTCGAGGGATTTCGCCTTCTCGTGCTTCACCGCGATCGAGACGTCCTCCCCGGACACTAAACTTTGAAACTCCGCCTGCTCCAACTTCAGATCGGATTTAATCTCTGGCGCAACAAACATAAAACCGTCGACGATGGAGGAGAGCCCGAATTTGGTTTCTATGTTGTTCGACAACGTCTTGACGTCTTCGCCCTCGTAAAATTTCTTAAACACCTTTGTGATGAGGGTCGACTTACCACTGCGCGCCACCCCTTTGAAAAAACCGATGACTTGCCACGCGTCGAGGTCTCCCGTGTCAAAGGTGAGCCGCCCACCCATGGCGTACGTCCACCGACACACGTCGTGGTCGAAGTTTTGGTAGGTGAGGATGGATTGAAAGTGTGGGGTCGGGATGTCGTACCAATCAGAACAGTGCAAATAACTCGTCTCGAAGGGTAAGTCAAAGTATTTCGAACTCACCAACGTCGGATCCAACGCGGCGAACTCTCTCGAATCGTATGGGTAAAAGTTGCACACGTATTTGCCCTCCTTCGGTGACCACTCCTTACCGATGAAGACGCCGTTGGTGAAACTCCACATGTTGCGATTTTTTTCAATCTCCGGAAATTGGAAATCGATGCAATTCTCAAGGTGCCGAATGACGTCGTGAAATCCGTTGCCCTTGGACGTGAGGTCCTTCCACACCTCGAAGTTGTTTTCCTTCTGTCCCAATTCATACACGAACTGTTTGATTGTGCACACCGGTTTCCACGCGCGCGTGTAGAACCCCTCACTCTTGCGCTGCGTCATGCAGTTTCCTTTGTATCTCCGGTAGCCTCTGTTGAAGAGTTCGTCGAGCGCCTTGACGATCGCCCTCTGGAAAGGGCTCATCTCCTTTATGCGAGCGTCGTCCAGGGGCATCGACGACGTGTCGAAATACTCGGGGTCGAAGTTGTACGGTTCGGG
>Ga0255781_10000619_pt1 | contig 28699 bp, 40 predicted proteins | sample 101ome_21_FD_179979 | JGI IMG/M metagenome (GOLD analysis project Ga0255781, IMG submission 179979) | Coastal salt marsh microbial communities from the Groves Creek Marsh, Skidaway Island, Georgia - 101413BT metaG (version 2) | ecosystem: Environmental > Aquatic > Marine > Intertidal zone >... | reverse complement strand
GCGTCAACAATCAGCGCATGAAGAGCTACCCCGGCGGATTCCTCATGTTTTCCTGGTCGGGATCGCCTAAGACAATGCGCGGACGCTCGGCGCCTTTCATCGTTTGCGACGAGACTGACGGCTATGACAAAAGCACCGAGGGGCATCCGGTATCGCTGCTGTGGCAGCGCGCGGCGACGTTCGGCGACCGGCGGAAGCTGCTCGAGATCAGTACACCGACAATAAAAAATGCGAGCTGGATCGAGGACTCTTATATCCAGGGCGACCAGCGGCATTTTTATGTGCCATGCCCGAGCTGCGATCATCGCCAGAAATTGGTGTGGGCGAGCGTGATATGGGACGAGGATCAGCCGGAAACCGCGAAATACGCCTGCAACGGCTGCGGCGTTATGTGGGGCGATGGCGAGCGGATTGCTGCGATCAGGCGCGGCGAATGGCGCGGCGCTAGAGAGTTCCGAGGCCACGCCAGCTATCATTTGAACGAGCTGTATTCATGCTTTCGGAAGCTCGGCGATATCGCGCAGTCATTCCTAGAGAAAAAGCGCAGCGGTGATCTCCAGACATTCGTAAACGTATCGCTCGCCGAAACCTGGGAAGAGTCAGGCGATAGCGTCGATCAGGATATGCTCGAGGAGCGCGCGGAGGATTGGGGCGATACTTGGCCGGCGGAGGTCGTTGCGGTCGTCGCTGGGGTCGACGTCCAGGACGACCGGCTCGAGCTGGAGCTGGTGGGCGTCGGGCGGGATGAGGAAACGTGGAGCCTCGACTATATGATTCTGCCCGGCGACCCGAGCAGCCCCCAGGTTTGGGCTGATCTGGACGCGGTTTTATTTGCGAGCTATGAAACGGCGGACGGTCGCGAGCTACCAGTTCGCGCGACTTGTATCGATACCGGCGGACACCACACTCAGGCGACCTATCGATATATCAAGGGCCGGGAGTCGCGGCGAGTGTTCGGGATAAAGGGCGTCGGCGGTGAGGGTCGTCCCCTGGTCGGGCGCCCCAGCAAAAACAACATCGGCAAGGTGCGACTGTATCCTCTGGGCGCCGATACTGCGAAAGAGCTGGTACACGGGCGGCTGCGGATCGCTGACCCCGGCCCTGGGTACTGTCATTTTCCAAATAATCGCGATTCAGAGTATTTTTTGCAGCTCACGGCGGAGCAGCTTGTCACGCGATACGTTCGCGGTCATGCAAAGCGACAATGGGTAAAAAGGCGGCGAAGGAATGAAGCGCTTGACGTTCGATGCTATGCTATGGCGGCGCTGTATATTTCGGGCATTAATATCAATATACTAGCGGATAAAATCGCAGAGCAGCGACCGCAGGGAGACGGCCAGAAAGCCGAGCCCAGGAAGCGGCAGGCGAATCGGAAGTCGGGCGGATTCGTAAATAATTGGAGGTAGGAATTGGCAAACCTATTCGACGCCGCGAGCGCCCCGGAAGGGGAACCGCTCAACTTTATTGTCGGTGATTATGTGCAATGGAAACGCTCCGACCTTACAACTGACTACCCGACCGACGAATATACCGCGACCTATATCGCCAGAGTGACCGGCGGCGGCGCCAGCGAAATCCAAATCGCCGGGACTGCGAGCGGCGGGGCTTACTTGTTCACCGCCAACTCGACAACGACGGCGGCATATAATGCTGGGTATTATCACTGGCAGCTCGAGATCGTTCGAGATTCCGACAGCAATCGGATCGTCGTCGACCGGGGCGCGTTCGACATTCTGGTCGATCTGGACGCGAACAACGCGGACCCGCGCATTCACGCCGAGAAAATGCTGACGAAAATCGAGTCGCTGCTCGAGGGGCGCGCGGATTCCGACGTTTCAAATTATTCAATCCAAGGCCGCAGCCTAACCAAGTTATCCATCGACGAGCTGATAAAGTGGCGCGATTACTACAACGCCGAGGTACTGGCGTTAAAGCGACACGAGCAGATTCATCTAGGGCGCAAAACAGCGGCGACGGTTAAGGTGAGGTTTATCTGATGGGAATGCTCGATATATTCCGACGCAAGCCGAAGCCGGTCGCAAAAAAGCGCGGTTTCGACGGAGCTGCGACCGGGCGACTGTTTTCTGACTTTGTAACATCCCAGCGCTCGGCGGATTCGGAGCTGCGGTACTCGCTGAAAACGCTGCGGAATCGCTGCCGAGAGCTTGCCAGAAATAACGAATACGCCCGGCGATACTTGCACCTAGTAAAAACCAACGTCGTCGGGGAACGTGGGGCGTCTCTCCAGGTCAAAGCGACCAACGTCGACGGCAGTCTCGATACCATCGGCAACACCATCATTGAGCAAGAATGGAAAAGATGGTCGAAGGTCGGGAGCTGCACGGTCGACGGGCGGCTGTCGTTCGCCGACGCGCAGGCGATGGTCGTCGAGTCTATGGCTCGGGATGGCGAGGCGCTGGTGCGAGTCGTCAACTATGACGGCAACCAGGACCGTTTTGCGCTCGAATTCCTCGAGCCCGACTTGATCGACGAGGAGAAAAACGAGCGCGCGCCGAATGGCAACGAAATCAGGATGGGCGTCGAGTTCGATCAATACCGGCGCCCGGTCGCATATCACATGATGACCGAGCATCCCGGCGATTATCAATTCCACCAATACGACCGGCGGACCCAGCGAGTCGACGCCGAGAACATTTTGCATTTGTATATGCCCGACCGCGCCCAGCAAACGCGCGGCGTACCCTGGATGTCGACCGCGCTGACGTCGCTGAAGATGTTGCACGGGTATCGCGAGGCGGAGCTGGTCGCTGCGCGCACTGCTGCGAGCAAAATGGGCTTTTTCGTCTCGAGGTCCGGCGAGGGTTTCATGGGCGACGATCTCGAGGATAACGTCGTCCCGATTACCGACGCCGAGCCGGGCTCATTCTTTCAGCTCCCGAGGGATGTCGAGTTCCAACCCTGGGACCCGTCGCATCCGACGAGCGCGTTCGGTGATTTCGAGAAATCGATCCTGCGCGGCATCGCGTCGGGGCTCGGCGTTTCATATCACTCGCTGGCGAATGATCTGACGCAGACCAGCTATTCGAGCATCCGGCAGGGCAGCATCGAGGACCGCGACTTTTACAAAATGATTCAGAGCTATCTGATAACGCATTTCGTTATGCCGATATATGAAAAATGGCTGATTAATGCGTTCACGATTGGCTCGGTTAATCTGCCCATCGATAAGTTCGACAAGTTCGCCAGCGCGTCGCAGTTCCGACCGCGCGGATTTGCCTGGGTCGATCCGCAGAAAGAGATCAATGCCCATGTCGTCGCCCTGCAAAATGGCCTGATATCGCTCCAGGACGTCGCGAACGTATACGGTCGGGATGTCGAGGAGGTATTCTCCCAGGTCGCTCGAGATAAGCAGCTCGCCGAGCAGTTTGGTCTGAAACTAGCGTTCGAGCCGTTTGGCGGCGGACAATCGCCCTACGGACCCGGCAAAATCAATCTGATGACCGGCGAATCATTTGATGCGATGACTGAGGATTCCGATGGCGACTGACTTCCCCCAGAAGGGCGATGATCTGAAAATATCGTTGCGAAACTCCGAATATCCGCAGTTCGACAGAGAATTCGCGGAAAATATTAAGGAATTCAATTCCGAAGTATGGGCGCTGGGCGGGAATGTCCGGGGCAATGACGCTTTCCGGTTATGGGGGCGCGCGCGGGATGGCGACGAGGCCGATTCAGTTCTGGACTGGATCAAGGAGCGGGAAGCCTGGGCAGCGCGCCATTTTGAGGATGGCGCCCATTTATCGAGCGATGAGCCGAACAAAAGCAACGTCGCCGGGGTCGTGGCGCAGATGAAATGGGGCGTCATCGGTACGCTCGGCGAGCAAGGCATGAAGGATGCGATTCTCGAGCTGATTAAAAAGCTGGAAGGAAAGAAAGAGGACCGCCAGCTCTCCGATCAGGTCGAAACAGCGCTCAAGAACAAGCGCGACGAACACAACGAGGAGGTCGGCGACGATCCGCTGCGGCGGGTGACGCTCGGGATGTTGCGCGAAGTAATGGAGCGCGGCATTGGCGCCTATAAGACAAACCCGGAATCGGTGCGCCCTGGCGTCGGCTCCCCGGAGCAATGGGGCTATGCGAGGGTCAATTCGTTTTTGTTTGCGATGAAGAACGACCGATTCCAGGGCGGAAAACACGATACCGACCTTTTCCCGGCGGGGCATCCGCTGGCATCTGATGATGAAAACGAAAAGGCGGGGTATACTGGCGAGATTGAAAAATCAGAGGATGCCGCAGTGGAACAGCGACATATCAAAGAGGTCGTCGAGACCGATGACGAAATCATCATCACATTCGCGAAGCCAATGATCGAGGAGCCCGAAGAGGAGCCCGAGATCGAGGAATCTGGCGGCGATTATGACGAGGAGCGACTCTCCAAATCCGAGGTATTTCATCGGATGGAACACGCCGAGATCGAGGAAAAAGATGATCGGCGCGTCGAGATGTCAGTATCGAGTGAGCTGGAAGTCGAGCGATCATTCGGTCGCGAGCTGATTGTTCACACCGAGGAAACGCTCGACCTTAAATTTTTGCGATCTGGCAATGCTCCGCTGCTGCTGGATCACGATCCCGAGCGACAGATCGGGGTAATCGAATCCGTAAACCTTGATGGATCGGCCCGGCGTCTCCGGGCGACCGTGCGTTTTGGAAAAGGCGCGCTTGCTAGCGAGGTTTATCAGGATGTTCTCGACGGCATTCGCTCGAATGTCTCAATCGGGTACAAAGTTCGGCGAATGGAAAGGGACAAGGACGAGCAGGATTTGTTCCGAGTAATCGATGCCGAAATCATGGAGGTCTCTATCGTTTCACTTCCCGCCGACCCGTCAGTCGGTGTGGGGCGTTCGGTCGAGGTATCCGACACCGCTACCATTAAACCCATCGAAAAGGAGGTTCCAATTATGGAACAGGAAAATCCCATCGATTTGGATCAGGTACGCGCGGAAGCCGCTGCCGAACGATCCAAGGAAGTAAACGAAATGCTGGGCCTGGCCGCAAAGCACAATCAGCGATCATTTGCTGACGACGCTATTCGCCAGGGCATGACATTGGCGCAGTTCCGAGGCGCATTGTTGGACAAGATTGCCGACAAGCCTCTCGATGTCGCTGACGTTGAGCTGACCCAGAAGGAAGAGCGTCAGTATAGCCTTATCAACGCAATCCGCTCCGCGCAAACTGGCCGTTTCGACGGTTTCGAGCGTGAAGTATCGGAAGAGCTTGCAAAGCGTTACGGCAAAGAGCCTCGCGGCTTTTACGTTCCGCAGAGCATTTTTAAGCGTGATCTGACTGTCGGCACCAACACTGCTGGCGGCTTTTTGAAGCCTACCGACCACCTGGGCGGCGAGTTCATCGACGCGCTGCGCGCTAACCTGGTGACTTCCAGCCTGGGCGCTCGCATGATGCAGGGATTGAGCGGCGACGTCGCTATTCCCGCGCTGAATGCGAAAACTGCGGTCGGTTTTGTTGCTGAGAACAACGCGCCGGGCTCAGAGGGCGCACCCACGTTCCGTCAGGTAACAATGTCGCCGAAAACGCTGGTGCAGTATGTCGATATCTCTCGCAAGCTATCTATGCAGTCTGATCCAAGCGTTGAGCAGATCATCCGCGACGATATGACCCGCCAGTTCGCGGCGAAAATCGACGAGGTGGCAATCGAGGGCGGCGGTTCTAACGAGCCGACCGGCATCACGCAGACCAGCGGCATCGGTTCTGTGGCTATCGGCACCAACGGCGGAGCGGTTACCTATGCCGCGCTGGTTGATCTCGAGAAAGAGGTCGCAATCGACAACGCGCTCGGCGGAAGCCTGGCATATCTCACCAACCCGAAAGTGGTCGGCGAGATGCGTCAAATTTCCCGTCAGGCGAGCGGTGTCGAGGGCAACTTTATCCTCAACGACACCAACACGCTGCTCGGTTACCCAGTAGCCAGCACGACGCTGGTCCCGTCTGATTTGACGAAGGGAACCAGCTCGGGCGTTTGTTCTGCGGTGATTTTCGGTAACTTCAGCGACCTAATGATCGGTATGTTCGGCGGTCTGGACGTTCTGGTTGATCCTTACACTGGATCAAGCACCGGAGCGACCCGAATCGCTATGTATCAGGATGTCGATGTTGCAGTCCGACACGCAGAATCGTTCGCAGCGATTCTCGATGTCACTACGTCCTAATGACAACGGCGCCCTCCGGGGCGCCTTTTTCTTTTGAGGTTATGACATGAAAGTAAAGCTCGTTAGTTCAATCGCCTGGAATGGCGAACACCAGGAAGCCGGCAAGCCGCTCGAAGTAAGCGACGCGGATGGTCACTGGCTAATTTCTCGGGGTCGCGCGGTCGCTTGGACCGAGGCGAACCAAGTCGACGCGGATACTCGCGCGGCGAAGCCTAAAGCAACCAGGAAAAAGGCAGCGAAGTAGATGGCGGTCGAAACCGATGACGAACGAGCTGTATTTTTCAGCTCTGACGATTTCGGCGTCACGGCGACCTATACGCCGAGCGGCGGAGACGCTGCCAGCATCACCGGGATTTTTGACGATGAGTTCGAGCCCATCGAGGCCGGCGGGTTCGTCCCGGTAGCAAGCACCGCCCCTATTTTTCACTGCAAAACCAGCGACGTTTCGGCTGCTGCCGAAGGCGATGCGCTGACGGTCAACTCGACCAGCTATATCATCCGGGTCGTTATGAATGACGGCACCGGCACCACCATGCTCCAGCTCGAGAAACAGTAATGGCGCACGTTCGCAAACAGATACGCGACAACATCGTCACAACGCTGACCGGGCTGACGACGACCGGGAGCAATGTTTATCGCACTCGAGTCTATCCCCTGGCGGATAGCAAGCTCCCCGGCTTGGCAATTTACACCGACACCGAGGAGATCGAGGTCCAGACGATCAACCCCCCGCGCACTCAGGTGCGAACGCTGACCGTTACGGTCGACGCATTTGTTAAGGGGGTATCGAATTTCGACAATGATCTGGATACAATTAGCGAGGAAGTCGAGGAGGCACTCGCGGCGGATATTACGCGGGGCGGTCTGGCAAAAGATACCAGGGTCGTTTCGTTCGATGCGGATTTCTCAGGCGAAGGGGATCAGCCCGTCGCCATCGGGAAAATCGGAGTGGCGGTTCAATATGTCACGCTGGAGAATGCGGTCGATACTGCCGTCTAAAGGAGAGCAGGACTATGGCAAAGCGAATACAGGTGTGGCCCCCAGGCGGGGGCGACCCGATAACAGTTTATGAGCTTGACGCGGGTCGGCTTATAATGAACGGCTGGAAAACCGAGCCGGAAGCAAAACCCAAAACCAAACCGAAAGCGAAATCGAAAGATGACGCGAAAGCCGAGGAGGCAAACTAATGGCAACACTTACGGGTAACGACGGGACCGTTAAAGTCGGCTCCAACGCTGTCGCGGAAATCCGATCTTTTAGCGTTGACGAAACGATGGATACTATCGAATCAACCGCGATGGGCGATACATACCGGACTTTCGAGACGTCTCTGAAGAGCTGGAACGGATCGGTCGACGTCTTTTTCGACGACACCGACACCAGCGGTCAGGGCGCGCTTACAGTAGGCAGCGAGGTCACTGTTAATTTCCAGATCGAGGGATCGACAACTGGCGATCACCTGCTCTCTGGCGCAGCTATTGTGACCGGGCGCACGATCAACAGCTCTTTCGACGGTCTGGTCGAAGCGTCTCTGACGCTCCAGGGCGACGGCGCACTGACTGAAGGCACTGTGTCCTAATGGTTGCCGAGAAATCGAAGTCGCGCGCCATTCAGCGAGCGACCGAGCATTTCAAGGGCAAACCGTTAAAGCGTATCGAGATCGAGGAGTGGGGCGACGAGAATGGGCCGATGGTTGCCTATTCGTCGCCCTTTACTCTGAAGGATCAAGGTCGCCTGCAGTATTTGACGGAGAAGCAATCCGCAGCGGACACGCTGGCCGAGCTGCTGATTATGAAGCTGGTCGACGAGGATGGCGAAAAGCTGTTTACCATCGAGGACAAAAACGCGCTGCGGAATGATGTAGACGCCACAGTCGTGGCTCGCATTGCCAACCAGGTAATGTCGGGCGACGCCGAGGCGCTTGAAAAAAACTAAGAGAGTCGGCGGACAGGCGCTTTCGTTTTGTGCTGGCCGAAAAGCTGGGGATGACCGTCTCGCAGCTCGAGGCCGAAATGTCCGTCGATGAGTTTATCGAATGGTCAGTGTTCTTCACTATGCAGGACGAGGATCACAAAAAGCAGCGCAGCGAGGCGATGAGTGGCAAACCAAACCGTCAAAGTCGTATTTGAAGGCAAGGATCAAACGTCCAAAGCCATCAACTCGCTGAAGAGCAACCTAAACAACGCCACAAAAGCGGTCGATAGGATTAAAAGCAGTCTGGGCGGCATGACCGGCGCCCTGGGTGCTGCTGCCGGCGCTGCCGGTTTCGGCTTGCTGGCGAAAAACGCACTCCAGACCGCCGACTCGCTCGGCAAAACCGCTACAAAGCTCGGCGTCACAACGGATCAACTTTTTAAATTCCAGACGCAAGCGGAGCTGGCGGGTATTTCTACCCAAACCGCAGATATGGCGCTCCAGCGCTTTACTCGGCGAACCGCCGAGGCCGCTGTTGGCACTGGTGAGGCAAAGGGCGCACTCGAAGAGCTGCGGATCGATGCCGAAAAGCTCCAGGCGTTACCGCTAGATCAGCGCATGAAGGTGCTGGCCGACGCATTTGCGGAGGTCAAGAGCCCGGCGGATCGCTTGCGCCTAGCGTTCAAGCTGTTCGATTCCGAAGGCGCTGCAATGGTCAATATGCTGAAGGACGGCAGCGGCGCGCTCATTGACAGCGAAAAGCGGATGAAAAAGCTGGGTATCACGGTAAAACGAGATGCCGCTCACAATATCGAGGAATTTAACGACGCGGTTTTTCTGCTAGGCCGAAGGGTCCAGGCGGCAATGATAAACGGGCTGGGCAAAGCGACTCCGGTCATGGAAAAGGTCGCCGACCGGCTTGCAGAAATGGCGGTTCCGCTGACCGGCAAGCTGCTCGACGGGCTGGATTGGCTGCTCAAAAACCTAGATAAGATCACGACAGCTTTCAAACTGCTGATTGCGGCGATGGTTATCTCGAAGGTCATCGCGTTCACGACTGCGGTTCTCGCGCTAGTAAAAGCGCTCGGAGGCATGGCGGCAATATTGGCGGTTCTTGGGGGGCCGGTTACGCTTTTAATCGCTGGGGTGACCGCTGCGGCTGCGGCGATTTATGCTTTCCGCGAGGAAATCGGCGACGCAATCGATTCACTCGACGATTATCTCGGCATCACCGATAAGGTCGGGAAAGCCGTTAAATTTTTCAAAGGCATCCTGGGCGACGCCGAGGATCAGGTCGAGGACAACACCGACACAACCAAGAAAGCGACCAAAGAAACGGACGATTTCGAGGAAGCGCTCGACAACCTAAATGACACCGTAGACACCGCCGATCCGGTTCTCGAGGAGTTCGGCGATACCGTCGAATATGTGGCATCCGAGGAGATCATCGCTGCGGCGAGGACTGACGCATTCCGCGAAGCTCTCGAGGACTTACGCGAAGCCGCGCGTACCGGCGCCGATGAAATTACCGATTTCGAATCGGAAATGGCGGAATTTAAAAAGACCGTCGAAAACACCGAAGCAACGACCGAGGATTTCAATAACGCGCTGCTGAACAGCATCGAAGAGCTGACCGGCGTGACATTCGAAGCGCGGCGCGTTCGCGAAGAAATCGACAAGGTGAAGGCGGCGATACAGGCCGCAACTGACGCCGGTTTTGATCCCGCTGGGGAGGAAATCGCAGTTCTGAATCGTCGCCTGGAGGAATTAGGCGAGGAGCTGGTCGAAGCAACCCGCGCAGCGGACGGGCTTACCGCATCCCAGCGCGAAGTGTTGGACGAGGTAAAGAAAAGCGAAACAGAAATCAAAAAGCTGAATGACAAGCTGGCCGATCTGAAATCGCTATATGACAGCGGCAAAATAAGCGCTCGCGAATATCAAATCGCAACCGAGGGCGTCAACGCTGAAATAAAAGAGCTGAGTGCAACGGATTTAACGCAGTTTGAGCGCGCGGTTCGGGATGCGTTTAACGATACCCCGCTCGAGGAATTTCTCGCGGACTTGGATGCCGTATCGGGCAGCACCGGCACTCTGGATGGACTGATCGCTAAATTGATCGGCGGGGGCGGAGTGAAAGACGCAATTGCCGGGTGTTTCGGTGTCGGCCCGGTCAACGCTTTTGACGATGCGATTAAAAACCTGTTTTCGGGGTCGGGCTCCGCGCTGGGCGGATTTGGCGCTGCGTTGAATGGTCTGACTGGAGCCCTGGGGTCGTTTTTCAGCGGCGCGCTCGGTAGTTTCTCATCGTTTAAGACGGCGATCATTAGGACGCTAGAAGAGATTGCCGCTGCCGCGATTGCGTCGGTCGGCATCAATTTCTTGAAAAACCTGATCCCAGGGATCGCAACTGGCGGACTCATTGGCGGGGAGGGGTTTGCTGCGGGTGGCAGGGTATCGGGTGCCGGCGGACCAAAAGAGGACAAGGTTCTGGCGCGCCTATCTGCCGGCGAGTATGTCATCAACGCCGCGAGTGTCAGTAAGTTCGGCACCGGCTTTTTCGATATGTTGAACGCCGGCAAGATGGAGATGCCTGGATTCCAGGAAGGCGGCTTTGTCGGGTTCGACCCGGTAAGCATCGCAGTCACTAGCATACTGAACAAGATTTTTGGTGCGATATTTGCCTCAATTTTCGGCGGAGAACCAGAATCTAGGCAAATGTTAAAAATTCGACGAGGCACGAGCAACTATGTAGCGGAGAGTTTTCTCGAGGTTATTAAGCAGGCAGACGAAAATTATGGATTCGGACGCAGGCTATATCGGCGCACCAAACCCAAAAGGCAGGGCGGAGTCGACAACCTATATGACATAATTTTACCCACCATTGTGAATGACATCCTGCCGGGCGGCGCCGACCTTGACCATCACCGGAAAGTCGCCGACGGGATAAACGAGATCGGTCCAGGATTTGCCGAACACATTTATGATTTTTTGGTCGGTAAGCTGCTCAAAGTCAGATTCGACGCCATCGATTTCAATATGGACGATCTGGTCGCAAAGCTGTTCAACGACTCAAATACTATTGCCGGCGGCTCTCTGTTCCTTAATTCTCGCCAGTTCGGTGGGCCGCTGGATCGCGGACAGCCTTCAATGGTCGGCGAGGACGGTCCCGAGCTGTTTATTCCGAATCGAAACGGCAGCGTCTCGCCGATCAGGGGCGACAGTACCGACTTGCAGCGATCCATCGACGAAATGAAAGACGAAATCGTTATGCTGCGGCGGCAGCTCTCGAGGGAAATTAGCGGTCGCCGACCCGCCGGGGTCCGCTGATGTCGGTCGCCACTACGCTCGCGGAGCTGGTCGCAAAAAGGAACGTCCAGCTCTCATATATCGCCATTTTGAAACCTTACGATGTCAGCGGCGCGACCGAGCTGACGCTTTACTACTCCGACAGCGGATTCGTCACTGGCCCCAGCGACACTCCGGCGAATCAGTTTTTCGACCCGCGCCTGGTCGAGCCGATCACATTCTCGCGCACCATGTTCAGCAGCGGACGAGTCGGCGGATTCTCGCGCCCAGGCTACGGCAATCTAATCCTCTCCAATGGCGACGGAGAGCTGGACGATTTCGCCGGCTATGCTTGGGACAGCCGCGAGGTCGAGGTTAGGGTCGGCGAGTTCGGCGCCGGCTTTTCTAATTTCTTCACCATTTTCAAAGGCGAATCGAAAACTATCGAGTTCGATGACGAAACCGTCGAGGTCGTTCTCCGGGACAACCAGGAGGATTTCGAGATCGAATTCCCGCCGAATGTTTATACCGATGTCTCGCTATCCGATAACATTCTCGGCAAGCCGATCCCGCTATGTTTTGGCGAAGTCAGGAACATCGAGCCGGTATTGATCGACTCGACGAATCGGGTCTATCAGGTAAACGACGGCGAAATAAACGCGGTGTCGGCGGTCTATGAGGGCGGCGTTGCGCTGTCGTTGACGACCGATTACACGGTCGACCTTACAAACGGCAAAATCACGCTGGTCGCAGCTCCGACCGGGATTATCACGGCGGATATACAGGGTTATGTTGACAGCGGCAGCACATATCTTACCAGCGCTGCGGACATTGCCAGGGAGATCGTCACGACATACGGCGGACTTGCCGATCCCGGCGATCTCGACACGGCATCACTCACGGCGCTGAATACCGCCAATAATTCGACGGTCGGGATATATGTCGAAAAATCGACAACCATTCTCAAGGTTCTGGACGAGCTGGCGAATAGCGTGGGCGCGTTTTACGGATTCAACCGATCCGGCAAGTTTGAAATGGCGCGCCTCGAGCTGGCGAGCGGCACCGCTGATGCCGACTTTGATCTGACTAACATCATCGAGGTGCAGCGGCAGTCATCGGCAACCCCGAATCATCGGGTCCGCGTCGGCTATGACAAAAACTATAAGGTTATGAGCGAGAGCGATTTCGGATCATCGGTCACGACCGCGCAGCGCGATTACCTGGTGCGCGATATGCTGTTTGAGTCGGACAACACGGCGAGCATCCGCACCATTTACCCTAATTCTGAGGAGCTGGTTATCGAGGCGCTTTTTGCAGCGTCGAGCGCTGCCAGCACTGAGGCGACGCGCCTGCTGGCCCTGTATGGCTCACAGAGGGACTTTTACACGATCAGGGTAAAGACGCAGCCCTACACTTTAAAACTCAATGACGTCGTGCAGATAGCGTTTGATCGGTATAATCTGACCAGCGGAAAAAAGTTCCGCGTCATCACGATTACAGAAGATGCGGCATCTAACGAGGTCGAGCTGGAGCTGTGGGGATAAATGGCTGAAAAAATCATCATATCGTCGGAAAATTATGTCGACAGCGCGTCTACGCTGACCGCTGATTCGGCGGTATCGACGCTGCCCGTGACCAACCTCCAAGACATTCAGATCGTCAAGGTATGGCGGACTAACAGCGCGACGTCGGCGGAGATCAACATCGATCTCGGCTCTCAGAAGATTATGGATTTTTTCGCCCTGATCGCGCACAACCTGACGACTTCTGCGACCGTTCGCTGGCGACTGTCAAATGATAACTTTTCGACGACGCTATACGATTCCGGCACTCTCGATGCCTGGGCGCCGGTAGAGGCGTTTGGGGGCTCGCCCTGGGGCGTTTTCACCTGGGGCGGATTGCCATCGGCAAGCGTGATTAGTCTGTATAACGCCAGCACGTTTACGCTGCTGCCGAGCGCGCAAATCGCTAGATATATCCGGTTGAATATCGCCGACTCGACCAACTCCGCCGGGTACCTCGAGGCCGGGCGCCTTATTGCTGGGCCAGCTTATCAACCCACGATCAACTATGCCAATGGGGTGTCATTCGAGTTCGTAGATGACTCTCGGGTGACCAAATCACGGGGCGGTCAGGTGTTTGTCGATGAGGTTCGCAAATATCGGCGAGTCACTTTCGATTTAATTCATTTACCCGAGAGCGAGATATTTACCAATATCTTTAACAATATCGACCGCGTGAAAGGGGTGTCGAAAGACGTCCTGGTCATTCCGCAGCCGAGCGATTCGGCGACCTGGCTGACGCAAAACATTTACGGGCGCCTGGCCGCGATCGGACCCGTCGAAAATACAACGCTGTCGCGATATAGTCGCACCATGACTGTCGAGGAGATTATTTAATGGCATTCCCGGTTACTTTAAACGGCACAACTTACACGCTCGCGGATTTCGAGGGCTTAAATTATGTCCAGGGGTTCCCCGATGCGCTCGAGGATTTTGTGACTCACGCGGGAGCGATCTATAACAGCACATCCGCATCCAGCGTGACCATCGGCACGGGCTCCAAGACGTTTACCACGGCGGACAGCGGAAAGCCCTACGTCGTCGGGACGCCGCTGCGCTGCGTCTCTCGAGCAGACACCGCCAATTTCATGGATGGGACGGTGACGTCCTATAGCGGCACAACGCTCGTTATCAATGTTTTGAATACCGGGGGCTCCGGCGCACATAGCGACTGGAATATCACAATCGGCGGAGGGACGGCATCGGTTGCAATCGATGGCGGTACATTTACGGGAAATCTAACGGTTACCGGAGACCTTACCGCCAACGCATTTATTGGGGATGGTTCTCAGCTAACGAACGTGGTCGCTGGCGGCATTCATACTGCTACGGCATCGGGAGCCTTGGCAAACGGTGACACGGTTGTCGTAAACAGTGACGGCACGGTCAGCGCCGTTTCCGCAACTGGCCTTAGTGTTTCGGAGGCAATTGGCACGGCTACATTGTTTGAAAGCGCAGATAGCTATGATATTTCTATTGCTTATGACGCTAACGCGCAAAAAGTAGTAATCGTTTATGTAGATAGCGGCAACTCATATTATGGCACCGCTGTTGTTGGCACTGTAAGCGGAACGTCTATTAGCTTTGGCACCCCCGTTGTTTTTGAAAGCGCAACCACATCATTTACTGCCGTTACTTATGATTCTAATGCTCAAAAAGTAGTAATAGCCTATCGGGATTATGGGAATTCTAACTACGGCACTGCTATTGTAGGAACGGTCAGTGGAACGTCAATTAGTTTTGGTTCTGCTGCCGTGTTTGAAAGTGCAAATAGCACTCAGCAGTCTATTGCTTACGATACTAATGCTCAAAAAGTAGTAATTGCTTATCAAGATCAGGGTAATTCTAGCTATGGCACTGCTATCGTCGGCACTGTAAGTGGCACTTCAATTAGCTTTGGTACTGCTGTTGTTTTTGAGAGTGCAAATAGTGACCATATTTGGGCGGTTTATGATTCTAATGCGCAAAAGGTCGTTATTGCTTACAGGGATGTCGGAAACTCTTATAACGGAACGGCCATTGTTGGAACGGTCAGTGGCACTTCAATTAGTTTTGGTAGCGCTACAGTATTTGAAACTGCGGACACTCAAGAAATATCATCTACTTATGACTCTGACGCGCAAAAAGTGGTCATTGCTTATAGACATGGGGAGGTGCTAAATGGCGATACTGGCTACGGCACTGCCATCGTTGGAACGGTTAGCGGAACATCAATTAGCTTTGGTAGCGCCGCTACGTTTGAGGGCGGAGGCGAGGTAGAAGCTACGTCGGCGGTTTATGATTCTAATGCCCAAAAGATGGTGATTGCCTATCGAGATGCCGGCAATTCTGATTACGGCACTTTTGTTGTGGGAACGGTTAGTGGCACTTCAATTGCCTTTGGTAGTCCATCGGTATTTGAAAGCGCATCCACAGAATATATCGCAGCCGCTTATGACTCCAATGCCCAGCGGGTTGTGGCTTCTTACAGGGATGCCGGCAATTCTAACTACGGCACTGCTGTTGTATATCAAACTCCCTTTACTGGAACCAACCTGACAGCAGAAAACTATATTGGCATTTCAGATGCCGCTTATTCTGATACAACAACAGCAACGATTCAGATCGTGGGGTCTGTGGATGACGCGCAGAGCAGTTTAACCGCAGGCCAAAAGTATTTTGTGCAAACCGATGGCTCACTTGGCTTGACTGCCGACGACCCAGAAGTGTTTGCAGGAACAGCCGTATCAGCAACCAAACTTATTGTTAAGGGATAAAACATGAAAACGATTGTAGAAACCGCAACTGGCTTATCAAAATATCTGCTCGATGACAGTGTGACGATCACTGCCAATTCCGACCACATTGTTGTGGGCGATCCGGCTCAGTTTATTATTGACGACCTGGACTCCAGTAATACAACAATTACGGAAAGCGTTACCAACGCGCCCGGCGATTGGACTGGCAACAAGTACACGTTTGACGGCACTACATGGACGCAAAACCCCGATTGGGTTGATCCTGACGCAGATTAAAGCAGACTTGGGGCGCCAGAATGATCGATGTCATAGCAGCGGCGACCGCAGCGACGAAAGCGTATGCCGGCGTCCGCGCGTTCATCGAGGCGGGGAAAGGCATCGAGGACACTTTCCAGGTCGTCGCGCGCTGGCAGGGTCACGCGAGCGATATCCTTTATGCAAGTCAGCGTCAGGAAAAGCGCGCCAATCCGTTCAAGAAATTAGTTTTCGCTGAGTCGGCGGAGGCCGAGGGAACGCGCATTTTCGCTGCGCGCAAAAAGGTAACGCAGCAACGGGCCGAGCTGATAACCATGATTACCTATGCCTACGGAAACGAAGGCATCGAAATGTGGCGCGAATGCGTCAGGGAAGTCACCGAGCAGCGCAAGCGCGAAGTGTACGCGCAGCAGGACGCTCGGGACACCATGATTAAATCGTTCTGGATCGTCGTTCTGGTGGGGATCGCTGCCGGGCTGATTTCGCTAATTGTCAGCGCGGTATCAAATCAGGTCTGATAGAATCGCGGAAACCCTGGGGGCTAAATGATGGACGAGACAACGAAAACGATTGTCGACGCGGCTAGTGTTGCCACGATGCTGGGAACGCTGGGGTCGATTCTTCCGCCCCTGGCCGCGCTGTTTACAATTGTCTGGACGGGCATCCGTATTTACGAGACGAAAACCGTCCGGGCGCTACTAGGCAAGGACGACGACTAGGGGGTGCCATGTCACTGCTCGGCAATCTGTTCGGATCAGGCGATGCTGCCGGTAATATCATCGACAAAACTTTCGGGTTAATCGATAAGTCGTTTTATACCAAGCAGGAGCAAGGCGAGGCGCTAATGCAGGCCGAGGCCGACGCTCGAAAAATGACGATCCAATGGCTCGAGTCGACCAGCGGCTCCAGGCTTGCACGGCGTGTCATCGCGTTTGCGATCACCGGGGTCTGGCTGCTCATGTTTTTGGCGGCGACCGCCAGCTCTCTAATTTCGATATGGGTCGGGGATGTCGCAGCGGACAAGCTCGCGGATAGCACGGCGATCCTGGACGGTCGCATCGAAACCATGACGCCGGCGGTCATGCTCATTTTGGGCTTTTATTTCGCTGCGCCTTACATGGGCGACCTGGCGAAAGGCGCGCTCCAGAAGTTCGGGAACGCTCAGAAATGACGGATGGCGTCGATTTCAAAGTATTAACGAAATGGCTCGAGCTTGACGAAGGCTGCAAGCTCAAGCCGTATTATTGCACCGCTGGGAAGCTCACAATAGGCGTAGGGCGCAATCTCGAGGACACGGGTATCACCAAGGCCGAGGCGCAATTCATGCTCGAGGGCGACATTGTGCGCCTCATGCGCGAGCTGGACGAGCTGTTTCCCGAGTGGCGCGATCTCAGCGAAACCAGGCAAATGGTAGTGCTGAACATGGCGTTCAATCTGGGGACGTTCGGTTTCCTCAACTTTAAGCGAACCATCGGCTATATGCGTGATGGAAGATTCGCAGAGGCAGCGGACGAAATGTTGCGGTCTGAATGGGCCGAGCAAGTGGGGGCAAGGGCGAAAAGACTCTCTGACGCAATGAGGGAGGATAAACCGCCCGTTTAATATCTGATCGGGTCAGCGAAACAGGCCCGGAAGTCAGGGGCCGCGTACTATTTCACCGGGAAGCCGTGCAAATTCGGCCATCTGGCGCCCCGCTACACCGCGAACAAATGCTGCTCGACTTGCAGCGCCATCAAAACCGCCACAATGAGCCCCAGAGAGCGCGCAGAGAAGCGCGCATATTGGCGGGAGTATGACCAGGAACGCGGCCCCAGAATCGAATACTGGCGCGAGCATTACCGAAAAAACGCCCAGCACCTGTACGCTGCGCGCTATGTCCGCCCGAAATACAGAAAAACTCACAGACAATCGAAAGAGCGGCGCCGGCTTTACATTGAGCGCGCTAACATCCTGCGCGAAAATGATATGGCCCAGGCGGCAATCGATGAGGTTTACCGTCAGGCAAGGGCCGTGACCGCAGAAACCGGCGTCCCGCACTCAGTCGATCATATCGTGCCGCTGCGCGGTCAGATGGTTTGCGGTCTACACGTTCCCTGGAATCTCCAAATACTGACGGCGAGGGATAATTCTCGAAAGGGCAATCGGTTCGATGATTAAGCTGATAACAGAGCAAGGCGAGCTATATATCCGCTCTGGCGAGATTCTGATGATGCTGCCCGAGCGCGGTCGACCGGGCTGCGCGATGATATACACGCAGCTCTTCCCCGAGGGGTTATCGATAGATATGCCGACCGCCGATATCTACGAGGCACTGCTCGAGGAGGAGGGCTGGGAAGTCGAAGAGATCGAGGAATATGAAATCGAGGAAGGCGACGGCGAGGAGCATTATTAAAAAAGCCGCCCGAAGGCGGCAAGACTCAAACGTCTACGGCTGAAAGGGAGTAACAAACAGCCGCAATCACATACTATCTTTAACAATCAGCGACTTCAATCGAATAGAACGCGCCTCTTTCGGCGGCACAACCCGCTCCGGCTGCGCTTTATAATTACGCATCGGCCATTCGAGCCGGTAGGGGCCGGCTTGCGCGAGAGTCGAATCGCCCATCGCGGTCATAATCTTCAGCTCCAGCTCGGCGATTTCCTCCGCGAGCTGGGTGCGATGCTCGCGCAGCATCTCGAGCTGATAGACGTCATTCGCAATCGCATCGCCCAGGTCGACCGGCGTTTCGTTTTTCTCGCCTGGGCGAATCACCGCGTCGTCGACATTGACCGGCGGGTACCAATCCTCGGCGGCGACCCGGCGCCGGAAGTCGCTGCATATATCGGCAATCTCAGCCTGTATATCGACGTCGGCGGGGATGATATGAATCCGTCGCTCGATGCCCCGATGCAGCGTGACAATGATCCCCGCGCTCGCTCCGGTCGCCATCATCTGCGCCTGGAGCTGGATCGGACCCCGATATAACGGTATATCGTCCGTAGGAGGCGCTGTGGTGACTTTGCACTCGATGGGAATGGTACCCTCTAGGGTGATCGAATCGCCGCCCACAACGCAAATGATGCCGTTCTCGCGGACGTCGACCGGCTGCTGGAGCTGGACGATACCATCGCAAGAAACCTCGAAATCCTCGAGCTTGATGACGTCCGGCGTCAAATCGGCTTGCGGAATGTGAAGGTGCGCGCAGCAATCGCGGATCAGCACCGGCTCGAGCAAGTTCCCGACGATGCCGGGCTCCCCGATGTCCGAGTGTTGCCGTCTACCGGCTGCGGCTTGTATCGACTTCCGTAATTCGTCGTTCGGCGTCGACCAGGGATGCGCGATCCCATGATTCCAGCAATAAATCACCGGGATGCGCGATCCCGACATTTTGGTGTCGTCTGATAATTTGCCGACCATTTTTCAATCTCCACAAAAGCACGGTATGGTTTCGTCTCCAGCTAAATCAAGCTGGCCCTGCTCTCTGGCTATGACTTGCATCTGCTCATAGCTAGGGCGGTCATTGCGCCAAAGAGCGCCGGACTGCTGCGAGGCAGGACATTCACGCTCCATCCTTGCCCACCAGTCAGCGCGACTTGGCTTTTCCACAATCAAAGACTCAATAAGGCTTGCGCCTTTGAGGTAGCACAGGTCACAGTTGCCGTGAGGCGTGACGCCGTTGACGTTAGGCAGCCCCAGGTCAAATGGTTGCTCTGCCCAGAATTTGCTGACCGTCTCTTTGGTAACGCCTGCTGAAACCAGCGGCCTGCGGTGTGGCTCAATTTTGGCGGCTCGACGTTGCTCGTCAGCCCTGATGCCGACAATTGCCATGTTTTCACCTTGGTTGCGGCTTTCCACATGGCCAATAGAAAACAAGTAGTTGCTGATGGTGCGTATCTTTAGTTCAATGGTGCAGAACCGCGCCACGGGGTTAGGCAGATACTTTTTGGCGTGAATCAGCGCCTCAAACGGCTCGCCGTTCCTCGCCGCAGTGTCAAAATCCACCACCTTGAACCGATCCTTGGTTTCCTCTGCCCACTGGTATTCCAGCCAGACAATCGGAACGTCCCAATACTTCCCGCAGTCCCTGACAAACTCCAGCGTTTCCTCTGCTTCTTTCCCCGTGTTGGCGAAGGTCACGATGCAATCATCGGACAGCCCATCGTTGGCGTCAATGAATCGCCACAGCATGTACGCGCGAGTACGACCACCAGAAAAAGAAATACAAGCGGCCTCGGTGAGCTGGAAGGTCATGCGTCCCCTGTTTAATAATTTGACACCCCGCAATCTTACGCGGTACGCTCGCCGAGTCAATGTAAAGGAGCGACCAAAATGTCACTCGAGGAGATTATCGCTGCGTTCGGGGGCGTATCCCAGACCGCGCGAGCCCTGGGCATAACCAGGCAAACGATCTATCACTGGCGGCGCAAGGGTGAGATTCCCGAGGCCCGGCGAATCCAGGCGGAGGTAATGATCGCGGAGATCAAGCTCGCCGAGGTAACCCATGCCAGGAGATAAGAATCGCTGGGGTCACCTGGTTGATAACTTTCTGCTGATGTTTGTCGGGCTGAAGCTGGCCGGTCTGATCGAGTGGTCCTGGCTCTGGGTCATGTCTCCGCTCTGGATCACGCTATGTGTGGCGTTCGGGTTTGCGTTCGCGAAGTCATGGCGCGAGCAGACCAGGCGCGAGATTTGGAAAAAGATGAAATCAGAACGCGCCGAGGTGTCACCGATAAATGGGAAGTAGAAGCCGCAATAAGGGCGCAGCCGGCGAACGCGAGCTGATTCTCGCGATTGAGGAATGGACCGGCATCCGCCTCGAGCGCAATCTCGCGCAGTCATTCGGCGGCGGTCACGATCTGATCGGGCTCGATCATTGGGCTATCGAATGCAAGCGATACCGAGACATAACGGACGGCGATAAAAAAATATTCTGGCACCAGGCGGTGTTTCAAGCGCGCACGGTCGGCAAGGTGCCGGCGGTCTGTTTCCGCGCCGACCGGCAACCTTGGCGGGTTCTGGTGCCATACGAAACAGATATTTTTCTGCTGGAGGACTATCGAAGCGCTTGCGAGATAGGGCTCGAGCTTTTTTGTGGGTTAATAAGGGAGAGCATTTAATGAAACTTGCAGACATTAAAAAGGGTGGCGACCTGCAACCGCCGAGAGTGTTGATCTACGGGCCGGCGGGGATCGGGAAAACGACGTTCGCAGCGTCGGCCAAAAACCCGATATTCCTGCCGATTGAGAACGGGCTCGGCAAAATCGAGGTCGACGCATTCCCGAAGCCGACGAGCTATATCGAGGTGCGCGCGGCGCTCGACTCGCTGATACAGGACGATCACAAATACCGGACGCTGGTCGTCGACTCGCTTGATTGGCTCGAGCCGCTGATCTGGGCGCACACTTGCGAGCAGAGCAAATGGTCAAGCATCGAGCAGCCGGGCTACGGGCGCGGCTATGTCGAGGCGCTGCGCTATTGGCGTGAATTCCTTGACCGCATGAATTACTTGCGGGACGTCAAGAAAATGACGTCGGTCCTGATCGCGCACAGCTCGATCAAGCGATTCGAGGCGCCCGACGCCGAGAGCTTTGATCGTTTCGTTATCAAGCTCCAGGCGAAAGCCTGCGACCTGGTGAGCGAGCATTCCGACGCAATCCTGTTCGCAAATCAAAAATATCAGACGATCAAAACCGAGGACCGAGGTCGCACAAGGACGCGCGGCCACGGCCAGGGGGATCGAGTCATGTATACCGAGGAGCGCCCGGCATGGGTCGCAAAAAACCGCTATGGACTGCCGGCGGAAATGCCGCTCGATTGGTCCGAGTTCGCGGGGGCGCTGGCTAAATGACCGAGCGAATATTGCGGCCCTGGTCGGACAGTTCGCCGGTCGGGAATGCCGAGCTGGGGGAAACCCTGCTTTTATTGTGGGATTACGAGCCGGCGGTGTTTTGTGTCGGTCGGTTCGTTAAGACTCGCGGCGAGATCGTTTTCGCTGCAACGGTCGCTGATTATCAGCGGCTTTTTCACCTGGGGCTCGATCCGATGAGCCCCGATTTCTGGACGTACTACCCAAAGGGAGAATCTAACAATGGGATTTAATGCAAGCGATTGGGCAAGCGAAAGCAGTGGCGGGGTCGAGCTGAAAGAGGGCTGGACCCCCGCAACCATCGATGAGGTCATGCAGAAAACGAGCGCAGCCGGGAATAATTACGTTTCGGTTCGCTTCAGTCTGACCGACTACAACGGAAAAAAGCTGTGGGAAAACCTTAATGTCGCGCATCCGCGCGAGGAGGTGCGAGAGATTGCGTACCGCATCCTGGCGAACATAATGAACGCGGTCGGGATCAACTCGATCCAGGACGAGAAAAATCCGGTCGAGCTGCAAATGCACGAGCTGCGGGTTCTGGTGTCGAAAAATCGGGACGGCGATTGGTGCGTCAAGCAGTTCAAGCCGGCGAACGAGGGCGCTGTATCGCCGGAGTTTAGCGGCGCGCAGCCCGATCAAAAAGACGACGATATTCCGTTTTAAATGCAGGGCGACCCGAAAGCGGTCGCCAGTGTTCTCGGGCTCAAAAGGGCCGGCGGTGAATATAAGGGTCCATGTCCGTTATGCGGCGGACAGGACCGTTTTCACGTTAGGCAGGGACGGCAGCACAATCTGATCGTCCATTGCCGCCAGGGATGCCAGTTCAAGGATTTGGCGCGCTGGCTGACCGACGCCGGGCTGGTCGAGGATACGCGACCGCAGTTCAACTACGCCGGAAAGGTCGATCTCGAAGAGGTCGAAATGTTTATGGCGGCATTCTGCCGGGCAGTCGATCAGGGCGTCCCGGTGTCAAGCGCGTGGCGGGGATATGCCCATCATGCGGTTCGGCTGCTGACCGGATTCAGCGCCGACGAAATGATCGATATGTATCTCTGGCGCGAGACATTTGTCGGCAACCTGGAGAACCATGATTTAAAAATGACTCGAAAAGACCTACGCAAGTTCACGGCGTTTCACGAGGCCGTAAGTGGGCGGGAGTGGATGATAAGGGGGTGTTCATGTCTGACTATGACGCATTAGCGAGCCGGATGCTCAACATTCAAAAGGCGCGGGAGGGTCCGTTTGCCGATATCCCGACCGAGCCCTGGGATTGGATCGTCCGCGAACCGGCGTGGATGCTCGAGAAACTAATCCCCGCCAGATCGGTGGGCATGATCTACGGGCCGAGCAATAGCGGGAAATCGCACCTAATGTGCGATCTGATCGCTGCCATGATCGCCGGGGAGACTGAGTGGCAGGGCATCCCGATCACGCCGGGCGACGTCATCCTGTTCTCGGAGTCGATTGGGCATATCCGCAGCCGAATGAAAGCATATCTCGGGGATCGCCCGAGGCGCTTCAATCTGTACTCGCTGCCCACAATGTCGCTCGGGATTGAGTACATTCAGAGCATGGGGGAGTGGATTAAAGAGCTGGCCGGCACACCGATGGCGGTGTTTTTCGACACGACCGCGACCATGTTCTCATTCGAGGAGAACGACAACCGAGAGGCGTCGAAACTGATTAAGTCGCTCGAGGATTATGTGCTGCCGGCCATCGATGCCCAGGGGACCATTTGCCTGGCACACCACACGAGCAAAATGTCGGAGGGGCGATCCGCCAGGGGCGCGTCGGCATTGATTGGCAATATTGATTATTCGATCAATGTGACATACGACAAAAAGCTGAACCTGACGCTGGCGAATTGGGAAAAGGACCGCTGGCGCCTGGTCGATAGTCCGCCAGTGTGGCAAGGCGCCATGTACCGGGTTCCGGTCGAGTTCGAGAATGGTTCGATGGATATGTCCATTCTGGATTGGAGGCCGTTCGACGAGGCCGCTGCCGAGCTGGTCGGAAAAGTCGACGAGGACATAAAGAACCAGGCGATCCGAGACGAAATCAGGGCGGTGATCGACGAGAACATCGGCGGATATATCCACACCGCCGGGCGCGCAGCGAGCGTCCCGGTCAATCTGATCCCGCTAAAAATCACGCTGCCGGCGACCGGCAAATCGAACGAGGAGGTGTTTGGTTTCATCAAACAGGATTATGAAGTCATGGACGCCATGAACCAGAAAGGCAGGGTCACGGGGTTCACGATTCTGTCAAAAAAGTAGACACGCTGTACCCCCCCCCGCCCCTAGTAAATAGGGGGGGGTGCAGGGTGGTTGATTTAACTTTTACAGCAACACTTGGCGGGGGCTTAATCAGCCCCCCGCTCGCGCCCTTGGGGGGCGCTCGGGGGAGGCAAATCAATCCCCCGCAATTTCGTGTTGCGTAATTTTGGAGCCCGGCGAAATGTTAAAGGTCGACACACTGGCGACAATTAAAGCTCTCAACGAATGCGTCGGGCGCACGGTCAGCTACACCGAGCTGCGTTACCTGTACAAGCTACACGGCGGAAGTAAAGGCGGCATGGCGGAAGCGCTCGAGCTGCTGGTCGGCCAGAGGCCGGATCACCTGGAGTGGGACAACCGCATCGGCGACCGTCGGCGCCTCGAGGTCTGGGTGAAGGTAAAGGCGCCTATAAATACTGCATGAATTAACAGTGTAAAAAAACTTTACGGGGGGAGGGGAGAGGAGTAGATTTAACACATGGCCGGGGTGGTCCTGGCTTAAAGGGAGAACGGTTATGGCAATCACATTCAACAAATTAGGCGGTCCATTCAAGACTTACACCGCAACTAATGAAAGCGGTTTTCGTGTCGCCACTATCCGCCGAATAGGTCACCCCCGATTCGGCAAAATGTGGGGCGTGAATTCTCGCTTGATTAATGGCTGGCGTTACTTCAAGACGGTTGAGGAAGCGAAAGCCGGAATCATAAAGGTAGAAGAGCAGGCCGCGTAAGCGGCCCCGATCAAAGGGAGAGAATAGAATGATGGATATCGGAGAGCACTGGATCGCCCTGGCGATCATCGCCCTGGTCGCTGCGTTCGGTTTCGTCGGCGACGGTGACCTGGCGGAAGCCGAGCGCCTCGAGGCGGAATACTGCGCGAACGTCGAGGCCGATACCTGGCCCGACTATCGCGGGATATACGCGGAGGTTTGCGAGTGAGATACGGATCAGTTTGTTCCGGCATTGAAGCCGCCACGGCGGCATGGCATCACTTGAGATGGGAGCCTGCTTTTTTCAGCGAGATCGATCCATTCCCCCGCGCGGTTCTGTCGCATCATTATCCCGACGTTCCGCTCCACGACGATTTCACAACCATCGGAGAAAACCAATATGGAACAATCGGACTTCTGGTTGGAGGAACCCCCTGCCAATCATTCAGCGTCGCAGGACTCAGAAAAGGATTGGACGACGACCGTGGCAACCTGGCGCTCGAATTCATTAGGCTTGCTCAACGAGAGCGGCCACAGTGGGTGGTCTGGGAAAACGTGCCCGGTGTCCTGTCATCGAACGGAGGACGGGATTTTGGCGCCTTCCTCGGGGCGCTGGCAGAAATCGGGTATGGGTTCGCATACCGAGTTCTTGACGCTCAATTCTGGGGAGTGGCCCAGCGACGCCGCCGTGTGTTCGTTGTCGGATACCTTGGAGGCTGGCGCCGTGCCGCAGCGGTTCTTTTTGAGCGCGAGAGCTTGCGAGGGGATTCTCCGCCGAGCCGAGAAGCGCGGGAAAACTCTCCCGCCGATTCTGCTCGAGGCGCTGAAGTATACGAGTGTCATGGGCAAGACAGCAGAGTGAAACCGCTGGGCGAAACCTGTAGTACCGTCACCGCCAAATATGGGACGGGCGGCGGGAATGTGCCAATCGTCACCGAGACGCCGCTCCGATCTGTATCCTCAACACTTTCCGCAATGGATAATGCAAAGCTGGGATCGGATCGGTGGAGCGTTCGCCGGCTTACCCCAACGGAATGCGAGCGCCTGCAAGGTTTCCCCGATGGATTTACTCAGGTGCCATATCGAAATAGAACGGCGGACAAATGCCCAGACGGGCCGAGGTATAAAGCAATCGGCAACTCTATGGCGGTGCCGGTCATGCGCTGGATCGGCGAGAGGATTAACGAGGTCAATAAGATATGAAACTTTGTAACGAGTGTGGCTGCATTGACGGCCACCATCCTAATTGCCCAGAATACGACGAGCGTGATTTTGTAAACAACGAGCCCGATTGCTTTGATGCGTATCGGGAGGAGCGGGACCGGAGGCAGGAGGATGTGGGTAAATGAAGAAATACGCAAAACGATTGCGGCGCTGGAGTCGGAGGATTGCGACATCGCTATCCGCGCGGCTCACAAAATGGCGGAGAGACTGCAAACGGATATGGCGGTCTGCCGTGACCTGGCTGTCGTCCCGCTGGGCGAAGCTAAAGAGCCGCCTCTCGAGATTGTTCGGTTTCGGCGGAGGGCGCCGATAGATGTATGAAGACAAGATCGTGATTCAAGATGACGACGGCGTGGTGAACCCGAGCCACTATCGAACCAGCGACATCGAGTGTATTCATGCGATTGAGGCGATGATGACGCCGGAGGAGTTCGCCGGGTATCTGCGCGGCAACGTGATCAAATATATCTGGCGCTACGATAAGAAACACCGCGACGATCTGGAGATGGCCCGGAAGGATTTGGACAAAGCTCAGTGGTTCCTGCATCGGCTGATGCACCTACGAATAAAAATGTGGGGGGTGGGGGGTGCCGGCCCCGACTGATATCATTAGCCCCCCCTACCTGGTAACGCGCAATGATTAAAGCAAGCTCTGACCTAAGCAAGCTCCAGCGCAACATTCCGAAGATTCGCAAAAAGCTAATGTACGCCGAGAGCGAAGCGCTCAACCAGACGGCGAACATCGCAGCGAAAGCGCAGCGCGCGCAAGCCGATAAGATATTCGACAGGCCGACGCCGTTCCTGCTGAACGGGATATTCAATCCGCGCGGCAAGCTCGGGTTCATCGGGATCTTCTCAAGGTTCAACACGCTGCGCGCCGAGCTGATACCGGGCGCGCCTCGCGGCCAGTTCCGCGCTGGCGGCGAAAGGATTAACAAGGTGATCGCGCTGCAAGCGATGGGCGGAACCAGGACGCCGCCCAAGCGCGCGCTGCCCGTACCAACTGCCAAAGCGCGCCGCAACAAATACGGCAACCTTTCGCGGACTTATATCAAAACGCTACTCGCGAAAGACAATCACGTTCAGCTCGGATTGCGCGAGGGAGTTCAGCCTGGCATCTATCGCCGCGAAAGGGACGGGCGCCTTACCCTACTGGTCGCCTGGGAACCGAGGGCAAAGTATCGCTCGATCTTTCCTTACTATCAGATTGCGAAAGGTGTGTTCTCAAATAACCTTGATAAGCAATTTGAAAAAGCATTTGAAAACGAAATGGCTGATATCAGATAGGCAGGGTCGGGGCTACCCCCCCCTACCCCCCCCCTACCCCCCGCCCCCCCCATGCAACCTAAAATTTTCGCCGATTAAATTAGGGCTTCCCGTTAAGGGTGTCTGGGCTCACCAGCCTGGGGCGTGGCGGTTGCTGCTGTATCAAAAAATTAGACACCCGTGATACGATTGCGTGAATCGGCGCTCTAGCGCTTTCGGATTTATTTATGGTTGCGGTCGACGAGACTTATATCGATCAGTAGGGCGCGATACAGAGGCGCTGGAGGGGCATGCCCCCCGGCAAAAGGTACTGTCAGCGCAAAACGTCGCGGGTGATTCGCGAGCGCGGTGTTTGCATTCTGCGAGGGTTTGGGAATTTGGGAATAATGGTAACGTGCCGGTAACAACTAGGGGAAAAAACGTAACACGCCAGGAGATCGCTGATCTTTTCGGCATCTCGCACACTACCGTAGACGCCTGGATCAAGCGCGGGATGCCGGTCGCGCAGCGCGGGAGTCGAGGCAAGGCCTGGCAGATCAACACGGCGGAGGTGTCTGCCTGGCTCGAGCGCCGCGCAAAGGAATCCGCTGCCGGCGGTGAACAAGCGGACGAGCGCGAGCTGAAGCGCCGCAAGCTCGCAGCGGAGACGGCGAAGGTGGAGCTGGAGCTATCGCGAGCCCAGGGCGAGGTCGTTCCCCTGGCGCAGCTCGAGCGCGCGCTCTCGAATACGTTTGCGGAAGTTAAAACAAACATCCGCTCGGTCCCGAGCCGGGTCGCGACTGCCATCCTGGGCGAAGAAAGCGAGACGCGGATCAAGGCCGTGATTCTGAAAGAGATCGACCAGGCGCTCGAGTCGCTGGGCGACTTTGACCTGGAGCCCGACGACGATGACGAGTGAGTTCAGCAATTTCGACGGACTACGGCGAACGATCCGCTCCGCAGCGCGTCACCTAAAGCCGCCGCCGAATCTGAAGCCGAGCGAATGGGCGGAGCAGAACGTCCGAGTTCCGATTGGTAACGCGGTCCCCGGTCTGATCCGGTTCGATCACGCGCCGTACCAGCGGGAGCCGCTGGATATGACCGCTAACCCGGAATGCCAGCGGATCACGCTGATGTGGAGCGCCCAGGTCGGGAAAACCATGCTCGCGCTATGCGCCCAGGCGTTCAAGATAGGGCAAGACCCGCAAAGCCAAATAATGATGCAGCCGTCGCAAGGCGATTTGTCGACATGGCTCGAGACTAAATTCAATCCGCTGGTGGAAAGTAACGACCAGCTCCAGGGGCTCATTGCAAAGCCTCGAGGTCGCGAGGGCGTCAACAATCAGCGCATGAAGAGCTACCCCGGCGGATTCCTCATGTTTTCCTGGTCGGGATCGCCTAAGACAATGCGCGGACGCTCGGCGCCTTTCATCGTTTGCGACGAGACTGACGGCTATGA
>Ga0255781_10000618_pt1 | contig 28720 bp, 23 predicted proteins | sample 101ome_21_FD_179979 | JGI IMG/M metagenome (GOLD analysis project Ga0255781, IMG submission 179979) | Coastal salt marsh microbial communities from the Groves Creek Marsh, Skidaway Island, Georgia - 101413BT metaG (version 2) | ecosystem: Environmental > Aquatic > Marine > Intertidal zone >... | reverse complement strand
AGACAGCTTGGCAGTGACAGCGTGCTCCAAACCCTGTCCATGGAGGAGCGTGTGGCGCAATTGCTGATGGTCCCCATCTACGCGCGGAACGACACGGCGGGCTGGACAGAAGCCGAGAGGTGGACGCGAGACCTGGGGCTCGGCGGCGTGATTTGCATGCAAGGCGGCCCGGAGCACCAACGCATTCGGCTGAAGCGACTTCAAGCCCTCGCGAAGGTTCCCCTGATGGTGGCTTCCGACGCCGAATGGGGTCTTGGAATGCGGCTCGACAGCACGCGGTCCTTTCCCCGCGCCATGACGCTGGGGGCCACCCGAAATCCGGAGTTGGTTCGGATGTTTGGGCAGGTGGTCGGCCAAAGCCTGCGCGCCACGGGCGTGCACGTCAATTTCGCCCCAGTTTTCGACGTCAACTCCAACCCCATCAACCCCGTCATCGGAAGCCGCAGCTTTGGCGAATCGGTGCCGTGGGTTGGGGTATTGGGGCAGGCTTATGCGGACGGACTTCAGGACGTGCGCGTCCTCGCCACGGCGAAGCACTTCCCGGGACACGGCGACAGCGACAGCGACTCGCACGCGACGTTGCCGACCATCAGCCACGACCGGGCCCGCCTCGATTCGGTGGAGCTCGCGCCGTTTCGGCACGCGTTCGACCGCGGGACGGCCGCCGTCATGGTCGCCCACCTCGACGTTCCCGGCCTTGACAGCACCGAGGCCCAGCCTTCGACGCTGTCTCCCTTGATTGTCGATTCGCTGCTGCGCGGCGAGTTGGGTTTTGAGGGCCTGGCGTTTACGGACGCCATGAGCATGAAAGGCTTTGCGGACTTCGTGGGCGACCGCCCCCGCATCCGCGACGCGTTGCTCGCAGGCAACGACGTCTTGCTGTTCCCCGGCGACCCTGTGCTGGCCATCGAGGAAGCCATGGCAGCGCTGGCAGACGGAACGCTCGATTCCGCTGCGGTCACCGAAAAATGCCGCAGGGTTTTGCTGGCCAAATCGTGGTGCAAGGCCGACGAGCCCGTGCCGTCATTCGGCACGCGCTGGGAACCGGCGCACGCCGACCTCGTCCACCGCGAACTTCTCGCACAGAGCTTGACCGTACTTCCCGGCACCGACAGCGTCGCTCGTGCCCCGTTGCTTGAGTCAAAAGGCAAGTTGGTCATGTGGGATTTGGCCAACCACGCCGAGTCGTGCCAGCCGCTCGAAGACCAACTTCGGTCTCACCTGGGCGCAGGGTGGTCGATTGAGCGTCACGTTTTGGCCAAGGACGGAAGCGGGTTGGGACGGGAAGCGGTGGAAGCGTCTCTCGCGGAGATGGACCGCCTTGTGGTGGTGGCAACAGAAATGAGCCACCGGCCTTCGAGGAATTTTGGTCTCCAGCGCGACGGCGTCGAGGCGTTGAGCGAAGCGCTTCGGAAGTGGAACATCCCCACGGAACGCGTGCACGTGGTGTGGATGGGCAATCCGTACGCTTTGAAGGATTTGGCTCCTCTTGCTGGGCATGTGAGTGCGCTGACGGTGGCTTACCAAGACGACGACAAAACCTGTCACGCTGTCGCGGACGCCTTGTGCGGGATTGCCCCGGCCGGAGGACGTTTGCCTGTTTCGCCGGTGGACGCCCCGTGGCGGGAAGGCGACGGACTTGACTGGGAAGGCCATTGGCGCTTGGGGCGCCCCGTTCCGGAACGGCTCGGGCATTGGAGCTCCCCCGCGTCCCGCATCGACAGCGTTCTCGAGGTGGCCATGGACAACCGTGCCCTGCCGGGCGCACGTGTCGTGGTAGCGCACCAAGGCCAAATCGTCGTCGACAAGGCCATCGGCACCCTCGACGGAACGCTTCCCGTGACGTCAGAATCCATCTACGACTTGGCGTCCATCACCAAGGTCGCAGCAACTGGGAACGCCCTGATGTCACTCGCGTCTCGTGGAGAACTCGGCCTTGAATGGCCCATGAACCGTCTTCTTCCGGAATTGGAAGACCACCCCTTGGGCACGCGCACCGTCCGCGAATTGCTGACGCATCAGGCAGGACTCGAGCCGTGGATTCCCTTTTACATCTCCGCGTTGGAGGACAGTTCAGGGGTGTTTGGCTCCTCCCCTTCGGACGGGTGCGCCATCGAAGTCACGCCGTCGATGTACCTCGAAGACGCTTACACCGATTCGGTGTGGAACATGATCCTGACTTCGGAGCTCCGCCCCCCTGGAAAATACCACTACAGCGACCTGGGGTTTTATCTGTGGTTGCGCGTGCTTCGAGCACGAGGCATCGAGGTTGAACGCTGGTTTGATTCGGAACTCGCTCAACCGATGGGATGGGCGAGCATGGGGTACAACCCGCTGTCTCGTGGGCTGCCGTCCCAACTCATCGCGCCCACCGAATTGGACGAGGCTTTTCGGAAGTGCGTGGTGCACGGCACCGTGCACGATCCGGGTGCGGCCATGCAAGGCGGCGTGGGGTGCCACGCGGGGCTGTTCTCCAACGCCTACGACCTTGCGGAACTCGGCGAAGCTTGGTTGCGCGGCGGGACCCTCCGAGGCGTTGAAATCGCTCCCGAATTCGTCCTGAGCGAGTGGACGAAACGGGGCTTCCCCGACGGCGAAAACCGGCGCGGTGTCGTCTTTGACAAGCCTGCGTTGGACCCCGATTCGGGACCAACATGCGACCTGGCATCGTGGGAAAGCTTCGGACACACGGGGTTCACGGGAACGTTGATTTGGGTGGACCCCGCGTACGATTTGGTCTACGTGTTCTTGAGCAACCGAACTTACCCCGACGCGAGCAACGCCAAGTTGCTGCGCTTGGACACGCGCACCGAGATTCAGCGTGTCGTGCTTGAACATCTCGGCGCTTCAAGTCGTTTTCCTGACACCCCATGAGCCCGTCCTCTTCCCAGCTTCGCATCGGCATCGTGTGCTATCCCACATTTGGGGGCAGCGGTGTGGTGGCCACCGAATTGGGAAAAGCTTTGGCGGTGCAAGGGCACGAGGTGCACTTCATCACCTACAACCTGCCTGTGCGTTTAGGCTCGTTTCACCCCCGGGTGTTCTACCACGAGGTGGAGGTCAGCAAGTATCCGCTGTTTGAATACCCCCCGTACGAATTGGTGCTGACGAGCAAGATGGTGGAGGTGGCCCAAACCCACAACCTCAACCTCCTGCACGTGCACTACGCCATACCCCACGCGAGCGCGGCCGTCAATGCAAAACGCATTTTGGCTCGAGCGGGAAGGCACGTTTCCGTGGTGACCACGCTGCACGGAACCGACATCACCTTGCTCGGCAAAGACCCTTCGTTCAAACCGGTCATCACCGACGCCATCAACGAAAGTGACGTGGTCACAACGGTCTCGCAAAATTTGAAGGACGAAACCCTTCGCTTGTTCGATGTGACTCGCGAAATCGAGGTGGTGCACAACTTTGTGTGTCCGACGCATTTTGAGCGACCTGCGGACGAGGCTTTCCGCTCTCAACTTTCACCTTCCGGCGCCCCAATCTTGTGTCACATCAGCAATTTCAGGCCGGTCAAGCGCATTCAAGATGTGATTCACATTTTCGCGGAAGTCCGTCACAAACGCCGATGCACCCTCCTGATGGTCGGAGATGGCCCGGAACGCACATCCGCCGAGTCTCTGGGTCGCGATTTGGGCGTCGGACAAGACATCGTGTTCCTGGGCAAAGTGAAAAACCCGATCGAGCCGTTGTTGATTTCTGACCTGCTGTTGCTTCCCTCCGAAACGGAGAGCTTCGGGCTTGTTGCCTTGGAAGCCATGGCCTCGGGTGTTCCTGTGATTTCCTCCAACGTGGGAGGGCTTCCCGAAGTCAACGTCCACGGCGTTTCCGGATTTCTTCGACCCGTAGGCGATGTGGCAGGGATGGCCGAGGACGCCCTTCACGTGCTTTCCGACGAGCACCTTTCGGGGTTCAAGGCCCAAGCACAAGCACGTGCAGAGCACTTCCACATGGACCAGATTCTTCCCCAATACCTCGCCGTCTACGACCGCGCTCTGACCTCTCCTGCATCATGAGCACCGCGAAGATTGGGGAACGAATCGCCATGACACACCACGGATCCCGCTGGGTGGCCACCGTCTCTTCCACGATTCCCGCTTGGCAAAGACAGTCCCTCGAGATTTGGTTTGGTGCCTGGATGGCCCTCGGGGCCATGCTCGGATACGGGGTTTGGGCCTTCCCCGGAGACGAACGGGTGTTCTACCTCATCTGCGTGGCGTTTTGGGGATTCTTCGCATTCCGCGCTTGGCGAGCGGTACGTTGGCGTCGCTCTGGGTTCGAAGTCATTCAACTCAGTCCCGAAGGGCTCGAACTCCGATTGGACCACGGAAACCGAGCAGGCCGCGCCCAGCGGTTCTCCCTCCACGAAGTGTCACCTGCGAGCGTTCCCGAGCCCAATCCACGCTCGTTTCTTGAGTCCATGGAACAGCAGTTTTGGGTGGTTGGCGGAGACCGCATCCACGTCCAAATCGGAGGCAAGACGTTTGTTTTTGGCAAGCAACTTGAATTGCGTGACGCTCAGCAGCTCGCACTGACGTTCAACAAGCGGCTGGAAAAACTCCAGAAACAGGCCCGCTAAAGCCGCCCTTTCGTACGGCCACAAAGGGCGAACTGACGCCGGCAAAAGGCATCCTGACGACCTGCGTTCTCTCCCCATCCTTGGGGCATGAAACGACTTTTCTTCATCCGCTTCTTGCCAGGATTCGCCTTGTGCTTGAGCACCCATTCTTGCACCGTCCCTTCCTCCGAACCGTCGCATTCATTGGTGGTCCTTGACGTGGACGGGTCTCCCCCTTCCAACGGGTTTGTCCTGCTCGTCAAGCCCACGGAGTTTGGGGCCAACCCCGCCCCCCTTGGTCTGGAACTTCTGGACGACACCTTGCACTGGGAGGCCGAGGACGGCTTTGTGCTCCCGACCCACTGCGTTCCTTCTCAGGCCCAATGGGCTGTGTTTTCTCCGGACCCAATGCCTCCGCATTCTTGGCGCCACGTCCGACTTGACGCGACAGGCCAAGACACCTGTCGATTGAGTTCAGCACTTCCCATCCAACTCAACCTGCGCTTGTCTCGGACAGTTGGTGTGCCGGTTGAAAGCTATTTCCTCGCCTTTTCTGATGCGATGTCCATTCAGCCCGACACCCTTCCTCTTGAGGGCACCCAAGGCGACGTCCGATTCGCCGGGGAAATCCCGTTCAGGCAGCTTCCGGTAAAGGTGTCGCTTGAACGAAGACGAACGAGCGCCGCACCTCACGTGGTGGCCTCCCACACGCAGGAGACCGTTCCATGGAAACTCCCGATTCGTCTCAACTGGTCGGACCTCGACGACACCACAACGCCATGAAAGCACTTCGAGTTAAACCTTCGATTTGCCTCGCTTTTTTGAGCGTTCTCGCCGTGCAAACGCGCGGTCAACTCGACCCCGTGCCTGCTCCCCAAGCGCCGCCTTGGTGCCCCGAGGGAACGGGATGCACCAACGAAGTTTACACCGCTTTCGAAGGAAGTCCCGTTCGTGGAGCCGTGACTTTCCGAATCGGATCCGACAACGTGTTTGACCGCCCCATTCTTTTGGTGGAAGGATTCGATTTCGGAAGCGGATGGGACACCAATTCCTATGGGTACGGCAACGTGACTTGGAACGACATTCATGCAGGAGATTTGGTCGAGTTTCCCCAAGGCCTTGATTACCGCCCGCTGCTGGACTCGTTGTACGAACGTGGGTTGGATTTGCTCTTCGTCGACTTTGAACATGGTACCGCCTCTCTCAGCGCCAAATCAGCCCTATTGGACCACGTCCTGACCCTTGCCCTCTCTGCAAAAACGGGATCCCACCCGGCAGTTCTGGCAGGGGTGAGCATGGGAGGCTTGGTCGTCCGAAAGACGCTGGCTCAGTGGGAAGACGAGGGCACTCCACATTGCGTTGGACAATACTACTCCGTCGACGCACCTCACCTTGGAGCAATCCTTCCGGTCGGTTTGCAAGCGTTGGTTTTGGGACTGTCGACGCTGAGTACCGACGGAAGTGAGCTCTGGCAAGCCTTGAATTCTGACGCTGCTCATGAACTCTTGCAACATCACATCTCCGGGAGCACGTCCTTTCTCGATTCACAAAGTCACCTCCAACAACTCGGGTGGCCACGCAGAAGCGTCAACCTCAATGTCATCAACAGCCACCCGGACGGTTGGGAAGTGTTGTCCGACTCGGCCTTGATCTTCCTGGAATGGGGGGTCCCTCCTCCCGTCTCACTCAACGCCTTCCACGTCAAGGCATTTCGATGGACCCCTTCTCCGGACCCTGCCTTGGCGGCGACGTTTGTGCTTCCGACAGGAGAAATGCCCTGGACCGAGGGAGGCGCCATCCACACAGGAAGCTTGGCCTTCACCCAACCCGACTCGGATCCAGAACCTCTTCCTGGCTCCGTGTCGAGTCACGTGACACGGATTTCTGAAGCACTCAAGTCCAGCATTCCTCTCCCTTTGCTTTCAGAGACGGTGCAACCCCACGTCACCTTCGTCTCCCACCTCAGTGCTCTGGGATTGGGTTCCGAAGAGTTTTCGCCTTGGATGGGCGTCTCTACGGCGCCTCCCTACGCCCCGAGAGAGGTTCATGCTTCTTTGGGAAACCACCACCGGACGTGGATGCTTTCTTGGCTCGAGGGGCTTGAATCCATGCCTCCGCACACTCTTCCCGAGGAGGGTCTCGCAGGGTGGACCCTTGGGTGGCAAGCCCCTCATTCGAGGCACCTGTCCGGCTTGGAAATCCACGACGGTGGAACTGTGACTGTCGGCAACAACGCAACACCCTTCGAAGCGTTCACCTCACCTTGCCCCGGGGAGGTTGCCGTCCATTCGGGAGGCGCACTCAATGTGGGTTCTGAAAGTGGTGCATTGGGCAAACTTCGGGTGGGTGCAGGAACCTCAATCTCCATCCTGGAGGGCGGCTCCGTTGTAGTGAACGGCGGCTCCAAGCTCACTGTTGAACAACACGGCACACTCTTGGTGGACGGCGGGACCGTCACCGTTCAAGAATCTGGCGCCCTGATGCTCGAGCACGGAGGCAAAATCGTGCTCCGGAACGGCGCCGAACTAATCTTGGCTGATCCTGCGAGCTTTGCCCAATTTCACGGGAGAATCACCGTGCCCGCCGGTTCTCACGCAACCCTCAGCAACGAAGGAAACCTCGAACTCGGGTTGAACGCCGAGGTTTGGCTTGAGCCGGGATCAAATTTTCATTGGAACCAACCCAACTCCGGCATCACCCACCTGACGGGACCGGCCTCGTTCCTCGGGGATGGCCATGCCCACCTCGACGGTGGCCTTTGGGAGTGGGAAGACGGCGCCACCCTCAATTGCAACGCTGATTTCCAGTGGCACTCGGTGGACTTGCTGGCGTGGAACGCCAATGAAAACCAGGTAAAAAGCACGCGAAATGTTGCCTTCGAGCAATGCAACCTCGCGGGAATTTGTTGGGAACATGAAGCCAACCCCGCGAATTCGACCTTGCTCCGAATTCTCGAGAGCTCCGTCGAACATGGCTTTTGCAGGCTGACAAATGCCCGCGTACAGCTCTTGAGCAACGTGTTTCACCACACTCCCATTGAAATCAAAACACCTCTGCCTCCAACGAAACTTGTGCAAAACCTCTTTGAGGGCACATGGGCTTCCACGGCACCCGCTGTGACACTGGAGAACGGGGAAGAGTCCACCTGGATCGAAGGAAACGCTTGGGAAGGTGGCGTGGGGCTGCGGCTGGTTGACGCCTCGGTATCAGGCAACTGCAATCGCTGGACGGAATGCACACACGCAGTGGAGCTGGCGGGCGAATCTGAAGCCTGCTTTCAAGCCGGATGTGGCGGGGGATCCAACCGATGGTGGAACAACGAGGTTCATTTTCATTTGGAAAATGCCCCCTTTCCGCTGCTTGGACTCGGAAACAACCACCTTGGCGCGGCGAGCATCGATGTCATTTCAGGTTCAACGAGCGACAACGGACCAACGTGGGTTGTCTCGGGAGCAAGCTGGGACGCCGAACTGCTCGAAAATCCGTGGTACAGCCCATTTCCTTCGACGGTAGCGCATTGCAACGAGAACGGCTGTGAAAGCATTCCGTGCTGGGCTGAGAACATGATCGCTCAGTCCTTTTGCATGTCAAACGATCCTCCCAAACCAGACCACGGGAAATCCAAACTCGCAGGCACTTGGAACATCTTGGGCCAAGAAGTCCCGGCTGCATTCGAAACCGACCCAACGAAGAGTTACGGATGGAATTGACGAACCAACGTCGCGACTGCCGCGAAGTACCCTTCAAGCCCCATGCCTGAAACGCATGCGATGGCCGCCTCTGCGGTCAAACTCCTTTTCCGGAACCCTTCCCGTGCGTGGATGTTGCTCAGATGCACCTCCACCGTGGGAATGATAATGGCCTCGACGGCATCCCTCAAAGCAACGGAAGTGTGGCTGTACCCTCCTGGATTGAACACCACGCCTTGGCAGGTGGACGGAGCGTCGTGCAGAGCGTTGATGAGTTCGCCTTCCACGTTGCTTTGTACACAGTCCAATTCCACGTTCAAGGCCGCGGCGTGGCTTCGCACGGCCTCCTCGAGTTCGGTCAACGTGAGCGACCCGTAAAGCGCGGCATCCCGCTGTCCCAAGAGGTTCAAATTGGGGCCGTGCAGAAGAAGAATACGTTTGCTCATTGCAGCACAAGAGGTTTGAGTCCGTGAACAAACAACACCTCACCGAGCCCGTTGTACCTCTCGAATGCGTCTTCCCTCATGGTGTCGATGTCGTGTTGATTGAATCCCAAAATCACCAAATCTGCGCCACCCGACTTGTTCTTGATGGTTTGTACGGAACTCGAATCGTGCGTGACATGTTCAATGTTTTGTTCCGCAATGGGCAGACGCCCTTCCACGATGCTCGCGCGCAAGGCCTCTTCTTCCTCTTTGGCGTTTTCCCCGTCGTGCAAAAAGAACACGCTGATGCTTGAGTCACGCCAGTCGGGATGCCCCTGCAAAATGTAGGCCAGCAGAATCATCAAACTCGAGTTGCTGGCATCCTCAGGGTTGATCCACAGGTGGATGTCGTGCTTGTTCCCAAACTCCCGCCCGCTGCTTCGAAGCAACGCCAAGTCCAACCCGGCGGCCGCCAAAAGCGAAAAGTTGTCGATCAGCTGGTCCCGGTTCACAGGGTGATCTGGGGCGTACTCCATCAAAAACAAATTGTTGCCCTTGCCTGAGATGCCCGGCAGCTGAATGCACTGGGCGATGGCCGAGGTGTAGGATGGGCTGATGATGGTGTCGAGGTGGACGCGGCTCTTGTTTCCCCGAGCTCGTTTGACCAATTCAGCCTGCGCATGCCGCGCATCCGCCTGCGTTTCCTCATTCAAGAACCCTTGGATGAAGTGCATGTACGTTCCAAACCCGTGCTGAAAAGCGACCCACCGAACCATGTCAAAGCCCTCCCGACGAAGGAAGGTGTCCGGCGAGATGGCCAGCACGAACGGACGCCATCCCGTGGATTCCTCAAGGTCGTCGTCGTCGCTCATCTGAAGCGCCAACTGCAAGGCGCGCTGCATTTGGAAGATGACGCCTCGAAAGAGTCGGGCCATGCCTTTTTGGCCTCCTCCATGCCGGGAAATCCACGCGTGAATGCCCACCATGATCAGCAAACTTGCCGTGGCGTACGTCGCGTTCATCCCAAACATCAACACGACGCACAAGACCGCTCCGAGCAGGCTGATCGACCAATGCGAACGGAAAGTCGGTCGGTAACTCGGGTCCGCCGCCATGTGCTCCAAAAACGAAACCAAGCAAATCGCCCCGTAGGTCACCATGAAGAACATGGAAATGATCTCGGCCACCGCGTTGATGTCGCCCATCAGCACAAAGCCAAACGCGATGAGGCAGGTCGCAACAGACGCACGCACCGGTTCTTGTTCTGCGCCACGGCCTTTTTTAAGCCACGACGAGACCCCTTCCGGGAAAATGCCGTCGGCCGCAATGGCTTGCAGCGTTCGGGGAGCCACCATCACTGACCCCAATGCTGAACTCATCGCCGCAGCGGCCAAGCCCACGGGAACAATGGGACCCCAAAGGGCAATGTTCTCCATGTAGAGTTCGTCTGCGGCGAGTGCCTCAAGGGGAGCCGACCACCAAAGTTTGATGGCGACCGCGATGTAAATGACAATGCCCACTCCGGTTGCCCAGATGGTGCCCTTGGGAATGCTTACCCGCGGATCCTTCAAATCCCCGCTCAGCCCCAATCCCGCGGCAATTCCTGTGAAGGCAGGAAAAATGAAGGTGAACACTTCGAAAAAAGAAAAGCGGCGAACCGTCGTTCCATCGGCAAGCCGCAACACGTCTGGGATGGTTCCGATCGGATTCAAATCTGGATTGCCGGGGCCGCTGCCCGCGAAAAAGAGCACCAAAGCTGCAAAAAGCAAAACCACCACGACGTACAGGGCCTTCACCCCCAAGTTGGCACCCTTGCCAATCATCAGCAACGTGAGCATCGCCATGACACCCAAATTGACCCACATGGGGTCCACGTGCACGCCGTGGGCGACGTCCGCCCAGTGCAACAAATCTCGGCAGGCCACAGTGAAAGCAATGACGTAGAAGGCCACGCTGATGGCTTGGGACAAGTACAACGCCAAGCCAATGGCCCCACCTATGTTCAGCCCAAACGACCTGGAAATCATGTAATAGGCACCCCCTCCTTCCACCTTTTGGTTGGTGGCTATTTCCGCCACAGCCAAGGCCGTAGGCACCGTCACAAGGTGGCCTATGAACACGATGGCAAGTGTCGCGACCAACCCCACGTGGGCCACAGCGTAACCGAAACGCAGGAACAAGATTGCACCCAAGATGGTCGAAATGGCCGTCAGAAAGACCGGCCAAGTGCCCATGGTTTTCAGGTTGGGTGAAGGCAACATGAGGGACAAGGTACAATCCTTGTCAAGCCCTCACGCGGGGCAAGATTGCGGGTTATTCACGTTTCTGTGACCAAGAAACCACAGCATGAACCGGGAGGTGGTCGCTGATGAAAACCTCCTTTTTGATGATTTCGTCCACGCAGGTCCACTTCGTATCCAAGCCCTTGACGTAGATGGCGTCGATTTTGGGTCCACCCGAAGACCCCTCGGGGCTCCAAGTGGTGTAGGACGGAAACGACTTGCGGCAGCGGGCCCGAACCGCGTCGTAGGTGTCCACGAAGCCCGACTCAGCGAGAAGGGTGCGACCAAGCGCGTCCGACTCTTCGTTGAAGTCCCCGAGGACCGCTGTGGCTTCAACGCCGTGCACCGCATCGAGGGCGGCAATGAGTCGTGCGCTTCCCTCCCGAGCTTCGGCCGAAACGTGGCTCCAATGCGTGTTGTACACGCGGACTCGGCGCCCCGTAGCCACGTGATGGAACCAAGCCACGGTAACCGTGCGTGGCAAGTCGGCCGACCAGCCGACCGCGCCGGGGCGCCGCCAATCAGAAGCGAGCCACAGCGTTTCATGGTGGAGCAATTCCCACTTGCCGAAATGGTAAAAGATGGGGCATGCCTCCCCTCCGCCGTCGGCGTCACGACCTCGGCCCACGTGCGCCATCCAGGGCAAACGGTCGGCGAGGTCCTGGACTTGGTTGGGAAGGGCTTCCTGAATTCCTACGATGTCGTAGAATCCAACGATTTGGGCGACCTCCTCGCGACGCTCAGACCACTTCAACGGGTCCGAGGGGTTGTCGTAGCGAATGTTGAACGTGGCAAGCGTCCACTCCCCTTCACGCACTTGAGCTTGTGCCTGGAAGGGAGCGCTTCCGGCGAAAAGCCCTGCAAAAAACCCCAGAAATGTCGCGAGACGAGAAGCGCCGAAAGACTGAGAATACGCCATGTCACGAAGGTACCGAAAGCGCTTCAGGGTGCCGCATCGGGAGGTGACTTCCGCGCGTACCTTTGCGCCCCATGGGAGGACATCGCCGCGTCAAACGCGCCTTTCACAAAGGCCAAGTGCTTACCCTGACCATCGAAGACATGGCCTTCGGGGGGAAGGGAATTGCACGCTTGGAAACGGAGAAAGGACCCTTCGTTGTGTTTGTCCAAAACGCCTTTCCCGAGCAAACGGTGGAGGCCCAAGTGGTCAAATGCAAGTCTCGGCATGCGGAGTGCCGCCTGTTGCGTGTGGTCAAGCGTGCTTCGTACGAAAGGGATTTGCCTTTCCAACCCATTCCTGGCGCCCCGTACGCGAGCGTACCCCTTGAGAAGCAACACGCTTGGAAAGAACAAACCGCGCTCGACCTGTACCGTCGCGTTGGAAACATCGACCGCATCGAGGAGCACTACCAAGGCTTGGTGGCCTCTCCCCTCACTTGGCATTACCGAAACAAGATGGAGTACAGCTTCTCCGAAATTCGGCACGACCTCGAGACAGACGAGAAGGCGGACGACTTTGGGCTCGGGTTCAAGCACCGCGGAACGTGGTGGGCGGTAGAAAATTTGGACGCGGACAGCGGCCTGTTTGACGAGCTGGTTGAATCGACTTTGCACCGCATCCGTGCCTGGTGTGAAAGCACCGGGCTGCCCGCATGGCACCCACCCAAGCGCGAAGGCTTCTTCCGCTTTTTGGTCGTCCGTAAAAGCTACGCGGACCAAGGGTTGCTCGTCAACCTTGTGACCACCTCAGACGCGCCGCTTGACGAGGACGGATTTGTGGGGCTGATTCGAGAATTGTGGGGCGAGCGCGTGAAAGGAATTTTGCACACCGTGAACGACGACAAAGGCGAACGAGTTGAGGCCCGAGACGGCTTGCCACGGGTGATTTGGGGGGAAAGCACCGTGACGGAGGTGTTGGACGGGCTGTCGTTTGGGATCAGCATGGGCTCGTTTTTTCAAACGAACCCCAAAAGTGCGGAACGGCTCTATGCGGAAGTGCTTGCCTTGGCACTTGAAGGGGTGGATGAGCGCCCCAACGACGTCATCATGGACTTGTTTTGCGGCACTGGAACCATCGGTCAGCTCGTCGCGAAACACGCCAAAACCCCGGTCGTCGGGGTGGACATCGTGCCCCAGGCCATTGAGGATGCCCGCGAAGCAGCGACCGAAAATGGCCTGACTGGGGTGACTTTTGTTGCCGCCGACGCAGGCAAATTCTTGCTCGAGCACCCGGAATATCAGGGCAAAATTCACACGGTGATTTTGGACCCCCCTCGGGCGGGCATTTCACCCAAAACCTTGCGCAAAGTCATGCGGCTCGGTGCGCAGCGCATCGTGTACGTCAGTTGCAACCCGGCCACCCAAGCGCGTGACCTCGACGAATTGCGCACACACGGATACGAAATCAAATCCCTGAAACTCGTGGACCAATTCCCACACACAGCCCACGTCGAGGCGGTGGTGCGCATGGAGCGAATCCCAGGATTTCAACCGAACTTGCAATCATGAGCACAATTCGAGACCTGGTGATGCCCCACGAGACCATCGTCCGAAAACTGGATCGGATGGCGCGTGAGATTTTGGAAGTGCACTACCAAGAAGAGCAGTTGATTTTGGTCGGGGTGGACGGGCAAGGTTTGGCCGTATGCGAAGCGCTGGCCCGAAGGTTGCGGGAATTGTCCAGCCTGGACATCGTCATCGGCACGTTGTCCATGCACAAAGACTTGCCCTTGGACCACGACATTTCACTGAACTTGAGCCCGGACACGTTGACCGACCGCATCGTCCTGTTGATTGACGACGTGCTCAATTCAGGTCGCACCCTCATTCATGGCGTGCAATTCTTGCTCCAAGGCCGACCACGTGAGGTTCACACGGCCGTCCTAGTCGACCGCAAGCATCGGGCGTTCCCAATACGCGCCGACTATTGCGGACTTACGTTGAGCACCCACTTGAACGAGCACATTGCCGTGGATTTGTCCAACCCGGAGAATGCCGCCGTTCACTTGGAACGTCCTGCTTCCGTCTAACCGGCCGAGGCGTCAAGGCTCCAACCGCCAACGCACCCGGGCGAGGGCATCGTCAAGGGCCTCCTCGCTGCTCAAATCTTCTTTCCAGGTGACGTGGGCCGAGGCATAGCATGCCGCACGTGTCAGCATCAAGCGCTGGACGTGCTGTTCCAAGGCCTTCCCCGTTTTTCCTGCGAGCAAGGGCCGGGTTGAAATGGACGCTTCCAGCCGGGCGAGGAGAATTTCCAGCGGCGGCTGAAGTCCAATCACCAAGGACCGACGGCGCATCCATTCCATCGCTCCTTCTGCGCACGGTGCTCCCCCACCCGTGGCCAAAACCACCGGATCCAAGGGGCGCAAGGCGTCGGAGAGTGCGTCCTGCTCGGCCTCTCGAAATGCGGCTTCCCCGAGTTCTTCAAAGATTTGAGGTACAGGCATGCCCAGCATTCGCTCCACCTCCACGTCTGTATCTACAAAGGGGCGATCGAGTCGCTTCGCCAAGGCTTGGCCCACGGTGGTCTTTCCCGACCCCATGAATCCGATGAGGGACACGTGCATGCGCCGTTCATTTGATGTTCACCGCGAAAAGGTCGTGCCCTTCGAGGTTCCCCACAAGCCGGTCTCCGGATTTAATTGCGCCCACCCCTGCCGGGGTTCCTGTGAAGATCAAATCGCCCACTTTCAACGTCATGAATTGCGAAACCTCGGAAATCAATCGGTTGACCGAAAACAGCATGTCTGCGGTGTGGCCTTGCTGCACCACTTCGTCGTGGTTTCGAAGAGAAAAGTGCAAATCCTGAACAGGCTTGCCCAGCTCGGCAAGCGACATGAACCGCCCGATCACCGCCGATCCGTCAAACGCTTTGGCGCGCTCCCACGGATGCCCCTTGTCCTTGAGTTGAGCTTGAATGTCTCTTGCCGTGAAGTCCAAGCCCAGTGCCACTTCGGTGTAGTAGCGCGGCGCGTGTTCCTCCGAGATGGTTTTCCCCAACCGATCCACCTTCACCACCAATTCCACTTCGTGGTGCACCTCCTGCGTCCATTCTGGAATGTAAAACGGGTGCTTGTGGCTGAGAATGGCGCTTTGGGGCTTGAGAAAGACCACGGGTTGTTCAGGCACGTGGTTGCCCAATTCCTTGGCGTGGTCGGCGTAGTTGCGCCCGATGCAAATGATTTTCATGAAGTGGGATCAATCGCCCACAAAGAACGCCACCTCGACGCGTCTGTCCAAGGCTCCCCTATTGGACGCGCGTTCTTCCCCGAAATAATTCAACACCACCCGCGTCGAGACGACCCCGCTTTCAAGAAGGTGGGATCGCACGGCCTGGGCGCGCCTTTTCGACAAGGCCAAATTCGCGGCACGGTCGCCCGTCACGTCCGCGTGCCCGGTACACACCACTCGGAGCTGCGGGTACATGCCCATGTATTCGACGACTTCGTTCAGTTGAAGCTGAGACGTCAAGGTCAAACGCGAACTCCCTTCGTAAAACTTCACGTCGAAGGACGCCGGCAAGTTGAGTGCGCTTAACGCCGGATCCGTACTTGGGGTGGGGCGTTCGGGTTGCCACGTGCCGCGGGCAAGGTCTCCCGGGGAGGTGCCGGTGTTTCCCGTGCCGGGGGAACCGACCTGCAAACCCGATGCGGTCGTGCCCCTTTCCAGGGCGGCGAGGCGCGCATCTTGAGATTCCACCAAAGTCAAGATGCGCTGCATCATGGCCTGCATGGCCTGCCATTCGACAGGGAGAGTCGCATTTCCAGCTCCTGCAGAGGCCGTGCCGTCAGGCCATGCACTCGGGTCTAGGTTTCCGTCCCGGTCAAGAAGCGACATGGTCTCGAGGTCAAAGTTCAGTTCGAGGGGCTCCAAAGGGTTGTCGTCGCGCGTCATCCACTTTTCGAGTTCCTCCAAGGGAAGGTCTTGCTCGACGGTGCCAATTTTTTGGAGCAGACCTCGGTTGACAAACCACCCCAACTCCACGCCGCATTGCAACAAGATTTCTTGGATGCGCTGTTCCAGCAAGACGTACGTGCGCTCTTCAAAACTGCGACTTCCCGAGCCACGCATCCGCTCGACGTCCCGCACATCAAGCTCTTGGAAGTCTTCGAGCAGGAAGCGCACTTCCTCTGAAAACCCCTGAAATCGTTCCTGACCTGCAAAAGAGCGAATCCGCATGAGGTCCGACACGATTCGCTCCATGTCTTTTTGGATGCTTCGCACGGGAGCCTCCCACCCGAGGTCGAGTTCGGTGACGGCCATTTGGCCTCGCAGGTAGACGCCCAGGGCATCGACGGCCAGTGAACGAAGCTGCTCAAGCTCGGGATCAGGGGCCGAAGAGTAGTAATTCACGACCAGCGTCCCCTCCTTGCTGCCCGTCTTCACGGCCCCGTCCTTCCCTTGACCGTAGGACAGCGTCGCGCAGCCGGCGAGCGTCAAGCACGCCAACGCGCGTCGTGCATGCCGAAGCACACCCGCCGCTTGGTCGAGGGCAAACATGCCCCAATTTCGTAAAAAATTATGTAAATCACTTCCCTTCTTTGCGAAGAACTGTACGAACTGTGTACAGGAGGATCTTCAAATCGAGCAAAAGGGAGATGTTTTCGAGGTACATGATGTCGTACCTCAATCGCTGCCGCATTTCGTTGACGTTTTCGGCGTACCCGTACTTGACTTGACCCCACGAGGTGATCCCAGGCCGAACCTGCTGCAACCGCAAAAAGTGCGGGCTGTGCTGCACGATTTGTTCGGCAAAAAAAGCCCGCTCCGGACGCGGTCCCACGAGCGACATCTCCCCTTTCAAGACGTTCCAAAACTGAGGGAGCTCGTCAAGCCGTGACTTGCGAAGCAGTTTGCCGACAGGGGTGATTCGAGGATCTTCCTCCGAACTCAGCTGCGGCGTCATGCCTTCGGCGTTGGGAACCATCGTCCGAAACTTGATGATCTTGAATGGCTTTCCGTGCAATCCAAGGCGCTCCTGGCGGTAAAACACTGGCCCTTCAGATCCCGTGCGAATGCGCACAGCCACCCAAGCCAGCAAAGGAGACAACATCACCAGGGCGATCGCCGAACCAACCACGTCCACAAACCGCTTCAGCGCCTTCATTCCGTGACTTAACCCGGCCCGACTCAAGTTCACAAGAGGCACGCCAAAGAGGTTGCTTGAGCGAACCGTGCCTGCCATGTAATCCAAGGCGCCCGGCACCACCAAAATCTCCACCCCTTTGCCTTCCAAGATGGCGACCCAACCGAGCATGGCTTCGCGCTTCGACACCGAGGTGGTCAGCACGGCACGATCCAATTCGTGGGCATCCAACCACTGCCCGAGCTTGTGCAAATCCGCACCCAAATCTGCCTCGCTCATGCTGGCCAGCACATTCCACCCTCTCCTGCCCGGAGTTTCATTCAGGTCGTTCAAGAATTGTGCGTTGTCGTCGTCGTCGCCCACGAGGATGGTCAAGAAGGCCCACTTGCCGGATTGCACGTTGGCCACCACCTGCGAAGTCCAAACCCAACGCCCCATCAACACCAACGCCACGTGCGTGGACAACCAAACGCCGAGGGTCTGGTAGTGGTCCACGTGGGTTTGGGTGACGTCGTCGAGCAACAAGGCGAAGAACAAAATCACCCCGCCGAACGCGCCTGCACGAATCACTTGCCGAACTTCCAAGCCACGGTGGCGGCGGCGCACGTCAGCGTACATGCCCATCAAGGCGTGCACGCCCCACCAAAACACAGGAACGGCCACCATTGCCATCCAGAAATTGGCGTCCGGCTGCATGTCCAAGTCCATGCCAAATCGCCGCGGTTCCACCACCCCCTTCCGGAAGGCAAAGAGCGTCGCCCAGGCCAATGCTGACCCCAAGGCGTCGCTCGCCAAGTACCGCCACCACCACCGGTCCCAGGGACGATTTGAAGCTGCTTTGGGTGCCGACACGTCAATCGTCAAAATGCACGAATTTGAAGTTGTCCAACCAAATGTTCCCTTCGCTTCCGTCGGCAAGGATGTTGGCGTTCAAGCCAATTTCAAAGCTCCCCGCGTCAGGCATCGACGACAAGGCCGGGTACAAGTCGAGGTACATCTTGTTCCAAACGCACGTTCCGTCTGCTTCGCACGTTGGGTTCAACACCAAAATCCCCAACCTTCCCGCCTGGCTGCCCCCAATGACCTCCAACCCCACCACAAACGGAACATCGCATTTGTAATGAAACTCCAAATAGCAAGGTCGGTCGTCCGGCAGGTTGTAAAACTGTTCGTGGGTCGCTGCGTTGAGCTGGGTGTGGTTGCTGTCCAATCGGATGTAGCCGCAGGCCTCGCCCTCAAAGACCTCGGAAGGTTCGGTGATTCGAATCAATTCAGCATTGCTGCTCGAACTTTCCAAAAACCGGTTGGCCGTCTCAAAATCTTCCGCCAAAATCACGCGGGTCGTCAACGCCTCCGTGTCGACGTATCCGCCTCCAAAAGCGTGGTCCAATTCTGTTTGTGCGTCCCCGTCCAAGTCCACCACGTTGGCCTCGTAAAACGGGTAGGGTCGGCGCGTGGCCGACACCCCGTTGGCCCGAATTCCAGGAACCAACGTGATCGATTGCGCTTCACCTTGGGGAATCGCGACGGTCGCAGGCAACGGGTACACCCCCACCACGTCCGTGGCGCTGTACACCCACACTTCCTCGACGCGGTGCGCCGCTGTCCCTTGGGACGGCGTGGTGGTGAGCTCGTACTCGCTGACGTGAATCAGTTCAGGCGAGCCCAAGTCCCAGGACGAAGGTTCGCATCCCCACAACACCACGAGCGAGCCCACCGCGAGGCGCGTGAGCCAGAACTGGATGGACGTGGGCTGTGCGGACATCGTGGTCGCGAAGGTACAGCCCTCACGCGCATCGCACGCACCGCGAAGCTCCCGGCATCAGCATGAGCCTGCCTACAGGAATGTCGTCGCCGCAGCGCAGGCACTTCCCGTATTTCTCATCACGCATCCGTTCCATCGCTTTCTCAAGTTGGGAATGCTCCTCCTCGAGCTGACGCAGAGCCGCTTCGTTGACGCTCCGGTTGTTGATCGCGTCCATGCGACTCACCCGACCAATGGCCTCGCTCGGCGGGATGGGCTTGGTAAGCTCACGGTACTCCGCAATGCGCTCCTGCAGGTCAGCAAGCTTTCGCTGGGCGCGTTCTCGGATTTGGGCCAACTCGTGGGAAGTCATGTCTTCAAGGTACGAAGATTGTGGACACCGCGGGGACAAATCGCCTCCATGCGACCGGTCAAAAGTGCGTCCACCCGCCTACTTTTGCCTCACGAAAATTCAACCCTCCAACCCCCTTCCATGAAGTTTTTCATCGACACCGCCAACCTCGACCAAATTCGCGAAGCCCAAGCCCTTGGCATCCTCGACGGCGTGACCACCAACCCCTCCTTGATGGCCAAAGAAGGCATTGCCGGCGACGCTGCGGTCAAAGCGCATTACCAGGCCATTTGTGAGATTGTGGACGGCGACGTCAGTGCGGAGGTCATTTCCACGGACTTTGAAGGCATGGTGCGCGAGGGCGAAGCACTGGCCGCGCTGCACGAAAACATCGTGGTCAAGGTGCCGATGATTCCCGAGGGCATCAAGGCGATCAGTCACTTCACGGAGAACGGAATCCGCACCAACTGCACGCTCATTTTCTCCCCGGGACAAGCGTTGATTGCAGCCAAGGCCGGCGCGTCGTACGTCAGCCCGTTCATCGGTCGTTTGGACGACATCAGCACGGACGGGATGAACCTCATTGAGGACATCCGCAACATCTTTGACAACTACGACTTTGGGACGGAAATTTTGGCGGCGAGCGTGCGCGGCCCCATGCATGTCATCGAATGCGCCAAACTCGGTGCCGACGTCATGACTGGACCGCTGAGTGCCATTGTGGGACTGATGAAGCACCCGTTGACGGACATCGGTTTGGCCAAGTTCTTGGAGGACCACGCCAAGTCGAACGCGTAACCTTCGGCCCGCGACGCGCAGGTCACCAGAAGGCATTTGCAGCCCCGAATGGCTCACCTCATCAAGATTCACGACAAAAACCCCGACCCGCGAAAGGTTCGGGAGGTGTTGGACGTGCTGAATCGGGACGGCGTTGTGGTCTGCCCCACCGACACGGTGTACAGTTTCGCATCGAAATTGGGAAGCGCCAAGGGGTTTGATCGCATCGCCAGAGCCAAGGGAGTCAAGCCTGAAAAGGCCAACTTCTCGCTGTTGTGCGCAGACCTGAGTGACCTCAGCCAATACGCCCAGCACATCAGCAACCCCATGTTCAAGCTGATGAAACGGGCGTTGCCTGGGCCCTACACGTTTGTGCTTCCGGCGTCAAGCGAGGTGCCCAAGCTCTACAAGAGCGGCAAGAAGACGATTGGCATTCGGGTGCCGGATCACCCCGTGGCTCAACACATCCTCCGAGAATTGGGCAAGCCGCTTGTGGTAAGCAGCGTGCACGACGACGACGAGGTTTTGGAATACACCACCGACCCCGAGTTGATTTTGGAACGGCACAACCACGTCGTGGATTTGGTTGTGGACGGCGGCATGGGCCAAAACGAAGCCTCAACCGTCCTCGACTGCACCGGAGACGTGCCGGAAATCCTCCGGGAGGGGCTTGGACCCGTCGACGGGCTGTTCTGAGTTGTCCTCAGCGAGCTTTTGAGGGCGTAGGGTTGGGTTAGGTCAGTCCCGCGCCCGTGCCGTGAGCATGGGGACGAAGGCCGCGTTGCCGTGGTCCTTTTTCGTGAATTCTCGGTCGCTGATGCGGTCGATGGTCCACATGCGTTGTGTCTCGCCGTCCCCCACGGGAATGACCATGCGCCCCCCGACCTTCAACTGGCCAAGCAAGGCTTGCGGCACGTCCGGGGCCCCGCACGTGATGATGATGCCGTCGAACGGCGCAAACACCGGCTTGCCTTTGTACCCGTCGCCGTAATACAGCGCAGGCTTCCACCCCATGGTTTTCAGGAGGGGTCCGGCCGTGTCGAACAGGGCTTTTTGCCGTTCGATGCTGTGGACCTTCAACCCGAGGGCGCAAAGGACGGCGCATTGGTACCCGCTCCCGGTGCCGATTTCCAGAACCGTGTCACCCGGGTTGGCCGCCAAGAGCTCGCTCTGCTTGGCCACGGTGTGGGGCTGGCTGATGGTTTGGCCTGCGGCGATGGGAAACGCTTTGTTGGTGTACGCAAATTGGGAAAACGCCGAGTCCAAGAAGAAGTGACGCGGCACCCGATCCATCGCCTCCAACACGCGCTCGTCCGCAATGCCCATCTCGCGCAATTCGTCCATCAGCTTGCGTCGCTGACCCTTGTGCATGTACGTGTCCTCCGGGAGTTTCATGACGACCAAACTACACCGCCGACGTACGCCAAATGTGCATGACCTGTGAGCAATTTTCACATTGCGTTGGTGAACAGCGGAACCCCACCCACGTAGCTTCGCAGCATGGTAAAGCACTGGTTCAATTGCAAGGTGAGTTCGCGGTCACTCGACAGCGAAGGCGCGGAAGTCAAGAAGGTGGAGCAGTTCGTTTTGGACGCCTACACCTACACTGAGGCCGAGACGCGCATGACCCCAATCTGCGAGTACGAAGGCATCCGTCCGTTTGAGATTGCCCAATTGACCAAAACGAACCTCATCGAGGTCATCCGCTACCCGGAGTGCGACAAGTGGTTCCGCGTCAAAGTCGCCATGACCACCTTCGATGCCGACCGAGGTTCAGAAAAGGAAAGCAACCAGCACATTCTTCTCAGCGCAACTGACGTGCGCGACGCCTACGACAAGGTTTCCCAGCACATGAACCAGCTCGGGGTGGGCTACGTCATCCCTTCGATTGCGTTTCAGAAAATTGTGGAAGTGTTCCCGCAAGACGAGTGGCAGGTGGTGGACGGACAGGAGCAACCTAAAAACGCAAGCCAAGTCCCGGTCGGCCACGAAGAGACGGCCGAGGAAGCTCCTTTCGAGGCCGATCCCGCCTAAGCCATCACAACATCCAGCTCCACGCGCTGTCGTACGCCTCACGCTCTTGAGCGTGTTCCAACAGCCAACCCAAATACGGGTCTTGGCTCAACGTCGCGCTGTCGCCCACGAGCATGCAGGCTTTGCGGGCGCGGGTTTGGGCCACGTGCATCCGGCGGCTCTCGCTCAAGAATCCCACTTCGCCTCGGTCGTTGCTGCGTGTCATCGACACGATCATGCCGTCGCGCTCTTGGCCTTGAAATCCGTCCACGGTGTGGACGGTCACGTCGGCACCTGAGGGAACCTCGCCCGCGACGACACGGGCATGCCAACCTTCGCGAAGCAGTTCAACTTGCGCAGAATACGGCGCCACCACGCCCAAGCTCATAGCGGGATGCAAGCGCAACCAATCGGCAGCCCGATCCAAAACAAACCGCGCTTCTTCCACGTTGCGCACGCTTCCCCCTTCCTCCGAGCGCACCTCCTCAAACCCGCATCCCGCCGTATCCACCCACAACCAAGGTCGAATCCCTTCCAACGTGACTTGGGCGACGTCGGGATGGGCCCGCAATTTCCCTTCGTAAAACCGCTCGTTTCCTGCGGACATGATGGACGCGTGCATGCGGTGCTGAACTTCGAGCATCGTGGTGTGCTCGGGATGAGCTGCAATCAAGCGCTCCAGCAAGGTGTTTTCGAGGGGCTTGCCGTCCCGACTCTTGACCGTCGGAGGCAACTGATGCGGATCGCCGCACAACACCAAACGCGGGGCTCGCCGAAGGGCAATCAGCGTTGCTGGGGGGAGTGCTTGTGCAGCCTCGTCCACCACAACCACGTCAAAATTCATGCCCCACAACCTGCGGTCGTCGCACCCCACCAGCGTGCCGCATACCACGTCCGCTTGGCGAAGCACCTTTTCTGCGAGGTAGGCCTCGAGGTCGTCCGCCTCTTTGCGCAAATTCCGCGCTTCCGCTCGGGCCGCCCGGCGCGCTTCCCGTTGCTCGCTCCCAAAATTCCGCACGTACCGGTCCGCCTCGCGCTGCCGCTGCTCGGCTTCTTGACGGGTTTTGGTGACCCGGCTGAACTCGGGCTGGGTTTGAACCACGGCGTCCACGGTCCGGTCCTGCACGCGGGCACTCGCCCTCATGGGGTGGCCGACGCGAACCACGTTCAGCCCCACGTCGCCCAACCGCTCCACCAACACGTCGACGGCCATGTTCGAAGGCGCGCTCGCAAGAACCTTGTTTCCAGAAGCCACAAGCCCCGCCACAGCAGAAACGAGGGTGCGAGTTTTGCCGGTCCCTGGAGGGCCGTGCAACAAACTCAACGGCGCTCGCGACCACATGACCCTTGCAGCCTCCGCTTGCTTTTCATTCAAGCCGCTCTCGTCGCCTCCGGCCCGATCCTCCGGATGAGGAAGCTCTGGCCACGGAGCCAGGGCCAGCACCGCGTCACGCAACAACTTGGACTCAGGCTCCTCCACGTTTACCCAGTAACTGAGCGCGTGGGCCATGGCTTGGTAACTGCGCTCGTCCGTACGGGCATCCACCGTCCAAGAAACGTGTTGGATGGCCACGCCTTCCGGACCGTCTCCTTCCAAAACCACGTCCATTTCAAGGCCACGCATCTTCATTACTCTGGCTGGCCAAGTGCCAATCTTCTCCGCGTCCTTCGCGTCCACCAAGGGGGTCAACAGCACCGCACCTCCAACACGAAAGATTCCCGGAAGGCCTCCCCCTTCTTTGCACACCATGCGCCATTTCGCTCCGCCAAATGCGTACGAAGCTTCTGTCACCTCAACAGGAGACCACGTCAGCCCTTCGGCTCTTCTCACTTTGAGGGAAGACCCGTTGAGAAGTTCGGAGAGCCGGCTTCGTTCTTCTTCCCGCTCGGCCAACAAAGCGTTGGTCCAAGCCGTCAAGACGTCCAAAGGATGTTCCGGCATCCGCCCGTCAATCAGTCGACGATGTGGAAGATCCCCTCAAACACGAACGGCCCTTCCCCCTCGTATTCCACCCCCTGACCGTTGATGTCTGTGACCACCAGTGGCCCTTGCTCCACTGGGATGGTCAGCACGTAATAGTACACGCCAGAAGAAGCCCCGTCTGCTGCGCAGTCCCAGAAGGGCTGCTCTGCAAAGTCGTCGCTTTGGAAGACAACGTTGCCCCAGCGGTTCATCACCGTGAGCTGAACATCCGGGTAAGACTGGATGCCTGGAATGGCAAACCTGTCGTTGAGGCTGTTTGAACCGTACGGAGACACCACGTTGGGAATGATGATTTCGCACGTCCCAATGACAATTTGCGATTGAGCCTGGCAAAGAAGACCAGGGTAGGCATCAAAGGATTGGCCGACGGTTGCCGTGAACAACTCCGGTTCGTCCAACCCCGAAACGAACACGCTCGTGCCCACCGTGTCACTGAGGAACTCTTCCGGTCCCCAAACCACCGACACGTCGCCTTCCACTTCGTTGGCCAACACCAATTCGAGTTCCACCGCCTGCCCACAAAAGACGTCGGAGGACGCTTGAATGGTGGGGCTGAATTCAACGTACTCCACTTCGAAGGTCTGGGAGTAGGTGCACCCAAAGTTGTTGATGGCGGTGGCGGTGTAGGTCTGCGGTCCGGCTTCACCGTTGGTCACGGTCACCTCTGCGCAGTTCCAATCGCCCGCCAACAAGGTGTTGGAGTTGGCTCCCGGCTCCCAAAACGTGCTGTCGCACAACAGCCCAAACTGAGGCGTAAACGACTGCGTAACAGGATACAACGTGTCTGCAAAATCAATCCCCCATTCAAAGACAAAGCCGTTGTCCGCAGCCCACAAATCGCAGATTTCCAATTGCCAAATTCCGTTCAGCGGACAGCCGTCCAGAGCTCCCCAGGAGGTCTCTGAACTGTATGTGCCGGAAGGCAACGAACCATCCGCACCTCCAGGTTCAGTCGCCCACGTACCGAGGGTGGCGTCGGCGCTCCAGAAGTAATCGTACCCCGTACCGGGCTCAGGGGGAGTATCCCCGAAGATCGGAACGCCCAACGACGTTCCAGGCCCCGGATACGAACTGACCAGCAATTCTTGCCCGTTGGGGCAAATGAACGTCACATCGAGGTCACCAAGGAACGAGTGCTCCATGTTGACGAAGAAATTCTCGATGCCATCCCCAGCATCAAGCAAAACGGCACCTGGGAGAAACGAATTGATGCTGATCTCGCTCACAAAACACTCTCCTACGTTGTCGGGAAGCGAAATCGCTTCCCCGAAGTCGTTGCCGGGTTCGAGCGTGTAGGCCACGCCCTCCACGTCCACGGAGAGCACCACGTCCTCGCCCGTGCAAGCCGTTTCAACCACGGTGGTGCTCCACACGGGCTCTGTGCTGATGTAGACGAAGTAATTCGTCGGCTGTACGCTTTCACACCCGTCTGCGTCCACAAGCGAAAGCTGCACAAGCTCAATGCCTGGCGTGTCAAAGGTCCAAGCGGCATTGGGGCTGTCGGACTCCAAGTCCACGCTGCCGTCGGCGTTGAAATCCCACAGGTAAAGTTCAATTTCTGCGCCCGCGGACACGGAGGCCGCTGCGCTGAAACCGATTTCCTCTCCAGGACACACGGACAACGGACTGGGGTTGAGTGGGTTGACAACAGGAATGGGAGCTTCACAAGGTTGCCCGCAACCAATAATGGCCCCGAAAATGCCCCCAGAATCGGGATTGGCGCTGGACACAAAATGAATGGTCAAACAGCCGCTCGAGTTGTTGGACGACGCCACATGGATGGCACCCAAAAACGACCCCGTTGGACTGTACGCCAAAACAGGAGCTGCGTTGCTGTCCCCGTCGTAGATGGTCATGAACGACGCGGGGTCCAACTCAAAGTTGATCCACTCCAAAAACACGTTGGTGCCGTCGTCTGGGCAAAGAGTCAACGTAAAATCCTCTGCAGGACCGTATCCTGAACCACCTTGGCCGCTGGTGTCATAAAGCACGCCGGAACATGCTTCCGCGTACCCGTCGTTGATCATAACTTGGGCCAGCACATTGGCTGCGCTGCCAGCAAAAAATGCGATGCAAGCAATCGCGGCGCGGGAAAAAACCTGTTGCGTCATTTGGTGAGAAAAGAACTTCGGTTCAACAAGGTTTCAAACCGCTCTTTCGAAGGAAGAACGACGTACCACCCCTCAGCCGTCTGAAGCCAGGTGAACTCCCCTTCTGCAGGACGAAAGGTCGATTGCAAGACGCGGTGCTCCAAAGGCGTGTCCTGCCCGCCAGCCAGGATCTGGAAGGAAGGAACCGCCTTTCCGGGGTTTTTCACTACTCGGAAAGCGGGCCCAACCAAACACGCTTCTGCACGCAACGACTCGGAGGCAACCGCTTCCTGAACGGAAATCCCGTGGAATTCGGCCACCGAATGCAATCCCACCTCGAGGGCCGATGTGGTCGATTGGGCTGAAGCGACAACGATTGCACCTGCGAACAGGACTATGAAGAGCGTGACTTTCTGCAAAATATTCATCGTTTGGTGTTTCGCCTTTCTTGCAGGAAAGGACATCTTCGTCAAAGGTAACCCAAACTCCCGGGGCGGAGTTGCAGGAGCGCCGCGACAAAAATTGCGCAAGGGTTTGTGCGTCAGAAAATCTGTCTATCTTTGCCCCCCCTTAACGAAGGAGAACGACCTGGTAGCTCAGCTGGTTAGAGCATCTCACTTTTAATGAGAGGGTCCTGGGTTCGAGTCCCAGCCGGGTCACAAAGGCCTACAGAGCCTTGCACCGCCCAGGTGCTGAAATTGGTAGACAGGCATGGTTGAGGGCCATGTGTCCGTTTAGGGCGTGTGGGTTCGAGTCCCACCCTGGGCACAAGAAGCGAGCAGCGAAAGCACTCGCTTTTTTTGTGCTCAATTCTTGAACCCGCCGCCTTGCATTGGGGCCCCGGTTGGGGTGATATTGCCTCCAAGAAATCCCCTTCATGGACACCCCCTCTTCGCACTGGCATGACGACGTGAAGCAGCGCTTCGCTGGAATCTTTGAAGAAGCTCTGCTTCAAGAAATTACGGAGCAAGGTCACCACATGCGCGTGCCTGAAGGAACGATGTTGATGGACGTGGGCCAAAACATGGATGCCGTCCCCCTCCTCCTGGAAGGCGCCATCAAAATCATGAGGCTCGATCACGAAGGGGACGAGATTTTGCTCTACTTCCTCGAATCCGGTGACAGCTGCGCATTGTCGATGGGCACCTACATGGGGGCGTCCAAAAGCAGCATTCGCGCCGTCACCGAGCGCAACACTTCGTTGGTGATGGTGCCTGTGAGCGTGGGGCAGCGCTGGATGAAGTCCTACACGAGTTGGTTGGAGTTTGTGATGGAGAGCTACCAAAATCGCCTGGAGGAAATGCTCGATGCCATTGACGCATTGGCCTTCATGGACCTGCCAACACGGTTGCGGCGGTACCTTTCTGACAAGGTGAAGATTCAGGGAGACATGAAGCTCCACACGACCCACCAAGAAATCGCCAACGACCTCCACACATCTCGCGTTGTGGTGTCGAGGTTGCTCAAAAGCCTCGAACGCGAAGGTGTGCTCTCCCTCCACCGCAACGCAGTGGAGATGCACGAGTACTGATTCGGTTGCGCAACCCGCGTCACATGCGCCCGAGTGGGTGGACTGTACCTTCGCGACACACCAACGACACGCACGTGCGCATCTCCGATTTCTTTCCGGCCACCTCTTGGCTTCCGAAGTACTCCCAAGCCGACTGGCGCGGCGATTGGCCCGCGGGACTGACCGTGGGAATCATGCTCATCCCGCAAGGCATGGCCTACGCCATGATTGCCGGACTCCCCGTGGTGTACGGTCTCTACGCCGCCTTGTTGCCCCAAATCGTGTACGGCTTGATGGGGACGAGTCGGCATTTGGCCGTGGGGCCTGTCGCCATGGACAGCCTGCTCGTGGCGGCCGGACTGACCGGCATCGCCGTGGCAGGATCCGAGAATTACATTGCCCTGGCTTTGCTTTTGGCCTTGATGATGGGCGCTTTGCAGTTGAGCATGGGCGTGCTGAAGCTCGGGTTCCTCGTGAATTTCTTGTCGCGGCCCGTGATCAGCGGATTCACGAGCGCGGCGGCCTTGATCATTGGGCTCAACCAACTCCCTCACCTGCTGGGAGTCAGCAGCGGACGAAGCAACCAACTTCACAAGCTCCTCGCCGGTCTCTCTGAAGTGGTCAGTGAGGTGCACCTGGGAACGCTCACCGTGGGTCTCACGGCCACCGGCAGCCTTCTCGCTTTGAAAAAATGGGCACCTCGCATTCCTGGAGCCTTGGTGGTGGTGGTGGCGAGCATCGCTGCTTCCTGGGCGTTGGGGTTCCAAAACATGGGCATCAAAGTCGTGGGGGTCATTCCAGAAGGCCTTCCCTCCTTCACCCTGCCCGCGTGGTCCCTCGACGATGCCCGCACCCTCCTCCCCACGGCGCTGACCCTGTCTTTGGTGGCCTTCATGGAAGCCATCAGCGTGGCCAAGGCCATTGAGGAGCGTCACGGCTACCGCGTGGACGCCAACCAAGAGCTTCGCGCGCTGGGCTTGGCCAACGTGGTGGGGTCCTTGTTCCAAAGCTACCCCACCACGGGCGGGTTCTCCCGCACGGCGGTTACTGAGCAGGCCGGCGGCAAGACCCCCGTGACGGCATGGATTGCCGCCGGAGTCATCGCCCTCACCTTGGTCGCTTTGACGCCGCTTTTTTACCACCTTCCCAACGCCGTGCTTGCCGCCATTGTGATGGTGGCCGTGGCGGGGCTTGTGGATTTGTCCTATCCCCGCACGCTCTGGAAGCAAGACCGCGTCGAAGCCGGA
>Ga0255781_10000613_pt1 | contig 28761 bp, 32 predicted proteins | sample 101ome_21_FD_179979 | JGI IMG/M metagenome (GOLD analysis project Ga0255781, IMG submission 179979) | Coastal salt marsh microbial communities from the Groves Creek Marsh, Skidaway Island, Georgia - 101413BT metaG (version 2) | ecosystem: Environmental > Aquatic > Marine > Intertidal zone >... | reverse complement strand
AGATCATAGATAAAGCGCATAAAAATAGCCTCCAATGCCGACAATGTTAAGTAAAACCAGATTATAGCATTTATTTGCAATCGCTTGCAATGTTAATAATGCCAGCCCGACAATCGCAAGATATTTTCCCGCGCTCGTGTCGATGATGAAAGGGGCCGCCATCATGCAAGCGGCCCCGATCCAAGCGGCGAGCGCGACTATCATCGGATAGCCGCCAGCAAGCCAGAGAGAGAAAGCGCGGTGGCTTTCTCCAGACCCGCAAGGGTTGACGCGTCAGCGTCTAACGCTTTCGCAATGGCCGCGACATATTCGGCCTTGCTAGTGGAGCGAGTGCCCTTCACGGGCTTGGCCGCTACCGCGTAGGGCAGATCAAGCGACTTGATCTTAGCGATCACGCTTCGCTTGGATTGGCCGAGATCGGCGGCGAGTTTACCGGCAATCTCACCGTTGAGAGTGCCGAATTGTTGAGCCGCGTTTTGCAGTGCGGCTACCTGCTTTTCAGTGTAAGGCATAATGCCCTCCTTAGTGTTTTCGGTAGAGGCCCATCCCCTAACCGATGAAAAGATTATCTCAAAATATCCCATGAAAGTCCAAACATTTTTTTGTGAAATATTACCATTTTCGCGCGCTTGAATAAATCGCCAGAATCACGCCGGAAAGTAAAAGAGTTATTGACCCGCCAGAAAATACCGCCGCCGCAACATCGAAACCAAAAAAAGCGCCAGCGGGCACAGCGGCAAAAATGCAGAGCAATCCAGCAAACATTAGGCAAGTGTAGAAAAATTCGCGTTGATTATCCATGGCAAAGCCTCCGTTTATTGAGTGCCAAGTCTAAGCCATCCTGGGTCATGATGTACAGAAAAATAATTGGTAATATGTCACAAAAAATGCTTGACCGCCAGGGGTCTATGCTGTATGGGGGGCGGTAATGAGACTCATTCTCATTTGGCTCGCGCGCGCTCCCCCTCACGTACAACTTGGTGAAATTTTCGAAAGCCGAAAGGGTGCTTAAAAAAATTTCTTGACATTCGAACTCCACCTCGGTATAATTTAAACTGAAAATACTACCAAAGGAGGAATTTAACTCAAGGACTTTTTGTCAGGATTTTAAACATGATGGAAATAGCTGCGGCTGTGTCTTTAGCTAGTACAGCATTTAATGCTTTGAAAAAAGGCATGGAGACAGGGCGAGAAATCGAAGACATGGTAGACTACTTTGGAAAGTGGTTTGAAGCAAAAGATGCTTTATCAGAACAAAACATCAATGCAAATAATCAACCAATGCTTAAGAAGATGTTCTCAGGAAATAGTGTAGAAGCTCAAGCATTAGAAGTAACTCATGCAAAACATAAAATAAAGCAGATGGAAAAAGAGTTGTATGAGTATCTTTTATACACAGGACAGCAAGAATTTTACAACGACATGATGGCGGAACGACGAGCAATTCGTCAAGCACGCATTGATGAAGCCGTAAGACGCTCCGAGAGAAAAAGGTTTTGGATTGATGTAAGTGCAGTAGTGCTAGGGCTAGGAACATCAGCTGGTATAATTATAGGAGTCATTTCCGTTATTGCGTCAGGCGGTTAAAAATATTTCTTGACATTCGAGGTACTATGAGGCTATAATATACTCTTAAAATTCGAGGAATCAAATGAGAGTATTAGTAGCTTGTGAATATTCGGGAAGGGTACGAGACGCATTTACTGCGCGTGGGCATTTCGCTATGTCGTGTGATATATTACCGACAGAGAGTGAAGGTCCTCACTATCAGGGCAACGTTCTTGACGTATTAGACGACGGCTGGGATTTGATGATTGCTCATCCTCCCTGTACATATTTAGCATCTTCTGGCTTGCACTGGAACAAGAAAAGACCAGAGCGAGCACTTAAAACAGAAGAGGCGCTAGAATTTGTTACAACCCTTTGGAAAGCTCCAATACCAAAAGTGGCTATTGAGAATCCAGTCGGCTGTATCAACACTCGACTCAAGTTTATGCCTAAGCCTCAATATATTCATCCCTATATGTTTGGAGATGATGCTAGCAAAAAGACAGGGCTATGGATGAGAGGCTTGGCTAAACTTGAACCTACCAATGAGATTCCTCCTAGAATTATTGAAAGTCCCTCTGGTCGCAAGTACCAAAGATGGGCAAATCAGTATAACTGTGGTCGGGACAATACTCCCAACACACCTAACCGAGCAAAAGAACGCTCACTTACTTACCAAGGAATCGCCAACGCTTTCGCAGAGCAATGGGGATAAAAGGAAAAAATTATGATTGATATGCAAAAATACGCCAGCGGTGATAATACAGAAGGTGCTCCTTCAGTTACTATTCGTTTTGACGAAGATCGACATTCTTCAGAGTGGACCACTGTTCAGTATATGGTTGACTTCTTGGCGGCGGCAGGATTTAGTTCAACAACTGTTTCTGCGCTTCAGACGGTAGTAGATGCGAATAATGCATAAAAATGACAGACGTACAGTATACGGGGGATTTTCCCCCGCATGGACGCCTAGAACCCATAGCTCGCGCTGACTTAATTAACGAAGTTCAAGCTAATGCAAACTGGGTTAAAAATCTTCCAGAGGGGGAGAGAGGTTATTTTGCCTATAGAAACTTTAGCGGCGAAAATTATGGGGGATTAGATTTCTCTCATGCAACTATGGCTTTTACTAATTGTGTAGGAACTACTTTTCAGGACTGTATTTTTAAAGAAGCAACTTTTAGAGGAGCAAATCTTAATGAAGCAGACTTAACTGGATGTAATCTTTCTCACTGTAATTTTATTGGAGCAGATTTAACCGGTATAAATTTAACAAATACTAAAATATATAATACCTTAGGGAATGGAAAAGAAATAAAAAATGTATTTGTAAGTAAGTTTGTAGCAACTTATACTAGCGAATATATGAATATTGGCTGTATGTATCATGATTTAGCTTGGTGGCAGTCTTGCACATTAGATGATATTTTAGCTATTTATTCCGAGTCTGATGCAGATTATTTGTATGGTCTTATAGGATTAGTTTTACAACTTGTAGAGCACGCTCCCTGTATTCCTTCGGTATATGATTAATGGCTACTTACAATATTGATGATTCTAATTCTGGCACTGGGGCAAGCTTTTCTAATACCCAAAACGTAGTCGCCAATAATGATACTATTGTTTGGACAGTAGGTGGATTTGTTGGCGGAACATCTCTATCTTCTAGTGACTCAAATTGTACTGCCACTTTAAGTTGGAGTACTGTTCCGAGCAGTGGAGGTAATAGTGGTAAGGCTCAAATCACTATTAATAACTTTACTCGAAGCACGAGCAACGGAAGTTATAGTGCAACAATTACAGGCACTGGAAAAGACAGTAATAATAACCAAATTACAAGAACTGCCACAATAAGCGGTACAATTGGAGCCTCAACCGGCACTATTTCTATAGGAGGCGGAAGCTCCCTCGCTGCGGGAACTACTGTAACAGTTAGTTGGACCTCTAATGATTCTTCTGCAAAAGGCTGGAATTCTACAACCGGGCGTTTCAGTCCTGGAAGCGGTAGTAGTACCCTTACTGGAACTTCAGGAAGTTTTAATGTAACTTGCCAAGACCCCGCAGGAAATGTGTCAGACGGGGTTTGGGAAAATAATGCAGCCACTCTTCGACTGTCCAGCTCAAGTAGCTCGATTATTGCCACAAGTAACAATGTACTCATACACACACAAGCAAATGCTGGAACAGCAAGTGTTAGCCTAACAACAGATACTCAATCAAACGGTACTTTTATAATTACTGGAAGCACTACTGCAACATCTCCAGGAACAATTAATTATAGATTTATTGATGGCCCGAATACGAGCGGCACAGTTTTACAAGCGTTCAGTACTAGTAATACCTATAGCGGTACAGGGAGCCAACGGGGTTCTCCAATAACTCTTCAAGTCAGAGAGCAAATACAGACAAATAATACCGGAACTGTATATAGTGAAGACTTTTCTAGTGCTACAATTACTGTTCCTTATGTAAATCCTCAAACAAATGTTACTCTTCCCACAAATAAAAATATATTATGGGATGCATCAAGTTTTAGTTTAACCGTTGGAAATGGAAATATATTAGATGAGTATAAAGTTGTTTTAACGAGTAATACAAGTGTAGTTTTAGAGGACTGGACCACTAAAAATACTGCCTCTGGTTCTGATTTTACTTTTACTGTTAGTAATAATATAAATACAACTTATTTTCCTAATCAGAGTCTTTCAGACCCCGGAGTAAGTTGTACCGTTTTTGTACGAAGAAGCACTACAAATGGAGGGAATGGAAGCGCAACAAGTGTCGGAACGTTTACAGTAAAACGAAGATACCGTGAGGGGCCTTTTGCCTCTATTTCTGGCCCAGCAGCAGCTACAATTGGAGCACAGGAATACTTTTATTATAACGGAACTTCAAGAGCGGTAACTATTGGAGGCGCGGGAATAGTTAATGGTTTTACGTATATTGCAAGAATTGATTCAGGAACTACATATGGAGGCGCTACTTCAGGAATTGTAATAAATTCTGTTGCTTCAGGGGGTTCAGCAACTGGCAGTTTAACTCAAAATCAACTACCTCCTGTAAATTCTTCGGTAACTTATAGAGTCTTTTGTATTGTACCTACCAGTCTAGGCGGGGATGGCACAACAGAATGGGCTTGCTCCCCTTTATCGATTTATACTCCGACAAATAGTGCACAAACTCGATTTACTGTAACTAGAGAGGATTATGTTGCCGCGGATACAACAACTTCTGCAATCTCTGTATCGGGAACAGGAGTTGTCGATGTGTTTGCTGTTACCGGCTCTGGTCAAAATAACTATGCAATTGCCAATAGCAATACTACTACAAATCCGTCTATTTCTATAACGAGCGTTGAAACAAATCAAAAATATAGATTAAATAATGGATCTAGTCCGGGAAGTGGCAGTGAAGTAGTTTATAATAATTTTGGAACAGGAAATACTTCTTTAAGCGCGACTGTATCTAATAGCAATATAACAACTTCGCTTTTAGGTTATTTCTTATGGACTCAAGTTCCAGAGGTTGAAGATGGAACCGGTGTTTGGAGTGTTTGCTACGACTCGTCGGCAGTTCTTACATACGCTCGATTTTATAGAGAAGCTGCTTTTACAACTCCCGGAATAACTCGACTGCAGGCAAGAATAGATGGAAATGATCATACTAAAATAGTTCCTTTTGTAGAACTAACAGATACGGCAGGAGGAGGAACTAATAATGGAGATATTCAATTTGCCTGGTCAACTTCATCCTCGTCTCCCACAAATTGGTATACCCACAGCAATAGCGACGGAACTAATGTAGCAGGGTATTGGTCAGCTAATTTTAATCTGGCAAAAAGTAATACTCCAATTTATGTTGGAATTCGTAAGCGTAGTTCTCTTACTGGAGGCCTTGGAACCGCCGTCTATAGTAGTGGCACTATAGTAGGTTCCGACTTCGTAGTAAGTCCTGGAGGAAGTCTAGCAGATGGTTATTTAAACCAAACTAATGGTTGGACAAGTGCGGATTATATACAAAATGAGAATGAAATTCGTTTATACGCTTCATCCTCTTTAAATGAAACAGTATCTTTTTCGGGTTTAAGTAACCCTACTGAAGACACAATAGTACAAAACGACCACTTAGGCACTAGTTATTTCTTTACTAATAAAGAGCTGCAAAGTCAGTACGGAATAGACATAACTTCTGGAACCACCGCAGGAAATTTAACTGTTGGAGATACTGTAGCTAGTCAAACTCTTTCTACAGGAAATACTTCTAATACTAGCCTTACTTTTGGTCTTACAAACCCGGGGGACTTGCCAGCTTTAGGAAACACAGTAAATTACAAATTTTGGAGGCGGCAGACTTCTGCAAATGGCGGGGACGGTACAAAACAATATCCTTCTCAAGCAGCGTCTGTGGCAGAGTTTTTTGCACGCCGCTTTGAGCAAGCAGACGAGAATATTACAGTAACTGGAGTTCGTCAAACTTTGGCAAATAATCATTCTACAAATCTAGTACTAACTATAGCAGATGGAAACTCTTCAACTCAATATCAATTATATAGTCAAGGTGCTACATATGATACTCGAGTAGGTAACGGAACACTTACAGCAACAGCAACTAATCCGGAAGAACTGCCAACTGCAGGAAATACTCGAAATTATAATATTCGGTATCGACAAGACGGTACAGGAGATAATTATCAAAATGCAACAGGCACAGGCACAAGTTTTACTCTTGGCCGCCTTACTGCAATGAATTTGGGAACTTTAAGTAACCCTGTTTCCGTAGAAGCAACAACTTCTAGTGCAACAATAACACTTTCCGGAGCCGTAGGAAATATAACGGCCTTGCTAACTAAAAATTCTGGAGGGAGTACAGTTCGACTTAGTAAAAATGGACAAACTTTTGCAAATAGCACCGCGTCAGGAACTTCTATTACAGTGGTAGATGGAGATACTTTACAAGTCTTAGCAGAGACTTCCTCTAGCTATTCCAATACAACACAATCAACTTTAACTCTTACTCAGGACAGCGTTACAATTTTTTCAGATACATTTTCTTTTACTACTGAGAGCAGCCCAGGAGGAAGCACCGGAGGCGGCGGCGGAACGGGTAACTATGGATTAGAAATATTAGACTCTTCTGGTAATGTTATAATTACAAACTCAGATAGAGTTGGAGATTTCTGCTATGCTACTCAAGTAAATGTATCTCAAGGAGCATCTACAGGGGTCTCAACGGCTCAAACACCGGGAGGAAATGTAGTAATAATTGAAAATAACTTAAATCCAAATACTCCGGATGATAGAGTAACAGCCTCTTTAGAAAATAATGGAACTCAGGTACGAATTAATATGCTGGGGGTAACGGCAAGCCAAGCTTTAACATTTAATGTTTTGGTATTTAACATCTAGGAATTAAGCCATGGGATATGGATTAAAAGTTTTAAGTGCGGGCGGCTATACTCAAATTAATACAGATAGTACAGCGAAAAATACATACCAGCTAAAAGCTACTGGTACTACAACTTCTTTGGCCCAGTCTGGTGGGGATTGGCAGACAAAATTAGTATCAACAGGAGTTACCACTTCAAATGCTTTATTTTTTGTAAGGCCTCAGTCTCGAACAGGAGATCCTATGTGTTATGCGTATAAAGGCTCTTCTGGCACTTGGGGACTCACAGCAGATGGAGCATACGACTGGGACTGGGCAGTTTTTGTTCCCGCAGTTTCGATTGGAAATGTTCCAACAACAGTTAACGGTATCCCAGAATACGGCTTAGTTGTATATGATACTTCGGGCGATCAAGATCCCGAAAATATAATTTTTAATGGATTTGACACAAAAGCTATGAGAATTCAAGATGACATATTAGGAGAGGCTACTACAGATCCAGGAAGCACTGGATATGATTGGTATGCTATGCAGCAGCAAAAGCATGCAAGCGTTAAACCTGCAGGAGAAATTACACCTGGTTTTGTAAACACTTGGGTTACTCGATTCAATGATGATACAAATAAAACAATCTCTCAAGTAATAAAGAAAACAGTTACCTTAGAAGCAACTGGAGGCACAGAACAAGACGCAATAGAAACTGTAGGAATAGGGGGTTCTCCTACAACTTTAATAGTGGAGATATAAATGAAAACATTTGCAATTACAGATAAAATAACAGGTCTTGTCGAAGGCGTAGTATCTCCTGCAAGAGATGATATATTAGTAGATGGACAATCCTGCCCTTTTAATACGAATGCTTTATATAGAGAAGTGCCCGAAGATTTATGGCAAACTTTTGATATGAATACCTATTGGTGGAATGGAGATATGTGGAGAGTTCGTCCCCGTGCTCCTTCTAAGCATCATGAGTGGAATGTCGAACAAGTTATCTGGGAAATTAACTCGGAATCTCTCTGGACAGAGATTCGTAAATTAAGAAATACATACCTTACTCAGTCTGACTGGACTCAAATAAAGGATGCTCCCCTCACAGAAGAGCAAAAGGCAGAGTGGTTTACATATCGACAAGCTCTTCGGGACATTCCAGCTAATAATCCAAATGTAGAATATGTAGCTGATGTTAACTGGCCTACACCACCAACCACCTAAAAATTAATTCTTGACATTTTAACCCTCTTAAGGTAGAATACACATTATGAGTAAAGAAGTAACTACAATTTCTCCAGAAGGACTGGAAATTGCGAATTCGTATTTACAGTTCGGTAATATTCGCGGCGTTTGCGAACATCTCCAGGTTCCTGAAAACAGGGTTGTAGAAGCGTTAAATAAACGCGAAGTTAAAAAGTATATTGACACAGTTTATCTTGACATGGGTTTTCGCAATAAGAATAATATTGCCTCTGCCTTAGATGAGATGATACAATCCAAACTTGAAGAAGCGCAGGATACTGGCATGTATTCTAATAAAGATTTAGCCGACCTTCTTCAAATGGCTCATAAGATGAGAATGGATGAGATCAAGGCCCAGGCGGATGCTGAAAAAGCCACTACAAATATTCGTAATCAAACAAATGTTCAGATTAACGACGGTAGTACTCCATTTGGCCAAGGCAACTATGGAAAGTTGATGGATAAATTAATAAATGGAGAATCTTGAAGATAAAGTTCATGATCTTGAACTATTTATGGCAAGTCACGACGCTCAATGCGAAGAGCGTTGGAAAACTACATTTAATCGGCTTGAAGAAATCGACGAAACTCTAGAAAGAATCGAAGGCAAACTAATGAAAGTTGCCGGTGGCGTAATTATCTTTCTAAGCGGGCTAGTTGTCACTATGGGCGTAGCTTTATTGGATAAAATTTAATGGCTCGTACTACTATTAACACTCAGGTTATTCCAGACGGAACAATCGTTTCCGCAGACTTGAGTTATCCTCTTACTGATTTTTCCTCTACTGGTATTGATGACAATGCTACAGGCACAAAGCTGACTGTTAGCGACACAGGCATTGATGTCACCGGAACGGTAGTATCTGACGGCCTTGAATCGTCTACCGGTTTAGACTTTACAGCAGTTGACGGAATAACAATTTCTACTAAAGAGTCTGCCGTAGTTCGCATTGACTCTGACGACAATGATTCGTCGAGAGTGTTCCAAGTAGTTAGTGGCACAACTGGCTCATCTGAAACGCTTATCCTTGCTTCAGAAGATGCTGGCGTTACCCTTTATTACGACAACGCGGCAAAGCTCGCCACCACCTCCACAGGCATTGATGTCACCTCCGCAAATACCCATGCCAATTCTGTGAATGTTGCATCGTTTGCTAATACAACAACAGGTGAGCCTGTAGCTATTGCGTTGGGGGCTGTGGCAGATAACGGAGGCGCTGGTAACGAAGGCGGTATTTATTTTGACGCTGGAGCAGACGGTAGCGCGGCTAATAATCAACTTCAGTTTAACGCAGATCACCAAAGCTCAGTTACTCCCGACATGGTAATTACCGGGTCTGGCAATGTCGGGATTGGTACTAGCAGTCCATCACAAGAGTTTCATTTAAGACAAACCTCTGGCGACTGTAACTTACTGATTGACTCTGCAAATGGCGCATCTCAAATATTTTTCGGTGATGATGAATCGGTCAATATAGGAGCTATAAGATACGACCACGCTTCTAATTACATGCGGTTTAGCACTAATTCAGCAGAACGTATGCGCATCGACTCCAGCGGCAGGTTCTTAATTAACAAGGTATCAACTACTGGTGCGCTTCAATTGGAAGTGTTAGCACCTACCGGCTTTAGTGTTGTTTCCGGTTTTTATTCACCATCTACGCAATCAACCATTGATTTTAAAGACGCTAATACCACTGCAAATTATAAAGTGCGTATCGGTTCTGAAACAGATGATTTGCTTTTATTTGCTGGCGGTTCTGAGCGTATGCGTATCGACTCCATCGGTCGGCTTTTATTAGGCCAAAGCGCAAACGTGTCAGGTTTTGCTCTACAGTTACAAGGCAGTGGAGGGTCAGGAGGAGACTTATCACTTACATCTGATTCATCAAAAGCTGAAATTCAGAGTTTCAATAACAAGCCATTACATATTAACCGACAAGGTAATAACACGCTTCTTAACGAAGGAGGCGGCGACGTTGGTATCGGCACTAGCAGTCCTGATTCAATATTGCATTTATCTGGTAGTAGTTCCTCAAAGATTATTATAGAGAACTCTGCTAGTCCTCGCGGAAACTACATTGGTATAAATAGCTCAGACAACCTAGTTATAGCGGCTGATGAGGACAATTTAGGTACAAACTCTCACATACAGTTTAGAGTAGATGCCTCAGAACGTATGCGTATCGACTCTAGTGGGAGCGTTGGTATTGGCTTGAGTAGTCCTGCCCTTAATGTTAGTTATAACAAAATTATGCACGTTCATGCCGCGGATGGATTAGGCTCATTAGTAAAGGTAACTGATTCATCAACAGGATTTACAACAAACGATGGTTCTGACTTTTTGCAGTATGGCGCTGATTTGTACATTCTTAACAGAGAAAACGGCACAATGCGGTTTTCTACCAATGTTACAGAACGTATGCGTATCGACTCCAGCGGACGGGTAGGCATTGGAACCTCTGACCCTAGCTCTGGCACTTCAACTTACTACGATGATTTAGTTATTAAAAACGATACGTCTGGAACAGGCGCTGGAATAACTATTCAGTCTAATACTACTAATGGTTTTGGAGCAGTTGAGTTTCGCAAAGCTGATGGCACTCAAGTCGGTAAAATTTACGCAAGCAGTGCAGGTGGGCAATTAGCCTTTGAAACTGGCGGCTCCGAACGTATGCGTATCGACTCCAGTGGTAACGTTGGTATTGGTGTATCTTCAGTATCACCAGTAATCTCTTCATCTAAAACGTTACAAATAAATTCTAGCGGTAATACAACTCTATCTGTAAGAGCTATTGACTCTGTTAATGATAGAAGCGCAATTTTAGAATTATTGTCGTCAGGTAATGGTGTATCTAAGTCAATCATCTTATACGGTGACACAGATACAACACCAGGCACTGCTTCACCACTAGTCATTCAAAAATACCACTCCGGCGTGCGCTCAGAGGTAGGCAGATTTAACACTTTGGGGCATTTAGTTTTAGGCGACTCAACTACAGCATATTATAGATTAAAGTCAGGTGCTACTGGCACAGACGGCGGCATGCAATGGATGTTCAATACTGATGCCACTGTTTTCGCCTCCCTTACCTTGCCTTATGACACTCGAGCCACAACAGGATTACACTTGTATTCAGGCTATCCGATTACATATACGGTTCCGAGCAACAAAGCGCACCAGTTTGTAACAGGTAGCAGTGAGGCAGCACGGATTGACGCAGACGGCCTCAAGTTCAACGGCGACACAGCCGCCGCTAATGCGCTAGACGATTACGAGGAAGGTAGTTGGACGCCAGCAATAACTGGAACTGCTGGCATTCCCTCAATTACTTATTCGTATAGGGTCGGTTATTACATAAAAACTGGAAATGCCGTAATAGCTCGATGGGGCATGAGGATAAACACCATTAGTGGCGGGAGCGGAACATTAAGAATTACTGGTTTGCCTTACACGGCGAAATACTACGGCCCTTATCAACAGCCCTCTTGTTTTTCAAACACTCAGGGATTGACAACCGATGCTGATGGGCCTGTGTTGTTTTATGCCGAAGATAGTCAAACGACTATGCAAGCACGGCTTATGGATAATTCTGATACACCTATGCCGTTGAGCTATTGCCAAGCAGGCTCATGGTGTATTGGAACAATGATTTACGATGTTACATAAACCTTTTATATCTAGTGGATTCTAGATACAGACCAAGGAGAGAAAGAAATGGCATTAACCGAAAGACAGGAAGCAGACAAAATCGAAATTGTAGGCCCGTTCCGCGCTGTACAAGTTCGTACTGCTACGGTCATTGAAAGGGATGGCGAAGAGCTTACCCGTTCGTATCACCGTCACGTAGTACAACCAGGCGACGATACAACAAATGAAAGCGCAGAAGTGCAAGCAATTTGTGCAGCAGTACACACCGCAGATATTATCGCAGCTTATCAAGCATCACAACAGGAGACTCCGTGATGTTTAACTGGAAAATCGCGGCACTAAGAGGCGTATGAAATGCCGTATAAAGTTTCTGGAAAAATAGTTTACGTTAAACGGGGTGGCAAGTGGCGAAAGAAGGCAAAGGCCAAAACAGCGCAATCCGCCAAAAGAATGGTAGCTCTGCTACGAAGCGTCAAGCGACGAAGGAGAAAATAGATGGAATTTAAATTTCGAAAAGGCAGAATTTATAAAATCGAGAATGGAGTAAAGACAGAAATTTCTCGGGAAGAGTATAAATCCGGTTCAAATAAAAAAGATTGGACTTCTCCTGAAACTGTAACTCCTCCTGTAACCGAGAACGGTCAAGATTTTGTAGAATAATGGCAGCCCGAAAGCGAAAGTCGGTAAAAAAGAAACCAGTACCAACGAACAAGAAGTTGTACGCGAGAGTGAAAGCGGAAGCGAAACGTAAGTTCAAGGTATATCCTTCAGCTTACGCAAATGGGTGGCTTGTAAAAACTTACAAGGCACGAGGCGGTAAATACCGCATGGGGAGTAAGTAATGCCAGGACATTATGGACATGGTAAAAAGAAAAAGCCAATGAAAGGCAAAAAGCGTGGTGGTAAAAAGAAAAAGTCTATGGGAGGTTTGACTGCAAAACAGAAAAAACTACCTATGGCTCTTCAAAAAGCGATTTTGAAGAAAAAGCGGGGTAAAAAATAATGGAGTTTTTGCTCGGAATTTTAGTAGGCGCGGTAGCATTCTGGGGGTGGAACAACTTCGGTCGGCAAAAAGTAGACGACTAATGGAAGTTTCTCCCGTTCATTACACGGTTCCAACAAGTCATACTAATAGAAATATTGTGTATCAAGTATTTGATGGAATAGTGCCAGGAACTAAAAAAGTTTTAGCCCATATATACGATGTAACTGTTTATGATCGTAATGGGCATCTTAAAACAAGCACATCCGTTCATACGGTTGAGTATACTGCATAATTATGGCGAAACCGAAAGGAGGACTTACAAAGTGGTTTAAAGAAAACTGGGTAGATATTTCTCGTCCAAAAAAAGGAGGCGGGTATATGCCCTGTGGACGTAAAAAAGCTTCGAGTAAGAAGTACCCAAAGTGCGTTCCTGCATCAAAAGCAGCTCGTATGACACCGGCTCAAAGAAAGTCTGCCATATCAAGAAAGAGAAGGGCAGGTAACCCAGGCGGAAAGCCGACTATGGTAAAAACTTTTACAAAGTCGAAAAGGAGAATGAGACGTGGCGGCAAAAAGAAAAGGTAAGAAGCGAGATCCTCGCCTAAAAAGGGCAGGAGTATCTGGCTATAACAAGCCAAAGCGTACTCCCCGCCATCCAAAAAAGTCACACATCGTTGTGGCAAAAGTAGGATCAAAGGTAAAAACTATTCGCTTTGGTCAGCAGGGCGCAAAAACTGCAGGAAAGCCAAAAGCAGGTGAGAGTGAAGCAATGAAACGAAAACGTGCTTCTTTCAAAGCTCGTCATGCAAAGAATATTGCAAAAGGCAAGATGTCCGCAGCATACTGGGCAGATAAGGTGAAGTGGTGATGGGAGAAGAAATTGAAAAGAGTGGGTATCATCCTGCAGATTTAAACGGAGACAATAAAGTAGATGCTGAAGAGCGTGCAATGTATCTTGAGTTTAAGCGAAAAGAGCTTGAAGATGCAGACGCGATGCGAGATGCTCAGCGAAAAATGACTTGGTTTGCACTTGCAGGTATGCTACTCTATCCCGGTGTAGTAATGGGCACAGAGATTTTTGATCTGCATCAAGCCGCGACGATTCTTGGAGATATGGCCGCAGTCTACTTTGTATCTGTAGCAGGTATTGTAGCAGCCTTCTTCGGAGCGCAAGCTTGGAGTAAAGGTAAATGATTGATTTTATTTTAACTGTTTTTAACGTGCTATATGCACTTCCTGTAATTTGTTGCGTATGTTCAGCAGTTGCAGCAACTACCCCTACGCCTGTAGACGATAAACTATGGGCAAAGTTTTATAAAATTATTGACGTACTAGCATTAAATATTGGAAAAGCAAAAGAAAAATAAGAAGGTAATATGGCGGTAGAAATTAGTAGAAGAGACTTAGTCTCCGAGCAAATTGTTGATTTTCAATCTGAGACGAGGTTTCTCAAACTTCCAGTAGACCCATACTTGGAGCTACTCGGCGTAACACCTCTTCCGTCTCAAATGGCGATCATAAATGCGATCAATAACAATAAGTACCGTTTTGTCACGGCAGCTATTTCTCGAAGGCAAGGCAAAACGTATATCGCAAATATAATTGGGCAACTAGTATCACTAGTTCCTGGTTCACACATATTAATTATGTCTCCGAACTACGCCTTGTCTCAGATTTCTTTCGACTTACAACGACAACTTATCAAACACTTTGATCTAGAAGTCGCAAAGGATAATGCAAAAGATAAAGTAATTGAGTTGACGAATGGATCAACTATACGAATGGGATCTATCAATCAGGTCGATTCCTGTGTAGGCAGAAGTTACGACCTTATTATTTTTGACGAAGCAGCGTTGGCGGATGGAAAAGAAGCCTTCAATGTTGCACTTCGTCCTACGCTTGACAAAGATAATTCGAAAGCGTTGTTTATTTCTACACCGCGAGGAAAGAACAACTGGTTTGCAGAATTTTTTAATAGGGGGTTTACAGATGAATTTGCAGAATGGGCTTCGATACGAGCAACTTATAAAGATAATCCTCGAATGTCTGAAAGCGATATTACGGAGGCTCGAAAGAGTATGTCCGAAGCAGAATTTAAACAAGAATATGAAGCCGATTTCAATACCTACGAAGGACAAATTTGGAACTTCAATCATGAAGAGTGCATCGAAAACTTGGAAGAACTCGATACCTCGAAGATGGATATATTTGCAGGGCTTGACGTGGGGTATCGCGATCCCACGGCGTTTTGTGTCTTAGGGTATGACTGGGATAGTGATAAATACTATCTACTGGATGAATATTTAGATGCTGAAAAAACTACTGAACAACACGCAGTTGAGATTCGAAGACTTATGGAAAAGTGGGACATCGATTATATCTTCATTGATTCAGCGGCTCAGCAAACTCGATTTGACTTTGCTCAGAATTATGATATTACTACCACCAATGCCAAAAAGTCTGTTCTTGACGGCATTGCTCATGTGGCTGGCATTGTTGACAATGATAATCTTATCGTAGACCAGCGCTGTAAAGAAAGTATGTCAGCACTCGATCAATATCAGTGGGACCCAAATCCAAATCTGGCTCGAGAAAAGCCCAAGCACAATATGGCATCGCACATGGCAGATGCACTTCGATATGCACTATACTCATTTGAAACTTCAGCTACTGGATTTTAATAGGACCAGAGAAAAATAGTAGTTGACAATTTAGTTCCCCCACGATATAATTTCGTTAATAAAAAGTAGTAGATTCAAAGATGACAGAGCTAAAACGAGATCCCGTAAAGTATATAAGGGACAAAGCAAAAGCAAGGTACGAGAAAGGAAGCGAATGCTACATCTGTGGCACTGACGCTCAACTTGACTTTCATCACTATTACAGTTTAAGTCCTCTCCTTCAAAAGTGGGTTAAAGAAAAAGGCTACCACATGGAGGATATAAGGGACTTTCGAGATGAGTTTATTAATGAACATATTGAAGAGTTATACGATGAAACTGTCACAATATGTCATGCGCACCACTTAAAATTGCATTCAATTTATGGGCGTAACCCAACACTACATTCAGCGCCTAAACAAAAACGTTGGGTAGAGATTCAAAGAGGAAAGCATGGCTTGGTATAACTTTTGGCAGAATAAAGATGTGGAGGAAAAGTTAAATCCTGCACAGCCATACTTTACCGAGAAAACTATCTCGTCACGAGAGCCTACGTTTAGCTATGAGCGAGCGTATGAAGATTTAGAAATCGTTAATCGTGGCGTAAATATGATTGTAGATGATTGTGCAGAGATTGATGTAAAAGTTGGACTACAATCTCCTGGAAACAGTGTAGCAAAAGGCATTAAACGTTCAAGAGTAAATCTTCTTTTGAACAAAGAACCAAACCTTTTTCAGGATATTAGCACATTTCGTCGGAATCTAATTACAGATTATATTATAGATGGAAACGTCTTTATTTACTTCGATGGAGTACATCTTTATCACTTGCCTGCAAGTAAAATGACTATTCATGCAAGTGAAACAACTTATATTGATAGGTTTACTTATAATGAAAGCGTGAATTATTCTCCGAGTGAGATTATTCATATTAAGGAAAACTCTTTCTACTCAATTTATAGAGGAGTTTCTCGATTGAAGCCTGCGCTCCGGACAATGGTTCTTATGAAGAATATGCGGGACTTCCAGGACAACTTCTTTAAGAATGGAGCTGTTCCGGGTCTTGTACTTAAGTCTCCTAACACCTTGTCTGAAAAAATTAAAGAGCGCATGATTCAATCTTGGACAGCTCGATACCGTCCTGATGCAGGGGGTCGCAGACCTCTCATACTTGATGGCGGAATTGAAGTAGATTCCATTTCAAATGTAAACTTCAGAGAATTAGATTTTCAAGCGGCAATTTCTGAAAATGAGAAAATTATTCTAAAAGCTCTGGGTATACCCCCGATCATGCTTGACTCAGGTAATAATGCAAATCTTCGCCCAAATATGCGAATGTACTACCTTGAGACAATTCTTCCCATTGTACAAAAAATTAACCTTGCTCTTGAAAGATATTTTGGTTTTGAATTAACTGAAGATGTAACTGAAATTCCAGCACTGCAGCCGGAACTTCGAGATCAAGCACAGTATTACTCAGCTCTTGTTAATACTGGCATTATTAGTCCAAACGAAGCTCGTGAAGCACTTAACTTCGAGCTGATTGAAGGATTTGATGACTTAAGAGTACCTGCAAATATTGCAGGAAGTGCAACAAATCCAGACGAGGGCGGTCGCCCTATTGAAGAAGGAGAAGATTAATGGCAGTTCGACAAAAGCAACTTGTGCTAGATACAGCATATAAGCACTTTAAAGAGTTTGAGCTACCTCTTGATATTGACTACAAATCATATGTGAATATTGTAGGACCGAAAGAAGCTATTCACGCTATTTCGGTAAAAAGAAGTTTTAAGGCATGGAAATATCTTACTCATGCTCTTAAATTGAAGCACCCCGAATTGGGTAAGAAACCGGAGCCAGCACCTGCTCCGAAACCTGCACCAGAGCCGAAAAAAGATCCACTAGAAGCTCTGAGCAAGGCTGCTCCGGCAGAAGAAAAGAGTGAAGACTAATGGAAAAGATTTTTAATCTTACCTCCACTTTCAAAGCTCTCGATGAGGATGATGGAGGAGTTCACATCTGTGGTATGGCGAGTACGAGCGATTTTGATCGTGCTGGTGATACAATCGACGCAGAAGCTTGGACTAAGGGTGGTCTGAACAACTTTGAGAAGAATCCTATTATTCTTTTCAATCATGACTATAACAAGCCGATCGGACGCGCAACAGGACTTAAAGTCACTGAAAACGGTCTTGAGTTGAAGGCTAAAATTTCTAAATCCGCGCCGGATCATGTGGCGCAACTTGTAAAAGAAGGCATTCTTGGAGCTTTTTCTGTTGGTTTCCGAGTCAAGGATGCTGATTATCTAACGGAAACTGACGGATTAAAGATTAAGGATGCTGAGTTGTTTGAGGTGTCGGTTGTTTCCGTACCCTGTAATCAAGCAGCAACTTTTTCTCTGGCGAAGTCATTTGACTCTATTGAAGAGTACAATGAATTCAAGAAAACTTTCACCAATCGTGTAGATCTAGCCGGTCAGTCTCTGGCTAAGGATGAAAATTCATCGGTAGCTAGTGAAACACCGGACGAAGCGGAAATTTCCGCGAAAGAGGAGATCAAAATGTCGGAAGAAGTAAAAACTCCCGAAATCGACTTGGAAGCTTTTGCGAAGAAAGTAGCAGAGGAGACTGCTGCTAAGATCGCTATGAAGCAAGCTGAGTCAAAGGCTGCCGAAGAAAAGGCAGTTCAAGAAGCAGAAGAGAAGGCAGTTCAAGAAGCTGCTGAAAAAGCTGCTCAAGAAGAAGAAGTTAAGGCCGCTGTAAGCGTTGGTGTTGAGTCAGGTGCTGAGCGCCTGATGGCTGACATCGAAGCTAAGCTGTCTGAGAAAGATGCTAAGATCGACGAAGTAATTCTGTCGTATCAGAAGCAACTGGAAGAGAAGAGCGAAGAAATCACCAAAATGCGTGAGTCTAAGCGTGTATTCTCTGATCGTTCAGAAGGCGATTCAATCTCTAAGTGGGGCAAAGAGTTCATGCACGCTCACCTGCTGGGTGTAATGACTGGTAAAGGCATGGAAGACACTTCATACGGTCGCGGTATCCTTGAGAAAGCTGGTGTAACTTATTCATCTTCTGCTCCCAACATCGCCACTGAAGTATCTAGCCAAATTGAGAAGGAAATCATGCGTGAACTGCGACTGGCTCGTGCGTTCCGTGAGATCCAGATCAACTCACAGGCTCAAGTACTGCCTATCCAACAGGATACAGGTCTGGCTACATTCCAGACTGGTGCAGCTACTTCAGGTAACTTGCAGACTCGAGGCGGCGCTGCTCCTCAGCCTGCTCAGGTAGTCCTGAAGGCTTACCGATTGATTTCAACCACGTTGATGGATAACCACGTTGACGAGGAAATCCTGATCAATCTGATGCCTATGCTCGTAGAATCAGTTGCACGTTCACACGCTCGCGCTGTAGACGATGCTTTGCTGAACCACGACACTGCTGGCTCTGACGACTTTGACGGTCTGATTAAGCTTGCAGGTACTAATATCTTTGATACTTCTGTATCTGCCGCTGCTCTGGCTACTACTTCAGTAGACGCTGCTGACTTCCTGTCTGCTCGTAAGCTGATGGGTAAGTATGGCATGATGCCTGATGAGCTGGTATACGTTGTATCTCAGAAGCGTTACTATGACCTGATCGCTGATGCCGGCTTCGCCGATATCACTGATGTAGGTTCTGACGTTGCTACCAAGCTGACCGGTCAGGTAGGTGCGATTTTCGGTACGCCCGTAATCGTATCTGACAACTTCCCCGCGGAAGCTGACAATGCTTGTGTTGGCCTGGCAGTCAACGTTCGTAACTTTGCTATCCCACGTCTGCGTGGTGTAAATGTTGAGCAAGATTACGAAGTAATGAACCAGCGTAACGTTATCGTTGCTACTCAGTCTCTGGGCTTTAACCAGCTCGTAGCTGATACTTCAACGGACGTTTCCGTAGTTCGACTCAACGCAGTAGCTTAATAGCTCTTGCAAACTGGGGAGGTTCGCCTCCCCAAGTTTTTACTAATTAGCTTATGACAGATTTAGTTACTCTTGTAGAATATAAAGCCGCCGAAGGGATTAATACTCCTAAGAACGACGAGCAGCTTAATTTTATCATTCCGTCAGTGAGCCAATTAGTAAAGACTTATTGTGGTAATACTTTTGTAGATTATTATTCAACAAATAAAGTAGATACAATTAATGTCGATTGGGATACCCACATTGTACAACTAACAGAGAGTCCCGTAAATACTATTGTATCTGTGGAAGAAAGAGATACTTACGAAGACTCTTATAATACTTTAACTACTGCTGCGCATGAATATTATTTTGATGCTGTTACAGATAGTGTTATTCGCACAACGGGTGGAAGTAGTTATAAAAATTGGAGACGTGGCCCAGGGGCAGTACGAGTAACTTATACAGCAGGCTACGCTAGTATTCCTACTGATTTACGCCTTGCTGTTATGGATTTGATTACTTACTACTTGAAAGATGAACATAAAGAGCGACGGTCTATTGCTGGCGCTAGTATTCAGAATCAAGCAAGTTCAAGTCAGCGTAATAATGTGGCATTTCCTGACCATATTAAACGCGTTCTTGATCTTTATAAAAACTTTTAATGGCAAAAAAAGATTTACAAGCCACAGTTAAAAGAATTCAAGAATTAATGGAGCAAACTTCAAATTCTTATAGAAAATTAGTCTCGGACAAGAAAGTACATAATATTTTAGTGAGTCAGCAAAGAATCATGACTCAAGTAAAGACAGAGATGGAAAAAAGAGGGGGCTATAAAAAAGGAAAGCTTCCTCAAAGTATTGTTGATATTATTGAAACTGAAGTTCCAAAGATGTGCTCTGGAATGTATCAAGATTTCAAAAACTTTAATACAGAGGCAAAAAGAACAGAGGTATCTGAATTAACAGGAAATGCAAAAAGATTCACTTTTACAATAGCTGCAAAACCAAGTTATGAAGTAAATGTATTTAATCAATTTCGAAAAGTAAAACAAGTGCATCAAAGAACTCTTTTAAGAAAGTTAAGAGCTCAAATTACAAAACTTAATAAGGGCGGGAAAAGGGTCAAAGAAATTGAACAAATAAACTCCAGCTTTCTTGATATTGGACATGAAGAGGGACACAGTATTTCAGAGCAAAGAGCTAGAGAGGTAAACAGAGCACTATTTGAGTGGTCTTCTGCTCAAAAAGACCCTCAAGTACGAAAGTTTATTCGAAACGTATCAGAACAGACAAATTTTGTAATAACTAAAAATCCAGGAGACTCTATTGATACTATATCAGTCGCTCTTGAAAGTAAGTTTCTCAATAGAAGAAAGGGTGGAAAAGAAGAAAAGAAGATACTACAAGATATAAATAAAGATTTACAAGTTATAGTGAACTCTTTTGGGGCAGATTTTTGGGCAGGACAAGAAGGATCAGATTCTAAAATATCAAAGGCACGAAAAAAAGTCTTAAGCCCTTTAGCAAAATCTGCCAAAAAAGATAAAAATATACGATCAAGTATTAAAGATCAAAAAATTAAAGACTCAAAAAGCTCAGGAAAAGGCAAGAAGAAAACAAATAAAGTATTAGCAGGAGCAGTATTTAAAGATACTACGCCTGTAAGTACTCCAAAATTTCAAAAAAATAATAGACAAAGTATGTTTTCTATTATGGCAATGATAAATCAAAAGTTACCACGAGTTTTGGAAAAGAATATGAACTATCCAAGACTTGAGAATAGAACAGGAAGATTTTTAAGAAGCGTAAGGCTTACAGATGTTGCACAAACTCGACAAGGTTTTGTTAGTTTTGGCTACACCTATCAAACAGACCCCTATGAAGTATTTGAAGTAGGAAGAGGAAAAGCGCCCTGGGCGACAAATGATAGAGATCCTCGAAAACTTATTGACGCATCTATTCGAGAAGTTGCAGCAGAAATGGCTTTAGGAAGATTTTATACTAGGAGAGTATAGTGGCGGAAAAAGCAGTACATAGACAGTATACAAGCCGCCGCGCTGCTATCACTAAAGCCTTGGCAGAGAAAATTGAAGGTATTGATGGTCGCGGTATCTATCATACTGCAGTTGCAGAAGTAAGTCCTAGACTTAAATTCTGGGACGAGGTAGAAGAGTTTCCTGCAGTGCACTTAAATGCAGGATCCGAAAGCAGGCAATATCAAGGCGGAGGATACAAAGATCGGTTTTTAAATATTACAATTCGATGCTATGTAAATCAGGAGGATGCAGTAGACGCTTTGGACGAGCTACTCGAAGATGTAGAAACAGTTTTAGAAGAAAACAGTAGATTTGTGTACTACGACAGAATGGGTCTGGAGCAGTACACTCAACAAATCACAGTCATTAGTATTGATACTGATGAGGGTGTGTTAGAGCCTTTAGGGGTTGGAGAAATTCTTATTGAGGTTCGATACTAGAGACGGCTGGCACGAACAAACGTTCACGTCCAAGCCTTTTCAAAGTTCATAGGAGATAAACTATGGCTCAACAATTATATTTTAGTAGAGACTCGAAACTCTATGTAGAATTCGATAGTCAAGTGTGGGAAGTTCCTGTACTGGATGGATTCAGTTTTTCGCAGTCTACTAACACCTCTGACATTACTCTTGCAGAAATGCAAGGATCAGATGGAATTAGCCGTCGAGGTCGACGACTTTTTACTGACTCTCTTGCTCCGGCAGAGTGGTCTTTTAGTACTTATGTACGTCCTTTTTACTCAGGTTCGGAACACCATGCAGTAGAAGAGGTCTTGTGGGCTGCTATGGCGGGTGCTGATAAGTTTGGAACTGTATCTTCTGCAGGGTCTATTGATACTGTTGCTTTAACTACAGATACTGCAACAGACCGTGAGCAAGGAACCTACGTTGTAGATGCTGACGATACTACTTATAGTGGTTCAGCAGGCACAGGCGCAACTTTTCAAATTTCTGTAAATTCTAGTGGCACCGCGGATGCTATACAAGTAGTTAGTGGGGGTACTGATTATACTGCTTCAGAAACTTTTACAGTTCCAGCTTCTCTTGTAGGTGGAGGCACGGGTACTCTTACCATAACAATTTCTACAGTTGACGCAGGAAGTAGCTATGCTTTTTATAGAAATTCAAATGTAGACGCAAACTCAGATTTCGGCGAATTTGTTTCAATGCCTACTGATACAAATAATAGTATTAACTTTGGACAGTCGAATCGCTCAGTACTTGCGAATTTTAACTTGTACTTTGTAATGGAAACAAGCACTTCCAACCCAATGGTATATAAGCTTGAAAATGCTGCAGTTAACGAAGCTTCTATTGATTTTGATGTAGACGGCATCGCAACAATTAATTGGTCTGGTTTTGCAAAAAATATTGTAGATAGACAGTCTGCTGGTGATGTAATTTCAAACACTACAGCTTTTGCTTCGCAAGCAGGAACAGCAGGACAAATTCACTTAAAAACAGATAGTGACATGCAGTTTTCTCTGTTTACTTCAACAGGTACTGGTACTGGCGTAACTGCAATTGACTCTGGAGTAGACTCAACGTCTAACTTTATTCGAAATCGACTCACTCAGTGTATTGTAAGTACTACTGACACTGCTGCCTTTGGTTCTGGAGATTATTATCTGACTCTTACCGGAGGTAATGTTACAGTTTCAAATAACATTACTTATCTTGTTCCAGAGGAGCTTGGCAATGTTAACATTCCAATTGAAGGTGTAACCGGTGGTCGAACAGTAACAGGCAACTTTACTTGCTACTTAACTCTTGATACTGCTGGTGTAGATAAAGGCTCTTCAGTAGATTTATTTAATGACATGACAGAATCTGGAGCAGGCTTAGATAAAGTTGTAAACGATTTCCAAGTTACTTTCCAGATTGGAGGAGCTACTGCAAATGTTCCTCGCTTGTATATTAATATGCCGAGAGTACATATTGATGTACCAGTTCACTCAGTTGAAGATGTTATCTCTGTTGAAACTGGATTCGGAGCTTATACAAACGACTTTGATAAAGCCGACGAGCTTGTACTTACCTACTATGGTGATACAGCTACTGCAAATCAAGAGAGCTATCCTTAATATAAAAATAATACTACTTACTAAACCCGCTTCGGCGGGTTTTTTCTTTCCAGGTGTTAAAAATAATTCTTGACATTTTTCCTGCCCTTCGATATAATATGTGGTATAAATCAATAAAAACCTTTAAGGACTAACTATGACAGACAACAAAAAGCCTATCTCTCTCGCGAGTCTCATGACTCCAAGTAAAACAGTAACAATTGATTTTCCCGGAAAACAGGGAATGCAAGTAGATCTTTGCTATTTAGCGCGTGAGGAGTTGTTAAAACTTCGTAAAAAATGTATTACTACAAAGTTTGATAAAAAAACCAGACAACCTCAAGAAGAGTTAGATGAAGAAAAGTTTTTAATAGAGTATTGTAAAGCAGTAATTAAAGGATGGAAAGGTTTTAAATTTCGATACCTAGAAGAGTTTCTTTTGGTGGATATTTCTGAACTTGATCCTAATAATGAACTGCCGTTTACACAAGAGAATGCAGAGCTTCTTATGAAAAATGGCACTGAATTTGATTCTTGGGTAACCGAAACAGTAGGTGATCTGGAAAATTTTACGAGCAACAAGTAGCCGAAATAAAAAAGCTACTTGAACGATACGTAAGAGAAAGCTCACAGATAGACGTAGAAAAATATCTACATATGTGTGAGCAGCTTGGACAAGAGCCTGATCCATCAAAAATGCCGCTCGATCTCGAGGATTTTCCTGCCGAGGTCCAAGTGGCATTTTTTGTATTCAGCTTTATGTCTGATAATTGGGAAGGAATGTCGGGAACTTATCTAGGAAAAAATTGGGATGAGTTTCCAAATATTATATCAACATTTGAATTAGAACACCCTAAAATTATTTTCTTTTTTACAAAAATGTATGAAAGAATTTTAATACAGTATAGATACGAAGAAGCAGAAAGAAAGCGTAAAGCAGACGAAAGAAAATCTAAATCTGCAGGAGGTGGAAAAACCTACACCCATAATGTGCGGGGCTAATGGCAAAAAATAAAGTATTTATTGACGTAGTTGTAGATGATAAAGGCACTACAAAACGTGTAGCCGTAAATGCAGAAAAGCTTGGAATTGCTTTAGAAAAGACGGGCAAGTCCGCTCGTACTGCTGATAGAAATCTAAAAGGAGCTGCTCAAGCTTCTGCAAATGGCACTAAAAACTTTTCTAAAATGGCTCAAGGCATATCTGGAGGGCTTGTTCCTGCATATGCTACTCTTGCCGCTCAAGTTTTTGCTGTTAGTGCGGCTTTTCAATTTCTGAGAAATGCTAGTGAAGTTAGAAATTTGATAGCAGGTCAAGAGGCTTTAGGAGCTGTTACTGGAGTTGCTTATAAAACTATTACAAATAGTATTAAGGAAGCTACAGATGGTCAAATAAGTTATGCAGAAGCGGCACGAGCAGCAGCTATTGGTACTGCCGCAGGACTGAATCCTAGCCAATTGGATGCTTTAGGTAACGCAGCAAAAAATGCTTCATTTGCTTTAGGCAGAGATTTAACAGATTCTTTTAATCGTTTAGTACGAGGTGTTACAAAAGCAGAACCAGAACTTTTAGACGAATTAGGTATTACACTTAGACTTGCCGATGCAACAGAAGAATATGCCAGAGCTTTAAATAAGCCGGTAAAAGAGCTTACACAACTAGAAAGAACCCAAGCAGTAGCTAATGATGTTTTAACTCAGGCAGAGAAAAAGTTTGGGGCTATTGAAAAAATAATGAATCCTACTGCCTCCTCTTTAAACAGGTTTTTAGTTAGTTTTGATAATTTAATTAATAGCATAAAAATTGGAGTTGCAGGAAGTTTAACTCCAATTTTTGATTTCTTATCTAAAAATACTCTGGCTCTTAGTGGAGCTTTGACTCTTTTTGCCCTTCCTATAATTAAAAGTATTTTACCTAGCTTTAAAGATTGGGGGGATGCTGCGGCTGAAAGCTTTGATATTCAAAAAGCTAAACTTGCAGACTTGGACAAATCTTATGATAAAATTAGAGGAACCATTAAAAATTTAGGGGCGGATCAAGATACAGTACTAAAAAATAATCAAAAAGCAAGTAAGCAAGTATTTAAAGATATAGGAATTGATACTAAAAAATTTGGAGCTACTGGTAAAAGCGGTGCAGACTTTTTAACTGGAGGAGCAACCTCTAAAACTGCTCAAGCAAATGCTGACAAAATTTTAAAGAATGCAGAAGCTCAGATTAAAAAACATACTGTAGTTATATCAGGCAAACTAAAGGGTGCAAATGCTCAACAAATAGCTGATTTAAGAAAATCCTATGTAGAAAGGGTGGCAGTTATAACTAAGTTTGAGAAGCAACACGCTTCTATGTATACAAAACTTAACCTTCATGTAAAAGGATACATTATTAAAACTAAAGCAGGTCTAGCTAGCCTGCAAAAATTTACTGCCAAGGCTTCTTCTAAAATTGCAGGTGCTTTAAGTGCTGCATTTTCTATAGCGGGTTGGATTAGTCTTTTGCTTCTTGCTGGACAAGCTATTAAATCTTTTTACGACTATTTAAATCCTGTGCCTGAAGAGGTTAAAAAATCTGAAGAAGCTTTAGATGCGTTTTCAGAAAGAAGTAAAACTTTAAATGAAGAATTAGAAAGATTCACGCAATTAGATGCAGCTAAAGGGCTGCTTAACTTAAAAGAAAGAGTTATTCAATCAGGAAATGCTTTTGCTAGCGCCGACTTAGCCACTCAATTTAGAGAATTAAATGCATTAGACAAAGATAGTGATAAGTTTGCAAAGGCTGCAGCAGGCTTTGAACAAACTTTAAGAATTCTTGGTCGATATGATACAACATTTGCAAATTTAGCAAAAGATTTAGACTTGAAAAATGTACCAGAGGAAGTAAGAGACCAGCTATTACAAATCTCTCAAGGATATATTACTACAGGGGCTTCAGCCAAAGCATTTGCACAAACTACAAAAGATGTATTTATAGAGCTGGATAAATTAACAGGTACTGGACTAACAGTCGACCCTACTACGAATCTTCGTACCTCTTTAGATAAATCAATTATAGAAGGTCGACAATCTTTAGAGGGTTTACAGAGAGAAGCAAAACGAATAGCTGAGTCAACTAATACAGAAGCTGATGCCTTACAAAAAGAAATAGATAGACTTACTAATATACGTTCTGATGACTTTTTCGAATTTGGAAGCGGCTTCTTGGGAGGAACCGGGTCTACACGAGCCGAAAATAAGAAAGCAAGACTGGCCCAACTCGAAATAGACAAAGCCAAAGCACTGGCGGACTTCGAAGCTAATAGAACTGCGCAAAATGAAGAGAATTTAAAAGCTATTGAAAAAGAAACACAGCAGCTGGCTTATCAGGAAGAGTTGCAAGCCGCGTTCTTAGCATTTTCGGAGGAGCTAGTAGCGCGTCAAAAAACGATAAATGAGTTTAAACAGCGAGAGGTACAATTACAAACTTTAGGCAGAAGTTTTGCAGAAAAAGCACAGAATATTGAGGCAAAAAGATTTGGTTTAGCTACAAAGCTATTAACAGCATCGCAAAATTTAACTACCGCCACCGCTAGAAGAAACGCTGCTCTTGCTGAAGGAAGTAACTCAACCCAAGAAGAAAAAGTAAATGCCGAAGCAGCGTATCAGCAAGCTTTATCGACATTAACAGTTACTCAGGCACAGGTAAGGCTGCAAGAAGAAGGACTCTCTTATGAAGAGCGAAAGCTCGCGGTAGAAAAACTTATAACCGCAGAAAAGACAAAACAACTAAATCAAGATACAAGAAGTACCCAAACTCGAACAGGATTAACTGTTGCAGGAGCATTCTCTACTAGAGCAGTACAGTCTGGAGAGCTAGAACAGCAATTAAGATTGCTAGATTTACAGGATAAAAGAAGGCAGCAAGCTCAACAGATTTTTGAATTAGAAACTAATCTTAGTACTGTAGTAGGGGTTGAGGAGAGAGCTAACGCCATAGCAGAAATAGACGTGCAAAAGGCTAAACTTGCAGGCATTGAGGCAGAGATATTTTTGCAGCAACGCCAAGCCGAATTAGCTGTAGTTTCTCTTCAGAGAAAAACTGACGAGTTAAGATTAACCAAACAAACTTTATCTTTAAATCCCGCACTTCAGCAAGCAAATGAATTTATACTTCAACAAAAGCTAAAAGGGATATCCCTTTCAGAGGAGCAAAAATCAAAAATATATGAAGAATACGAAGCACAATACGAGTTAAATATGGTTATAGAAGCTCGTTCAGGTCTTTACGATCAAATACGAGGCGGGTTTGAAAATGCATTTACTAGTATTATAGCAGGTACTAAGTCCGCAAAACAAGCCTTTAAAGAAATGGCAGTAAGTATTCTTAACTATATTGCACAAATGATTGCAAAGATGATAGCTTTTAGACTTATATCTAGCTTTTTACCTGGATTAGGTGTTCCTGTTTTAGGTGCTGGAGCCGGTGGTATTCCTACAAATATAGATACTATGTCCGGCTTTACAAATAGTGGTGCTAGTGGACAGGGCGTGGGGCTACTTTATGGTAGAACAGGAGGAATGTTTGAGCCCGTCCCTGGATATGCTACTGGAGGAATAGCAAGAGGTCGAAATGCTGGGTATCCTGCAATTCTTCACGGAACAGAAGCCGTAGTACCTCTTCCAAATGGAAATGCTATTCCTGTAGAGATGAGAGGAAATAATCAAAGTAATAATGTTGTAGTAAATGTAAACATTGATGGAAATGGAAATGCACAGCAAAATATTGCAGGAAGTGATTCGCAGCAAGGAAAAAATTTAGGAAATGTTATTGCAGCAGCGGTACAGAAAGAGTTACAAAATCAAAAACGTTCAGGGGGCATTCTTAGCCCTTATGGAGCCGCATAATGGCAAAACAATATAGTTTTACAATAAGCACAGCAGATTTACAAAGTATTTTTGGAGACACTGGAAGAACTCAAACCTACGAAGTTAAAGCAGATAGAGGATTAAATCGCCAAGTAAGCTACTCTCTTTTAACTGCAAAATTTGGAGATGGGTACGAACAGCGAGCTTTAGACGGCATAAATACAAAACAAGAAAATATATCTATTTCATTTAATAACAGGGACTACAAGGAAGCAAATTTAATTGCTGCTTTTTTTGATCTAAAACAGGGTCTAAACTTTGACTTAAAAGTAACAAACACTTTATTTGACCCTGAAAATAGCACATCTGACGGAACGCCTGAAACAATTCGTGTTACTTGTGAAGGGTATAATTTAG
>Ga0255781_10000604_pt1 | contig 28901 bp, 24 predicted proteins | sample 101ome_21_FD_179979 | JGI IMG/M metagenome (GOLD analysis project Ga0255781, IMG submission 179979) | Coastal salt marsh microbial communities from the Groves Creek Marsh, Skidaway Island, Georgia - 101413BT metaG (version 2) | ecosystem: Environmental > Aquatic > Marine > Intertidal zone >... | reverse complement strand
GATACCAGCACCACCAACGGGAACATCGCCCTTGACTCTAACGGCACGGGCGTCGTTGAGGTTCGGGGCAATCAGGACGCTGGCGGCACCAACGCTGGTTCCATCAAGCTCAACTGCGAGCAGAACAGCCACGGGGTTACTATCAAGAGCCCTCTCCACGCTGCTGCGGCTACGTATACGCTCACCCTTCCTGAGGCTGACGGCACTGTCGCCAACCAACCTATGGTTACTGACGCTTCGGGGCAGTTGTCTTTCTCTGATACTGTCACCGCCAACGTCGCGGGTCAGGAGATAAACTTCAACGCCGGCACTGCGGCTCTATCCACCGCTGGCGACGCTGAGGGTACGGTCGTCTATTTCGGCAATACCAACACCACTTCGGCGGGCAAGGTGTATACGTTCTTTTCTGGCGACTGGGAGCCTGTCGACGCGAGCGTAGGTGGGGAGGACACCACCAAGGGGTTGCTGGCTATGGCTTTGGGCACTACTCCCGCTACCGACGGCATGCTCATTCAGGGTATCGGCATCCTCGACCACACCCCGGGTTCGGCGGGCGATATCCTGTACGTCGATACAGTTACGGCTGGCGAGCTTACGGCCACTCAGCCCAGCACTACCGACGAATACTCTCGCGTAGTGGGCCACCAGATTGGTGCGTCGAAGGTTCTTTTCATTCCCTCTCAAGACTGGATTAAAATTGCCTGATATAAGCGAACTTAACGGAACTGCCATTGATAACGTGGCGGAGTTTGACGGGCTGACGGTGACGGCGAGTACGCGATTGTTGGACACCTACCCCAACGCCACGTTTGCATATTCTATTAGACGCTTAAACTCTGCCTACACGGGGGCGTGCTGCCGAGTATATAGTACTGGCACTGGTATTGGGGAGCAAGATTTTGGTTTTGATTCCAATGGTATTTTGGATATTGATGCCATTGTAACATTTGTCGGGGCTGGAAATAACGGCGTAGTCGTAACGTGGTATGACCAATCTCAGAGCGGGGGCACTGGTTCAGGGACTGATATTACTCAAGACACTACTAATGGCCCATTGCTTGTAGATGCTGGGTCACCAATTCTTGTCAATGGATTGCCCGCTTTTAAAGCCGGAGAGCGCAGTGGATTTGACACTAGTTGGACCAGTGTGAGCCAGCCATTTACTCTGAGTAGCGTCACGGAGGAAGATTCCGATGCGTATTTATTCGGTAACAATACCCAACTAAGATTTCGGAATTCCACTGAGACAGTTTGGCTCGGCACTGATATAGACGGTGGCAATACCGTGCCTATGGGTCATCACGCATTCTTTGGAGTAGGTAATGGGTCTAGCAGCTTCGGTAAGGTTTCAGTCGCAGACATACAACCTGCGGGGGTTACGTTTACGAATAGCTCTGCTTTAGATGCGACGTTAATAGGTGCTCGTTGGCCTAATAACAGTACGGGCAATAGGTCTTGGTTGCAAGAATTTGTTTTGTGGGGGTCTGACCAAAACGGAGCTGGCCAAACTTCAGGCATCGAGGCTAACATCAACGAAGAGTACCTCATCTACCAACCCACCGACGCACCTACATCGGGACTCCTTGCCACCTACACAGGAGCCGAAGCAGCCTACTCCGTCCGTCAGCTATCAAATAAGGCGCTTATCGCTTTGAGGATTCGCAGGGACTCCGACGATGAGGAGGCTAATATTGGTTTTGACGCTAACGGAGACTTGGACACTCAGGCCATAGCGGATTTCTGTCAGACCGCGAACGGATACGTAACTCGTTGGTGGGACCAAAGCACCAACGGCAACCATATTGACCAAGCCCTCAACACAATTCAACCGAAGATATACAACGGTACGACGGTCATTACGAGCGGCACTACAACGGTCCGCCCATCCTTGCAATTTGAAACTACAGATGCCGTTCCTTTAGCTAACACTTCGTTAGATTTAACTTTCGCCTCGTCCTTGTCACAACCGATTACGGCCAGCATTATTACAAGGGATATTGTAACCACTACTGATGAGATGTGTTGGCTGAATCCAATTTCAGGAAGTGCCGAGCTTTCTATTGCGTCCGACGGCACCCCTGATGTCTTGAGATTTTATGCAGGTACAGAATTGGTATCAACTAGTCAAAAAGACGCGGACATGATGTTGTTTACGGTGTTCAATACCACCAGCTCGGAAATGTTTAAAAACAATAGCAGTATAGTGAGCGGCAATGCGGGGACAAATAGCCTAAGTTCTTTAAGAATTGGAGGCCTTCGGACTGGCCCGAACGAGAGATTCGGCATCCACGGCAACGTGCAAGAGTATATTTTGTGGGGCAGCGCACAAAGCGCGACAAATAGAAACGGCATCCACACGGACACAAACAGCTACTTCGGAATTTACTAATGGCTACCGTATACCTCCCCGTCGAGCCACAGCTCGGCATGACCTCAGCAGAACGCGCCGAAGCTATCGACGCCCAAGTGTGGTGCCTCCGGCGCCCGGCCTCCCTGCAATCTCCGCAGGACATAACGAAATACTACTACCCCCGCATCACCCACCCCGTCACGGGCGAGGTGGCTATAGTAGGCGACACGACCGAGGAGATTTACATCAACCCCTTGGTGGATTTGACCGAGCTCCTCGCCCTGCTACCCGAAGTTCCCCAAGCGGAGAAGGACGGGCTGGTTGCATACATTGACGCCAACCGGGGCAGCTCCGTCCCGTTCGGGCAGCTTATCCCTTCCACTTCCACCCAGCTTACTCAGGTCGAGGCTGAGGCCCTCGGGTGGTTCCCAGACCCTATTGAACCCTAAGACATGGCTAGTGTTGCTGAGATAGATGGATTGACGGTGCCTTCGGCGTTTCTGCTGGACACCTATACCGGCGCGGCGGCAGCCTACTCTGTGCGTCAGTTGAAGTCAGGGGCGACCGTAGCCATGCGTGTCCGTCGCGTAACGGGGGCGGGAAATACTGGCAATGACGATGAGGCTGATGTGGTTTTCGACACGAGTCTTGCAACACCTACCATTTCCCTCGATTCTCCGGTCAGAAACTTCAGCGCGGGCGGTTCTAACGCGACCACGCTTGGAGAGTTTCTGAATGTGGGTACAGTTCCTCCCTACAACGGGGGCTTAGCTTTCAGCAACGCCGATAGCTTAACCAATACGGCTTCGTGTTTCGTAGATGAGTGGAAAGACCAGAGTGGCAACGCAAATCATGCTACGCAATCAACGCCAGCAAGCCAGCCGCAAATCCATTCGGGCACGGTCGACACCGACTTGATTACTGAGGGTGCTACTACCTCGCGACCTGCTCTACAATTTGATAACAGCAGTACAAGGCATTTGCAAATTACCTCTCCTGCGTTTCGTATGGATATTCGCACCTGTTTTTATGTTTTCCGAGAAACGACCAGTGTCAATTTTTCTGGTATCGTTTCTTGTGCTGATATTAGTGGAGAGGATTTTAACAGAACCGCCGCCAGTAATATCAACACGGGCAACGGTACAACTACGTTCGGATACATCGCTGTAGACCTGAGTAGTTCAGCAGGTGGCGCCAACAAGAACGTCAGAATTCAGGGCACTAAACCAACCCCGCACAGTCTAGCCAGTTTCAAATCTGATTCTACAAACGCAAGTCTGCAACGCAATAACGGCACTTTCGATACTGCGACACATGGTTACGGAACCAACGTCACAAATCCAGGTAATGCGTATGTCGGTTGTAGATATAGTGCAGGGCCTTCAAACGGTCTGACTGGAACTATTCAAGAGGTTATTATTTATGACACTAGCACCCATCAAAGTAATATGTCCAGCATAAATAATGACCTCAACTCATATTTCGGAATCTACTAATGGCTACCGTATACCTCCCCGTCGAGCCACAGCTCATCCCCTCTACCTCGACCCAACTGACAGAAGTGGAAGCCGAAGCCCTAGGGTGGTTCCCGCCTATCGAGCCATAAAATGCAGCTTCAGTACATTTACATAGGCGGGGGTCACAATTCCTACAAGGTGGTGTTTGAGGCTCCTGATTATGAAAGGAACGCATCATGCCTAATGCCATTAGTCTATTCGAAATCCTCACCCTCGCGGGTGCATTGATTGGTGTATACTTCAAGTTGCAGACTGAGGTCGGCAAGCTGAAGGGTCGCATCGCCATGCTGGAAAAGCAGGAGCTACAGGTGATGAATATGCTCGAGAAGCTGGTCACCGCTGTCGATGAGCTGAAGATTTTGCTGGCCCAAAAGGGAATTAAGTGAGGGAGCTAACCCGAATCATACTACATTGTACAGCCACCCCTGAGGGTCGCGACGTGAGTACTGAGGAGATTCGGCGGTGGCACACCTCACCTCCACGCAATTGGTCAGACATTGGGTATCACTATGTTATTCTCCTTGACGGGACCATTGAGCGGGGCCGACCGCTTGATGTTGCTGGAGCCCACGTCCGTGGGCACAATAAAGATTCTGTTGGTGTGGTGTATGTTGGCGGTACTGATAGCGATGGCAACCCGAAAGACACGCTGACGCACCAGCAGCTCTTCAGCCTGTACAAGGTCGTTACCTCGCTAAGGAATCTTTTCGGACCTTTGACCTTGCACGGCCACAACGAGTTTAGCAGCAAGGCGTGTCCATCATTCATCGTATCAGAAAAACTCCCTTATCTTGTTGACCATGTTTGAATTCATCACTGAATACTGGATTGAGCTCCTCATCGCCGCGATGGCCTTCATTAAGGTCGTCGTGAATCTCACTCCGACAGAATCTGACAATGCTGTATTTGGTTATCTCGATATCCTTATTACTGCTATTACTGGCGACCGTCGTAAGAATGGCTAAGATTAAAACGTACAATGACGCAACGACCCCGCTATCTAGCGGGGACAAAGTCATTGGTACCGAGGCTACCGATGGGAGCACCAAGAACTTTACGGTTCAAGACCTCTCCGATTTCGTCACCGGCGGCGGCGGTGTTGTCAACTCCGTTACCGGGCCGGGCGCAGTTAAAGCTCAGCCGACTACAGGGGATGTAGTCGTAGACTTGAACAATACCGGTGTTGCCGCTGGCACGTACAGCCTTGCTACGGTTGAAGTTGACGCTCAGGGCCGTATTCTTTCGGCAGCTAACGGTTCGCTTAGCGGGGGTGTAGACACGGTCAATACGTTGAACGGCGACGTAACCATCGTGTCTGGAGGCCCCGGACTTCAGGTATCCAACACTGGCCCGAGCGAGATTACTATCACGAACACGGCTAGTGGGGGTGGAACGGTTACTTCCGTTACTGCCGGCACGGGCCTCAATGGAGGTACGATTACCTCTACCGGTACTATCGACCTTGCCAACACTGCTGTTACTGCGGGAACGTATACGACCCCGCAGATTGACGTCAATGCTCAGGGACAGATTATCGGGGCTTCGAACATCAATGTTGACCTCCAATACGTATTGGATAACGGGGCCTTAGCTAACAATGTCGGTATTACGCTCACCAACGGTAGTGTCATTGCTACCAGCGCAGTGCTTAATAGCCTCGACGTAGGTAGTGGGGACTTCCTATCTGTTACCATTGACCAGCAGCTCCTCGACCGCAATGGTGCTTTCGGTACCGACGGACAAGTTCTTACCGCCGATACCACTGGTGCGGGCGGTGTTGTTTGGTCTGACCCGGGGACGTATGTCGCTACAGCTACTATCTCTTCGGCTCAACTCAACGCGGCCACTCCGGTTCAAGTTGTGGCCGCCCCCGGCGCGGGCAAGTACATTCAGGTCGTCTCTGCCGCAGCGAAGTACAACTATGTGTCTGTGACGTATTCATTTGCTGCTCCGTTGAGGTTGTACACAAACTCCACTTCTCCGCAGTTTGAGCTCGACGAGTCGTACCTTCAGGTTCCAGCGACTCAAATTCGTGCCATGTCTTTGACGACTAGTGGCGCCTTGACCGAAAACACCGAACTCAATTTTGCTCCGGCATCTGTTCCATCTTCTACTGGTGACGGAAACCTTGAGCTCAACATACAGTATCGTATTGTAGAGTTTTAATGCAAGACATTAGAAAGGTCTGCATCGGTCCTAACTATAAGGACTCTATGTGTTACGTGGTGGGGCAGCCGGTTCTCGGTGGGTCCCACCATGTGCATTTAATTAAATACAACGAGGAGACAGGGGGTATCCTCATCTATATTGAAAGCGGCGACATCGTGGTTTTATGGAAGGAGTTCACGATGATGCCTACTTCAATTGAATACAATATCAACTTTTGAGAGCGGTCAATCAATTTATCGTAAAGGGCAATAGATACGCAAATACCAAAGGAGACCTTGTCGTTAGCGCAAACGAGGAGGACCACCGCTTCTCGAATCGGGAGGGCGAAGTAATTGCGTTACCCTTGGGCTATGATGGTCCCATCGCCGTTGGCGATACTCTACTTGTACACCACAACGTGTTCAAGTACTACAACGACATGAAGGGGAGGCAACGCAGCGGGCGTAGTTTTTTGCGTGACGGTATGTTCCTTGTTGACTTCGACCAATTCTATATGTGGCGGTCGTTAACGACCGGGTGGACAGCCCATGATAGGTACTGCTTTGTGGAGCCTATACCGCCACAAGACGCTGTCATCTTCAAGCCGTTGACAGAGGAGCCGTTGGTGGGTATAATGAAATATCCCAATGGTTATCTTCATAGCCAAGGAATCACGTCTGGTGACATGGTGACCTTCAAGCCCGAGAGCGAGTACGAGTTCATTGTTGACGGGGAGAAGTTGTACCGAATGTTCGACCATCAAATAACATGCAAGATTCAAGGAAGCTAAAGGAGCGTATCATTGCTGCCGGTCGGGTAGCTGTGGAGCAACTCATCAAGGTGGCTCAGGAGGACATCCTAAAGCCGGGTGAGGACGACGACTTGGCGGCTGACAGGCTGAAGAATGCGGCGGCTACTAAGAAGCTCGCTATCTTCGACGCTCTGGAGATTTTGAATCGCATAGACTCCGAAGAAGAGGAGTTGGAGTTGGACACGACCCAGACGGAAACGAAGGTGGGTTTTGCAGAGCGACGTTCCAGATAAGCTATACAAGGTCCTGCATGGCCATGTATCGAAAGGTGTAGTATCCAATAAGAACCGCGCTAAGACGTGGCAGTACGGTTACAACGAGAAGTACGACATGGTCGTCATCTCCAAGACCGGAAAGATTGGTGACATCATAGAAATTAACGGGCTTGCTATCGCCCTGCCCGCAGCTCCTAAGAAGCTTGAGGGAACCAAGTGGATTCGTGAGGAGCTACCTAAGCCGCTTTCGCGCATCCAAAGCATCTTCCAATGGAACGATATGCCCAAGGCGTTCAAGGCTCAGTGGGTAGACTATATCGAGTCTGAGTTCGACCGCCGCGAGGACGGGCACTGGTTCAAGAACGGCGGTGTGTCTACGTATATCACTGGTGCTCACTACATGTATTTGCAGTGGACCAGTATCGACGTAGGGTATCCAGATTTTCGTGAGGCGAATAGGATATTCTTTATCTTCTGGGAGGCATGCAAGGCGGACCCTCGGTGCTTCGGTATGATATACTTGAAGATTCGTCGTTCGGGATTCTCGTTTATGGGTTCGTCGGAGTGCGTAAATACAGGAACCCTAGCGAAAGATTCACGAGTTGGTATACTCTCTAAAACGGGTGCGGACGCCAAGAAAATGTTCACCGACAAGGTGGTTCCCATTGCGAACCGCCTACCATTCTTCTTCAAACCGATACAGGACGGCATGGATAAGCCGAAAACGGAACTGGCGTTTCGTGTACCTGCTTCAAAGATTACGAAGAAGAACATGTACGATGTGGAGGGTGAAGAGATTCTCGGCCTTGATACGACCATCGACTGGAAGAACACCGATGACAACTCTTACGACGGAGAGAAGCTCCTTCTGCTAGTCCACGACGAGAGCGGAAAGTGGATTAAGCCCAACAACATCCTCAACAACTGGAGGGTAACCAAAACGTGCTTGCGTTTGGGTAGCAAGATTATTGGCAAGTGCCTGATGGGCTCGACGTCGAACGCGCTTGCGAAGGGCGGTTCTAACTTCAAGAAGCTCTACGAGGACTCTGACCCCCGCGTGCGCAACGCCAACGGTCAGACCAAGAGCGGTATGTATTCCCTCTTCATTCCCATGGAGTACAATATGGAGGGGTTCATAGACGAGTTCGGTCACCCCGTCTTTCATTCGCAGGAGCAGCCCGTTATGGGTGTCGACGGAGAGAAGATTAAGAGCGGTGCTATCGACTACTGGGACGCGGAGGTCGAGAGCTTGAAGAACGACCCCGATGCGCTCAACGAATTTTACCGGCAGTTCCCACGCACCGAGTCGCATGCGTTTAGGGACGAAAGCAAGCAGAGCTTGTTCAACCTCACCAAGATTTATCAGCAGATAGACTACGCCGACAGTCTCGTAAAGGAGCACTATCTGACGCGGGGTTCATTTCAATGGGAGAACGGAATCAAGGATACTCGCGTAGTATTCAGGCCCGACAAACGGGGAAGGTTTAATGTTTCTTGGACGCCACCCAAGCACATGCAGAACCGTTGGATTGATAAGCGTGGCATTAAGTACGCCGGTAATGAACACCTTGGCTCTTTTGGATGTGACTCCTACGACATTAGTGGCACTGTGGGTGGTGGTGGTTCTAATGGTGCTCTGCACGGAATGACCAAGTTCCATATGGACGATGCGCCCACCAACGAGTTCTTCTTGGAGTACGTCGCTCGCCCACAGACGGCGGAAATATTTTTCGAGGAGGTGCTCATGGCGTGCATCTTTTATGGTATGCCCATCCTTATTGAGAACAACAAGCCGAGGCTATTGTACCACTTCAAGAACCGAGGGTACCGTGGGTTTTGTATGAACAGGCCCGACAAGCACTTCAACAAGTTGTCAAAGACGGAGCGTGAGTTGGGCGGCATCCCTAATAGTTCTGAGGACGTTAAGCAGGCCCATGCCGCAGCTATCGAGAGTTACATTGAGAAGCACATTGGCGTTCTCGAAGATGGAGAGATTGGTAGTATGCCGTTCGTTCGGACGCTAGAGGATTGGGCTCGTTTTGACATCAGCAACAGGACTGCTTTCGACGCTACTATCAGCAGTGGACTTGCTATTATGGCTAACCAAAAACACCTCTATATGCCTGAACAAGTGAAGAGTTCAATAAGCATTACCTTGCCGAGATATAACAATCGTGGTTATAGGAGCGAGTTACGCGACTAAATGAAGGACGTCAAGATTAACATCTCTACTGCTGGTTTCCCTAGTCAGTTTGTTTCTGACGCAGAGAAGGCGTCGGATGAGTACGGGCTGATGGTCGGTCAAGCCATTCAGTATGAGTGGTTCAAAAAAGACGGCAATCAGTGTCGCTTTTACAATCAGTGGCGTGACTTCAACCGTCTTCGCTTGTATGCTCGTGGCGAGCAGAATATTGGTAAGTACAAGAACGAGCTGGCTATCGACGGCGACCTATCGTATCTGAATCTGGACTGGACGCCAGTCCCCATCCTGCCCAAGTTCGTTGACATCGTAGTCAACGGTATGTCCGAGCGACTCTTCAAGGTCAAGGCGTATGCTCAAGACGCGTTGTCGCAAGCTAAGCGCAGCAAGTATCAGGACATGATTGAGGGGCAGATGGTCGCCAAACCTGTGCTTGAACTCATCCAGCAGAAGACAGGCGTAGACCCGTTCACTATGGACCCGGATGACCTTCCGGCTAGTGATGAGGAGCTGAGTCTGTATATGCAGCTCAACTACAAGCCGGCCATTGAGATTGCTGAGGAAGAGGCTATCAACACCATCCTTGAGGAGAACCATTACGAGGACTTGCGTAAGCGCCTCGACTACGACCTTACGGTGTTGGGCATCAGCGTTGCTAAGCACGAGTTCCTCCCCGGCTCGGGCGTTCAGGTTTCGTATGTCGACCCCGCCAATGTGGTTTATAGCTACACTGAGGACCCACAGTTCAAGGACTGTTTCTATTGGGGGGAGATTAAGACGCTGCCCATCACGGAGCTGATGAAGATTGACCCGAGCCTCACCAACGAGGACTTGGAGCAGATTAGCAAGTACAGCCAGAGTTGGTACGACTACTACAACGTAGCCCAGTTCTACGAGAACGACATGTTCTATCGTGACGTGGCTACGCTGATGTACTTCAACTACAAGACAACCAAGAAGATTGTCTACAAGAAGAAGAAGCTCGAGGGTGACGGTGCCCGGATGATTGAAAAGGACGACCAGTTCAATCCGCCGGACGAGATGATGGAGGAGGGCAACTTCGAGAAGGTGGAGAAGACCATCGACGTCTGGTACGACGGCGTTATGGTTATGGGCACCAACATCTTGCTCAAGTGGGAGGTGGCCCACAACATGGTGCGCCCCAAGTCTGCTTCTCAGCATGCTCTTCCCAACTACGTGGCTACGGCTCCGCGTATGTACAAGGGCGTTATCGAGTCTCTGGTCCGGCGCATGGTTCCTTTTGCGGACCTCATCCAGATTACGCACCTCAAGCTCCAGCAGGTCATCGCTCGCACGGTACCGGACGGGGTATATATCGACGCGGACGGACTTAACGAGGTTGACCTCGGCACCGGTAACGCATACAACCCTGAGGATGCCCTACGGCTATACTTTCAAACGGGTAGTGTCATTGGGCGCTCGTTCACTCAGGACGGAGAGTTCAACCACGGTAAGGTCCCCATACAAGAGCTCACATCGAATAGTGGTGCTGCCAAAACGCAGATGTTGATTGGCAACATGAATCACTACTTGCAGATGATTCGTGACGTAACGGGACTTAACGAAGCCCGCGACGGGAGCACCCCGGACCCGCACAGCTTGGTAGGCTTGCAGAAGCTTGCTGCGGCAAACAGCAATACGGCTACCCGTCACATTTTGGATGGCAGCCTATATATGTTCCGCACCTTGGCTGAGTCTTTGACGTACCGCGTCAGCGATATCCTCGAGTACGCTGACTTTAAGGACGAGTTTGTAAATCAGATTGGTAAGTACAACGTCAGTATCCTCGGAGAGATTAACGACTTGTACATCTACGACTTCGGCATCTTCATTGAGGTCAGTCCCGACGAGGAACAAAAGGCGCAGCTTGAAGCCAATATTCAAATGGCGTTGAGCAAGGGTGACATCAATCTAGAGGACGCTATCGACATCAGGGAGATTAAGAACCTCAAGCTCGCCAACCAGCTCCTCAAGGTTAAGCGTATTGCTAAGCAGGAGCGCGAGGAGAAGATGGCTATGCAGCAGCAGGCTATGCAGTCTCAGGTGAATATGCAGTCACAGCAGATGGCAGCAGAGGCGGCCATGCAGAAGATTCAAGCCGAGACTCAAAGCAAGATTCAAATCAAGCAGGCTGAAATCGCCTTTGGCATAGAGAAGATGCAAGCCGAGGCCCAGCTCAAGGCCACGCTCATGGAACGCGAGTTCCAATACAACTTGCAGCTACACGGTATGCAAGAACAAAACTTGCAGACCCGTGAGGACAATCGAGAGAAGGCCAAGGCGCAGCGAATCAGTCAACAAAATACCGAGCAGAGTAAGCTGATTGACCAGCGAAAGAATAACTTGCCGCCTATGAATTTCGAGTCAAACGAAGACAGCTTGGATGGTTTCGATTTGGCAGAGTTTAGTCCACGATAAATAATATAATTTTACAACAATGGAATTCAAGGTCCGAGAGATTAAGGATGTAGAAAGCAAGTCCACCCAAGAGGTGGAGCAGGAGCTCCTTGACAAGCATGAGGCTGAGCAGCAAGATGCTGTCGAGGAACCGGTCGTTAACGACCGTCTCTCCGAGGATGACGTGCGCTCTTTTCTAAGCGAGCGTTACGGTCGGGAGATTAACTCTCTTGACGAACTGAATGAGGCGAGGGAGTCGGCTCCCGATTTGCCTGAGGACGTAGCCGCGTACTACAAGTACAAGCAGGAGACGGGCCGAGGACTGGAAGATTTTGTGAAGCTCAACAGGAACCTTGACGAGTCGGATGGGGACCGCCTGTTGCGCGACTATCTACTTGAGACGGAGGAAGGCATCGACGATGAAGATGTCGAAACCCTGCTCGAGGAGTATACATACGACGAAGACCTCGACGACGAGGGCGACGTTAAGAAGGCCAAGCTGGCCAAAAAGAAAGCTATTGCCAAGGCGAAGAAATACTTCGAGGAGCAGAAAGAGCAGTACAAGGCCCCTCTTGAGTCAAGGGGTGCCGCCTCTCTGGAAGACTCTGAGGAGTATCAATCGTACAAGCAATACGTTGAACAGGCGAAGACGTACCAAGAGGAACAGAAGCGCAGGAAAGAGTGGTTTGACGAGAAGACGAATGAGGTTTTCTCCGATGGATTCAAAGGTTTTGAGTTCAGCATCGACGACAAATCCTACGTGTACACTCCCGGTGACCGCACTGAATTGAAGAAGCTGCAACAAACTCCCGAGGCTTGGCTTAACAAGTTTCTGGACGACAGTGGCCTCGTCAAGGACGCTGCGGGATACCACAAGTCTTTGGCTGTCGCCATGAACCCCGAGAAGTTTGCCCGCTTCTTTTACGAGCAGGGGCAAGCTAACGCGGTTGACGATGTCATGCGTAAGACAAAAAACATCAATATGTCTGAGCGCCCGACACCGCAGAACACGTCCAAGGGGGGATTGAAAATCCGTGCCGTCAATCAAGATTCAGGCCGAGGCTTGAAGATTAAGACGCGGCGCACCAACTAACTCTTAGAAAACAGAAAACATGGCAGGTTCATTGCAAGCCACACCCGGGTTCGATTTGCAACCCAGTGGAGAGCAGGTAGCTCTCCCGACCAACTATATCACCAACTTCGACTTCCTCAACCAGTATCTCCCCGATACTTACGAGAAGGAGTTCGAGCGTTACGGCAACCGGACTGTGTCTGGCTTCCTTCGCATGGTTGGTGCCGAGATGCCCACCAACTCCGACATGATTAAGTGGGCGGAGCAAGGGCGCCTCCACACCAAGTACACGAGCGTTACTTCCGGCGCCGGAGCCGGCGCCGCCACGGCTACATGGACAATCGGCGGTCCCGATGCTCCCGCTGCTGGCGCTCAGGCCATCCGCGTTGGTCAGACGGTGTTCATCACCGACAACACTCCCGCCAGTGGTCTCACCAACAAGGCTGTTGTAACGGCTGTCAGTGGAAACCCAGCAGATTTGACGTTTGAAGTGGCCTACTACGAGGCCGGTGGTCAGGCTAACTACGCCGGCGACTGCACCGTGATGATTTACGGTTCCGAGTTCAAGAAGGGCACCAACGGAATGCAGGGTTCCATCGAGGCTGACGATGTCATCTTCGACAACAAGCCCATCATCCTGAAGGACAAGTACGCTGTCAACGGTAGCGACATGGCCCAGATTGGATGGATTGAGGTGACGACCGAGAACGGCGCTACAGGATACCTGTGGTACCTGAAGTCCGAGCACGAGACCCGTCTCCGCTTCGACGACTACCTCGAGACCGCTATGATTGAGGCCGTCCCGGCTGGTACCGGTTCCGGTGCTGAGGGCGTGCTTAGCACGGCCACGGGCGCGGGCACCATCAACGCTGGTTCCGAGGGCATCTTCTACGCTGTTGAGAATCGCGGTAACGTATGGTCTGGCGGTATCCCGTCCACCCTCGCTGACTTCGACTCCATCATTGGACGTCTGGACAAGCAGGGTGCCATCGAGGAGAACGTCCTGTTCGTGAATCGTGAGATGGGCTTCGATATCGACGACATGCTGGCTGCACAGAACAGCTACGGTGCCGGCGGTACGAGCTACGGCCTGTTCGACAACGACGAGCAGATGGCTCTCAACCTTGGCTTCACGGGCTTCCGTCGCGGTTACGACTTCTACAAGTCTGACTGGAAGTACCTGAACGACCCGACGATGCGTGGTGACCTCACCAACGGTGTTGTCAACGGTCTGATGGTTCCGGCTGGTAGCACCACGGTTTACGACCAAGTGCTCGGCAAGAACGCCAAGCGTCCGTTCCTCCACGTCCGCTACCGCGCTAGTGAGACTGAGGACCGTCGGTACAAGACGTGGATTACCGGTTCTGCCGGCGGCGCTATGAACAGCGACCTCGACGCCATGGAAGTCCACTTCCTCTCCGAGCGTGCTGTTTGCACCATGGGTGCCAACAACTTCTTCCTCTTCGAGGGATAATTGTGAATCAGGATATGGGGGGCGCTCGTTAACGAGCGTCCCCTCTATCCAACCTAATTAAAATAGAAATGAGTGTAGACAAGACTTACCGTCTGAAGCGCGACGTCGCGCCCTTAGCCTTTATGATTCCCGGTCGAGGCAGCCGGAACAAGCCGCTCCTGTATTGGGACGAAGAGAAGGGTGAGAACCGCGTTATGCGGTATGCCCGCAACCAGAAGAGCCCTTTCGAGGACGAGCAGGACGGCAACGCTATTGTTGAGCCTATCATCTTTGAGGACGGCCTCTTGCGCGTTCCCCGCACAAACCCTGTGCTCCAGAAATTTTTGGACATCCACCCTATGAACGGCAACCGCTTTGAGGAAATCAACCTCGAGCGCGATGCTGAAGCCGAGGTGGAACAGATGAACCTTGAGGTCGACGCCCTCATCGAGTGCAAGGCTTTGACGCTAGACCAGCTTGAGTCCATGGCCCGCCTTATGCTTGGCGTAGACCCACGCAAGTACACTACGGCTGAGCTTCGCCGCGATATGCTTGTTGCTGTACGCCGCGACCCCGAGCACTTCCTTACGTTGGTCAATGACCCCGACGTCAAGTTGCAGGGTCAGGTACAGCGGTTCTTCGACGATGGCCTCCTTTCCTTCCGCCGCAACAAGACCGAGATTTGGTACAACGGTCCGACCAACAAAAAGAAGTTGGTTACAGTGCCGCACGGCAAAGACTACCTCGCCGTTGCGATTTCCTATCTACTTAGCGACGAAGGCCTTGAGCACCTCCGAGCCCTCGAGGCGTTGACTCAAGAGTGATTACCTTTGTTCTGGACTTAGTTTTTTTCCCATGAACAAATATCTCTCTATCGCCACCACTGCTGGCACCGAGCTCATCCCTATCGGCGAAGGTCTCTTCGCTGTGCTTGGCGGCGCCACCGTAGTTGACTTGGTCTCCCCTTCAGGAGTTGAGTACAACCTCACTACTGTCGGCGCAACCTTCCTTCTGATTGACGCCATCAACGCTGCTTTGACTGAAGCGTCACAAACCAACTGGCGGGACACCGTACACCCTGTGGCCCTGCCCACCGGACAAACGGTCACCAGCATTGCAGTCTCTCTCGTTGCGTAACGAGTGGGGTGTGAACCATACCAACACGGAAAGCCGCCTTCGGGCGGCTTTTCTATCTTTAGGGAATGATTAATTCGGTCCGTCAAACCGTACTGTCGGTTCTGAACAAGAACAACTACGGATACATCTCCCCCTCGGACTTCAACCTGTATGCCAAGCAGGCGCAGCTAGAAATCTTCGACGGCTACTTCAAGGAGCTCAACAAAATCATCAACGCCGAGAACGCTCGCATGTCGGGCACCGATTACGCCGACCTCAACAAGAGTGTGCGCGAGGCCATAGACGGTTTTTCTCGCACGGCTACGCTGACGCAAGACGCAGCTAACGTATTCTTCGCTCCTAGCCAGACCACTACGGGCGACGACTACTACCTGCTTAATAAGGTGCTGGCTGGTGGCGTTGAGGCCGAGCCGGTCAACCACAGTAAGATTACGCTTCTCAACAGCAGCCTGTTGACAGCTCCGTCGATACAATATCCGGCTTACACCTTGCAGGGAAACTCGCTCACCGTGTTTCCGACTAGCTTCAACCAGCCGGGTGACATCGTTTGCCAATACATCAGATACCCCTTCGACCCGAAATGGACGTATGAGGAAATATCCATCGGCGGTACACCTGCCGGCGGCGCTCCCGTCTTTGATGACACGGCCCCTGACTACCAAGACTTTGAGCTACCGATTGACGAAGAGCCGAATTTGGTTTATCGCATCTTGCAACTGGCTGGCATGAGCATCCGCGAGGGTGAAGTCTATCAGTTTGCTAACGCCGAAGAACAACAGCAGTAATGCCATATCTAGCTAACGACTACGTCTATTACGAGAACAACGGTGTTGCTCCTGAGGATGCCAACTGGGGCAGCTATCAGTACGTTACGCTACAGGACATCGTAACCAACTTCCAGCTCATGTACATGGGCAACCACTCCTTGGTTAACAACGAGGAGAGGTACAAGGTCCTATTCCACGCCAAGCGAGCCATCCAAGAGCTTAACTACGACGCGTTCAAGGAAGTCAAGGTCCTCGAGCTCAACGTCTGTGACGAGCTTCGTTTTGTGTTGCCACCCGATTATGTCAACTGGGTTCGAATCAGTCTGTACAAGGATGGTCTCTTGCGCCCCATGACGGAAAACATCCAAACTAACTTCAGCAACTCGTACCTTCAAGATAACGAGTGCCGAATCCTATTCGATGCGAACGGAAATATCCTGCGCCCGCAGAACTCGACCATCGACTTCGACCGCATCAACAATACCAAGAAGAGCATCTACCTGAACGACAACAGTCAGTTCGATGGGCAGCCCGGGTATGAGTACGACGGCGACTGGTACTTCGACTATAACATCGGAGCGCGGTATGGATTGAATACCGAGACGGCAAACTTCAACCCGACCTTCAGTATTGACCGCAAGGGTGGCGTCATCAACTTCAGCAGTGGCGTCGACGGAGAGCTCGTTATCCTCGAGTATGTGAGCGATGGCATGGAGGGCGGCGACAACACGGCTATCACGGTCAACAAGATGTTTGAGGATTACGTGTATGCGTACGTCAACTACGCCATCCTTGACAGTAAGCTGGGCGTGCAGGAATACATCGTGAACCGGGCGCGGAAAAAGAAAAACGCCTTGTTACGCAATGCCAAGATTCGTATCAGCAATATCCATCCGGGACGGTTGCTCATGAATCTGCGTGGTCGCGACAAGTGGATTAAGTAATGGCGAATCTGGTCAGGAACTTCATTAAGGGGCGGATGAACAAGAGCGTCGACGAGCGCCTTGTTCCCGACGGAGAGTATATCGACGCGCTCAATATCCGCATGGGTTCCACGGAGGACTCGGAGATAGGCGCGGTAGAAAATACCAAGGGCAATACGCAGCTTACTACGCTGGTGTATCCCGACACGGGTGACGCGCTTAGCGACGATGCCACCTGTATTGGCTCGTATGCTGATGGAGCTGAAGAGACCATCTATTGGTTTGTTCACGACCCTTCTTTCACCGCTGTTGGAGCTACGGGTAAGCTGGACATGATTGTCTCGTACAACATGCGCAGCGACCTGCTGACATACCATGTTGTCAGCATCGACGACCCCACAGACCCGACCGATACGCGCACGACGCTCAACTTCAACCCTCAGTATTTGATTACTGGCGTTGATTTGGTTGACGACCTGCTGTTCTTCACCGACGACTACAACCCTCCGCGCCGCATCAATGTTACCAAGGCTTACCCTGAGCCCTTGGCGTATGTCGACAGCGGTCTCTTGGCAGACGACATCCTTGTCATCAAGCGCCCACCTGTTGACGCCCCGGAGGTGGAGACACAGATTCTTGACGGCGACCGCAACAACTATATGGAGGACCGTCTGATTTGCTTTGCCTATCGGTATGAGTATGAGGACGGCGAGTACTCTGCGACTTCTCAGTTCAGCAGCCCCGCTTTCGTGAGCAAGGACTTTAACTTTACGCCAGAGTCATTCCTGAATGAGGGCATGGAAAACCTCATCAATAGCTGCGAGGTCACCGTTCGCACTGGCAGTGCGTTGGTCAAGGGCATTGATATCCTGTTCAAGGAAATGGATGATAGTATCATCCGTGTCATTGAGAAAGTGGACAAGGCTACTGCGGCCTTGGCTGACAACTCTGACTATACCATCACGTTTGACAAGAGCAAGATTTTCACACTCCTTCCTGAGAGTGAGATTCTCCGTCTTTACGACAACGTACCCCGGTTTGCCAAAGCCCAAACCATGATGGGCAACCGTCTGGTGTACGGAAACTATGTGGAGGGTTATGACCTGATTGACGAGAACGACCAGCCCATCAAGTTCGGGTATCAGGTTTTCGAAACTCGGGTGAACCTATCCCCCGATGACAATGATGGTAAGCCCTTGCGGAGTTTGCACAGCAACCGAAGCTATGAGATTGGCATCATCTATATGGATGATTTTAACCGCTCTAGTACGGTGCTGGTCAACTTCGGCAATGATATTCAGCTCCCGTGTGCGAGCTCCATTTACAGCAATGGCATTCAAGTTCAGATTCCTGCTGCTATGCGGGCGCCATATTGGGCCACTCGGTACAAGCTTGCCATCAAGGCCGACCGAGACCTGTATGAGACCATCTACACAAATATTGTAGAGGAGTTTCAAGGCCACGCTTATTTCCTTCTTGAAGCCGAGAACGCTGCCAAGGTAGAGGAGGGGGACCGGTATATAGTCAAGCGCGATGCTTCGGGGCCTATGACAACGTGTGCTTACGCTACGGTACTGGAGAAAAAGGCGTATGCTGCTGACGAGTTGGGTACGGGCAGTGTAGGTGGCACCTACATGAAAATTTTGCCCGACTTCAACGCCACCCTCGACGGCAACAACCTGTTCCTTGGGCGTCAGTCTGCTGGCACCAACGGGGGGTCGGACCAGAATAGTATCACTACTGGTGCCGGAACATTCCCGGTTTTGGTTTATTGTGGAACCGGTGCTACTGCCCCGACTGGACAGGAGTTTGAAACAGACGCAACTGCTGGACCCACCATTCCCGCAGGTAGTCGCATCAAACTGGAGATGAACTTCGTTCGTGAAGGGCGCGGTGACGCGGGTTGCGAGACGCGAACGATGGAGTTTGAATTGGACTTTGTGGTCCAAAACGACCATGACTATATCTTCGAGTGGTTTGACGACCCAACTGAAGGTGTTCAAGACGCCATCGAATCACAGATTGGCTTTTCAGGAGACCCGGATGAGGCCATACCCAGTAACGCCTGTTACAATACGACAACGGCTACTGGTGGCGGCTCGTATTTGATGACGGCGTCTACGAGTACCAACCAAATCCGATTCTACACTGATAACGTAACTACTCCCACTGACATTAGCTTTATTGCTATTGGAACCAATAGGTGTACCGGTGGTTTTGGTTCTGGCAGTAGTCCCAACCGTCGTTCTCGGATTAACGCGACGTGGACCATCATCAAAGCCAATGGCACGTTCGTGTTTGAGACGGAGCCAACGGACGCCCAGCCCGATTTGTGGTACGAGTCTGATGAGTCCTTTCAGATTGTGACTGACCCCGATGACGTTCGTCGGTACAGGGCCAACACTCAAGACCAAACGGCTTCTCTCCCCGCGATTATTGACACCTCGTTTTTTAACTGCATCAGTTACGGCAATGGTGTCGAGAGCTACAAGATTCGTGATTCAGTGAGCGGGAAACCCATCACATTGGGCAACCGTGTTTCTACTGTAAGTGCTCAGGATTACAAAGAGATTCGTCGCTTTGCAGACCTTACATACAGCGGCGTATACAACGATGAGACGAACGTAAACAAGCTCAACGAGTTCAACCTTGGCTTGCTCAACTTCAAGCCGCTAGAGGACAGCTATGGGCCTGTAGAGAAACTCTTCGGTAGGCGTACCGATATCCTCACGTTGCAGGAGGACAAGATTAGCTACGTCTTGGCGGGCAAGAACCTGCTTACCGACACCACCGGCGAGAGCGTTGTGGCTTCGGTGCCGGAAGTTCTGGGTACGCAGGTCGCCCGCGTTGAGGACTTTGGCATCAGCAACAACCCCGAGAGCTTCGCGGAGTGGGGGCCACACAAGTTCTTTACCGACGCCAAGCGCGGCTCTGTCATTCACCTTTACGGCGATGGGCAGAATGAGAAGCTCGAGGTCATCAGCGAGAACGGTATGCGGAGCTGGTTCCGCGACGAGTTCATCGAGAGCTTCAACACCCAAAAGCTCGGCGGCTACGACCCGTACATGAACGAGTACGTCTTGGCCAGCAACGAGGTGTTCTTGCCGGGCGAGGAGCCGTGCATCGAGTGCAATACGGTACAGACGTTCCTTCTAACTTCGGCGGGTGAGTCGTACTGCGTGGACCTCGGTAACGTGGTGGGCAACGCCACGGTGAGTTACAATGTCGTTCAGGCCAGCGGCACGGATAGTGCTGTGATTACGGCCAGCTATGACGGCACGGACACGGATTCTGGAACCATTGGTGACGGAAGTTCCGGTTCGTTTACCATCAACAAGGATGAGGTCGACGTCACCAGTGCGGACGTCTCCATCAGCTACACTGGCACAGAGCGTTTTGTGGTTCAGGTCATCGTGAAGTGTCCGCAGGTCAACAACGTCACGGTGGTCTTGGCTACGTTGTCTCGACCCGAAGAAGCGAACCTTACGATTCACAGTCAGTACCAATGGTCTTCGGGAGACTTTACGTCACCTGTCAGCAGTACGCCGGTGAAGTTCATTGACGATACTCCGGCTCCCTTGGTTTCTAGCTGGGTTGAGATTGAAGATGCTCAGGGTTCTAATCTGGTGCCTACCGACGGTAGCGACATCACGATGATTTACAACCGCATCTTCCCCGACAACTATACACTTCGGACTTCGGATAGGTTCCGGTTGTTGCGGAGCAATACGCGATACATAGAGGCCGACGTAGTTAACCTGCTTGCTGACCCTGCCGTTATTGATGTCACGCCAACTGGCGCTCAGCCAGAATACACTGGTGACTTCACGATGCCAAGCACGGGCGACTACCTCTACCTAATCTGGGATTATTCGAACTGATGCCAAGCTATACTTTGACATACAGCCCCCCTGCTGAGGGGTGGCCTTCGTTCTACTCCTTTGAACCAGAGTGGATTCAGGGTATGAACCAGTACCTGTATACGTTCAGTGGTGGCAATATCTTCCGCCACAACACCAACGAGGTGCGCAACAACTTCTATGGCCTTCCCGTAGACGGGGAGGGCAATCCGGCAGCATACAATAGCACTATTACGAGCGTCTTCAATAACGAGCCTATCGTCAACAAGATTTTCAAGACGTTACAGTACGAGGGCAACCGTGCTTGGGCGGCTACACTGACGTCGGACCAGCAGGACACGGGCTTTATGAACGCCGACTATTTCGAAAAGAAGGAGGGCGACTTCTTTGCTTTCGTTCGCAACAGCGGCACCAACCCCGCCGACCTTGACGAGTATGCCCTTCGCTCCTTGAACGGTATCGGAAAGAGTACAGCACAGGCCGCAGGTGTAGTGGATTTTGCTTTGACCACGAATGTCGGAAGCATCTTGAGTGTCGGCGACGCGTTCTATTTCTCCGAGCCGCCGTATACGGACATCTCTTTTGCCGGTCAGGTCAATAGTATTACTATCAATAAGCCCGCTGGAACCAACCAAGTGGTACACAATAACACCGGTGCTACACCAACGATACAGAACCCCTTGTGGCTTGGCATCAAGAACCAAGTGGTAGAGTCGCATGGCATCCTCGGACACTACGGTGTGTTCACTTTGACCAACGACGACACCGATGCGGTAGAGCTTTTCGTGGCGCGGTCTGAGGTGATGAAGTCGTATCCCGGGTAAGCCTTACTTTTATAGTTGATGGAAGAGATTCTGCACATGGTTCATACTCAGCGGGGTTTGCTTTGGGAATCCATTGAGGATTTGCAGAAGGCGCTCGTGGGTTTGAATGAGACTGTAGAGCACCATACCGAAGCTATGCAGGCTCTGATGCCTGTCACCCACAAGCTTGAGAACGGACTGTATACGCGTGAGATTTTCATGCCTGCCGGCCAGCTCGTCGTAAGCTTCATCCACAAGCAGAACCATCCGTCCTTCTTCTTGGAGGGTGAGATGTCTTTGCTGATGGATACAGGCGAGGTCAAGCGCGTTGAGGCCCCCATGGTGGTGCACACCGAGGTGGGCACGCAGAGGGTGGCGTATATCCATAAGGACACGCGTTGGGCGTGCGTATATCGCACCGATGCCAAGACCATCGAAGAGGCGGAGAAGGAGGTGTATACCATGGACTTCCGGGAATTGCCGGAGGCCGTAATTCAAAAGAAACTATGTCAGGTGTAATTCTAGCTACAGCTATCGGCAGCGGTGTCGCCGCTGCGGGCGGTACGGCAGCCGTTGTAGCCGCCGGTATCGGCGCGGGCACGACCATTTACGGTGGCGCCAAGTCTTTCAGCGATGCCAACAAGGCACGTAAGCGTGGTGAGGACGCGCAGCGGGCGGCGGACAAAGCCATTGAAGAGGCGAGGAAGCGCGTCGATGTCAATGTCTACGAGCAGTTGTCCATTGCCAAGGAGCCATACGAGCTTATGCGTGAGGCACTACTCACTCAAGGAGCCACGGGCTTACAGGCTGGCGTTGAGGGCGAAACGCGTGGTGCGGCAGCTACAGCGGGCCGCATCCAAATGGCGCAGGGACAGCAGCAGGCGGCCATCCGGGCGCAGCAGGCTCAGCAGATGGATGAGCTGAATAGGCTCGTAGCTGACGAGGACAAGCGTCGCCAGCAGCAGCTCGCGGGCATCGCTATGGACGAGGCGGCGGGAGCACAGGAAGCTATCCGCGACGCCGAGGAGGACCGGGCGGCATACATCACTCAGGGCGTGGGTACGCTGGGCAGTATCGCTCAGGGGTTGGCTACCAATTATGCGGAGGGGAACTTCGGTCAGGTTCGACAAGGCAACGCAGACTTGCGTCAGAGTGAGGGCGTAGCAGCTCCAGATACTCGGGTTGGTCGTAGGCAAATGCGAGAGGGCGACCGCCTGATGAGGCAAGACATGAGGGAGGCCGGCGACCTTTCTGGCTTTGGTTTTGACCAGCAGTTTGATATTACGGCACCATCAGACCCCTACGTGGCTCCGGGCATGACTAACCGAGAGTTGCGACAGGCGCGTCGCGGAGAGCGTCGTACCGCCAATGACATCCAGCGAGCTCAGGCTCAGGCCGCCATCGACCCCGCCTTCGGTGGGCCCGTCATCGCTCAAGACCGTACGTTCAACCCCAACTTCTCTCCGCTAGGCACAAGCGCACGACCCGACCAGTACACTCCGCCGGGACAGTCTATGTCTCCACGCGAGACCGAACGGATGTTGATGCAGCAGCGTAGGTTGGGTCGCCAAGAGGCTCGTGATATCCAAAGGGCTATACGACAGGAGCCCGGTCTGCTTCAGTATCAGTCCGGTGGTTTAGGAACATCGGGACCACTCGACCCCTTCGACCCCTTCGGTGCGGGTTTTACCCCGCCTTCCTCGACTAACGCTACACAGAGGGGGGCAACAGCATCAGTAGCACCAGCGGGCCTCGGTGGTGAGCCCACCCCTACACCGCCGCCTGAGCGTCGTCCGGTTACTCCTAGGGATAGCGTCACCTCTTCTGACAGAAACATTGCTCGTGGGCGCCTAGCAGAAAACCTGAGGCAGAACAGTGGTCTTGAGGGGGCTGAGCTGGCTAGTGCGATAGAAAGCATTAAGGTCGAGCGTGGCGACGACGGCAAGTTCACGGCTACCTACACCCCTGTGACCAAGCAGCAGGCGGAGATGCAGGTCAAGTCGGAGTCTGCACGGGAGTTGCTAGACAGGCTTTCCCAGCCCATACCTAGGGAGATTGCTGAGCCGAATCCTACACCACAGCAGGTTGAGGTGTCTAATACCGAGGCTTTGGAAAGGGCCGCCGAGGTAGGCCCTGCCGCCGAAGAAGTGGTGCGCAGCGCAACGGAGAACGTAAATGCAAGCAACCCCCTTCCCATCGCGATGCAGTGGCTTGACGTGCGCGAGCCAGACTATCGCGAGTTGGACCCCGTTACGGGAGACTCCGTATATGTGGACACCCCAACCATTACTCCAGAGGGGCAAAAGCTACTCACTGAGATTTGGGCGAGCGTAGGTCACGGAGAGAAAACGCAACAGGACTACATCAAGAAAGAAAACGCATGGTGCGCTGGCTTTGTAAACAAAGTGCTGGCTGATTCGAACCTGTCTCCGCTTCCCGGAAAGCTTTCCAAGCAGCGTGCCGACATGTATATGTCCGCAAAGTTTGGTGAGAACGTGTATACACGAGAGGATGTAAGCCGTCTCAACCTGCACCAAAACCTCAAGAAGTTTGAGGAGGACTATGGATTCCCGAAGCCAAAGGGGAAGGTGAAGGATGCTAAGATGGGCGACGTAGTCATCATCAACCGTCCCAAAAAAGGCGAGCCAGACACTCGCCACGTAGGTTTCTTCGCCGGCTATGACGGGGATGGGAAAATTAAAATCCTCGGTGGAAATCAGGGCGACGAAGTCAACGTCACCGTGTTCAATACCAGTGACGTTATTGGCATTCGCCGAGTCAACCAACCCGACCTGACCGACAAAGAACTGGAGGCGGTGAGTAACATCGTTACCAAACAAGACGCAAGCACGCGATGAGCTATTTCAAGTACGCCGAACGGTCATCTGAATCTCGGGTAGACTGGAATGAGATTAGCAAGGGCATGGTCGACATGCTCAAGGAGCAGACGCGCCTACGCAACGAGAAGCTCGACGAGGCGGTAAAGCTCCAAGGCGAAGTCACCACAAAGCTTTCCGAGGCCCCGATGGGGTCCGACGTCAACGCCAACGAGCGAGTATCTCAGTTTGCGGCTGACGCGCAGGAGTACTCGCTCATGATGAACAAGCTATGGCGTAGCGGGGAGATGAGCTACCGCGAGTACATGGCTGCCACCAATAACTTCAAGACCAATGCCGAGGGCTACCTCAGTCAGGCCGAGAAGTATGCCGCCAACTACGAGAAGCACGTAGAGCGCATGAAGGCCGACGAGAACGGCTATGCCCCTGCCTCTGGTGTCGAGGTCGCCGAGCTGGCCCGGGTGGAGGACTTCGGAAACTTCAGCAAGTTCACACCCGTTATCGACGCGCCTACGGGCAGCATCGGTTTGGTGGGTGAGGACGGTCGGCAGTACGCCAGCGTCAGTCAGCTTGGCGTAGCGGTTATGGCTACGTACGACAGGCTGGACGTGGCGGGTCTCGCTGCTCAGGCGGTAGACAGTCTTGGCGACGTTATCCGCCCGTTCCGTGAGCAGGGTATCGAATCCTTGGAGAGCGTGTTGACCCCCCGCGATGAGGACGGCAACCCCATTGGGGAGTTGACTGAATACGAGAAGGCTGAGGACGAGATTGTAAATGGTATCCTAGACACGGATGACAACGCCGCTACGTCTGTTCTGGTGGACTATACCAACCTAGGTTACGACACTATACACCTTGACTCTCAAGAGGCCATTGAAGCCGCTGCCAACGACCCGAAGATGGTGGTCATGATGCCAAGTCCGCGCAATAAGGACCGAGCAATTGGAGCTGTGGAGGATGACGTTACCGACGCTCAGTTCGACGCGTACCTCGAGCAGGCTCAGGTCCCGGAGGAGCTCCGACAGAAGCTACGCGACAACCGTAAGGCGCAGAAGGACAAGGCGTTTGATGCTGTCCGCAACCGCATCCGTACAGGCCTTCCCTTCAAGGTTGAGGCTACGGCTGTTCCGACTCCGACGCGCTTGACTGAAGAGGAGCAGGGTCGTCTCATCAAGCAGCAAGAACGCACTATTGCTCTTGACAACTGGGATATTCTTGGTACCTCTAATAACCCAGAAGAAGTCGATGACGCCCGTGCCGCCATCATTGGTTCTAGCGTCGCACAGGAGCGAGCCAAAGAGTTGGGTTACGACAGGCTTGAAGACATCGTCGTTCGCGACAATGTTGTTCTCCTCCTTTACAGAAAGGGAGATGAATTAAAGACAGTTGAGGTAAGCCGACAGGCTGGTGAGCCCGGAGCCGAAGGAACACGAGGGCCTATTGGCAGGAACAACTGGCTCCGTCGCGGAACCTACATCCACGGTATTGACAACAGGAATGTCATTGACCAGTATACGTCCATCGAGATGCCGGAAGGGGAGGAGCGTACGGTTCAAACTGATACCACCCCGCCCGCTCGCCGCACACCCGAACAGCCGGTAGAGCCTTGGAGTCAGGGCACTGTAACCATCACCGTTACAGACGAGAAGACCAACGTCCCTGTAGCTACGCCCGTTCCTCTTGAGACGGCGTGGAAGCGCACTGGCGGAGACGCGGTGGCACAAACCGACTTGGTGAAGCAAATCGTAAACGATAGGATTCAAGGCCAAGGCGAGCAGGTGACGCACTTCACGGGCAACACCATCAGGGACATTGTCGAAGACAAGTATCCCGAATATGACAACCTCGGTGGCCTTGCTGTGACCCGGTTCTACATCCCGCAGCTCACAGAAAAGGCTATCTATATACCTATGACCGACGAGGGCAAAGCCGTGCTCAAAGAGATTACCCAAGCGGCGCTGGAGCGCAAGCAGTCTGGTGACATCTTCACTGCCGCCGACCTCGACAAGTACATTAGTCGTTCTGGTCTGGATGCTCAATCAAGGCGAGCCCTACAGGAGATGATGTCCCGAGAGTTCCCGGCTGAAGAGACGGCCCCTGTCGTTTCGCAAAACCGGAGCAACCCAGCTCCGGGATGATAGGTATATTTAGGTCATGATTGAAACGGCAGAGAAGTCTCCGGGTTATTACGCGGCAGAGGTTTTCGATTATGTCAGCGGGTTGGACCCCACGTTCAAAGACCGGCACACCCCCGAGAGTCTTCTCGAAAGGTTGCAAGACGAGCAGTATGCTGCCGACTTGTATCTCTGGATGTCTGAGCAGTCAGAGAAGTTTTATGACGACGTCCTCTACGAGGAGTTCCTTCAGAAAGTAAAAAAAAAAGAACAGCCCGTCGCTACGGAATCTGCGTTGGACGATGGTTCTTCGGAGCGTCTCGCCTCTCGTGACCTCGAGCGTGATAGTGCTCAAAGCCTGCTACCAGAATACTATAGTGCGGAGCAGACCGCGCAGCGCATGCAGCGCATCGAGGAGGTTGATGCCCAACAGCAGTCGATTTCCGAAGAGGAGCTTGCGGCTTTCCGTCAGTCTCAACTAGACGTTCAGACACCGCCGTTGAATACGGTGGTTACCGGAGAGGTACAAGACTCCTTGGTCGAGGACTTGAGGAGAGCATACGGTAGGTATGGGTTTAGGTTTGAGGGAGGTGTGTTCGGTGAGACTGGAGACATCACCGTGTACAGCCAAGCCCTTGGCATACCCAAGTCGCATACGATTCGTGTTCGCGGCGGCATGATACCGCCCTCGGAGGGCGTTCTGTTTGAGGAGTTCTTGGCTTCGAACAAGTCTCCGTCCATGAGTATGGATGAGGACACGAGGACGTTTGCCGAGAAGTCGATGCGCGTTCGTGAACTCCGTCCCGTTGGAAGGAACAATGGTGATGGTACTACCTCTACGGTGAAGATGGCCAGCGCCGAGGTGGACGGAAAATTTATTGCGTACCCCACCCTATTCCCTAAGGAGCCCGACGCGTTTCATACGCAGCCTTCTATGTGGCTTGAGCTTGGCGGAGACTTCGCAATCGAAGAGGCATACCGTCGTGGTGAGGTGTTTGAGTTCGACACTGCCGAAGAGGCCGAGGCTTTTGCTAATGGTTCTTGGAAAGACGCCCAGACCATAGACCTTGAGGGCGAGGCGTTCTACGCTGCCCGTGGTTACGACTACTATGCCGAGCAGGCCGCCGGTCGGGAGATTGCCGAAGCCAATGCTGAGTACTCTTTCCTTGAGCAGTTGGTTGAAGGTGAGCGGTATGAGGGTGAGATACCGCCTGAGTACCAGAAGTATTTCATCGACGGCAACATGGTCCGCGACGATATCGCCGCCAAGCGTGACGAAGCGGAGCAGCGGGCCAACGCTCTTTACGAGCAGTTCAGTTCCGACGAGGCGATTCGTTTGAGGGAGGACTGGGACGTGGTCCTTGGTAAGCGTCAGGCTGTGCTCTCTGCCGACGCCGCCGAGATGAACAAGGCAGCCATTGAGAGGCAGGACCAACTTGAGGCGGTCACCATGTCTAGGTATGGCACAAGCATCGACGGTCTTTCCAACTACGAGCCTAAGACCGCGCAAGAGTACCGCGACATCAACGCCATCATCGGTAGCTACAACGTCGATGTAACCGACCGTGTGGTTGCGGCAAAGAAGTACGAGAACGCGCAACTGTACTACGACAGGAAGTTCAATAAGCAAGTTATTGATGACTACGTAGAGGGTCTGGACGAGTTTGCTCTCAAGATTCGAGAGGGCTTGCGCACCGGAAACACCATGGTGGAGTTGCTCAAAATCAACTTCGGAATCACCGACGACGAGGAGGCCCTTGCTCGCGTGAACAACCTTCAAGCGAACAGGGACACGCGCCTAGGCAGGACCTCAGCTAGGGTAGAGGGTACGGTCACCACATCGCAGTTGTTTGACGAGTCTGGTCGAGACCTCGGTCAGCACATGGCTAACCTTGCTGCGGAGTCTTTGTCCATGCTGTTCCCACTGGGAGCGCGTATCCTCCCCACCTTTGGTGCCCTTGGCGCTGGCATTGGCTTTGCTGCCGGAGGGCCCGTAGGTGGTGTGGCTACTAGTGCGGCGGGCTTGGTCGGAGCAACGGGAGCGATAGGCGGAGCCATCGGCACCGGATTCGCTGCGGCAGCGTTGGGTGGTATGTCTGTCTCTGCCTTCATGATGGAGTGGGGCAACTCTATCCTTGAGGTGGGCAACGAGAAAGGATATGATTGGGCCGACCCTCAGTCGGCTATGCTCGCATACATGGATGATTCGGTGTGGCAAGAAGGCACCGACCGTGGTATCAAGCGCGGTATACCTATCGCTGCCGCGAGCTGGCTTA
>Ga0255781_10000601_pt1 | contig 28982 bp, 24 predicted proteins | sample 101ome_21_FD_179979 | JGI IMG/M metagenome (GOLD analysis project Ga0255781, IMG submission 179979) | Coastal salt marsh microbial communities from the Groves Creek Marsh, Skidaway Island, Georgia - 101413BT metaG (version 2) | ecosystem: Environmental > Aquatic > Marine > Intertidal zone >... | reverse complement strand
AATCGCTTTTGGGAGGAGCTCTTCGGAATCGGAATCGTCGAGACAAGCGAGGAATTTGGATCGCAGGGTGAGCTACCGAGTCATCCGGAGCTTCTCGACTGGCTCGCCACGGAACTTCGCGATGACGGATGGGATGTGAAAGATTTTCTCAAGCTACTCGTTACTTCAGAGACTTATCTGCAAGCATCGAAGGTAGATCCTGACATTGCCGCAAAGGACCCTTACAATCGTCTCCTCGCGACCGGGCCTCGATTTCGAATTTCGGCTGAGATGGTTCGCGATCAGGCTCTCGCGGTTTCCGGATTGCTCAGTGAAAAGATGTTCGGTCCGCCGGTTAATCCTCCGCAGCCTGAACTTGGGTTGAAGGCTGCTTTTGGTTCCGCCACTGATTGGGTCACCAGCAAGGGTGAAGATCGTTACCGACGCGGCATTTACACCCGTTGGCGGCGTTCGAGCCCCTATCCATCGATGGCGACTTTCGATGCACCGAACCGTGAGGTTTGTACGGTCCGTCGGGGGCGCACCAACACTCCTCTGCAGGCGCTCGTAACAATGAACGATCCCGTCTACGTCGAAGCGGCGCAGGCATGGGGGCGGAATGCCGCGAAGTCGGGCGTAAGTTTGAAGGAGCAGATTGCATCTGGTTTTCGCAATGCCCTGATTCGCGAGCCGCGCTCCGAAGAAGTGGCACGACTCGCTGAGTTGTGGAATGAGGCTGTCACCGCTTTTCGGGAGAATCCTGAAGAAGCCAAAAAGATGGCTGAGGATCCGATTGGGCCGATTCCGGTGAATTCGAATCCTGCGGAACTCGCTGCCTGGACTGTGGTGGGCAACGTGGTGCTGAACCTCGATGAAATGTTTTTGAAACGCTGAACCTCTTCCTCTGAAATTAAATGGATCCGAGACTCGAACGACTTCAGTTGGCAACACGCCGCCACTTTTTACGGAACTCAACCGCCGGACTGGGAGGCATCGCGCTGAATGCATTTCTTGCAGATGAAGCGAAAGCCGCGACCGGAAATTCGCTCGCCCTGAAAAAGCCGCAGTTCCCTGCGAAAGCGAAACGGGTCATCTACCTGCACATGACCGGTTCCCCGCCGAACCTCGATATGTTCGATTACAAACCGGAGCTTTCGAAGCGTGACGATCAGGATTGTCCGGACCGGTTTTTGGAGGGGAAAGAGTTCGCGTTCACATCGGGTGTTCCCAAGTTGATGGGGTCCCCTCGAAAGTGGGCGCAATACGGAAAAGAGGGCTCCTGGATGTCGGATGCGATTCCCCATTTTCACGGCATCGCAGACGATATGTGCATGGTCCATTCGATGCACACGGACCAATTCAATCACGCGCCTGCCGAGCTGTTGATTTACACAGGATCGCCGATTTCGGGACGGCCATCGATGGGGTCGTGGGTGACCTACGGGCTGGGAACCGAGAACCAGGACTTGCCGGGTTTTGTCGTTCTCATTTCCAGTGGAACACAGCCCAATGGCGGGAAAAACTCCTTTGGCTCCGGTTTTCTTCCTTCGGTTTATCAAGGGGTTCAGTGTCGTTCCAAGGGGGATCCTGTTCTCTATTCCTCCAATCCTCCGGGGATGGATCGCACGATGCGTCGCCGTACTCTTGATGCGTTGCGCGATCTCAATGAAAAGCAAGCCGAAGAAATGGGGCATCCCGAAACGCTCACGCGGATTTCTCAGTATGAGCTCGCCTTTCGCATGCAGGCTTCGGTTCCGGAGGTGATGGATATTTCCAAAGAAAAAGCGAAGACGCTCGAGGCCTACGGAGCGAAGCCCGGTGAGTCAAGCCTGGCGAATAACTGTCTTCTCGCCCGCAGGCTCGTTGAATCAGGTGTGCGTTTTGTGCAGCTATTTGATTGGGGATGGGACTTTCATGGAACTCGTGCTGATACTGGAATCACCGACGGCCTGACCAAAAAGTGCGCCTCGATGGACAAGCCCATTGCCGCATTGATCAATGACTTGAAAGAGCGCGGCCTCTTCGAGGACACTTTGATCGTTTGGGGTGGTGAGTTTGGACGCACGCCGTTCCGGGAAGGTCGGACTGCGAAAAGCAAAGTGCTGGGACGCGACCACTACCCCGATGCCTTTACTATGTGGATGGCCGGAGGGGGAGTTAAGGGCGGATTCGATTACGGGCAATCCGACGAGCTGGGATTTTCCGTCGCCGAAAATGGGGTCCACGTGCATGATTTGCAGGCAACAATTATGCATTTATTAGGCATGGACCACGAAAAGCTGACCTACCGATTCCAGGGGAGAGATTATCGCCTCACCGATGTGCACGGGCACGTCGTGAAGGATTTGTTGGCGTAGGTGCCCGTCGCCACATTGCTTCTGCTATTCTCGATCCACTACCACTGCTCCTCGTAATTGCCCATCAAACCTCAGCAATCACCCGCTCGAGAAGTGCCTTCGTTTTCTTGATTCCTTCGACTTCACTGAGATTTTTTCCTTCGTATTCAACCCCGATGTATCCCTCGTAGCCTGAGTCGGCGACAATTTTCATCATCTTGCTGAAGTCAGTGTGGATTTCGTTGCCCTGTTCGTCGAAGTCGTGCGCTTTCGCTGAGACTCCTTTAGCGAAGGGCATGAGGTCTTTGACCCCCTGATAGCGATCGTAGCCGAGACCGTATTCGTCTTCTTTCAGAGATGGATCACCGATGTAGAGTTCCTTTTGCTTGGCGTATTGCTCAGCTTTTCCGCGATTCTTGACGAGATAGAAATTGCCGTAGTCAGGAAGTGCTCCGCAGTTGTCGAGGCCGACGGAGGAGAGAACACCAGCTAGCCAGGCTCCGTTGGAAGAAAGGCCTCCGTGGTTTTCGACAATGACATTCAGGCCCATTGTCGCGGCGTGCTGAGAGAGCCGTCGCAATCCGTCAGCGCAGAGGTCGGCCTGCTTTTCCGGGCTGAGTTTTGGATCGGAAGCAGCATTGACTCGTATGCTGTGGCAGCCGAGTTCCTTTGCGGCATCAAGCCATGCGTAGTGACCCTCGATAGCGGCGGTGCGTTTGGCATTGTCAGGATTTCCGAGGCTGCCGACCCGGTCGCACATGATGAGGACGCTCGTCACGCCATTGTCAGCGCAGCGTTGCTTCATTTGCGTGATGTAGTCGGCGCCTTTCGGCTGGAAGCCAAGCTTGTCGTGCGGCTCGCCGAAAAACTGGTTCACCCACTCGACGGCGGAAATTCCGAAGTTCTCTTTCGTGAATGCCGGCCAGTCCAGATTGTCGAGTTCGCCCGCTTTGAGGGCGACATGATTGGACCACTGGGCCAGTGAAATGTCGTAGTGCGGTCCCGCATCGACGATCGGCTCCTCTGGCGGAGTTAGCCCGGATTTTTCACAAGAGGATAAAAAGGTTCCTGTCGCGAGAGCCGCGGATGAGGAAGTTAGAAAACGTCGTCGATCTAGTGTCATGGCCGGAGTTTAACCTTGTTGGGTCTGGGACTCAATTGACTTTGTTTCACTCCGTATTCTCCTCTTAGATCCGAATTTGTTGGGTGGTGGATGTGAGAGAGTCAGGAGTTGCTGCGCAATCGCTTCGCTAGGCTCGTCCATCTTTTCGAACTCTCGCTGTTCCTCACGGCCCGATCGAGTGACGCTTTATCTCCTACCAGAATCACGAGACGTTTTCCTCGAGTGATAGCTGTGTAGATCAGATTTCTCTGTAGCATTACGTAGTGTTGAGTAGCCAATGGAATGACGACAGCAGGGAATTCGCTTCCCTGCGATTTGTGAATCGTGATCGCATAGGCAAGCTGGAGCTCATCGAGCTCGCCAGGCTCGTAATCGACGCGATGATTTCCGGAGAAGATTACGCAGATCGTGGACGGTTCCGTAGTGATTTCGGCGATGTGACCGATATCGCCGTTGAAGACATCTTTTTCGTAGTTGTTCCGCGTTTGAATGACTTTGTCTCCAACGCGAAAGGTAGTTTGAAACCGCTCGATCTCGAATTTGAGCTCTCCGGGTGGATTGATGGCTCTTTGCAGCTTTGCATTCAACTCTCGCGTGCCGAGCGATTGCTTGTTCATCGGTGTTAGAATCTGAATGTCGTCTCGCAGATCGAGACCGAAGCCTTCCGGAATGCGTTTCAGAATAAGGTGCTCAAGAGTCTCCTGAATTGATTCGGGAGAATTTCGTTCCAGAAAGAAAAAATCGGAGTCTGCAGCGTTGTCGGCACTTGGGCGTTTTCCTTCATTCACGTCGTGAGCGGCGGTGATGATTTTGCTGGATGCTGCCTGCCGGTAGATTTTCGTAAGGCGGGAAACAGGAACGGCGTCACTTTCAATGAGGTCCTGGAGGACTGCTCCGGGTCCGACTGAGGGAAGTTGGTCAACATCGCCGACCAGCAAAAGATTTCCTTCAGGTGGGAGGGCTTCCACGAGACTTGCCATGAGGCGGATGTCGATCATGGAAGCTTCATCGACGACGAAGTAGTCGCCTTCGAGCGGCTTTTTCGCACCTCTCGTAAATCCGTTTTCGGGCTGATACTCGAGGGTGCGATGAATCGTGGAAGCTTCGATTCCAGTGCTCTCAGAGAGTCGCTGCGCAGCCCGGCCTGTTGGTGCGCAGAGCACGGGTTCGACTTTTTTTGCCCGCAAAATCTTGAGAACAGCGCGGAGGATAGTCGTTTTGCCCACTCCGGGACCACCGGTGATGACAAACACTCGATGCCGGGCCGCTTCCAGAACGGTGGCAGCCTGCTCATCCCCGAGAGTCATATTTTCGTGTCGCTCAAACCAGGCGATTGCTCGATTGGCTTCCACCTCCGGAAGGGTCGTCTCTTTCTCCGCGAGGGCCTTGATTCCATCGGCAACGGTTTGCTCAGCCAATGCCAGATCAACTGGGAAAATGAGGTCAAAATCTGCGACGAGCCGAGTATTGAGAATGAGTCGATTGATCGCGAGTTCGACCGTTTCCTTCGGTGCTCCCAGCGTCTCCAGGGCAACGTTGGTAAGCTTCTCACGAGGGAGTCCGCAGTGCCCCTGCTTCTCCGCTTGCTCTAGGGTATAAAGAACTCCAGCCTCGATCCGCTTGGGGGCGTCATCGGCCTGACCCATTTTTCGAGCGATGTCGTCAGCGGTTTTGAATCCGATTCCGGGAAGCTCCCGGGCGAGTCGGTAGGGGTCTGCGCGAAGAATGTTGACCGCCTCAGGTCCGTAAGTTTTGAAGAGGCGGAGGGCACGCGTGGTTGAGAGTCCGTGTTCATGAAGAAAAATCATGATGTCGCGAACCGATTTCTGTCGTTTCCACGAATCCTTGATCTTGAGCCTTCTCCCTTTCCCGATGCCGCTGACTTCCTCGAGCCGTTGAGATTCCTCTTCGATAATCCGAAAGGTATCAGCCCCAAACTTATCGACGATGCGCCTGGCATATGCCTTTCCCACACCATCGATGAGCCCACTTGCGAGAAATCGCTCGATTCCCTTTTGCGTATTAGGGGCGACGGCCTGAATTCGATCCGCTTGAAACTGTCGGCCGAAACGCTTGTCGCTTCTCCAATTGCCGAACGCTTTGATTTTCTCTCCCTCCACCACCGCAGGTAGACTGCCGAGAACAGTGATTTGCCCTTTGTCGTTTGTGTGGGGGCTAGTAGAGGGCATTTCCACCTGCATGATGGTGTAGCCATTTTCCTCGTTATGGAAAACAATAGAGTGCACCACTCCATCAACTTCAGTTGGGTCGGGAAGGGTGGCACTCATGGTTATCAGTCGGAAAAAAGGGTCTTAGAACGGGCAAATCCCGCCCTTTACAAGCCACTACCTCTGTCGCATATTCACCGCCCCATGGCAATTCTCTCCATTCTGTTGACGGTGATCATCATTGCGACCAGCATTCTGATGATCTTGATCGTCCTTGTCCAGCGCCCGAAGCAAGAAGGTCTCGGTGCTGCCTTCGGTGGCGGCACGCTCGATTCGGCACTAGGTGCTCACACGACTGACATTCTTCAGAAGATCACGACCTATCTCGGTGTCATTTTCTTCGTTTCAGCAATCGGACTAGCAATGGTGAAAACTCGTGAGTTCAATGCGACAGCAGCGCAGAATCCTCTGGAGAATGTAGAAAATCGCGAGCCGGAGATTCCCGGGCTTCCACCTTCTCTTTCCGCACCGGGAACGGAGCCACTCGACCTGGGTGATACACCGGCACCACAGAGCGCCCCTGCAGAAACTCCGGCACCAAAGGCTGACGGCAAGGGCAAGCCTGCAGACAAAGCCAAGTCTGCCCCGAAGTCTGAGAAAGGGAAAGCTAATCAGCCAAAGGAAGGTAAAGGCAAAGCAAAGGCAAAGCCTGCTCCCAAAGCTGCAGACAAGGGTGCCAAGAAGGAGAATTGATTTCCTTTCGGTTTGATAGACCGCGTTTGTGTGGTCCGTCTTCCTGAAGCTAACGGATTTTTTCCATGAACGCTGAAGGAGAGCCGGAGTCCTCCCGCAGTGATCAGCCCAGACGGTTTCTCGTTCGATCGCCCAATCCACTCGGCGACGCCTGTATGTCGTTGCCAGCTATAAGGGCTTTGAAGCGATCGGGCCCTCATGTCAAGATATCGGTTTGCTGTCGGGCCAACCTCGCTCCGATGTGGGCTGCACGTGAAGAAATTGACGAGGTGATTCCTTTCTCCCGCGATCTCAATCCGTTCCAGGTTGGTCGACTCCTTCGCAAGCATGGGAAGTTTGATTACGGAGTGTTGTTGCCCAATTCTTTTCGCTCGGCGCTGGAACTCTGGCTCGGGGGAGGTGGTAAACTAGTCGGCTACAATCGCCATCAGCGCAGTCTATTGCTCAAGCAGGCGGTCAGCGAGCCGGAGTCTCTCGAGACGCGGCATCATGTTCATCGTTACCTCCACTTGGTCGAGGCGATGGGGATCGACATTTCGGATATCGATTCCTTGCTCGCGATTCCTGATGCTCCCACTCCGATTCAGGGGGGCGAAAAAGAAATTCATCTGGGTGTCTGTCCGGGCGCCGAATACGGAAATGCGAAGCGCTACCCGATCAGTCGATATGCCGAAGCGATCGAGGACCTGCGGAAGAAAAAACCAGACGTAAATTTTCGAGTATCCATTTTTGGGAGTCCTGCCGAACGCCCCATTGGTGACGAGCTGAAAGCGCTGATCTCAGATCCGAGCGAAAATCGTGCTGGCAAAACATCGATCGACGATCTCGTCGCCGAGCTCCAGACCTGCCATTTTCTTGCCACCAACGATACCGGAACGATGCATCTCGCTGCAGCCCTCGGCGTGCCGACGGTTGCTATTTTCGGCTCAACGGAGCCAGCCTTTACCTCGCCAATCGGGAATGTCCATCGTGTGATTAGGCATCAGGTTGGTTGCAGTCCCTGCTTTTTGCGCGAATGTCCGGTAGATTATCGCTGCATGCTTCGTATTGAACCTGAGACCGTGGTTCGTGAAATGGAAGCTCTCCTTGAGGGACTCCCGCAAGGGGCGGAGAGCAAAGCCTGAGACGTTGCATGAAAGCTATTTTGACCCATCCCGGAAGTGCGCATAAGGACGACCTGCTCGCCTGCTGCCTGCTGCTTTCGCGCCACCGCGTTCCGATCTGGCGACGGAACCCCACTGATGAAGACCTGGCTGATCCGGAAATCGTCGTTGTTGATGTGGGAGGGGAGCATGAACCGAATCGGAAAAATTTTGATCACCACCAGTTTTCAGCGGATCGCGATCCCATCTGCGCTTTGTCTCTCGTCCTGCAGGATTTCGGACTCTACGAAGACGCTCGAAATTTCTGTGAGTGGCTTGAACCGGCAGAGTGGTTTGATTCACGAGGTCCCTTTGAAACAGCGAAATGGCTGGGTGTCGAACGGGATGTCATGAATGCGCTCAATTCCCCTATCGATATTACCCTGCTCCGTCGTTTTGCTCAGAAAAACGAGTGGAATCCGGGCGATCCAATCTGGGAAATGATGCGGATGATCGGTGAAGACCTAGTCATGTTCCTGCGGTCTCTGCGCGAGCGAATCGACTACGTCGCGAGGAATGTGGAAATGCTGGAGGTCGGCGAGGGTGAGAAACCTCTGCGCGTTCTCTACATGGCCCGGACCGAGTCGATGCCGGATGATCCTTCTTCCGGAATTGCCCGCTATATCTCGATGCAGGGAGAGGAAGTTGACGGTCTGATTTATCCGGACAGGCGAGGCGCGGGCTATGGTCTTTCACGCTACGCAGACAGTCCCAGACTCGATTTTTCGCAGTTGGAAGAAGAGCATGACGTTCACTTTGCCCACGCCCGTGGGTTTGTGGCAAAAACTTCTGCCACGGAACTGGAGAGGCTGCTGGAGTTGATGGTCTCGGCTCGGGTGGGTGCGTAGGCGCTTTTCTTTTTCTTCATCGCAAAGTGCCACTGAACTGTGGTAACAATGCACCTATGCGAGCGCGTTTGAGCTGTTTTTGTATTCTGGCTTTTAGCTTTTAGCTTTTTGGTCGTTCGAGGGGAAGATTAACAAATCCGGGGTCGATCGGACTACGCAGAATGGGTCGAGATTGAGTTGAAAGCACTTCCCACGTTGCTTCGAAAACACGGCGGTGCCAAGGAGTCATCGGCACTCCACGCCGAAGTTGAAAAATTGGGGGAGGACGGCAAAGTAAAGCAGAAGCGAGCCGTGTATACTCGGTCTCGATTCGGAGAGCGGCTGAAGGTGGGATCATACGAGGAATACATCTACCTAACGGAATATGATCCTCCAAAGATCCCGGGTAAGGATACTCTCACCGGAACCGGTGGAGACGCCGTTCCCATGGCGAAAGCAACACCAACAGCTTTTGAAACGAGAAATGTGGGCGTCACGATGGAAATGACAAGCCAGCTGCTATTCGAAATGGCGGTGTAGTTCTCGCGGGGATTTTCACTCCATCGGAACTGGAAAAGGCAGACAAGCGACTTCTACTGTTCATTCGTTTGCAGAATTAGAATGTCGAATATTCGGGACTGCTCGAGGTGTATTCGCTTTCTCGGGCTGAAGCCTTGGAGATGATTCCTGCGGGAAAAGCCGGCGGCGAAGTGTATAAGAAATTTACTCTTGAGGATGGCGTTCACAGCCTCCTCCGAATCGAGCGTCCACCGCACGATAAAGGGGAAATGGTGGCGATCTTTGTGACCGCTCGCTTACTGAGATGAGTAGCGGCTACTTCATTCCCGCTTCAACTAGGAAGAACTGCTCGAAAAACAACCTCCAAAAGACGGGATTTCGTGCTGTCTCTACCCCTTGCAATGCGTCGCTGTCAGTCTACCTTTGCGACCCGCAAAATCCCTCTGCTTTTCCTGTTCCGACGCACCTATGTCAGCGATGGACGACTGGTATCTCATAATTTCAACCCTGATCTTTTTCGTAGGCTTCGTGCTCGCGGTGGTATCGCTGCGTCGTGGCCGGAAGGGAGAGGTGGGGCTGAATTTCTGGCTCGCGGCTGCCGGTTTCGTCTTTCAATGTCTCTTTTTGCGTGAGCGTGGAGAATTGCACGGAAGATGCCCGATCACGAACGGAGCCGAGGTCCTCGTATTCATTTGCTGGAGCGTGGTCATTCTCTATCTTGCTTTGGGGAAGGCTTTTCGACTTTCGTTGCTCGGGGTGTTTTCGATGCCTCTGGTGTTTGTGTTCCAACTTATCGCGATCGTCAGCCTCTCTGTGGATGATCCCGGTGCCCGGCCTCCCGAGACCTTGGACCCCTGGTTGGAAATGCACGCGTCGATGTCTTTGCTCGCGTATGGGGCTTACGGCCTCGCCTGCATCGCGGGAATCATGTATCTTGTGCAGAATCGCCAGCTGAAGAGCCACGAGCCGGGACGCCTTTTCTACTCTCTGCCGCCCATCAAGTATCTCTCCGATGCAATCATCCGTCTCCTTGTAATCGGAACCATTTTGATTACGATCGGAATCATTGCGGCGTTTTTCATGAGGGTTGTTCCTCAAACGGTCCATCTCGCTGCTTCGGGGGCAGTCTGGTTGCTTTATCTGATTATTCTTGTTGTTCAGACAGTGCGTCGTTTTTCTCCGATGCGGCTGTCGCTTCTTGCTATTGGTGCATTCGTGTTTGCGCTCGTCACCCTGTCGCTCCTCTAACGAAACTACCCTTCTTGTTGTGTCGATTTTTTGTCTAGGCGTAAACCACAAAACGGCTCCGGTGGAGATCCGTGAGCGGCTTGCGTTTGCTGAGAAGGCGATTCCGTCTTACCTAGACGAGATTCGTGAAATCGATCCTATCGAGGAAGCGGTTGTGCTCTCGACCTGCAATCGAGTTGAGATATACGGTTCAGCGGCTGATCCGAAAACTGCCGTCGATCTTCTCGTCGACTATCTTGTGGATCATTTCGAAGTGCAGCATGGTGAAGTTGAATTTTACCAACACGAAGCGGAGCAAGCGGCGCACCACCTTTTTGAGGTAGCGAGTGGGCTGGATTCGATGGTGCTGGGGGAGACTGAAATTTTTGGCCAGATCAAAAAAGCTTATGCCACTGCTCAGCAATACGGTGCAACTTCGAGATGTCTGAACAAGCTCTTTCAACAGTCGTTTACAGTTGGCAAGTTGGTGCGATCCAAAACGAGAATACAGCAGGGTTCAACCTCTGTGGGAGCCGCAGCGGTTGATTTGGCCGAAAAGATTTTTGGAAAGCTCGATGGCTGCCGCGTCATGATTCTTGGGGCCGGGGAGATGAGCCGCGTCACCGCACAAAGCCTGCAGTCCCGTGGAGCGAAGAGCATCATTGTCTCGAACCGAAGTTTTGATAAAGCAGAAGAACTTGCGGCGGAACTGCAGGGGAAAGCGATCCACTTTGATGATTGGATGAACTATCTGGATAAAGTCGACATTGTCATCTCTTCAACAGGAGCTCCGCATGCTGTGGTTCATCGGGCGCACGTCGAAAGATTCGTGGAGGAACGCCGAGGATCCTCCCTTTTCTTGATCGACATTGCCGTCCCACGGGATGTCGAAGACGAGGTCAACGAAATCGAGGGCGTATATCTATACAACATCGACCAGCTCCAGCGAATCGCTGACGATGGTGTAGAGCGGCGAGAGAAGCAGATCGAAATCTGTCGCAGCGTCATCAGTGAGTTTCTCGAAGAAAAAGGAATCGAGGCTCTCGCAGAAGTGCCAAACACACGGCAGCAACAACGCGACTTTCTCGGAGGATCGACCGGAAGGGTCGTCACAGACTCATGACAAGACCACTCATACTGGGAACGCGCGGAAGCGATCTCGCCCTGACACAGGCACGAATGACCGAAGTCGCCCTCGCAGAGGTTGGTGTCGATGTGCAGATCGAAGTGGTGAAAACGATTGGCGACAAACGCCCTGATTTAAAGCTGAGCGAATTTGCGCTGGGTGACAATCCTGTGGTCGATAAAGGAATCTTTACAAAGGAGTTGGAAGAAGCCTTGATTCGGGGCGACATCGATTTTGCGGTGCACAGTCTTAAGGATGTCCCGACGGAACTGGGCGAAGGCTTTGAAATTTGTGCAACTCTCCCGCGAGCCGACATTGCAGATGTCTTGCTGACAACAAGTCAGGGTAACGGCGTTGAAACGGGTATGACTGTCGCGACGAGCTCGGTGCGCCGTGCGCGACAAATGGAGTGGCTCTACCCGGGAATCAAGATCGTTGACATTCGAGGGAATGTTCCAACGCGGATTCGCAAGCTGATCGAAAACGATGCGTGGGACGGTATTCTCCTTGCTCGCGCGGGGATTGAACGTCTCGGGATTTTCACTCCAGGCCAGAGTTCCTTCGAATTTGGAGGAGCTACGGTCTACGCAACTGAACTGAAGCCTTCCCAATTTCTCCCCGCTGCAGGTCAGGGAGCAGTCTCGATGGAAATCCGGTCGGACAATGATGCGGCCCGAGCCGCTCTAGCAAAGATTAATCACGAACCAACCTTTCAGCGCGTTGCCGCAGAGCGCGCTTTTCTGCACCGCTTGCAAGCGGGCTGCCAGACTCCGGTCGGGGCCTGGACCTGGTTCGAAGATGACGGCGCCACTCTTGGTATGTCTGTTCGCGTTTTTGATGAAGATGATCCCGCAGCTGCGCCTCATGAGTGCATTGCTCGCGCTAAGCCTGATGACCTGAAGGGGCTAGTCGATGCCCTGACACAGAAATAAGTTTTATGAGCAAAGGAATTTGTTACCTCGTCGGGGCTGGGCCCGGAGATCCAGGATTGATGACACTTCGCGGAAAGGAGTGTATCGAGATTGCCGATGTGATTGTCTACGATTACCTCTCCAATGCAGAGTTTCTTCACTGGGCGAAGCCGGGTGCTGAAATGATCTATGCAGGGAAAAAGTCAAAGGACCACGCGATTCCTCAGGGTGGGATCAATGAGCTTCTCGTTCAGAAAGCAAAGGAAGGAAAAATCGTGACGCGTCTTAAGGGAGGCGACCCGCTTGTGTTTGGTCGAGGTGGCGAGGAGGCCGAAGAACTTCGCGAGGCAGGGGTTCCGTTTGAGTTTGTTCCAGGAATTAGCTCATCGATCGCTGGCCCTGCCTACGCTGGCATTCCGGTGACGCATCGGGATCACTGCTCGCAGCTTACAATATTTACCGGTCACGAGCGCCCTGACAAAGATACTTCATCAATCGACTACGATCAGATCGCAAACGCTCCCGGTACGAAAGTGATGCTGATGGGAGTAGAACGATTGCCGCTCATCACCAGTTCGCTGATTGAAGCAGGTGCTGATCCGGACCTTCCTGTAGCTCTCGTCCGTTGGGCAACGACGGGACAGCACCGGACAATTACAGGCACGATTTCCACGATCGCTGAAGTTGCGGAGCGGGAGGAATTCAAGGCCCCGGCTGTCGCGGTTTTTGGCACGGTAGTCAATTGCCGTGAAAACCTGAATTGGTTTGAAGAGCGTCCTCTCGCGGGTAAGCGGGTTGTGGTGACTCGCACACGTAAACAAGCCAGCAAAATGAGCCGAATGCTCCGTGACCTCGGTGCCGATGTGCTGGAGATGCCGACGATTCGAATTCAGCTCCCGAGTGGTGACGATGCGAGGGAGTTTGCTGAAACTGTCGCGGAAGCTCACACCTATGACTGGATTGTTTTCACGAGCCCCAATGCTGTGGAATATTTCTTCGAAGCCTTTTACCAAATTCGCGAAGATGCGCGTGCGATTGGTGGATGTCGGATCGCTGCAGTCGGTCCCGGCACCGCTGCGAAGTTGAAAGAGTATCGTATGGCGACGGACCTGATGCCGGAGACTCATGTTGCCGATGAGATTCCAGGAGCTTTTGAAAAAGAATTCGGCTCGGTCGAGAATATGACGATTCTCTGGCCGCGAGCGAAGGGTGCTCGAGATGAACTTTCCAAGAAGCTGAATGGAATGGGGGCGATCCTTGACGAGTCGATTGCCTACGAGACTGTTCCCGAGACAGAGGACCCCACTGGAGCGGTGAAACGCTTTCAGGAAGAGGGCGCTGATTTTATCACCTTTACCAGTGCTTCGACTGTGGAAGGCTTTCTCGATCTTGGGTTGTCGATTCCTGACGAGACGGCGATTGCGAGTATTGGACCAGTTACTTCCGCTGCCTTGGAAGAGAATGGCTATGATCCCGACCGCGAAGCCGATTCCAGTGACATTTCCGGCTTGGTCGCCGCTGTGGTAGAGCTGGCAAACGAGAAGCCCTTCGGGGAAGAGGAGTAGCGGCCCAGTTTTATTCAGCTGGTTCGGATTCGGCTGCTTCAGGCTCTTCAGTAGCTTGTTTTGCTGCTGCTTGATTACCACCCGGAACAAACACCCCAATCAGCAACATGAGCCCGAACAGGGCGAATGCGAAAAAGGGTGGCGTCCATGTCAGGGTGGATCGGAAAATGACGACGCAGGCTGCGAAGAAAAGGAGGAACGTGAGCAGCCAGAGGGGAATGAATTTTCCTCGTGAAAAGCGAAGTAAAATGAACCCGATTAAGCCGATGATCAGAATCGCAACCCAGCGAAGCCAAGTTGGCCACCAGTCGATAAATCTTCCGCTTTGAATGGTGGCGGCAGCATGGGCGACCATCATAGTTTCGGAAAGTGGTGGTCCAGTTCCATTTGGAATGCGGCGGTCAGCGAGACGGTCGAATCCAATCAGCACGAGGTTGTCCTGCAGCGAATCAAACTTGCCTTGAAGGGTCTCAACGATGCGCTTGGCGACCTCGTCCTCTTTTTCTCCAGTGTAAGCGATTTCGTCGACTCGGAGCGTTGCGAACTGATAGTCTTCGACCGGCTCTCCATCTTCTCCGGCTCGCATCGTTTTCATACCGGGAGTGATGCCGCCATGGCGTGGCAGAGTGAAGGTGCCATCGAGAGCAATTGGAATCTGCTTCGCATCTCCGAGTTGAATGTGAGGCTTTGCGGCTGTGAGGTTTACCTTGATTTGATCGGCTGCGATACCCGCGTGATTGGCGACTGCCAAGAGCACGATGGAAGCAGCCGCTTTGCCACGAAAATTTCCTACGAGCGGAATTTTCGTAGCTTCCTCACTCGTAAGATTGCGAGCTGATTCGATTGCCTTGAAAGCGGGATCTCCGTTGGCGAGAATTTGAGGATCAGGCCGACGAATTGTCCGGGTGAATGGCAGGAGCGTTGAGACATCTCCTTCGACCTCAAGAGCCTCGTAGGTGAGGGGAGAGCTCTCTTTCGCCTGCTCTCCATCATCGGAGACACTCGAAGCGACGACCAGGCGAGGCAGTTGCATCGCGGCATCTTTCAGTGGAACGATATCCGTTTGATTCAGTGTTAGGCTCTCATCAAAACTCGGAGTTGGTAGAAACGCCACAGACTTGGGATTCAACTTGCCGACGAATCCGAGGATGGTGGCAAAATCGAGGCGGGAGAGCTTACCATCTGCCGCAGAAGGGGAATCTGGTCCGATGCTGAGAGGCTCGTAATCATCATTGATTCGGATCACGGTGACGGCGGGATCTGAAAGCTTGTTTCCGCTATTGCCGATGCAAAACTCCAACCAGAACTGGTTCAGTTTATCGAGAGGGGAAATAGCTCGGGATCTCAAATTCCATTCTGCCAATAAGGCGAGGACAAGACCGAGAACGGCGAAAGTGACAAAACGTTGTCGCATGACTAAAAGTCGGGGATTCCAGCGTGAAAAAGTTAAGAACTACGAAGTTCTCACTTGGAATATGTGGACCGGCTTCGTTCTAGGGTCAAGGGCGACAAAGTTGGTGGATTCACGCCATTCGTAAGTTTCTTCGTAGATGACGTCATCTACAAAAAACGACTTGGATTGAGAGAGCCCCATCGCCTCCAAAGGTAGATGGATATTGGATTCATGGCGATTGAGAGTGTCTAGATTGACGATTATGATGATGTGGTTTTTGCCGTCATCTGACCATTTTCTATAGGCAAGAATATTACAGTTATCCGCGGGGATGAACTCAATATTCGCATAACTCTGCAAGGCCGGGCATTGATTCCGGGCCTGATTCAGACGGGTGAGGAATGATTTGATATTGCCGGGAGCGTTCCAATCGCGTGTTTTCAGCTGGTACTTTTCGCTGTCGAGATATTCCTCGCGACCAGGGAGGGGCGCATTTTCGATTAGCTCGTATCCGGAATAGATTCCCCAGGATGAACTGAGAGTCGCGGCGAGGGCGGCCCGCATTTTGAATGCCGAGGGCAGCGCGTTCTGCAGGTGATAGTCAAGGATGTCGGGCGTATTCGGCCAGAAGTTCGCTCGGTAGTAATCCCGCATATGACCTTTTGTCAGCTCGGTGACATACTCGGTGAGCTCTTCCTTGGTGTGGCGCCAAGTGAAGTAGGTATAGCTCTGGGTGAAACCAGCCTTGGCCAGAGTTTGCATCATTTTCGGACGCGTGAAAGCTTCGCTCAGGAAGATGATGGTGGGATCGACCGCGTGAACCTCCGCAATGAGCCACTCCCAGAAGGAGACCGGTTTGGTATGGGGATTGTCGACGCGGAAAACGCGAACGCCCTGTTTCATCCAGAATAGAACGATATCGCGGAGCTCAGTCCAAAGCTCCTGCCAATCATCGCAATGGAAATTGATCGGGTAGATATCCTGATACTTTTTCGGAGGGTTTTCCGCGTATTTGATGGAGCCATCGGGGCGATGGAAAAACCACTCGGGATGTTCGCTAACATAGGGGTGGTCGGGGGAGCACTGAATCGCGAAGTCGAGTGCGACCTCGATGCCGCGATCGCGAGCCTCACTGACGAGCCAGGCTAAATCGCTGATTGTTCCCAGATCGGGATGAACCTCGCGGTGGCCACCTTCCTTCGCTCCGATTGCCCACGGGGAGCCTACATCGTCAGGCTCGCAGGTAACGGTGTTGTTTTTGCCTTTTCGATGAGAAACTCCGATAGGATGGATGGGAGGAAAATAGACGATGTCGAATCCCATCTCTTTCGCATCCTCGATGCGAGGGAGGCAATCCCGAAGGGTGGAATGTTTGCCTTCAATTCCCCCCGCAGAACGCGGAAAAAATTCATACCACGCAGAAAAGGAAGAGAGCTTGGTCTCGACGACGAGCTGGATTGGCTCGGCGAAAGTGGCGGCAATCGAGCGATCCGGCCAACGGGCGATAAGTGTGATTATATCCGTATCTCCCATCAGGGCGGGGACGTCGTCTGATGCCGTTTTCATCAGCTTGGAAGTCAGTTCTTCAATCACTTCGGCATCTTCCCTCGCCTTTGCTGCCGCGGCTCGGATCGCAGTTTGATTGAGAATGACTCGGCCTTCCTCGATTTCGGTCGAGAAATCTTCCTGATCACCATTCAGCCTTCGCTCGTAGTCGTGAATCCATGTCAGAAAGTCGTCGGCCCAGGCCGTTACGGTGATCTCGTAATTTCCGATTTCGGAAAAATCCAGACTCGCAGACCAGCGGTCGTTCTCGATTTGGTGCATGGGGATTTCGTGCCACTTCCTCTTTCCCGCCTTTCGCCATCCGGCTACCGCAACAATAATGTCGTGCCCATCTTTGAAAATATCCGCCTCAACCACAACAGATTCGCCGACGACGCGTTTTGTCGGGTAACGTCCGCATTGAACGACGGGTGAAAGATTCGAGATGAAGACGGAGTCAGGTCGTGCGGAAAGAGCGGAAGATGCAGTAGATCCCATAGAGAGAATTGGCAGGTTCGCCGCTAGTATCGGGCTATCAACGGTTCCGCCAAGTGAGTTTTTGCGTCGAATAAGAAAAGCTGGAATAGGCTGATCTTAGCCTCGCACTCGCCCGCGCATCTTTTTCTTGTCCGAGTGAAACTGCTTATCCTTGCGCATCTTTGCCTTGGTCGATTTTGAAGGGCGACGCTTGCGATAGCGTTTCAGGGCACGTTGGCGGGCGCGCTGCTGGCGCTGTTGCAGATTGATTCTTTCGAAGTGCTCGCAGAGGCGACGTCGCGCGATTTCCCTGTTTTTTTCCCGTGAACGGGAATCCTGACAATTGATCTCCACACCGGAGGGAAGATGCTTCAAGTAAACGCAGTTTGCCGTTTTGTTGATTTTCTGCCCGCCGCTGCCGGAGCCAAGCACAAAGCGTTCTTCCAGATCCTTTTCGAGGATCTGTAGTCTTGCCATGCGTTGTCGTACCGAGTCTTCCATTCCTAATTTTTGAAATTCCAGTGCTTTCAGCAAGGTCTATAGAAAAGCAACTTGCTCGAGGTGAGCAAACAGGGTTGGTTCATTTACCAAAGCCTGTTCAGTGACAGACTATACCCTGTTGCGCCGCATTATCCATGGAAGCTGAACTCAGCGACGCCGAAAAAGGCTATGCCGTATATACACGGCGGACGCTTTCCTTCTACGGTAGATTTGTCCACGGCATTGCGAATTGCCTCATCTGGAAGTGTCCCACCGACGAGTTGCTCGATCTGTATCGAGAGCATATCTCTACGAATCATCTGGAGGCCGGTGTTGGCACGGGGATGTTGCTGGAGAATACGCTGCCCGACGTGGACCTGCGTTTGGCCCTGCTTGATGTGAATCGTGACTGTCTCGATTTTGCGTCTTCCGGCTGTTCCCCGAGGCAAACCAGCCGCCGGAAAGAGGATCGCCGTTTCCTTTTGCACCGTAGGCGATTTGGGGTCACCCGTCGCCGTTGGCATCGTCGAAGCCTGCGTAGTGTGAGTTGTCGGGTGCTTCGCCGGGTATGCAGCCATTGCAAACTTTGTTTCGCGATCGGCTTTGCTCAATCTTGTCGATGACATGTTCCGTCCAGTCGGGGCCTTTGAGCAAGACAATGCGATGGTCGAATGAAGTGAGCATGTTGATGTTCCACGGAACGAACATTACTTCGTTACCGAAATTCAGGAGTGATGACAAAAAAAGCCAGAGTTTGTGGACTCCGGTTTTTCGTATTTTTCGATTTAACGAGGTCTATTGCCCCGGACACGTCAGCGCACGGCCGTTGCTCGAAGCATCAAGGGAATCGAGAAAGGGGACGGCTGATTGGGCCCATTCTTCCGGCCCGTAGTGATGTGCGGCTCCTTCTCCGAAACAACTGCGTAGCATTTCGGTGTCAATGATACCGGGATTGAAGGCGACCGCGGCAAGGCCCGGCGGCAACTCCTGGGCGAGAGACTGGGTCAATCCTTCGATCGCCCACTTGGTCGCGCAGTAGGGGGCGACATCGGGAGAGGTCGAGCGACCCCATCCGCTGGAAAAATTTACGATGACGCCGCGGCCGGACTCGATCATGGCCGGGGTGAAGTGGCGAATGACGCTGGCGGTTCCGTCGATATTGATTTTTGTGAGAGTGGAAAATTCCTCTGCAGATATTTCCCAAAGAGGTGCACTGCGATTGATTGCCGCTGCGCAGTTGATGAGTAGATCCGGCGCTCCGAATTGCGAGAGTGTTGCATCGGCCCACGATGCGATGGCCTCGTCATCTGTCACGTCCACAGGGGAAAGCACGTGGGAGTCGCTGAGTTCGGATTGAAGCTCGGTGAGAGACTCGGTAGAGCGGGCGCAGCCGATCACGCGATGGCCTCGACTGGCAAAGCCTTGAGCCATGGCTTTGCCAAGACCGCGGGAGACTCCTGTGATGACTACTGTCTTCATTCGGGCCGTCACTTCTTCTTCGGCGGTTCCTCAGCTGGCTCTTCCTCCGCCAACGATCCGGCGATTTCTTCCTGCTCCGCTTTTGGAATGCGTGAGACGCGATCAACAGGGTGTTTTGTCAGGATGTTTCCTTTTGCGCCGCGCCCTTTGACTGCGATTTCTCCAAAGTTGCAATCGATTTGAAAGTTCCGCAGGCGGAGGTCGGACCGAAGATGAACTCGGACGATGATGTTGGCGTCTTCCTCGGTTTCGTGTTCGCTCAGCCAGAGGACTCGTGTGCCAGCGGTTCCCTTGGTGAGGTCGTAGAGCTTGTCTCTCGTGACACCGCTTACTTGAAAGCGTTTCACCATGGCGCGACCGCCGCGCCCGTCCTTGTAAATCATATTGTAGGTTTTCGGCTCGTCTCGCTTAAAGACACTGCAGACGATGTTGTCTTTCCCTATGAAGACTTTGTCGGCGATTTTGACGACGCGCATCGTGCCGTCGCGGGAGAAGGCGATGACGTCGTCGAGGCGGGAACACTTTTCGATGGCCTCGTCTCGCTTCATGCTCCAGCCAGCCATGCCCTCTTTGCGGTTTACGTAGAGTGTGTCGTTGGCGACAACGACTTGCTTGGCTTCAACCTTGTCGAAACTATTGAGCTCGGTGCGACGGTCTCGATCTTTTCCGTAGCGCTCCTTGATGCTCTCGTAGTATTTGATCGTGAACTTCGTCAGGTTTCGAAGGTTGCGTTTCGTTTCCGCAATCTGGTCTTCGATCCCTTTGATGTATTCATCAGCTTTGAACGCGTCGTATTTCGAGATGCGCTTGATCTTGATCTCCGTAAGCCGAACGATGTCTTCCTCGGTCACTTTTCTTTGGAGGAGCTTCAGAAACGGCTTTAATCCGATCCAGATCTCTTCGATCACAGCTTCCCAGGTTTCGCATTCTTCGATGCGACGATAAATGCGGTTTTCAATGAAGATTTTTTCGAGGCTGGAGAAATGCCACTTTTCTTCCAATTCACCGAGTCGTATTTCCTGCTCCTGCTTGAGTAGCGCACGGGTTTGCTTTGCGCTGTGTTGCAAAATCTCGGAGACGCCGAGGAACCTGGGTTTGTTATCCTGGATGACGCAGGCGTTGGGGGAGATGCTAACCTCGCAATCGGTGAAAGCATAGAGTGCCTGCAGCATCTGATCGGTGTCGACCCCGGAAGGGAGGTAGACATGAATCTCAACGTGCTCGGCGGTGCAATCTTCAAGTCGTGAGACGCGTACTTTTCCCTTCTCGTTGGCTTTGAGAATTGAATCGCAGAGACTCGATGCGGTGGTCCCATAGGGAATTTCCCGTATGATGAGATGCCGGGCTTTTGCCCGCTCGATCTTTGCACGAACGCGAATTTTCCCTCCTCGCAGTCCGTCGTTGTATTCGGAAACATCGGCGATCCCGCCCTGCATGAAGTCGGGAAAAATCTCAAACTCCTCTTTTCGGAGAACAGATATACAGGCGTCGATCAGTTCATTAAAATTGTGTGGGAGAATTTTGCAGGCGAGGCCGACTGCGATCCCCTCGGCTCCGTGGGCGAGAACGAGAGGAAATTTGGCGGGGAGAGTGACGGGCTCCTTGTTTCGCCCGTCGTAGCTGGCTGCCCAGGTCGTGGTTTTGGGGTTAAAGAGAATTTCGTTCGCGAACTTCGAGAGACGCGTCTCGATATACCGAGGTGCGGCGGCGGAGTCGCCGGTGAGAACGTTTCCCCAGTTTCCCTGCGTATCGACGACGAGTTCCTTTTGCCCCATGTTGACGAGAGCGTCTCCGATCGCCTGATCGCCGTGCGGATGATACTGCATCGTGTGGCCGATGATGTTGGCGACCTTGTTGAAGCGCCCGTCGTCCTTTTCCTTGAGGGAATGGAGGATGCGTCGCTGGACTGGTTTCAGCCCATCATTTATGTGCGGGACAGCGCGTTCGAGAATGACGTAGCTCGCGTAATCGAGGAACCAATCGGAATACATGCCCTTGAGGGGCTGCTGGGTCGGGATTGGTTCGGTGTGTTCTGGGTCTGGCATTTTGCTAGTCCTTTTCTTTATCGGCGGCAAGATCTAGATGTATAATTCACGCAGCATCTTCCGTTCCCTCTTCCACCAGATCTGCTTCGAAACGCAAATTCCGAATGATGAACTCCTGCCGCTGTGGTGTGTTTTTTCCCATATAGAACGTCAGCAAATCCTGAATCATCTTTGGCTTCGGAGGCATTGCCACGGGCGAAAGTCTGACATTGTCTCCGATGAAAAACTTGAACTCATCAGGAGAGATTTCTCCCAGGCCCTTGAATCGGGTGATCTCCGGGTTGCTGATTTCATTGATCGCCGCGATGCGCTCTTCGTCCGAGTAGCAATAGCGCGTCTCCTTTTTGTTCCTGACTCGAAACAGGGGTGTCTCCAGAATGTAGAGATGCCCATCGCGGATCAGGTCCGGAAAGAACTGAAGGAAAAACGTCATTGCGAGCAGGCGGATGTGCATTCCGTCGACGTCGGCGTCGGTTGCGAGAACTACTTTGTTATAGCGGAGTCCCTCAATGCCATCCTCGATTCCGAGGGCTGCCTGGAGCAGATTGAACTCTTCGTTCTGGTAGACCACTTTCTGCGACATCCCGTAGGAGTTGAGCGGTTTTCCGCGAAGCGAAAACACGGCCTGGGTATCGACGTTGCGAGCTTTCGTGATGGATCCACTCGCAGAGTCACCCTCGGTGATGAAGAGCGTCGATTCGTCGGCGAGCTTGTGCTTGGAGTTTAGGTGCGCGCGGCAGTCGCGTAGCTTCTTGTTGTGGAGCTTGGTCTGTTTGGCGCGCTCGCGAGCAAGTTTCTTGATGCCCTTCATCTCCTTGCGCTCGTGCTCGGAGCGTTGGATTTTCTCCAGCATGGCATCAGCGGTTTCCTTACGTCGGTGGAGAACGTTGTCGAGCTGCTGGCCGATGTAGTTGCCCACGAAAGTTCGGATTGTTTCTCCGTCGGGCGCCATGTGGGTGGAGCCTAGCTTGGTTTTGGTCTGTGACTCGAAAACGGGATCCTCTACCTTCACGCTAACAGCGGCGACGATTCCAGAGCGAACATCAGGTGCGTCGTATTGCTTTTTGAAGTGGGTTCGAATTGTCGAGACGATCGCTTCACGAAACGCGGCGAGGTGCGATCCACCCATGGTCGTGTGCTGGCCGTTGACGAAGCTGTAGTATTCCTCGCCACTCTGTTCCGTGTGAGTGAAGGCGATTTCGATATCCTTGTCCACGAGGTGGATGATGGGATAAATCGGCTTTTCAGCACCCTCTAGATTTTCCTCAAGAAGATCGAGCAGGCCGTTCTTGGATTTAAATTTCTTTCCGTTGAGGGTCAGGGTGAGCCCTGTATTCAAGTATGCGTAGTTGCGGAGCATTGTCTCCACGGTCTCCATGTCCCAAGAATAATTTCCGAAGATTTCCCCATCTGGCTCGAAGCAAACCATCGTCCCGCTGGGCTCGGATGATTTGGCTGCCTTCTTCATCTCGTCGGTGATGAGTCCCTGGCCAAACGTGATCCCCTTAGTCTGTTTATCGCGGAAGGCGGTAATCTCGAAAAATTCAGAAAGGAAGTTCACCGCCTTGATACCGACTCCATTGAGGCCCACGGATTTCTTGAATGCTTCGCTGTCGTATTTCGCGCCCGTGTTGATGATCGAAGCGCAATCCTTCAATTTCCCGAGTGGGATTCCGCGTCCGTAGTCCCGAACGCGTACGAAGTTCTCGTCGATTTCGATATCGATCTGTTTGCCGTTCCCCATGACAAATTCGTCGATGCAGTTATCTATCGTTTCTTTCAGCAGAATGTAGATTCCGTCGTCCGGCGAGGTGCCGTCCCCGAGCTTACCGATATACATTCCGGGGCGGAGGCGAATGTGTTCACGGGGTTCCAGCGAGCGAATATGCTCTTCAGTGTAGTCGGCAGCCATGGCAGGGGCGGGGTTAAAGGTTTCTCAGTATTTAAGAAAACCGAAACAAATTCAACCATTGAATCGGGAAATGATGGAAGTTCTAACGGGGCGTTCTCTGAGTTCCGCCCTCACTAATTAGTTTTTTAACGAGCAAGTTTCAGCTGAAGAGAACTGGTCAAATCGCCCAAGGATAATCAATTTCGACCTGCAGATTCTTCTCGTGCCCTCTGTTGGAACTTTCAAGATGGTTTCCATGAAGGCGTTGCGAGGATTTAGTGAAGGAGTGAGGCTCCAATAAGGATTGCTTGGTTTTTGTTTCCGATTCCTGACTCCGGTTGGAAATGTGTTTTGCCAGAATGGTAATGGATTAAAACTTAGCCCCTCCCGGAAAGAACCTCACAGAGGAAAGGTTCATTCGATCGATGATTTGAAGAAAGTGTTGAAACCGATCAACAAAAGGAAGCTTGATTCGAGGTCCTATCCAAGTCTGCAGTTGATCAGGGGAGTTTCTTATCTCATGCCTTTCTCGGAGGCCGCAGAGAAACTGGATCTTGGACGGATGGTTGCGGGCCAGGTAGCAGGAACGCCGGGCTTTCCGGCGCAAACCCTTCACTACAAGAGCTACGATGGAAATTTTGGAGGTAGCTTCAACAGACTGTTTCTGGTTCTGGATGCAGCGGACAAGGTCGTAAGTGTGCAATTTGTGAACGAATCTCCCGGTGGAATCAATCGAGGGCCGGGCAACAGACTGGCTCTTCTGAAACTTGGGCGCCCAATTCTCACGACGTCCGATGTTCAGGTAGTCAATTTCATCACTATGAGGAAGAAAGGGACCTCGGCACCTACGGTTCGAATCGAGATGAAACCCGTCCTGGGAATGTCGGCAGCCTAGAAAGGGTAAGGAAAAGGAAAAATGATGAAGCCGCCTCTCTTTGCGGTAGACAGCAGCTTCAGGCCCCGATCTGGGACAGAGAAGATTGTGCGGTGGATTGTTCCTCAGCCGATTGTAAATCTAATTCATCACTTTTGCACAATGAAGGGCGTGGGAACCTGGCTTTCGACTGGTAGGTTGTCGACGGGTGGTCTCTAGTGGTTCGCCCAGCCAATTCAGAGTTGCTTGAACGCTGGCTTCTCCGAGGTCTTTATTCCCCGAGCAGTTTGTCGAAGAGGAATTCGTTTGCGTTTCTGTATTCGGCAGACTCGGATACTCCCCGAATCAGGAGATGGCATTCGACGCCCATTTCATCGCACTTCTCCTTCATTTTCACTCCGTAGACAGGATGGTGAATGCCGTGTCCGGCATTTTTCGAAGGAAGAGTCATATCGCTGCCATAGGTCATGAGGAGTGGCGGATCGCCTTTGCTGACGTGGTTGTAGGCGGAGAATTCCTTGTAGTGGGCCTCGTGCTTTTCGTAATTGGCGAGCGCGGCTTCGGCATTGGGTTCGCCGACAGCATTCGCTATCATGAGGTGGTCGAGCACTTTCTCACCGAGCCAGGGAACGATCTGTTTGGGATCTATGGATGTTTGTCCACCGGCGACGGCAGCCGCGGTGACGCGGGTTGATTCGCGGAGGACAGGATCGGCGTTATCGGGATCGGCGAGGTCGTCGTGCATCAGGAGCCACATGGAAGTGCAGGCCCCGGCACTTCCGCCGGTGAGGACGATCTTATCGGGATTGATGTTCCACTCTTTTGCCTTGGTCCGAATGAACTGAATAGCACGAGCAGCGTCGTGAACGGGGGCGGGAAGAGGGTTTTGGGGAGTGAGACGGTATTCGACGGAGGCGCAGGAAATGCCTTTTTCGAGGAAGGGCTCCATCTGGCCGGCTTTTATATTCTTCGATCCGCCGCGCCATCCTCCGCCGTGAATGTAGACATGGAGTGGGCGCGGCCCCTCGCCATCGGCTTTCCAGAAATCGATTACGTTCTCCGGGTGAGGCCCATAGGAAACATTAGCATGAGTTGGCACGGGAGGCTTCGGCTTGGCCTTGGCAGGCTTCTTGTCATCGGCAGAGGCGAAACTCGAGGCGATTAGGATGGTAGCGAGCAGGGAGAAAAATTTCATGAACATGAGAATGCTCCCGATGCGAGGCAAGTGTCAACGCCGCCGAAGGCGCATTCAGGCAGCGGCCATAGGCAGGCGCCCAACCATGCAAGCGATCACGGTGACCATGTTCGGTACACCACGGGCCGCGAAATCCCGCTTTTTGTCCGATTCGAAAGCAAACCTCCAGGCCACAGGCCTTGTGTTCACGATTCGGTCCGAGTGTTTTGACTTTGAAGTTGCAGGTTACAGCGAGAGCGAAATCCTTTTGCAATCCGGCGTAGCGAATTCCGCGCTAGGCACGTGGTTCGTTTGAATCGAGGTAGGAGCGATTCCAGCCTCTAATTGCAGGATGTGGCGTCGCGTTACTGGCTGCATGATTCCGAAATCAAAAAGTCGTATGCTTGGGAGTTTCTTGCCGGCCTCGCCAGCTGCATCCATATCTTTCTGCAACAAGGTTGTCTCCTGTTCCTTCGTCTGCTCCAGATCGTTCATCTTCTGGGCTTCCCATTTCTTCCGATCAGCAATGTTGGTTTTTTGCTCAATCATTTTCTTCAACTGCTCCATGGCCGCCCTCTCCCGGGAGGTGATCGATTCCTCATCAGTTCGGCGTCTGTCTGCGAGAATGAGACGAACATTGGCAAGCTGGTTGGATCCTGGTGGGTAGATCTTGCCGGGCACAATCAGTTCGAACATCATCTTTTCGCCTACTCCGCGGCCACGCGATACTTCGACCTGGTAATTTCCATGCTTGTCGAAAAGCCCCCGTCCGTTGGCCTCCCGCCAGTTGGTGAGCAGGGCGCTGGTGAGCATTACTTTTTCGTAATCACCCATGTCATTGCGAAAAGAGAGTGCGGTCGCGACGAGGCTCTCGGGTGCAGGGCCACGGGTGCTTTGGGAGTTCTCCAGAACCTGAATCGCGGCAGCCATTCTCTTGCCTAGCCCAGCAATATTTTCCTTACGAAAATTTTTGGCTGGTGGGGTAGGGGCGAGTTGTTTTGCAAGAGCCTGAGCTTTCTTGTTGTAACGAGATGGGCCGCGGTCAGCTGCGTCCGTCACGGAACTTACGAAAACGAGCAGAGAAAGAAAAATTCAGATAAACAGGAAATAGGGCGTCGATTCATAAACAAAGGCATACGGAATGGCATGCTAGCGGGTTAGGTATCCCTTACGGTAACGCAAATGTTACAGACTTCCGTATTCCGTTTCGAGCGCAAAAAGCTTGCTTTCGCTTGGAATCGTCGGTTCCAGTGAAAATATGATACGCATTCTCCTGTTTTTCATGATTGGACTTCTGACCTCTTCCGGGGCAGAGGAAAAGCCGAATCTTCTTTTTATCTTTCTCGACGATTTTGGCTGGAAAGACACGAGCTATATGGGGTCTGATTTCTACGAGACTCCCAACCTGGATCAGCTTGCGAAAGAGGGGATGATTTTTACCAATGCCTACTCGGCAGCCGCAAACTGCGCTCCGGCCCGGGCATGCCTGCTTAGCGGACAATACTCGCCGCGCCACCAGATTTTTAACGTGGGCACGACTCCGAGGGGGAAAGCCGCCCATCGACGACTGGAGCACATTCCGGGTGTGAGTACGCTTGATCTGGAAATCTCGACATGGGCTGAGTGCATTCAGGGGGAAGGATACAAAACGGCTACAATGGGCAAGTGGCACCTCAGTGACGATCCCATTCCCTACGGATTCGATGTCAACATAGCGGGAACCCACTCGGGCAGTCCGCCGAGAGGATACTATCCGCCGCACCCCAAAGTTCCCAACCTCGGTGAAGTGAAGGACGATGAGTATCTGACCAATACGATTATTGGTCATGCCGACTCATTTCTCAGAGGAAACGAAAGCAATCCCTGGATGCTGTATCTGACGCTTTTTGCAGTCCACACTCCGCTTAATGCAAATCGTGAGTTTGTCGAAAAATACGCGGCCAAAGAGTCAGGGGAATTGCATGATCATGTCGCCATGGCGACCATGATTGAAACGGTTGATCGTGGTGTCGGCAGGCTGATGCGAACGCTGGAAGAAACTGGAGCAATGGAGAACACCATTATCGTGTTTTTCTCGGACAATGGCGGCTATGGCCCTGCTACGGACATGGCCCCGCTCAAGGGCTACAAGGGAACCTACTATGAAGGAGGAATTCGAGTTCCCATGTTCGTGAGGTGGCCGGGCGTAGTTGAGGGAGGGCAAAGCAATGATACTCCCGTTTCCGGAGTCGACGTGTTTCCTACGTTTTGTGAAATGTTAGGAGTTGATCTGCCCGAGGGGCAGCCGCTCGACGGAGTGAGCCTGGTTCCGCTGCTGCGAGGCGAATCGCACGATTTGGCGGAGCGGGCTCTGTTCTGGCATTTTCCTGCCTACCTCCAGAGTTACAGTCCTTCCACAAGCGATGAGCAACGTGATCCTCTGTTTCGTTCCCGCCCCTGTTCCATTATTCGGAAAGGAAAGTGGAAGCTTCATGAATACTTCGAGAGAGGGGAGTTCGAACTTTACAACCTTGAAGATGACATCGGGGAGACTCAGAACCTGGCGGAAAAGGAATCTGATGTTTTATCCGAGTTGCAGGCCGATCTCGTTTCCTGGCGCAAGTCGATTCAGGCGCCGGTGCCTGCGAAAGCCAATCCGGAATTCGACGAGCAATCGGAGGCGAAGGCCATTCAAGCCATCCTGAAAAAGCGAAAGAACAAGTGAAGAGAAACAGCGGTTTCGATCAGTCGATTTCGTCGATCAGTCTATTTATCTCTGCCATTTCTGCCGTCAATTTCTGAATGCGTTCGGAAAGGGATTTTGAGCGAATCGTATTCGGATCCATGTCGGACAATTCCTCCCGAAGATCCTTAATTTCTTTGTTACTGTCTTCGAGCCTGCCCAACAGCAATTTTTCATAGCCCGTGGTTTTTTCTCTTCAATCGCTTTGCGCTTCGATTCACGTTGGTGACTGGGGCTTTCGACCGTGACAGGATCCCCAGGTCGAGGCTCGGTTATCGGAAGTTGGCGCAGGAAGGTCTCGTCTACAGGAGCCAAACCATCGAGAGACAGGGTGAATCTCTTTTTGTCTCTCGTTCTAACAATTGTCACGGTGTAGGCATCGCGGCCAAGAACTTCTGCCCTGATGCTGCGCCCCTGTGAGTCGGTCAGTGTATGGAAAAACGGGAACTCACTCTTCGGCGGGGCCTCTGAAACCACTTCCTCGACTATCTCCTTTTCCGGTTCTTTCTGGCTGGGTTTTTCGCAGCTAAGGAAACAGGTAGATGCTAGGCAAAGGGTCGCTGGTAGAATGAGAGCTCGCCCGTTATGACTCATACCGGGAAGCTTGCTTCTTCTCCTTTTGGCAGTAACTCGAATTCGGAAAGAGAACTCGTAGCTCCTTTATGCAATTGGTCGGCTGATTCTTCTCCACAACGGGTCGAGGTGGCGAGTGATGAACTGAATCGCACGATTGGATTCCGGAGTTTCGACGAACCGCAGGTAGACCGACTCAGCGGCATAGATCATTGCCAACTCACGATCATTCATCCGAACGATGTCGATGCGACTTTGTGTGACAGCAGGATTGAATCCGAAGCTGGCGAAAAGCTTGGGGTCGAAAGGATCGGAATCGTGAGAGAAAACAGCGATCTTTTCGTCGCGATTCGATGCTAGAGATTGCTGCAGCAAATTGTTCCAGAAATACACATTCTGAGGTGACTCAAAACCGAGCAGGATAGATTGGCTTCGGACATGCCAGCGAAGGCAGACCAAGCGGCTGCTTGGGAAGCGCCCTTCTGTTTGGGACAGTCCCGGATGGAGTGCGCCCATGGATCGGATGAATTGCTCCATTCGCTCGAGGTCGAGTTGGAGAGCCGGGCCTGATTGGAGTCGCTGCTCTTCGTCCCGAAGAATGGTCCGGATGTTCGGTGGCGCGACATCGGTCGGCGCGACGTCGGTCGGCACTT
>Ga0255781_10000585_pt1 | contig 29217 bp, 47 predicted proteins | sample 101ome_21_FD_179979 | JGI IMG/M metagenome (GOLD analysis project Ga0255781, IMG submission 179979) | Coastal salt marsh microbial communities from the Groves Creek Marsh, Skidaway Island, Georgia - 101413BT metaG (version 2) | ecosystem: Environmental > Aquatic > Marine > Intertidal zone >... | reverse complement strand
AAGTAAAGTAGTGTTGACCGTTAGGGCCAAGCGTTACACCTTCTGTGGCTATGGCAGAGGCGGTTTTCCCCACAAGCAGATTGCCAGAGCTGTCGATACGTGCCCGTTCAGGACCTCCGCCAGTGTAAAAACGAACGCTATCTGTAGCAAACAAGCCTACATTGTTAGCTCGCCAAACTACCGCATTGTCTGTGTTTACGGTTCCAGTTAATAAACGAGCATCGCCAGCGGCAAAAGTAAGTCCCGAAGCACCAACATCAGAAGCAAATCTAACAAACTCGCCTGCATCCTGATTAGCTGGAGAAGCATTAACGTCAGTTGTTTGTGCAAATCCTAGTGTTTGTGACGTATCAATAATATCTAATTTAGTACCAGGCGCTGAGTTACCTATACCTAACCGTCCAGCGCTTGTGACGCGCATGACTTCAGTAGAGCCATAGTTAAACCTGTGAGTTGCCGCAATATTTACCGCATCAACATAAGCCGCACCTGAGCGGTTGTAGTGCTGTATAAGGTTAGCTGTGCCTGAGTAAGCTGGGCCAAGCTCAATACCACTAGCGCCACCGCTAGAAACAACTAGCTTGTAAGCGGCATTTGTAGTCCCTATGCCGACATTGCCTGCGCTTGTAATGCGCATGCGTTCTGTTGGTGTTGTACTGTTTGTACCAGTACCAAAAATAAAATTACCAGAGCCGTCATTATGGATTCGGCTATCAAGACCGCCGCTAGGCACACTGAATAAAATCTGAGGAGTTGCCGCTGTAACTTCTAACAAGCCTTCGACTGCTTGGTCGCCAGAAACGGTGAGCGTTCGGTAAGGCGACGTAGTACCCAGACCTAACCGTGAAGTGCTTGCGTCCCAGAAGAGGTCTTGTGAGGTGCCAGCAGAGTTGTAAAAGCTGATATCTCCGTTGTTGATTACTCTTAACTGCTGTTTATTTTCATTTGTTTTTAGAACGATATCGCCATCATCAGTGCGTAAAACAAGTTCGTTACCGTTTGTTCCGACAAGAACTGTATCTGTTGCTGACGGGTCGTTAAAAAGAATCGAACCGTTATTATCGAGAGTCAAACCGTCTGTGACAGCAGTACCCGTTACGTCGATGCCTGTGGAGGTGGTGGCTAGTTTGGCTGAGTCTGCGTTGTATAGCGTTACAGAATCTCCAGAGCCTAGCAGGTACTTATTAAAAGAAGCATCGTTAAGCTGTAGCAACGTGCCGCTAATTCTTAGGTTACCTGTGCCTGAGTCTGTGATGTAACTATTAGACCCGTCATGATAAATCTGTAGGTCAGAGCTAGCACCGAGGATAACCTTATTGTTATCCCCGAATGACAGGTTGCCCGTCATGCTGTCGCCAGACGTTTCTACCTTGTCATCGTTCAGGTTGGTGAAATTATCATCAACCTCAGCGTTAGTTAGGGGCGAGCCTTTGCCCGACCGTGTAGTTATAGTCGTCATGCGTCACCCCCTACTAATTAAGATGCGGACAGAGAAATAGTCCACGTGATCTGAAGCGTATCGTCAGCAGATTTGTTGACCTCGGAGAAGACCACACGACAGAGCATTGTGCCTGCTGAAGCGGCGTTAAAGATGCCTGCCTCAGTGACCGCGCCCGTGCCGCTACCTGCGGGAAAGCTACAGACGTAGACGATTTGATTGTTGGTTACTGTCGATGAAGTCAAAGACACGCGTGAGCCTAGCTGAGTACCTAGCGCAGTGTCACCAGCCGCCGCCGCAGTCGTGCCTGATCCGAGTGCCATGTGAGTCATAGCAGTCTCATCGTCCTTCATGCGGTCGCAGATGAAGTTTAAACCCGTATCAACGATCAGGTTTTTTGCTTCCTTGGTTTGCTTTACGTTGCCGTCCTTGTCACGAAGTACAAGAGAGACAGCGCCTGTGAGTTTTAAAGAATCTTTCATTAGAACGTCCTCGATGCGCCGACATAATCATCGGCAAAGTAAGTAAAGTCGCAATATCCCTGACTGCGCAAACTTCCAGAGTCAGCCGCGTCGCCTGTATCGCTTGGGTTTACAGTGACTAATTTTACCGCAGAATCACTGATAATGCTTGTGTCAGCCACTGATGGCTTCGTTACTGCAAAGGCTTGAGAGTCTGTCAGCGCACTAGCATCGCTGATGTTCGGCTTGCTAAACGTAAGTGCCGCCGAGTCACTAGCGGTAGGCGCATCACTTGTCGATGTAGCGCCTGATAAGCTAACCGTTTCGGTAATGCTTAACAGGTCATCAATCGGCTTAATAAACTGAATCGTTTGATCGTCACCTACAGCCGCACCGTTGCTGTCATCGGTAACAGATAGCGCATCCGTAATAGCTTTGATGCCTGAAAAAGTCGTTGAGTCTGTAAAGGCTGATGAGTCACTAAGTACCTTGCCTATAGTAGATACTTGGTTATCGGTTAATGCCCCAGCATCAGAGGCAACTTTGCCAAACGTCCTGACCTCGCTGTCAGTAATGCTAGACGCATCTGATTTAACTAGGCCCGTAAGAATGATCTGGCTATCTGTAATTGAGCCGCTATCTGCTTCAGGCTTAGTAGAAGCAAACGCCGTTGAGTCTGTCAGGCTTGGCGTATCTGTGACTGATTTGCCAAAGTCTTTGACGTCGCTATCGGTAAGGCTAGGTGACTCTGATGCGGCTTTGCCAAACGTCTTTATTTCTTCGTCAGTAAAAGTGGATGAGTCGGTAAACGGTTTTTGTGGCTCTAAGCTGTGCGACTCGCTAACACTGCCTGTATCTCGGAACACAATAAGGCGCAGGAAAAAGCCAATTTCTGCTAATGCTTTAAGCGAGGCAACGCGACCTATAGACGCAATGAGGCTTTGTGCCGCAACGCTTGCTTTTAGCCGTGCAGTCTTGGCAACGCTAACAATAAAATTGTTGCGGTCATTTCTAGCCAAAGTCTTCTCTCACAAAAAAGTCGATGATTTCGTAAACCGTCTCGCGCGTACCCGAGCTAAAGACTACTTCCACCTCACCTTCGTAAAAGCCCTCATCAACGTCTAAATCACCTTCGGCAAATACGAAAAAGCAGATGCCGTTGGTAAGGTTTTCGCCTGTCGATTGATTGTCGAGTGTCGCAAGTACAGTCGTGGTGCGCTTTTTGCGGAAACGCATTTTGATAGTTGCGCCAGTTAAGTCCTGCGCACTTCCCGTGTCTTCGCGGGTCAGCGTAATTTTGATCTGTGGGCCAGTGTCGCCCTGTACTAAGTTGATGGTCATCTCAGCCCTCCAAGGCTTATTTTACCACGCAGGGCATCGCCCAAATTAGATAGAGGCAATTATAAATGCCAGCAACTCTCCATACCTAATTGCGTATTGATCTTTGCGTACCGCGTTATCAGGCGCGTCAGCCTGCACATCCCATGTTCGTAGCTCCGTGTAGCCGCCGTCAGGGTGATCCGCTTCTTCAATCCAAACGTCTGCTTCCCACCACTCATTCCACATAAACATGCCATAGTCATGTGCGTCTAAGCCTTCTGCCTCGAACGCGGCCTTTAGGTCTTGCGCGATGATGCCGACATGCCATCGAGCCTCAGCGCCTTTTTCTTCTACAGCATCGTTGTACTTGTATGCTTTAAGTAGACCTTTTGCGGCTACCGCTACACGCGCTTCAGCATCACTAATGTCTCTGACCTGTTGCTTCAGTCGATTATCAGATGTCGTCGTAACACCACCAGCAACATAAGCGTCACGCCAGCGCTCACTACTTGAGCCAAGGTCATACGTGTTATCAGCGGCACCACTAAATCGTGCAGTGTTCCAAGTGTATCGAGTAGAATTGCCGCCGAGCTGTAAGCGTGCGCTTGTGCCGACGTTATTCCGCAGAACATAGTCACTGCTATTGCCCTCAACAATAGACGTGCCTGTACTCGAGTTAATTCGGACATCTAGCGTGTCACCAAGCAGACAATTACCTGTGATGTTATGGTCAGCCGTTGAACTGCCGACCTGCAACTGTTTGCTGTTGTCTATTACCGTGTCGCCGTCTACACGGAACATAAAGCCGTCGATTAGGCCCGTTACATCTAGGTATCCAGACGCAATAATGTCATTAACACTTAAGTCGCCCGACAGAGTAGCGTCTTGACAAGTTAAGTCGTTTTTCAGCGTTAGTGATTGCGACGCCAGTTCATAGACGCTGAATGTAAATACTTGGGGTTCTGGCTCTGCAAGACTCCAGTAATTAATGCCAGTTGTTTGTGACTGTAGTGTCGCCCTGAACTCATAAGTGCCTGTGGCTAGGCTTGTTAGTGCATAAAACTCACGCGCATTGACCGTAAACACATGACCGTCGGCAGTATCGGTTTTTATCGCAGTAATCGTTGCTGTGTAAACCGTAGTCCAAGTAGAGGCAGTGCTTTTCTTATGCTCGAACTTTAGGGTCGCTTTGTCGTCATTCGTACCGAAGGTGTATTGTACGCCCCAGCTATCCCACGCCGCATTGAAAACAAATTCAAACCGCACTTCTTGAGAAAGGCTATGACTTACTGATGAGGTTGTGCTTGTGTTTAGGCCGTTAGAGGCGACAAACGTTGTTCCGTCTTTGTGATTGTAGCTAGTCGTGACGTCAAACAGTCGGCTTTCGATTTCTGCAATCGCATGGGTGTTTAGGCTTTCACCAAAGACAATGCCCTCTGCGATATTGTTAGCCGTAAAGTTACCCGCAATTGTTGCATCTACGACATCTAAAATCTCAGCGCGGACAGTGCCGTCAACTGTTAGCGTACTAGCAGAGCTATCAAACGACAGCTTGTCTTTTAGGCTAAAGTCGCCGCCGTCATCTAAATAGAACGGCGTACCAGCGCTATTAAATGTGCCAGCGCCGTGATAGATTTTTGTCCCTGTGACGACCGTGCCGCCAATAGCACCCACTGCGAGCAAGCTAGTGCCGATTGTGCCTGCTTGTATTTTGCCGCCCGTAATAGTGTTTGCTGTAATGTCATTGCCGTCGACGGCTACTGTCCATGATGATCCGTTGTACCGATACAGCTTTTCATCAGTTGTAAGGTAAACCACCTCGCCTTCATATCCTGCCGCAGGTAGCGTAGACACCACCTCGATGCCAGTAACAATCGTAGGGTCAAGGTCACTTTCGGTAACAGTTAGTGAGGTAGTACTGACGGCCACTGTGTAGCCTGACTTGTTTCCGCTGTAGTCCACTGAGCGCAGATGAAAATAACGTGTGTCCGTACTTAGGCCGACAGCTATGTATTCCTCGCCGCTAATCTTCGCGGTAGGCGTTGCGCCAACGGCTGGTGTAGTGCTACTTGTCGTAACATGCACCTCAACATGAGCAAGGTCGATATCAGTCGGGTTAGTCCACTCACAGGTGATGACGTTGATGCCAGCGGTGAGCGTGACGCTGGTAGGTGCCGAGGGCGCAGTCTGATCGCCGTTTAATTCTTGATTGCTAAGTGTTGTGCCACTGCTACTGACGCCTACTAGGTTTTCTGCCTGTACGCGGAAATCATAATTAGAGGTGATATCAAGGCCCGAAATGTAAACGCGGGCTTCACGGGTAGAAACATAGAAGTAGTCAGTTGTGCCTGTCTTGTTATAGCGGACTTTGTAAAGCTCTATAAACGCGTCATCCAACTCATCCCACGTCAGCTCGACAGCACTAGACACGCCACCATCAGGGCCTCGCAAACCTATCTCTGTCAGGCTTAGATTCGTAACATTATCTACGTCTCGGCCATCGTACAGCGTCAGCTCACCACCGCTTAAAAAGTCCACTTCGTCGCTGGTAGTCCAGTCGTATAGTGCGGCGGCTGTCTCAATGCACGTGAGATTGACGCCTAATGCGCCAGCATCGCCAAGAACAAGTGAGTAGTCGATTACCTCGAAAACCTTTGCGCTATAGCCGAGGCGGTCGTTAGTAATTTGTATTGTGTCGCCAACTTTGACCTGTAGCCCCTTTAGGTTGACGGCCATATTGATAACGACTTGTTGTCGTGATTTAAGCAACGCTATTTTTGCTAGACGCTGTGCCTGAAGGTTATTGGTAACAAACGGCAACGCCATATCTAAGTAAACAGGGTCGCCGTCTTCGGTTGCGTATGTCGAGCTAATTTGTGGCGGGTAGTCTAGTACCTTGTAGTCTTTTTCTTCAGATACAAAAATGCCTTTGACGCCGTTGTAGCCGCCTCTGCGCGACTGCTTCGTCTGAGTCTGTATGTCGCTAATGCAATCAGCCTCTGTAAACGTGTAGCTTGGAGTCTTGTACTCTGCCCCGTCTACGAAATACTTGCCGCCTGAATAGGTTAGCTTGCCGCCCATAGCAGACAGCAGTTGCTCGATGTTTGCCTTTATCTGGTTTGCGGTTTCAATAACGCCATTACATTGGTAACGATCTTGTGTGCCGCCCGCGTCGATTGAGACTTGCTCATCGCAAAGGTTAGCCGCCGCATTTAGGCTAGTGCTGTCTATGTTTGCGGCTACTTCGCCAAGACCATACTTATCATCTAGCATGTAATCGCGCAGGCACAGCGCAGGGTTTTGACTCCATGATGTTGTTGAGGTTCTTGGGTCGTAGACTTTTTTGCCTTTAAGTACGGCAGTGATATTAGGAACGCCCTGAGGGAATTTGTCGGCATCCCATTCAAGTCTGAAAGCGATATAGGCAATGCCTGACAGCTTGTGATCTTCAGTCCACAGGACGTTTGCATCTTTAAGCTGTTGTGATGCGTCTTGCCCTGCCGTTCCAAACTTGCGGTCAATAGTTACATAAGTACCCCAGTCACTTTGAAACCCGCCGCTTAATGTCCATATCTTCTTATCGTTGAACCAAATCTCTTCATAGCTTTCAATCTCGTGACTGGCAAAAGCGATAGCCATGTGCAGATATTTGTTGTCATCGCCTGAATGAGAAATGAATACGACTTGACCGCCAACACGCATCTGCCCGTAGACAATTTTTCTAGTGCCTGCGGGTTCACGCGTCGTCGCCGTTATGCCTCGCATTTGTGCGCCGATGTTCGGTTTTGGTGCAAGCGCACGAGACACCATTGAAAGGCCAGCGCCGATAGCAAACGCCGCCGCAACCTGACCAAAGGTTATTGCTGAAAATCCTATTGAGACTGCCGCACTTAACGCACTAGCTATCCCTGCTATAGCACTAACGGCCATGTACTTACCTCAATACTAAAGAGTAAACGCGCTCTATCTCTTCGAAGTTCAATCGCTCAAGGATTGCGTCGAAAGGTTGGTGCGCTTTTGTGTTTACGTGTAGCTTTGTGATGCCCTCTGCCGCTAGTGAGTCAATGGCATACTTAATCAGCTTAACGCCTGTTAAGCCTTTACGGGCCGCCTTGGTCAAGAAGATTATGTCGTTGTTTGCAAAGAGGTGGTCACGGTAGTGCAGTGACTTGCTGACGATCACAACAAAGTAACCCATTAGCTTGCCGTCTTTGCGGGCCGTGTAAACGCGCAAGGCGTTGACGTTATCGAGTCGTGCGTAGCCTTCCCAGTCAGGATTTAGCTTGATTATCTCTTTGTTCAGCGCTATCTCTTTCCAATGCTCTTCAAGCAATGGCTCGATTTCGCGCCTGACTTTCGCTAAGTTTTCTAGTGCAAATTTCATCGCATTGCTCCTTATGGCAAGAACTCAGGGTTTGGCTGTGCTGGATTACCTCGCACACCATCGCCACTGCCGCCGCCGCCGACCTGACTACGGCCCCAAACAATCTCTTTCTCTGCCATCTCTGCTACAAACTCTAAGCCCTTGTCATTAGGGTAGTCGATCTTTTGGTCTTCGGCTGTGTAGCGACGTATGCGTGTGCGCTCAAATTCTATCAACCGATTCTCAACTGCTATCTGTATAGTCGCAGTTTCCGCAGAATCGTTAATTACCATTGTGTCCATAAACCCGCTGAACACAATTACAGGGTCACTGATAACGCCGTTGCTAGAGTCCATAGCGCCGAGCAATACTTTAAGCTCGCGACCTTGATAGTCTTCGTCACGCGCCTTAGAAAGTAGTGGGTCAGTGATGCCTGATAGCGTTACGGTAATTCCGTTTGCTTGTAGCTCTGATGACTCTGCAATTTCGCCGATACTTAGAAGCGTACCTGCGCCAACGTAGTCGACACTGCTAACAGTTAGCGTTCCAATGCCGTTCCACAGATTTAGATCGCCCGAGTCGAACGCACATTGCACCAGAATGATAGGGCGTACTAGGTCGGCGGTGACCGCCGTTTGCATGCTCGATGTTAATGACCTGCTCATATAGCCTCAACACAAGCAAAAGTGAAACCGTACAGACTAGCCTGATTGATACTCCATCCGATTTCATTAGTAGCCAGTCGCCACGTTCCTTTGGGTAAGGTAAAGTCGAGCGGTGCGCTTGATGCGGCGGCCCGAAGCGGTGGCATGATATCAATAGACGATGAACTATTTACTTCAGTGATGATGTAAAGCGCACTGCCAATCTCGAAATAATCACCAGCAACAGCGCCCGTAAACGAGCCTGTCAGCGTAGTAGCGTTTACAGCGCCCGTGCCTGTCCCTGTGGCGGTCGTATTGTGCAAAGGGTTGCCAAGGGTAAAGGTATTGGCTTGGCCCCGTAGAGAGGCAAAGAAAGCCTCTAACTGCTTTGCGTCTGCCCGCTTCATTGGCGGTAAAGTTACCTCTGCCTCCCAGCGCACACCCTGATGCTGATAGGTTTGTTGGTCATAAGTAAAAGGCGACTGACTAATTGCTGTTGCAGATCGCAACCGCATCGTCATTGATTGAATGCCTACACTAGGAAACGCCGCCATTATGCACCTACCATTGCCTTACTAAAGCCACCACCACGTAGTCTAGCATCAGCGACCGCTGACTTGGCCGCATTGCTAATCTGTGGCAGTAGGTTAGCAATCTCAGCACGTACGGTTTGCTGTACGCCTGTAGTGACGTTAATGTTCTGCACAACTGTAACACCACCACCGCCTAGCTCGTTATTAGGCACGATTGTGCCGTTGCCCGATGGCACCATAAGCTCAGGGCCGCGCTCACCCACTAGGTAAGGTCTGCCACCTGCAACAGGGCCACCCATTGCTCTAGTGCCTGACGCGCCTGTACCGCCACCACCAAACGCCGAACCAATGCCGCCTCTTATTGCGTCAAACAGTGGCTTAGTAATGTAATACTGAACAAGCATTTTGATCAGCGAGTCGACTACTGACTTGGCCAATCCTTTCATAGCCTCGCCAAAGTTTTTAGCGCCAGTAACCGCATCAGTAAACGCCTGCGTAAAGTTGTCCATTGCGCCTTTAGCAAAACCCTCAACTGCTTGGTCTATCGTTGGCATTTTTTCGATGACGTCATCTATGCCGTTGCCAAACATCTTAAAGCCGTTGATAAGCGGCATATACCAAGGCTCTTGCGCCACAACAGCAACAGTTTCTAGCTCGTTGCCTATTTCTCTCACAGCATTTTTTGCCGCTTCTTTAGCGTCTTCTAGTGGCTTTATGACCTTCGCAACTAAATCTACTTCAGGAATTAGGTCGGGCGGATCAATGTCGCCAAAGGTAAAAAAGTCTTGTACTGCGTGGGCCGCTTTCTTAAACGCGTTAGCGATGCCAATTCCGCCGTTGATTAGGTCTTGTATAAACTCAATAGTGCCGATAATTGAGTCAATGAACTCACCAGCTAAATAGCCGCCTAATCCTTCGACGCCACCGTTGGCCTTAGCAAGCTGTAAAACAAACTCTTTAAATTGCGTGGCTAGTATTTCAATAGCGGGCGCTATGCCTGCTGTGGTCTGCGCAACAATACCTTTAAACAAACCGCCTAAGCGGGTCAGCGCATCGTTAGCATCTTCAACCCCTGATGCCGCACTGGTAGACATGACCAAGCCAAGTTGCTCTGCCTCATCAAACAGCTTGCCCATCTCTTCAGAGTTAGACTCAAGCATGTTGAGGACGGCAGTACCCTCAGAGTCAAACAGCTTAAACGCTAGGCGTAACTTGTCATTCTCGTTAGTTACATTGCCAAAGGCATCTGCAAGCCTTTGCATGCGCTGATCCAGTGGCAACTGCTGTATCTCTCGTGCGTCTACACCTAACTCGCGTAGTGCAGTAACAGCCTCGCCTGTACCCTCTGCCGCCTCAGCAGTACGGCGCACAAAACGCTGTAAGGCCATGTTTAGAGTGTTGGTTTCTATGCCTGCCAGTGAGCCTGCAAATTGAAGTTTCGACAGGGCTTCGGTAGTAGTACCTATCCTCCCCGCTGTCTTGGCTAAGGCATCAGTAGCCTTTAGGGAGTTAGATATCAGCAAGCCGAACCCGCCAGCGCCAACAGCGCTAACGAGTGCGGTTTTAAAGTTGAAAAATACTTTAGAGAGTCTGCCGAACGCGGCCTGTATACCGCGCAATGCTTTCTGCGTTTGATCAAACGCTTTGATGCGGATGCTTACGGTTTCATTTGCCATCGTTCGACTCGCTCATGATCTTGAAGTAAGCGAGCCACTCATGAAACTCAGTAACCGATATTTGCTCTACTTCTTCAATGGTCTTGTGTAACCGATCAGCCAAGGCGATTAAGTTCATCCGAGACTGATCGGACTTTAGTTTTTTTCGACGTCCTCGAATGACTCGATAGTGCCGAACATCTCATTGGCAATATACGAGACAACGGTTGTCTCTTCCCCCATCAAATCAATCTTGTCCTCGCCAGAAGTGAACAGCTTTTCGCCATCTTTGCTTTCTGCCTTCATGACAATCAAGTCAACCATTGCGGCGATGCTAGGGTTCTGCATTACCTGTGGATGACGCTTCTGCAATTCGTTGAGGTCATAGCAAGTGAGTGGACGACAATACAGGCTAAATGGCCCGCTATCATCAGCCCACTCTGCTACGCTAATTTTACGGCGGGACTGCTTGCGGCGCGCTCGTAACTCTTTAGCAAGTCCCATTAGTTGGTTGACTCAGTGACTGCGCCTGATACCTGCACAGAGAATGACGCCTCTACCAAACCGTCATACGACGCAGAGATAGTCTTTGCCGTCACAATGCCTGCGCCACCGTAATACTTCTCACCTGTGCCTGTGCCAGTAGGATGAATCTCCCAGTCGATAGCGGCACCTGTGTCTAGTACAAGTTGCTGTGCGTCTGAATCGTCCCACAACGCGTCGATAGTCAATGTCGCATCAGTAAGGCTGGACAGGTAGGACTTAACAGAATCGCCCATTACTGTGTCCTCAATAGTATCCGCTGTCTCGTCAATAGAGTACGAGCGAACCTCGCCAACTGCTGTTTCTGTACCACCACTAGCGGCAACCTTTACGACACCGCTTGAGCCTTTATGTGTAGCCATGAATTTTCTCCCTTACGCGTCGCCGCGTGTGTATGAATAAAGAATCTGAACGGTGACAATAACGCCGCCAACAGGGTCTATTGTACCATCATCTACCTCGACGCTAATAACCTGCGTATCTATGGCGTAACCGCCCCGCGTTCTATCATCGTCAAGTTTTTCGTCGATTGCCTCTACAATCTGGTTGCGGGCTGTGTCGATGTTCTTGTGTTTTACAAAGCAAACTAGCTCATAGTCGATAGTGCCGTGCCGACTAGTAGCACTGCCGCCCATGCTGGCGTCTTCGCGTGTTTCATTTGCTGTGCGTACCAATATCGCTGGAAACTGCGCGTTAGATAACTTGTCAAAGTCGAACGGTTCGCGCGTCACCTTCTTGACGTTAGGTGTCGATATCGCTTGCAGTGTAGTTACAAGGTTGCCCGCAACATTTTCTCTGACGCTCATATCTTCAGCCCCTTGTAATACACGTCACGAATAGCGCGTGTGTCTTTACGGTTCAGCCCAAAGAATTGTCGCTTGCGGTTGTTCATTGCCGCTTTCTTAGACTCTGCCCTGCTACTAAAGAATATCAGGCCGTCTTGACCGCTCAAACCCGATGTCATTGCGCCGCGCATCCTGCCTGTAAATATCAAGGTGACCTTATTGACTGGCCTGCCTTTGCTTCTACGGAACGCCGCGTATGGGCCAGTGTACTCTTTGAATGTCTGACCATTCACGTCGATACCTTGGCTAGTGCGCTTCTGTATGCGGTTCAAGCCTTCAGCCGCCGCTCTGCGCATCGCTCGCTTGTGGTTCTTGGTAAACGTGCGGCCTAACTTCTGCACCATCTTGCGCAGATCACGGGGCTTTGTGTCGATGCTAACTTTAATCATCGGTCGAGTCGATTAAGCGGTATGCTTTCTTTCTCTTTGTCAGTGACAGTACCGTCGTTGTCTGCGTCGTACTCGACACCATCCTGAAACACTGCGTCTAGCTCCTCGCCATAACGCGCCTTGTAGAAGTCGATCATCTGCAAAAAGCGGTCGTCATCGACCCAGTTCGTTAGCTGTGGCAGTGCGTACTTCCACAATACTAGGTAAGCACTTGCGCGTGTCCACTGCGACTCTGTTAAATAGCTGGCAACCATCTCGCCCTGTATGCCCTTACGGTGCCACCAGCGGTTACGGATTTCGCGTTCTACATCAGCCTGCGCCTTGGCGTGTTCAGCGGTGAACGCTGGAATGCCGAGGTCAAAAATGTCAGGGACAATTGCTTCTAAATCGTCGTCGGTGCTAAATGCCATGTCGTCACCATTTTACCTTTGCCGCCCAGTACACTGGATCGAGTGGGGTAGCGTTGCGTAGGTTTTTCTCGTGTCTTGCGTACCAAGCCGCTCGCATTGCTTTGTCGCGGGCTGACTCACCGTCTCGTGGTGGGTAGCTTTTCGCGCCTTGAGCGCCGAACCTAATTAGCTTAATTACGCCTTTGTAGCGAGCCAATACCGCATGCGACTTGTTGGGATGTCGTGGCGTTCGCTTTGCCACGTTGTAATCCTCAAACCTTTCGCCTCGATAAGTGACTGCCATATAAACCTCAGAGTAAAGCGGCCCCGAAGGGCCGCATACGTCTTAGAGTGCCGCGTCAAACAGCATCTCAACACCGTAGCTGTCATCAAGCTCGCCAACACCGTATACGGCAGTAGCGTTAAGCTCGAATGCACGGTTAGATGCGTCGCGCTCTGTCTCAAGGTTGAAGTCACGCTTCATAGCGATGCACATTGCCTCACGAGTAAACACACAGCCTTTCGCATCGTCTGATCCGTCAGGTGTGATGTTGGCTGACTGATACACTTCGATACCGCCGATAGAACCTACGAAGCCGTTGCGCATTGCTTCGTTTTGTAGGTCGCCACCGTTGGGGTTTGCGAAGGTGTTAGTCAGGTTCGCTGACAACTGGTACGCGTGGTATGGGTGAACAACTGCGTACACAGGGCCAGTAGCCTTAGCGTTGCGCAGAGTCGCCGCCGCCTTGAACAGGTCAGCAACAGTAATCTCCTGACCCGCCGCACCCAATGAAGTAGAGAAACCATCGAACAGAGCGATGATGTCCTTGTCCATCTTAGTAGCGATAGAGTTACCGAGTACAGTGCCAAGCTCCTGTGCAGGGTTGCCAGCGCCCATTGCCGCCATGTCAGTGAGCAATACCTGCGCACCAACTTCGCCGACAGTAACAGTTACACCAGACGTGCTGACAGTGCTTGACGACATATCAGTGCCTTCAGTCAAATCAGCCGCAGTGACTGCTGGGTACTTTGGCACCTGAATAGTTGTACCAGCTACGTTACCGATATCGTAACGAGTGATAAGGCCAGCCATGAGAGAATTCTCCTCGGCTGTGAAACGTGCCTGCATGATGATGTTTGCAAACAGGTCGTCTAAAGTTGAACTAGTAGTTGCCGCCATGATTAAAGTCTCCTAAGTAAGCGGTTTATTTCTTAGCTAACATCATTGCACGGTAAGCCTCTTTGCCTCCGTTATTCCAGTTAGCTTCCATTTCTACCGCCGACATAGGTTTCGACGTGGAACCACCTACCGCTGTCTGCGAGCCAGCGCCACCAGATGACGCCTTTACAAAGTGCGGGTTTGTTGACAAGAAATCATTTACAAGCTCATCAACGCTTAACGGGTCGCCGCTGTCGTTGTATCGTGGTGTACCGTTCGCATCTACAACTTCCGCTGTGCCGTCTTCAGACAGCCGAACCGAACCACGTAGCAACTGACCAACCTGCTCTGCCGAAACTGCGTTGTTTCTACTCGCCGCCGTGAGCAAAGCTCCATCGACTAATTGGCTTTCAAGACGTTGCTTGTACGTCCTAATCTCTTGGTCTTTCTTTTCGACGGTCTGCTTCAGAATCGACTCGAACTCTCCGCGCTCTTTCTGCTTCTCAATTTCAGCCTCTTGCTGACGTTGTAAAAGCGTCTTAGCTTCTTCGAGGTCGATACCTTCTAGCTTTTTCTCGTACTGTCGCTTAGTGCGAGCAACACGGTCAGCCACTATGCGGTCTAACTCTTCTTGCGTAAACGTCTTTAAGTCCTGAACTTCTGGTGTTTCCACTGCGGCCTCAGTTACCGCGTCTGCCATGATTTCATCGCTCATGTTACGAATCCTCTTTCGAGTAGGTTAATTGTATCAAATTAGCGTGACTTGCGCTTTTTCTTGCGCTTGTCCTTCTTGTGGTACGGCATACGTCCTCCTATTCAGGTACAGGCACCCACCAGTGCCGACAGTTGTAACCACCTCTTACACGGAACGGATCGCCAGAGCGTTTACCAGCCCAGCTATCGTCCCATATCTCGTATATCTCGTCAGTCGTGTACTCGTTACCGACATGACGCTGACAGAAGGGCCGCGTTGTCTCAATCGTATCACCTTCGTAGCGAAACTTGGTAATCCCCGCCGCCGCCGCCGCCGCTTGCTGTACCGACGAGCTAAACTCAAACAGTGCGTCATGTAGCATTGTCTTAGAGTAGCGTTGTAGGTCAGCGTCTAGCAGGTTGTTAAGCTCAGACAGACTCGCAGAGAATGGCGTACCCGACAGCGTGTTGTTGTAGACCTGCTGATACAGCGCCTCTGCAAACTCGTCAGCCAATGCCTCATGACCTGTGAAACTAAACTGTTGAAGCTGTCCGATGACCGACTGCGGCACACGGAAGTCGGCAAACTGCTCCATAAACTCCTGTGTCAGTGCTACAGCGTCAGGGTACTCGCGGATAATGTCGTCAATTACCGTCAGGTACTCATCGCGTACAAGGCCGTCTATTTGCGCTCTAAGAGCTAGTGCGGCATCTAGGTCAAACAGCACACCGTCACGTAACGGAAGGCCAGCAAGCGCGTCTGTAAGCCTACGGCGTAGAGATTCCATAGCGCGTAAAAGGCGACGCTCATGTGCAGAGGTCGCCCGTTCTAGTGCGCGTGTGAGTTCCTCACTGTCCATCTTCTGGCGCTACTGTGAAGTCACCAAGTGCCTGCTGTCCCTGTTCAATCTCGGCGTGTGCCTTTGCGAGCATTTCGTCATCGAGTAGCAGGTCTGCAATCTGCTTATCGACTGCCTGTGCAAATGTAGTAGAGCGAACGCCTGACGCTTTAGCCTGTTGCAGGTAACGCAACTCAGACTCGTAGTCACGAATATCAAAGCTATCGGGATAGCTGATTTCTACCTCATGCAGAGCGTGTCCCTGCCATGTACACCACAACTGCCATAACTGCTCTTCGGCTAACTCTAGAATGTCTGCCTTTTCAGCTAGTTTAGCGTTAAGCATTTGGAACTCTGTCTGCATCGCGACACCTGACTGCGTAATTGCCTCTGTGCCACGTACTGCGCCCATGTGTGCCATGCGGTTAATAGACTCAATCTTGTCCTCGATAGAGGCACGTATGGCGTCTAGGTTAGCGCCAGAGGGTTGCATCTGATATGGCTTAAGTGCGCCGTCCATGTCGTCGCTGATGTTAATCACCGCACCTGCGCCAGCACTAGCGTCGGTGTCATAGGTTTTAACCAGTGTAGGGTGATTAGAGATACGGATCAGTTGCTCGATTTCCGATAGCTCTTGGTAGATAGCCTGTTGCATGTAGGCAATGTCACTGATGTCGCTGATGCCAATGCCACGTACCACTGAGCGGTTAGAGGGTAGGTGTACTGCGGGTATCTTGCCGATGGGGTTGTCTATTGTCTCAATGACGTTAGCCTCGTCGCCGTGGTAGCGTACTAGCTGTACTGTCTCGCGTGTCCAGATACGGAAATACGTTTCGGTCGTTGTGCCGTCAATACGGTTCACCGACTCCCTAACTTTCATGTAGGTCAACTCATGCCGACCGCTAGGCTGTCGCTCGTACTTCCAGTCGTAGACATTCTCAGGCGTAATCAGCGTCACATAAGGACGAATCTCTTGTTCTAGTTCTTCTGCGCGTGTGCCTGCTGTTGACTGCGGCTTATCAAGCATAATCCAGACATGACCGTATACGCTTGACCAGATCTGTGCTTCACGCATAAAGCTGTTAAAGCTCTGCCCGTCGAGGTTGCTGTCCTTTAGAAACGCCTCAAGGTCGGCACTGCCTTCCATCTGCTGATAGTTGCGAGTAGGCGGTACACGCCACAGGAATGACGAGTAGACATGCACGACGTTACGGCAGTGATTGTCCAGCGGTGTTAGTGCTAGTCGTCTGCTGTAGGCGTTTTTGTCTTCGTTAAGGTAGCTAGTCAGGTATGACCCGTCTCGGTAGTCTTGCCCACCCATGTAGCTACGGAGGTAAAACTCCCAGCGGTCGATATTGTTTTCGTAATCGGGATGCTGGTATTCAATGTCTTCGTAATACATTTACGTCCACCTCTGCGGGGCTTGCGGCGCGTTTGCCTTTTTAATTGGGAATAGATACTCCACCGCATAACCAAGCGCGTCGTTCATGTGGTCAAAGCCGTCTTTCTCGGGCTGGCTGGTGCCTTCCTTGTAGGTATGGCGTTCCAATGACTCAATCACCTTCTTGCACTTAGGGTCAACGTATAACCGCCGCTGTCCATCGTTAGATAGTAAGCGACTGTTTACCGCGTTAATTCTGTCTCGTACTGCCGCATGAGAGTTTCGGACGCGTACCTCGAAACCCGCGTTCTGCAATATAGACAGGTCTGTCCTACCACCTGCGCTCGTTTTACGTTGCCGACTCGCAGGGTCAGGGTATATCACTATTGTACCATTTCCGTAGCGTTCGCGAAGCTCTGCAACCATCTCATCGGTATTCGAGCCAAACATTACGATTTCGTCGAAGACGTGAAGCGTGTCGCCCTTGCGTGTCATCAGCACAGCAGACATCGGATCGAGGTTAAAGTCCATGCCTACGTGTATGACACCGATATCGTCGGTATGTCTTGCAACTGACTCTTCTCGTTTGAATCCGTAGTAGATGATGCCGCTGTAGTTGACGAATTTGGCTTCGTATTCTTGCTGGAAGGTTCGTTCGTCCAAGTCCGCTTTAGCTGACTCAATTTCTGACGGTGGTACATTTCCGCCTTGAATCGTTGTGTATTGATGCGCACTCCATCCTTCATCTTCATCTAGCCCCTTGCCATATAAGTCATAAAAATGGTTCCTTCCCTTTGGCGTGCCTATAAAAACGGCAGAGCCAACCCTATCGCTGAGGGAGGGTCTAATTACCTCAAACCACGCCTCTTTACGCATATCAGCGAACTCATCTAGCACAACGAAATCCAATGATCGGCCACGTAGGTTGTCAGGTTTCTCAGCACCTTTCAGTGCGATGGTTGAGCCATTTAGCAGGTAAATAGTCAGCGACGATTCATTTGTCTTGGCTATGTACTCACGAGGTATTTGCTCAATGAGCATCTCCCATGCAATTTCTTTCGCGGCCTTATAGGTAGGGGCGACGTACCAGACATGCTGATCTTTAGCGCTCAAGGCTTTGCTAAGTATTTCCGCTGTACTAAGAAAAGTTTTGCCGAATCGTCGGCCTGCGACTATGACACGGAAACGAGCAGGGTCATCGAATATTTTGGTTTGCGGCTTAGTCAGCTTCATCGCGCGTAAGCTGTATGACTACAGGCGGCAAGTCTTGCGCTTCTGTCTCTGTCTCTTTCCATCCTGCTTGTGTCTTTAGATAGAAAATCTGTGCAGTCGTATTGCCTTCTGTTGCACTACGCAACAGGCTTTGGCTGACTCTACCGATAGCTTTTGCTCTGCCTTTTTTATAGGCGGCAGAAACCAGCTCATCACGAGAAAGAATTGCTCGCAATGTGCGGGCAGGTATACCCATGTAATCGGCTATTTGATCTTGATTCAATACAGCGGCTAATGTCTCTAGCTCTGCAATCTGTGCATCAGTAAGTTCTGTGCGCGGACGACCTCCGCTGTTTTTAGCCATTAGGTTGGAGCGTACAGGTCGGAGTTGCACCGCCCAGACTAGGTTGGTCACCTAGCGCCTGCTCTTTTGTACGCTTAGGGTATGGCTTGGATAAAAATAGCACTTTGTTTCTAGTGTTGTCATCTAAAGGCATTAAGTAGCAGTGCTTTCCTTTTGTGTAAAAAATTTCTGCATTAGGGTCTAAATGCTTTCTAACACTTTCAATGCTTTGCTTTACACCTTTGCTGTGAACACTTTTCGGGTGTGTTTTTTTCCCATTGATTATAAAAGCACCCATAGACCCTGCATTTTTTAACCCAGTATAAACCCAATTCGTAGCTTGATAGATGCCACCATGATGATCTTGATCTGCGTCAGCATAACTTACAATCAAACGAAGGTTAGGGTTGCTTTTTTTAAGGAACTTAATTGCTATGGCCATAATTTTACTCACAGGCGTTTTGTGAGATTTGAGTGCGATTCTTACTAACTCACAACCTTGGTCAGCTTTTAACCCATATGGCTTGAGCATATTGTTGTTAGCGCCACGACCAAATAAAACGACGCCGATGAATTTGCCATCTTCCCACGCACCTACTTTGACTAACTTGCCGACAGGTATCACTGCACTGTAGTGCCAGTTCACGCACGCAAACTTAGCCGCCTCATGACTTGCCCAGTCGATTTTAAGCGTAGGCTTCTGTGACACTTCTAAGCCGCTCGCCAAATTTGTTTTTAACAGACCGCACTACTTCTTCAATGCCTTTGTAATCAAGGTCAACTACAGTCATTTTCGTGCCGTCTACTAGCTCAACTCTGAATGCCTTACTGCGTACCCCGCCTTCTCTGGACTCAAAGCGGTTGAGAATGTTTTTGTTTTTTGTCTCGTGATTCATTCGGCCTCCCTCAAATCAAACTGACTATCACAGTGCGGACACGTTACCCATTTTGGGTCTAGCTCATCTAATTGCCCTTGGTCTGCTTCGCTTGCTGGTTCGAAGTCTACTTCGTTAAGTAGTAACGATAGTTCATCTGTTTCAAACCCTAATAGGTCGAGGTTGAAGTCGAACTCCTGTAACCGCTTCAACTCAGTAAATAGTGCCTCGTTATCCCAGCCTGCATTTAATGCTAACTTGTTGTCAGCAATTACATAGGCTTTGCGCTGTGCTTCACTTAGCCCAATTAGTTCGATAGTAGGGACTTCAGGTAGTTTGAGTCGTTTAGCCGCTAGTAGTCTGCCATGCCCTGCAATGATGCTATTTTTCTCATCGACGAGTATGGGGTTAGTAAAACCAAACTCCATAATGCTCGCCGCAATTTGTGCTACTTGCTCGTCGCTGTGTGTGCGACTGTTCATAGCGTAGGGGAATAGGTCTTCGGTTAGCTTATAGCTGATAGATAGGTTCATAAGTCATAAAGGTGACGGTATACCTTCGGCCCATAGTAGGCCATGTGTTTGCCCGTCTTTCACTTCTCCGCGTTTAATGTCTTGGTGTGACATGGGGAAAGTTTCTACCGCGCCGTCATCGAATGCGACTAAGTAGCTACCCTCTTGCCTTGGCATACTGCCAGTTTCTACAGGATGCCATTCTATTGTTACTGTTTGCAACATATAGTGTCCCCCGCGACATATTATACCAATATATGCCAAAAGGGTGCGGACAATAAATAACGCTTATTTTTTAAGGGTAAAAAGCGCACTTAAAAAGGACCGTTTTGCGTTCGTTTTGGGCAAAAAAAGCCCGCATTAGCGGGCAATCAGTGACGGGAAAGGAAGCAAACAAAGAAAGCCCGTCAAGGTGTGCTACGGATCGTAGCGGATAATCTCAAGTGGCGGCTCATCGTTAGTCTTTAGCTTTACCACTCTGTAGTCTGATAGCACGGCCATGTCCTCTTGATGTCGTGTTGCCATTGCTTGCGCGGCCTGAATCGCTATAACCCAGTTTTCTACTTCTTCATCGGTCGCTCGTACAAGCCTGCTGATAAAGTTTTCTCCAATCGGGATGTCCGTCTCTGCCATTTGTCTTCCCCCATAAATCGACCATTTCGCAGTATTCTTGTTCTACCACAAGCGCGTCTTCATAGTCACCCTGCCCTGCTATTCCGAACGCCGTAACAATCAAGATGACTGCTATAATTCCGAGCGCCATCGCATCCGTCGATAAGTCCCTCATAAATTGCCCTCACTTTTTGATTATTGCGTAGCTTTTCCAGCGCCGCGTTTTCTATTTGCTTTACCCGCTGACGGGATAGCCCTAACTCAGCGGCTACCTCCGTCAACGTCATTTGCTCAGTAAATTGACTACTCATTACACTTTGCTTAGGTTTTTAACCATTTCTTCAAAGCTGACATCGTTATTAATCATCACTGCTGTAATACACTTTGCAAACTCTTCGGCGGCGTGTTCTTTGCAAAGACCGTGAAACATTGAGTTAGCAAAGGTCGTAACCATTAACCAGCAAACCATTTCTGGTTCGAGTAGCGAGTTCGTGCAGTTATCAAAAACTTTATCGAGCAAGTCCGTAGCGAAGGCATCGAACTGATCGACCTCTTCGTTGCTTGTAAAATCGACTACTTCACCCATCTTATAGCGCCCCGTATTGTTTGAAGAAATCGCGTGCTGAACCGTAGAAAATAATGCGCCACTTGTCGCTGAAGTCTATGCGCTCTGACGCCTTGACGCTCCATCGACCTTTATTGTTGCGAACTATATCGTAACGGTATTCTGTGTCGCCGTGTATGTCGTGGCTTTCAGTTTGCTCTGCTTTCTCGTTAGCGTTGAGAAATGCGTCGATAGTAAGATCGCCGCCGTCTACTAATGCGTTGCTTAGTAAATGTGCCGCGCCTTCTGGATAGCCGTCCCAGTGATGGTAAGCTGTTTGACCTGCGTAAAAACGATATGTTGCTCTTGTTGCCATGTTACTTCTCCCTTGTTAGTTCTTTATTGAACTTGTAGGAGACTGTATTCGGTATATCGTTATCTGTAAACTACTTTCGTACAAAAAAAGTAAATTAATTAACGATAATGTTTAGCAATCTCTGCAACGAATCGCTCTTTGTCTGGATGTCGTGATAGCACTCGGAGGTAGTCTTGCTCACTAAATCCTTTGTCACGACTTAATCGCTCTAAAAGACTTACTACCCTTGTACTAACAACTAAATTGTTTCTTTCTGCGAAACTTTGTCTTTGCTGATGTATGCACATAACTCGCAACTCCTGTGGCCGCCAGATATATTATACATTATTTAGCTACAGACTACGACACACGTTCACCGAGTCGTATTTCTTGGTCTTTTATGCGCTGTTTAAAGTCGGCTATCTGCTCGTTTAGGTCTGGTATAGACCACTTGTGTATTGTCCATTTCGTATCGGTTAGCCAGTCAACGAACTCTTCACCGTACATCTCGACCATATACCGCCTATAGTCATCATGACACTTGCCGAAAAATCTATTACAGCTTTTGCATTGCGGATGTATGTTTTCCTCACGAAGAGAATGAAAACTATAGGTACGGCTAATGAAGTGTCCACCATCCATTTGCTTGTAGTGCTTAACTACCCCACACGATACGCACTGCACATAACCGCTTTCGTCTGCGGCTTTCATTCTTACCAGCCGTTGAAGTAATTCGTGTGCTTTATCTTTAACGGTTTTAAGGCTTTGTTTGCGTGGCATAGTATGTATCTTTAGTAAATTGTCGCTCGCGCAAGATGGCTTTCTCCCAGTTGCCGCAATCGCAAAACCAGCCTCTAAGTGTGCCGTTGTCGCCTGTAAATTGCGGCTCCATTGGTTTAGTGCAATCAGTGCATCTCACGGTCGAGTCGCCAGTCATCAATAGTTGTGAGAAGCGCCGCGAGCCATGACGTTGTAAAAGACTCAATATCGACATCTATTGTTATTCCCTCGGGACATGCTACGTCTATGTAAACGTCAGTCATGTCATCATTGCGCGTGTTAGTTGTTGCCGCTGTTATGGCGTCCACCCTGCAAACGACCTGCCCACCATCGGGTAATGGCATGGAGATGATAGGCATTTTTTCTATCACTGTAGCGCCTCGATACCTACCTTGAAGCGACTGAACTCGCCATGCTCCTTGTCTAATACTACACAACTAATCGACCGCTGTGACCCGTAGCCACTGGCTGAGTGCCATGCGTCTGGTGGTGGCAGTACACTCCAGCTTTCCCACGTAAGCCCGCCTAGCTCTTCTGCCTGCTTATGGTGAATGTGACCTGTCCAAGCAAAGCGGTATTTAGTGCGTCCCCACTGCTCGGCGTAGTCGCGTGTGATTGCTTCGTACAGTTGTCTAGTGCGTATCTTGTCGCCGTGATGCGTAACGACGAAGTTGTTGCCCCACTCAAAGTGAATAAACTTGTTGAAGTTGTCGAACACCTTAACGCGCTTTTCTTTGTCGTAGTACATGCGGAGCATTTCGTTAAGCCATAGTGAGGCGTCAGGGTCGTGATTGCCGCGAGCATTTATAAGCCATACTTCATCGTACTGCTGAAGCATGCGAGTTACGATAATTTGGAATAGATTGCCTGCGGCTCGTATTGTTTTGCCTGCTCTGCCCTCTACATCTAAGGCGGTGCCTGAGCCTGTCTCACCCTTAAGGTTATTAGCGTGGATCATGTCGCCTACGTTAAGCAGTACGCCGACAGAGCAATCGCCTGTGCTTTCGAGTAGCTTGTCCACCCCTTTAATTAGGGTGTTTTGTGCAATCTGTAAGTCCCACGGATCGCTACCTGTCTCGGGACTCCACGCCAACATGCCAAGGTGGTGATCACCGACAATCGTGACAGCCATTCGGTCTTTCTGCTTTTTGGCTTTGCTTTTCTTAACAGGTTTTGCAAGTCCTTGCAGTTCGTCTTTCAGGCCGTCTTTGAAGTGTTCTAGTGCAACCTGAAGTGCGTGTTCTTTGTCTGACTGGCTTTTAACCCACTGCCCGACAGGCTTTCCGTCTACATAATAGGTGCTGACGCCTTTAACGCTGTAGCCGTCTGGGACAGAGTGTGTGTAGTCGTGTTCTGGACTATAGCCCTGTGACGCCGCCTTAGCTTTTACTTTGTCCCAATGATCTTGGACAGTACTTCTTGATAGTCCAAGCTCTTTTGCGATTGCTCGTTGGCTTACGCCACTCTCTACTCGGCTGATTACTTCTTTCTGCCTTTCGGTTTTGCAAAACTGTAATAGGCTCATGCCTACCCCCCCAGTTTGCTGTACTCCGAATTCTGAGGCTTAGTGAGTTTGACACCCAGATCAATACACCACGCCTCAACTTGTTGCATGAAGTATAGCATTTCTCCTCGGTCTAGCGTGGAAGTGCGCCGAACCTGCGCAGGTATGGTCGTGTTAGATATTTCTAAATCCTCTGTGCCAAGGAATTTGTACTTCACCATCATCTTGATGTCTTCTTCTGTGCCAGTAAAACCGCCTTTCTTTTTAAAGTGCCTAAGCATGTCACGACACCAGACGTGAAATAGGTCGTTTTGACTAAGCGAGCGGCGCGGCTTGTACTCTTTAACCTGCCACGAGATTGGCTTATCCCAATTCCATTCATCTTCTAAAAATTTTTGAAACGCTTTCATGCGGTCTTTTATTTCGAGCGGGTCTTTTATCAACCAAAATTCGCCAAACATTTTGCCCCCTTCGATAGCTCAATCAAATGATCTAGCGGCATCAAACGATGTTGCGGCAGTGCATAAGTCAGCTTATAGCCTTCGTCTAACTTTCTTAAATTTTCTTGCCGTCTAATAACATTGACGTGCGCTAGTCCACCGCATCGCCAGATGTTTTTTTCGCCGCACATAAGCACATAAATGTCGCACAGCTTACGCTTGTCAGTCTCAAGAAGTAGGCGACCATTTGACCTCTTCGTTGCCTTAACGTCGATCGTGTAGCCCATCCATTCACAGTCGGCGACCTGCGGTGTATCACTAAAGTCGGGACGCGCACCAATTAGCTTGCAAAATGCCATCTCTGCCGCCATGCCGTTTGTCTCAACTTCGTATTGACTGTCAGTCTTAGACATCTTGCGATTCTCTGCGCCCATCGCTCGGGCCGCGTAATAGCGCCGTATGCCCACCTTGCACGCTATCTCATACTCGCGCTCTGTCAGTTCAACCATCATCGCGTTACCCTCTCTCCCTCAAAAGTCACGTACTGTCCGTACTTCTCTAGGCATGATTGCCTAAAGCGTTCGCTCTTCATAAAGTCGTGGGTAAGGTCGTCTAACTGAGTCCACTGTTTCATGGGCTTCTTACCGCTTTGCTCGTACTCTTTCTGAGCAAACGGACTGCCGCCTTTTTGGTTAGCGCGTGATAGCCATGAGTTGACGAAGCGAGGCATACCCCGCTCTGTCTTGCGCTTAGGTTCGTTAGAGTCCAGCCATACAGTCATCACGTTTAGCTCTGCGAAAACATCTACTTCGGGGTAAGCGTGTTGCCAGCTCAGCATCTGCTCGTCTGTAGGTTGCCAATCAGTGCCGCATTTTGTTTTCATTTAGGTTGTTTCCTTTTTGTTAATGCTTTCGCTCCAGTTTCTAGCTACTTCCTGCCTTGCTAGTTCACTACTAAGCGTGAACCTTAAAATACAAATCCAGCTTCTTAACAGCTCAATTCGGTCCTCTTCAGACCATTCGTCAAACCAGCCAGAGGTAAAGCTAACCTCACCCTCTAGTGCAGACTCAGTTTGCCTACAAGTCAGTCTGATGGATTCATCTAAAACAGACTGCAAGCATTCATTGGTTTTTTTTACCTCTCGTGCTTCTACAAAATTTTCCATTACTTTTCACCTTATATACTTAACCCTTTTAATGCCCTTGCGGGCAAAAAAATAATTTAGTTAACAATGACGAGCTGTAGTTACCGTATCGAATCTTGACATCTATCCGCTTGACCTGCTCTTGGCCTGCGGGGCGCATCATGTAGAGGGTCAACTACGCTCCGAGGTTCTTAGGTTCCTCGGCCTAACGCCCGATAACTTCTGACTAATAAAAAGATGGATGTACGGCGGGTAAGTGCTTATACTTATCACATCTTGTAAATTAGACACTTTCAAGATATTCGCTTTCTATTCCCTTGTAAAGCGAAAAGGCCCCTTCATTGGGGCCTTATTTTTTTAGGGCTTATAAATACGTCCACAACCATCGCATTTAATGTAGTCGCCAGATGTTTTGGTAGCACCGCCACAAGGGCATTGCATACTATCTTCCCAGCTCATCTAGCTCATTAAGACTTAGCTCAAACAACTCTGCTAGCTTCTTTACATTGCTAAACATCATGTCGTCGCAGTAGCGCCATGACGCTATTTGTGACGGATTACAGCCCATGTGTTCAGCGACTTTAACATTGCTAATGCCTTTTGCTGTTTGCGCCATTCGTATGGCCTTGCCAAGATTAGAATGGGAGGTCATCTTCAAGCTCCGCTTCAGAGGTTATTGTTTGACGTGCATTAGCTATACCTTGCTTCGCCACTTCTGCTTGGTCTGGCTCATAAGTATCCAGTTTAGTGTATAGATTACCTGCCTTAGAACGCATTACCTCCATATTTACCCAGTCGCCACTTTGCTCGTTTAAAAACGGAATAAGCTCCGATTTCTTAGCGGCCAGTTTGCAAATTGCATAGTCTGGCGCGTTGTCATTTCTTTTAGGTATCAACCCGTTTACAAAAGTCACATCAGTCATTAGCTAACTCCTTTCTTGCTTGGTTAAATGCGTCATTGCCTTTGCAGGCGTTACGCTCTTCGGTGGTGAAAATGCCGCCCTTAGTCGGCGCTCTAAATAATGTCGCCATCGTATCGTGGTCAATGTCCGTCCAGATACCTGCTAGTGACTGCCAGTCCTCGTTGGCGATAGCTTCTTTGGCGTACATAATCCAGTCGAAATTTTCTCGAACCGTAGCCATAAACTCTAAAAACTCGCCGTCGTTCTGTTGTTTAATGGCGCTGGCTACTTCGTCGGCAGATGCGTATTCCGTACCAGCTAACCCTAACGCGGCCAGTGCGCGACCTATGGCCGATGTCTCAGCATTTTCTAGCGCAGAGGTTCGGTTAATCTTGCTCGCCGCTCTGACCTCTTCTGCGAAGCCTGTGGCTAGTAAGCGGCCCTGTTCGTTGCTAATACTTGCCTTCATAACTACCAGCGTGTCATTAGCTTCTACTAGCTCAGTGCTAACCGTGTACTCAGGGTACTGCGTCCTAAACTCATTAACGCGGTACGCGACCGTTTTATACTGTTTGCCGTGTATCGGCACTATCCCTTCAGTCATTATTGACCTCCTCTGTTTTCGTACTCATAGCAGTCAGCATAGCCAGCGTTGTACGCCTCTGACTGCCCCTTCTTGTGCTGGATACCTTCTTCCCAGTCAGTCCAGCCGCGAATAAAGTCTTGCTCCGCAAGCTCTAAGAAGTCAGCTAGGCGCGCCTCCATGTGTGCGTCCTGCGGGTGCTTTGGTTTGCGTATAGACAAGTCACGCAACTGTCCTACCAGCGAATCAAGTTCCTCGATTAGCTCTGACTTGATTGGCTTTGGCGCTATAAATTTATTACTCGACATAATCCAGCCCCTCTATTTCTGAGCAGACAGCTTCTGCGTTAATAATATTGTGGCCGTGCCACTTGCATGAATGAACACATACCCCGACCTCTTCGACCCACTCTGTACGCCCCTCAAACTCTATGGGGTAACGACCGCCAACGGGATGGTAAACGTCATCAATGGAATCGCGGTCAACAAGTAAGGTTACGACTTTGGCTTGTTCGTCGTAGTCTTCGGCGCGTGCAGTAAGCTCGATTGCTTCCAGCTCATCTACAAACTCGTCCCAATCGTTTACTTGCTTGCTAATTTGGATTGCTATTTGCATGTAAGTCTCCCTTGTTAGTTCCACGTGGAACAATAAGAACTATACAACAATTTTAATAACAATAGTAAGTTTTTTTTAATTTAATTTATTTCTTCGTTTACTTTGTAATAAATACCTTATAGGATGTTTGTATATTAGATAAACAAGGGAGTAAAAAATGTATATAGATAGCTGGTTTGTTACTGAGGTTTGGTACTGCGATCAAGAGGGTTGGGATACTTGGATGGTCACATTTAAGGACGATCAAGGCGACTGCCTTGGAGAGTCAGAATATTGCTACCGCAAAGCTGACGCAGTAGAGATGGCTAGGGCTTACCTAGACTCAGGCCGATGCAAGTTCATGGTCGTAGAGAAAAAGAACGGCCAACATCAATACACCAAACGGGCCGCATAAGCGGCCTTACACTGGAGGGTAAAAAATGCCATCAACCAAAAAAGACTTTAACGAAGATTTTGCCATGAAACGGCGAGAGGCTCATTTAATAATGCGAGCAATGGACTCGTGCATTTGGGCTGACCCACAAGACGAGCAAGCTATGCGCAACATTGCTTTGCGACTCTGGAACTCTGGCAAGCTGTCAGGTCTGCCGCTCACAGAGACGATGCTTGATATGCTTCCTCGCGCACAGCAGAAGCAATATCGTACAACGATGGGAATGCTTGCGCTGTTAGAAAAGGAATCTGTGCCGCTTTATCCGTAAGTCCACATAACAGGCGTAGTTGCCCGCATATCGACGTGTACGAATGTACGCGCTACGCCTATTCCGCCAAACCCCATCTCTAGGGCTTCCCGCACAATCTTCATTCTCTGCTCGCCGTTAGACACTGCAATGTCTGCCGCTATGCCCTGTGTATGGGTGCCGCCTTTCTCTTTGCTACGTTCTGCCGTGTGCTGTTTTGAGCGATAGCCAGACGTAATGACGAAGCTAAAGCCGCACCGCTCGCGTAGCTCATCCAGCATGTGAATGAACGACTCATCCATGTCATTCTCCCCAGTCTCACGACAGCGAAACTCAGAGATGTCGAAGTGCTTATACATCAGCTTTTCCATTTAGTAAGGCCGCGAATGCCGACGCTTGACGCGACAAGTGCCGCCAAGAGCGCTCGGTAGTAGTCTGGCATGGTTTCCAGCACCGCGAAACCGTCACGAACATAAGGGACGAGAGGTGGTATAAAGCACATAATAAGAGGAATGCTAAAGAGCAGACTAAAAAACTCATCGCGCCAGCTACTAGCTGAATTGCTTGCGTGGATATTTTCCCAGTTTGCGTCTTGCTTAATCGCCTCCAGCTTGCGCTCATGCACTGCACGCTTCTCTTCAGACTTTCTTTCAAAGTGACCCCCTACCAGTTCAACCACTGGGCCGATTAGTGACTGCCACATCTTTGTCCTCCCATAACACGCAATAGGTGCGCGTCACATCTTGCTCGACACATATTATATGTCCATAAATCGCAGTGCATTTTTCGTCTTTGTATGTGACCGATTTCCAGTCTAGGCAATCGCCGCGCTCTACTGTTTGACATCCTACCAAGCACATAACCGTGATGATTATGAGCCTGCTAGTCATCAGTCCTTAATCAGTACAAGGTCGAAGTTAGCTGTTACCCGTGCGTCGTTACCACTGACTTGGTTTATGCGGATGTCAATGTCTGTTTTTTCAGGCACTGTTAGCGGCGCTGTAAAGTCGTAACGGTAGTGACCGTCTGATTCTGCGACGTGCGCAATACGAAACGGCTTGCCTACCAATCGGTGGTACATCAACATCTGGCAGGTCTTTGTCCCGTCGATGGTTGCGTCAAGGGCCACCAAATAGCCTGTATAGCCCGCTGGGACGGTGTAGACTGCCATGAGGGTTTGGGCATACCCCGCATCTATTTGCGCCACAATCGTCCCAGAGGCGCTTGTAACGCGCGCTGTGATATTACCGACATTCTCTGCGTCATAGGTCATGCGGAATACACGCAGAAATTGATTGGTGGTGGTGACTGCGGTTAAACCTGTCAGAGTTACCGTCTCAGTAATCTCATCGTAGTTAGCGTCAAGCCCTTCGAGGGTCAGGGTAGTCGTGTCGCTGGCACTGGTAGAAAGGCAGTAAATAGTTTGGGCGCTGGAAAGTGACGCCCATGGATAGAGTCCGCCAC
>Ga0255781_10000584_pt1 | contig 29218 bp, 33 predicted proteins | sample 101ome_21_FD_179979 | JGI IMG/M metagenome (GOLD analysis project Ga0255781, IMG submission 179979) | Coastal salt marsh microbial communities from the Groves Creek Marsh, Skidaway Island, Georgia - 101413BT metaG (version 2) | ecosystem: Environmental > Aquatic > Marine > Intertidal zone >... | reverse complement strand
CAGGGGCCAAAGAAAATCTCTCGGTTCCGGATGATCCCCAGGGAGCCCTGCAAACCCTGATAGACTCCACTGATGTGCCTGAAGTTAAGGAGGCAGCAAAAACGCTTCAGAAGATATTTGAGGGTCAGCCTGTTGATAAGCGCACAAAGGTCCAGGCTGTTGATAGATCAGAAAAATTTTTAGGCGGATACTACCCAACTCAAGATGAGGTACTTTTATTTAAAAGAGGTGATAAAGATTTGGTTTTAATGCATGAGCTTGTCCATGCGGCATCATCCAGGGTTTTAGACCAGTATATTAGTAATCTAAGAAAGGGCTTGGTCTCGGCCCGTAGGACCGGGACAAACTACATCAAGAGACTAAAGGGGTTGCGTGATCAAATTGTTAGCGGCGTGCGCGTTAACAAGGATGGTTCAAAAGAAAAGATTACCCCGTCAGGCAAGGATTTATTAGTTGCCAGAATTATAGATGCCTACATTGAAGCTGTGGACAAGATGGGTCCAATGGAATTAGTTGGCCATGAATTAAAAAACACTCCGACCATTTCCGTTATAAAGAGAGAAGATGACGCGCATCACCGGATGGTGATTTCCAACCCCGGCAAGCCTGGTGCGTATGACTTGGTGAAAAAAAGGCACGATCTGTTTCGTAAAATTGCAACCAAGGCCGGGCTTGGCCGCGGTGATTATTTTTTTGACATGGGTAGCTTCTACCTGACGGAAAATGCGGTAAAGCATCTCCAGCAAAAAGGCGAAGAGGGAGCACTAAAAGGATTTGAAAAAGCCAATCATCACACTGAGATATTCCGCTTTAATCATACTGAAAGAAAGCGCAAGAAAGGCCTGGCTAATACCAGGATAGTGACGGAAGAAATTGGCAAGCGATATTACGGCTTTCAAAACATAAGTGAGTTCTTGGCAGAGGCTGCATCCAACCCGGCCTTTATGATGCAGCTTGCCCAAATTGATTTAGGTGAAGCCACTGAGATCAAGGGATGGATGACGCCAGGGGCCAAGCTAAGGGATCGCACGGCAAAATCTATTAGAGGGCTGATGGCCTCAAATTTCCCGATAGATTTGCCGCCAACACCAACTGGCCCAGGCTATGCGAATCCGCTGCCGCCTCCTTCCGGCTACAAGCCAGAACATATTCTAAAGGCCGAGCGTACCCTTAAAAAGATTGAGGGCCGCCACACAATGCTGGATGAGGTGGCTCATATCATTGCTGATTTCCATGAGACCAAAAAGCCGGGCGATAAATATTACACCCATCCGGCCAGGTATCCGGTGTATTCAGTCCAGGGAGGCTTTAAAGTTCAACAACGGATGCTGGATGATTCCGGGAATCCGACCTGGGTTGATGCGCCCTGGCAGGTGGACGGAGTGCCGCAGCGGTTCAAAACCCGCGATGAGGCTCAAGGGGAAATCGATGACTTAATCCAGGACGCCCAAGAAGGGGGAATGGAAGATTATAATGCCGAAGATTACCGGGTTGTAGAAGATCAAGAATGGTCTGGCAGTTTCTCCGTTCAAAGCCAACAGCCTGTGGCCAATATCCCGGCTCAGTCTCAGTTCGGTCAGATGTATTCCAGGGTGGCTGAAGCTATCAGGGAAATGCCACTCAAGAAAGCCACCTTCAGCAAGTGGATGGGCCGGCTAAAGAAACTCAGCGAGGGCACTCCTAAAGTGTACCGGATGCCGGAAAATTTCCCGGCAGGGGAAAGGGCGTTTGCCAAGGAGGAGCTTGAAGAGCTTGGCATTGATACTTTGTTTCCGCCTGGGCAAGAACTTACCAAGGAGGAGGTTCTTGAAATGGTTGAGTCCATGCCGGTGCCCGAGATTAATTTCTCGTTAACAGGTGAGTGGGCCCTGATGGGGACTAAGTATGAGGGAATGAGCATCTATGAAATACATGAGGTCCGAGACAAGCTAATTGATGACTATTTACTCGCTAATGCGCCGGCCGGGGCTGTGACTAAAGCCGTGGAAGATATGCCGTTTAATTACAATAAAGTTATGGCTCTCTACCTCGGCCTTGGCCAAGACGGCAAAAAGCATTCGGTTAAGGAAATGGCCGAAATGTTGCCGACTGATGAAAAAGGGCTAATAAGAATACTTAGAGAGGCACAGGCTAATTTACGGAACTCGCCGGAGCTTAGAGAGCTTTACTACGGCGAGGCAAAGAATCAGGAAGAAGTTAAATTTATAGGCTCGTTGCTTGAAGAGATTGGCAGTCAACAGTACCGGGATACCAACCTGCCGGGGGCCCAGGATAACCCGGAACTTGGTTACGGAATGCTTACCTGGCAAACGCCAGGCACCGATTTTGAGCAGCCGCATAAATTAAAAAAAGACACCGTTGCTCATGCTCGGTTTAATTACAACGAGGAGCAGCTTGATCTAATTGAATCCCAATCTGACCTTCACCAGACAGGGTTCAGACAGGGATATAAAGAGAGTAATAGCATTGAAAAATGGAAAAACACAAAATGGATAAAGCAGCCTGATCCTGAAGGGTACGGATTAAAAGAGGCGCAACAAGAATTTGACCGGCTAGTTAAGCAATACGAGGCTGCCGAGGAGCACAGTGTTGGGTATAGCCCCGAGCAGGTAGAGCTAGAAAGGTTTAATTACAGAGTCGAGCTATATGCGTCAGAAGAATTACTGGCTGATGAAACCCCAGTGTTCATTAGAGGAGAGGTAAGAGTTAAAAAAACAATGGAAGGGGCTGAGGGCAAAAAAGACTCTTACGTTTTAAAGAAAATATATAGATTTGATGCACCAGGGGATGATCACGGCGTCAATTACATGGATTATCGTTCTGCGGAAGAGGCTATAGAAGCATGGCGCGAAGAAAGATTATATGAAATATTTAGCCCAGAATATCTTCCAAACAAAGTTTCTCATGTAGATAACTGGAATGAGTTGAACTTCCGGGCGGTTGTCCAGGCTGCCGCGCTTCAGGGCAAGAAATATGTAGCATTCCCAAGCCACTGGACCCAGGTGGCTATGGTTGAGGGCCACTCGTACCATCCAGGCCAGGAGCCTGGCGCGGTTCGGGTTGTGCGGTCTGAAGACTTCATGCCCCAAAACAGGAATGAGCCACCCAAAAACCGAAAGACCATGTATGACCGGATGGTTTTTGGGACTCTGAATGAAGCCAAGCGGATGGCTAAGCAGTATGGCACTAAGATCGTTAAGCGGGAGGCTTTGGGTGGGAGGCACTTGCCATCAAACGATGACATAATCAGCTACTTCTCTGGCCCCCGAAAGGCTGATGAGTTCTACCACATCATTGACGCCAACTCAGAGCACTTCCATGACCTGGCGATTGCCTTGCATCAAGCAGACCCAGAGGCCGGAATGTGGAAATGGGTTGTGGATAACCAGGGAGATGGTGATGTCGCCGGCGCTTACGATACGGTGATGCGTAACGAAAACAACGATATGGATATTGATGTTCTCACCGAGATCATCGAAGCCAATGACCTGCTTTCGCTCAATCACCCGGATTATTTTGCTCTTTATACACGCGATGAAGGGCAAACCGTTGGGGATTTCTTCACTAAGGACCAACGGTTTGGAGGCAGGTACGGCAAGCCGATTATTTTCAACGCCCTGGAGGTCAGTCCCAGGATGGCCGGGCCGATTGCCAGGTATTCGGTTCAAAAAGCCATTACTCCGGTAATGGAGCGGATTGATCCTATCACAAAAGAATCCATAGTTGATTCGCCAGTGCCAGGCAAAATCAATGAAAACATAAATAAGCTAGATGACCTGTTTAAGAAATTCCCAAATCCGCTTGAGGATGAATCTACCTGGAGAAACTTTTACGCTCATGTAAGTGGTGCTGATTGGGTTGTAAAGCCTCCTTACAAGGCCATTGATTATGCCAGCGGCAGACAAGACCCGGCTGATATCTTAGGAGGGATGTCAAAATCCCAGATTGAAAACAGATTGTCCGGGGCTAAGAACGGCCAACTTATTAAGAAGGCGTACGAGTCAGGCAAGGCGACCCCGGCTGACACTGCAATGTTTTTTCTCTGGTCAATTCTTTCCAGGCAAAAAGCAGTGTTCCCGCAAGAGACTGCATTTATGCAAGCGGTCAATGAAGGGGCACACAAGTGGATTGATAAGGCGGCCAAAGGCAAATTTAATAAAAAGGAATTAGATAAATATTTGAAATGGGTTCAAGAGGCGCTGCCTGAGAAGACCCCAGGGCGTGCGGCACTTGATAACCTGAATAGTTTTGGCCGCAATTTCCTGACAATCATGGGTCAGAAGATCAAGAAAGATGACCCTGTTACTCCTGAGTATGCCGGCAAGACCCGGCTCGCAGCCTGGCATGACATCATGTCGAATAAGAAACTCACTGGCCGGCAAAAGAGGCGCAAGATGGTTGCGGTTGCTTATGGCTCCGGCAAAGGAATCGGCGTAGGGCTCAAGGTAATTTCGTTTACTCTCTTGGTAACTGGAAACACTGATGTGTTCATCTTGGACCGGGTTCAGGTCAGGCATTTATGGGATGCCGAAGCCAGGAAGGATGAGTTTGGCGGAAGTTCTAACGTGTATACGCCGGCGGAATATACCGGCCTGGCACCCATGGTAGATGGCCTCCGGGGCCTGGCAATATATGAAGCCCTGGAAAGCGGCCTGGAGAAAAGCGTAAAGGCTGCATATGAAAAGCTGGGCCGGGGCAAGACGTTTAACATGGGCGGGTTCCACTGGGATAGCTGGGTTGCAAGTTCTCTCCAGGAAGTGGATCACGGCACGGTTGAGTATATTATTAAAAAGTTAACAGGCGCGAGGCAGCCGATGAATTACATCGGGGTGCGAGAGGGGCGTTACAATAGATGGGACCGAGGTATTTGGTACATTAGTGCTCCTGGCGGCACTGAGCGAATGATCCAGGACAGCACGGGACATTGGTTTTTACTTCCTGCCGAGGCTTATGAGGGCTACATTAACGAACTTAAAGACGGAGCATCAAAGAAGACGTATGAAGGCAAACGAGTTCTCCCACTTGGGACAAAAATCAGCACACTCAAGCAGTCCTGGACAGAAAGCGAAGGATACGATCAAGACGCGCATGACCAAGTCATCGCAACCCACGGTGCAAGACTTAATTCTAGACAGTCTGACCGTCTTTCCTCCGCCTTTCGATCCCTCCGAGGACAATACTCAGTCCAGGTAACGCCGGAATCCCAGGCCCGGATCAATAACATCGAGGCCGCCGGGGCTTACCGCTCACCGGACCCGGAAGTGGCACCGGCATACGGGTCCAGTTATATTTCCGACTTCCAGAAACGCCACCTGGCCCGGGCGTCTCAAAAGCTCATTTATTTTGCCGGGTCTAAAGTAGGCCAGGAAAAGGGCGTGCTCCAGATCGAGGAGGCCTACGCGGCTGCGGCCGTGCGTAAGTCCCAGGCCGAGCTAACCAGGCAACTCACTGACGCGGCTTATAAGTCTCAGCCAGGGATGAAGCTTCCCCAATGGATGCAGGTTGGCAAGTGGGCCAGCCGGCTAAGAGACTTCATGGGCATCAGCTTGCCCCTGGCTGCTCACCTGAACGCCACCAACCGGGACAACCAGGGCAACTTTATCTTCGCTGATTTTGAGATGCGGGCCGGGCTGATGTCTGAGAAGGATTTCCGCCAGGGCAAACACCAGATTGGCGACAAGATTCTGGTGATGAACAATCTCACCAAGGAGAATGACGAGCTTGTTGTTGGCGCGTTCATCTCCACGCCGGACGGCCGGTCAGGCTACCAGCTACTGCGGACCATGACCGCGGATCGCCAGGCGGAAATTTACAATCACTTCAAACGCGAATACTCGGATTTGATTTGGGCGGTTGATATGTATATCGACCCGGCGTTACGGGGGACCAGGAACGTGGTCAACGGGGTGGAGATACCGGCGTTCAACAGGTTCAGCATTGAGGAGATGATGGCTGAATCGGATGACGGGTTCCAGGCGGTGGCCGGCTATACGCCGGACGTAGTAGCAACCAGGTCACTTATCGGGGGCATCCTTGGCTTGTTCAATCCAGGTGCCGGCAGCAGATCGCCGGGCCGGAAGTACAAGACGGGTAAAGGCCGGGAGTCTGGCAACGTCCAGGACCTGTTCAGCGGCCATTCAATTAGGGCATTCCAAATGCTCCAGGAGAAGCATCGTCAACGATTCCGAGACGCGGTCCTGAAGTATGCGGCCAAGCCCCTGGCGGAAGGCGAAAGCCCCACTAACCTACCCGAAGGCTGGGTCATGTTGGATACCGGGATGAATGACTTGATCCAGCGGGTTAAGAAATTCCGCCAGTTTATTGAAGATGAAACCACTGAAGGCACCGACTTCTATAAAAAGTTCCTGGGCGAACTTTACGCCAAGCGGGGCCGCCAGTTAAAGATCAGGCGCGAGGCCGTCGAGGTTCTCATGCAGCAATATATCCGGATTCAATTTAACAACCGGCTCTACAACATGGGTGCCTGGTTGATCCGGAACAGCAAGGGCCTACTCCTGGCGCACCCTGGCACCATGGTAGTCAACGCGGCCACCAACGATCTGTTCACTATGGAAGCCGCGTTCCAGGAGCTTTTGAAGGGCATCACTCTACTGCCGGTTAATCCGAGCGAGGGCGAGGTTTCTCTGCGGATGGCCAGGGAGTTGTTCGTTGGCAACTTCATGCACCGCTTCCCAAGCCTCCGGAAGATGGCCGGCATTGAAACGCATTACGACCAGGTTGTGGAAGAGGCCATCCCGGAAGAAGTGTTTGCCTCGTCGGTGAGCCTCCAGGATTTGGATGTTAAGTATGAGGTGAGTGCCAGCCAGTACCTACGGGAGGGCGAGCTTGGCGCCGCGGCCTTGCAGCTACTTCAGTACGGCAACATCGACGTGCGAGCCAAGCAGCGCATGACCTACGCATTCCTGAAAGCTCACGCGGTCCAGGCTGCCAAGGATCAAGGGCTGAAGGACCAGGCGATGCGGGACTTTGTGGACCGTTTTATGAAGAACCCGCCCAGGGACTTGATGGTTAAGGCTGCGGACGCGGCCAACCTGGAGTTCTTGAACTACGCGGATTCACCGGCCTGGCTGCAATGGTTCGCGGCCACACCGTACACTGCGGTGATCATGCCGTTCCCGAGGTTCGGCTATCACTTCCTAGCCAAGCAAATTACCAAGGCCGCCGCGGTTAAGGATGTTATCGGCAAGGTGCCGGCAGAGAAACGTGCTGATGCATTCGGCAAGCTCATGGCGTTCGCCATGTTTGGGCTAGGCGGCAAGGGGCTGATTCTGGATATGCTCCTGCGGGATGATGATGATGAAGAAGATGAAGCTCGGGAACGGATTGGAACGAACTACGTCAAATATACTGACCCGGTAACCGGCGAGCCCAGGACGAAACAGATTGACCGGGAGATGATCACAACAGCCCGGGTGAATATATCCTGGTACGCCAGGAAATTGGGCCTGGGCACCGAGCGGGAGGATGACTTTTGGTTGCGGGTTCGCAACTATCCAAGCCTTGCCATGGGTGGCAACCTTATCCTGGCTGAGAACGATGCCAAGAAGCATGGAGCCTGGGAAGGTGCCAAGACCTACATCCGCAACACGGCTGACTTGAGTAAGGACTTCTTTAGCGTAGGTGCCGGCGTGAAAGTGCCGACCAAGATTTGGGCTGAGATCAATAGCGAGCCAGGGAGCCAGAAGAAAGCCCCGGCCTTTGACCCCTACGCGACAAACGTGCCGCTCGGGTTCTACCTGGTTGAGCAGACGGCCAGCACCCTTATCCCTGGCACCCGGCAACTTAATGACTTGAGCGTTTTGATTGAGCCGGCCAGGCCGAAGAAGACGGAGAGCAAAACTTTAGAATACAAGCCGGGGCCCTGGGAGGCCATCCGGGCAAATCATGTTGGTGCGGTTCTTTCCCGGTGGGCGGAGAAAGAAGGGCTTATTGAGCCAATGCCGCGCCAGGGCTCAGTGGTCACAATGGCGATCACTGGCCAACCAGGCGATTCTTTAGAACGCCGAATACAACGGATCGAGGGCCTCAGTAAACTGGAAGGCCCGGAGGCTAACATCTTCCTTGATCCACGTAGCTACCGGCCACGCCTGGCAACCATCTCGGAGCAAAGCATTCCGGAGCGGACCAGGAGCCTGGAGTTGCTGCGAATCATGGGCTTGAACCTCAAGCCGGTAAACCGGGGGGCATATGAAGAACAAATCAAACCAAACCCGCAGCTTCCAAGCTCCGGCTATTAAACGCGGCTGGAAGAAGCTGTTTGCTGTTGGGTGTAGTCATGGCCACCTGGCCGATAAAGAAGCCTTAGAGACCGTCCTGGGCTTCAAAGAACGGTGGAATCCGGACGCAACCATCCATTTGGGCGATTTTCTGGATTTGGGCGCTCTTATGGGCATGGGCAGGGCCGCCGAAGAAGTTGCAGACGATCTTGCCTACGACTACCAGAAAGGCATGGAGTTCCTGAAGGCCCTGGAGCCCAACACCGTATTCCTGGGTAACCATGAGGACCGGGTTTGGAAGTTACTGAGCCACCGGAATGAGCTAGTCAGCTACGCGGCCGGCAAGATTGCTGACGACCTGGAGCGGGGAATCAAAAAGCTCAAATCCGAACTGGTGCCATATGATATTGATACTGGTTGGCGGAAGTTTGGCGACTGCTCATTCGGGCATGGCTATATGTGCAACGAGGCGGCGATCCGGGACCATGCTGAGTTTATTGGCAAGTGCTGCATCGCCCACCTCCACCGCCCAGGCATTGCCAGGGCCCGGAGACATGGCGGGGCAACCGGGGTGTGCGTTGGCACCCTGGCTAATATCCCAATGATGAGTTATGCGAAAATCCGCAAGACCAGGAGCCAGTGGAATCACGGCTTTGTTTACGGAGAATACTGCGAAGGAAAAAATCCGGAGGCAATTTTATGGCTAGTAGAAAAAGCAAGAAACGGGTGGATTCTTCCGGGCTAGACCCGGCTTGGTTCGACCTCCTGGCAAACAGTTCAGGAACCAGCGAGGTTGATGAGGTGCCGCCAGGATGGCTCACCATGAAAGACCTGGCCGCGGCCTGGGGGCTATCTGTTTCCTATGGCACGCAAAGGCTCAGAACCCTGGTGGAAAAAGGCCTGGTGGAGACCAGGACGTTTCGGCTCCAGCGAAATACTATTCGCCCGGTTCCTCATTACCGGATCAAAAAGGGGTAGCCATTCTGGTGCCATTTAGGTGCCATTTTCATGCATCACAACCTGCATTCATGTGCATTCATGTGCACAAAGGGTTTTGCCAGGGCCTAACGATTGGCCTTGAAATAACAGTTGGTTTTCCGCAATTTCCCTGTTTCCGGGCCCTTAGCTCAGCGGTTAGAGCAGGGGACTCATAATCCCGTGTGGCATTCGCCTTTTCCGTTGATTTCTAGCGTTCTGACCTGGCTGGACACCATTTAAGTGCCACTTCCTTACCTCGGGAGTCTAATGGGTGTGGAGGGGGCATGAGCAGAGTTTCCGTAATCAACAAAAATATGACGGGCGTTGGCGACGAGGGCGAAGACCTTTACGGCCAGGCTGATCTAGACACGAGAACCGTGAGGATTGATCCACGGCAATCTGCCAGGGTTTACATGGGCACCCTCATCCATGAGCACATTCACCTAATGGTGGCCGAGGTCCGCTGCGAGTGCGGCAAGACCCAGGACGATTGGCCGGAGGAGAAGGTGCTAGAGTGGGAAAACATAATTGCGGACAATCTATGGGCCGCGGGATACCGGAGGATACAACCATGAGCGAGCTAGGGCTGATAATTGGCTTGGTGGATACGGCCTGTAAGATTTTGACCGCTACTGGCGTTCTGATGATTGCCGCCAAGATGAAGAAAAAATGATCGGCAACCCAGCTTGCCGCTCAGAAGTGAGCGACAAGCCAGGTCAAGAATGATTGTCATCCTTCGATATTCAAAGTGTCCGGCACATCCAAGGCGGGTGCTTCCATCTTCAAAAGGGCCGCGTAATATTTATTCGTTATCACAGGGGTTGAATGTCCCAGATATGTCTGTGCCTGGTAGAGCCCCTGGGAAGTCGCAACCTGGGCACCAAAGTATCCCCGCATCGCATGGGCTTTTTTCTCCCGGTCCCAGCCGTGAGACTTGAACCAGGTGGCTAGGTTCCGCCACACGGTATCTTTCCGGTAGTTGTCTGAGCCAGGGATAACGTAGCGGCTTTTCCCGCTGATCCGGTAAAGCTCTTTTACGATTGCTTTATGCACCGGCACCCGGCGGCTCTTCTTGCTTTTGGTGACGTGCTGATGCGAAGACTGAACAACGATTATCCATTCTTTGCCGCGTTCGGTTTGCACCTCGCTGAAATTACGCCACTCAAGCCAGGCCGCTTCACCGGCTCGCACTCCGGCACATAAGGCCAGCATGAAAGCAATGTAAACGCCTGGCTCTTCATCCCGGACCCTTCCCGCATCTTTCATTATCTTTTCCATCACAATAGGGCACGGGGGCTCATACTGCGGATCAGTCCCATCATGGAAAGGCTGAGTGCGAAACTCATTCAATGACTCCAGGGGCAACGTGAGGCCCTCAAACACGCCGTCATTAATCGTCCGCCGTCCGAATATGCTGCGAGCCTTGCGGTAGGTGCAATTTGCCAGGCTGGATGCCTTGAGCTTGTCCATTCCCTCCAGGCCTTTGAGCCGGCTGTTGTAGAAGCTATTGACTAGCTCCTGGTTAAGCTCGTCCAGGCTGGCAGATTCATCCAGGCCTTTGGCATCCCGAATCAGGATGCGGAGTTCATTGGCGTACCTCTTGGCTGTTCCCTGGGAGCACCGGCGTACACCTGAGTTTTCAAAAGCCTCAAGTGCTTCCCCGATTGTGGACGAGGCCCGGCGGCGGCTCATTTGGCGCAAGGCCTCGCCGTCCTCCTGCATTAGTTTCCGGGCCCACTCCCGGCCCAGGCTCTGAGCCTCGCGGAAGTTGTTTGTGCCGGTGCACCAGGACTTCCGCTCGCCGCGGATTTGCTTGCGGACATACCAGTTGTCATTCCCCTTTTTCTTGAACATTGGCACTTTCATTATTTGCCCTCCTTAATCTCGATCATCTTGAACCCATCGCCCAGCTTCGCGGCGCGTTTTTCGTCGGTGATTTCCTCATCAGGAAATTCAATCATCTCCTCCAGGTGGCCCAGGGCCGCAGGGGACACGTCGATTGTTTCACCCTCATCATCGGCCCGGACCAGAATGCCGTTGCCGGCAAACTCCAGGTGCTCATAGCGAGCCCCGGGGAAAGGGCACACGAAGAATGATTGCCGGGGCGCGTCCTTGGTTGGGAGCCAGCCGGCATCATCCACAAAGAGCGTGTGATCATCCGGCCACTCCTGGGCCACCGTGAACATATCGCAGCCGATCAGGGCCTGGATAGACTTGTGACCATCAACCTCCACTTCGGTCACTGTTTTGTTTTTTGCGTTAATTAATATCGCTTTGCTTTTCATGTTGTTCCTTTTTTATTTAACCCAACGTGTTTCCACGTCATCAGATTTTTCCAGAGCATTATTGATCTCTGGCTCTAATTGTTTTGCAACAATCTCATGCTGCTCGTCGATTGTGTAGGCGTCCGAAACCTTTGTTGTGATCCCGGTAGCAACCTGGTCAACAAAGAGTTCGTGCGTTGATTCATTCTCCCAGGGCTCGCCGTTCCTGGATGCGACAACGGAATGGCCGCAGTCCCGGCAAGCCTTGAGGTCAAGGCCGATATCCCAGAAGTGGTGCGGCTCAAATCCACCGGGGCACTCGCCCCGGCAGATCATTGCGTTGCCACTTGAGCACTCGGGGCAAATGCCGCCATCAGGCCCGGTGATCATGGTCACCTTAATTTCGCCCCGGGCGATTGCTTTATTTAATTCGGTTCCGCTCATGGTTATTCCTTAATCGTGGCTTCTAATTTATCCAGGCAGTCTGGGCAAATTCCCACCGGGGCCGCCTGGGCCAGTTTCCAAATATCGGCCAGGCTCACAGCCTTGACCGTCTTGCAGCCCTTGAGCCGAAGCACCAGGGAGTCTCCGGATGGGTTGGGTGCCAGGCTTGCAACCAGGGCACGCTCGCCGTTCGCCGGGTCATTTACCACAGTGCTGGTTTGCCGGGTAACTTCAGAAGTGAGGGGAGTCATTTCGCCACCTCCAGTTCCTTAGGGGTAATCCAGTTGTTCATAATTGCCTCATCGGTGCTGTCATCGATGTAGTAGGTGCGCCCATTCATCTCGATGTACGCAGCCGTGACGCCGGGGGCTAGTTTGATGTCCAGGCAGGTCTCGCTGCCGTTGTGAATGATGGTGATTGGGTTCATGTTGTTCCTTTTTTTAGAGCCGCCCTGGTGGGCAGCAAATTCAAACTGTGAGAGCACCTTACAACGTTGTATATACAGGGTCAAGGGATTATTTTGGCTACCACATGAGAAAGTTATTCACAGGCGCTATTAAAATCTTTCATAATTGCAAACCACGGCGCAATTTTTAGGCTCTAGGCGTTAATTACTTAAATTAGCTATAATGATTGATGACAATGCACTGAAGTCTCTCACTATACCGGAATTGAGAGAATTTGAAAAAGACCTCCTTGAGGATGCCAGGGAGGTTCAGAAGTTAATCCAAGAAAAAACCCTTAAAGACGGCCTTGAAGCCGCTTTTTCGCAGCCGTTCTCTCGGCCTCCACTTTCTTAACCAGGTCACCAACATGAGCCTGGACTGATCGTTCCACGATCTCGGTCATGGTTATCCCGGTGGCCGCGCTCACATCTTGAAGCAAGTTAAGTGTCTCTTGCCGTAGCCGATAGGCCACGGTTTTTCTGTCGTTTTCTCGGGTTTTTTTAAGATTCTTAGGCATAGCATGTTGGCTGTGCTTCCGAGAACATCGCACTTCTTCGCAACCATTCAAGAACTATTTATTAATTTGATTGTAAATACATCCGTCGCTGTATATATAGCGACGGCAGATGAGCAAGGAGTTAGTAAGTTTCAGATTCATGGCGAGCACCCGTAAGCGGTTGCGTTCATTCGCCAATCGCAAACGCAAAACAATGACCCAGGTGATCGAGGCCCTGGTCGCTGATCACTGCAAGACCAGGACGGAGGAAAAGCGTGAACGAGCCTAACATTAACCCAGGCATAATTATCATCGGCGTTTCGCCGTTAGTATTAATTGCCGCACTTATTATTAAATGGACCCTGTCCTAGTCACCATACCAGAGGCCGCCCGGGCCTTATCAGTGAGCCGCCGGCAAATCTATAACTGGATTGATAGCGGCCGCCTGGAGCGGAAGAAGCTCGGCACCAAGCTGGTCCGGGTCACTACCAGGTCCATCAAGAAGCTAGTCGAGAGAGCGCCATGAGCAGTAACGCTGAAATCAAATTTCTTCAGACCTGGGAGGTTAGGAGAATGGAGGCCTCGCGTGAAAGGCCTGACGATCTGAAGTTGGAGGAGGAAGTCAGGTTCCATCCGGTGCGGCGTTGGCGGTTCGACTTCGCCCATCCATCAACCCTGGTAGCTATCGAGATTGAAGGTGGCACCTGGGTTGGTGGCCGCCACACCAGGCCGGCCGGTTTCCATAAAGATTGCGAAAAGTACAACACCGCGGCCCTCAACGGTTGGACCGTGTTTAGGCTCACCCCTCAGATGATCACCGGCGATTTTATCGAGGCAATTCAGGACCACATCCTGGAACGCCTTGAAGACCAAAACAAAACACCTAGAAAATAATAAATATGATTGTGGAAAATACTAGCAAGCAAGACAGAGAGTTCGATCCGGTAAGTCCTGGACCCCATTCCGCCGTCCTGGTGGACAACGTGGACCTGGGCATGGAAGTGGTTGAGTTCTCCGGTGAAAAAAAGGAGCAGCACAAGATGCGGATGGTCTTTGAGACCGACGAAAAGATGGAAGATGGTCGCCCGAAAATCATCAGCAAAAAGATGACTGTCTCCCTGCACGAAAAGGCAACCCTCCGCGGCACTCTGGAGACCTGGCTTGGCCGGCCTTTAACCGGCGAGGAGTCGGTCAAGTTCGACCTGGATAGCCTTATCGGAACCAGCGCCAATATCATGGTTCTGCATGAGCCAGGGAAGCAAGACCCCAGCAAGATATTTGCAAAGATCGACCGCGTTTATCCGGCCGAGAAAAAGCTCAAGCCAAGCGGCGACTACACTCGCGTGCAAGACCGTTAGGTGACTAAGCCCTGGCCGGTTTTGCAGTTGCCGGCCGGGGCTGAATTTAACTGCAAAGGGAGGAAAAAAAGGAATGACACAATTATCATTTAAGTACCCGGATCAGCCCGGGTTCAAAGTATCAGGGCCAAGCCGGGAGGCGGCCGAATCAATCGCTCAATCCGCGCCCACTTTGAGGACCATGGCTCTGAGCGTGATCAAGTCCCGGGGACCGCTCACCTCGGATGAAGTGGCGAGTCACCTGGGCCAATCAATTCTGGCGATCCGGCCCCGGCTCAGTGAGCTCAAGAGAGCCGGGAAAATTCAAGACGCTGGCACCCGCCGGCTAAACAACTCAGGCAAGATGGCCACCTGTTGGCGAGCCAATTAATTTTAATTAACCCATTTTTATATTATGACGGTACAAAACAAAGAAGCATTAGGCCACTTTTACACGCGGGAAGGACTCGCGGCCTACGATTCCAAGATGAAAGAAATCCGAGAGCATGGCTACCTGCCATCACCCACCACAATCCTGGGAGCGGCCAGCACGTTCCGGTTGACCAAGTGGCAGCGTGAGCAGGTTGGTATTGCGGCCTGGAAGAATCCACCGGCCGGCAACGAGATGAAAGTGTGGATTAATGAACGCCTGGAAGAGGCCGACCAAGTCACTAAGCAGTACCAGGATTTTGGGTCGAACTTCCATGATGGTGCCGAGGCCATTCTGCTCGGTGATGAGTGGGATGAATCTGATCCCTGGCTGATCAAGTTTGAGGCCTGGGCCCAGGCAAATGTGATCGACGTGAAGTGGACTGAAGCCACCCTGGTGCATCCCTCCTTCCTGTTTGCCGGGCGTGCTGACGCCCTGGTGGATCACCAGGAGCACGGGACTGTACTCCTCGACTTCAAGACCCGGCGGCTGAAGCGGTTGAAGAGCGGGAAGTTTAGCTGCTCAAGCGCCAGGTATGACAAAGACATCCGGCAACTCGCGGCGTATGCTGATTGTATCCAGCCTAAGCCCCAGGTGATGAACATCTATGTTCACCGGGATGAGCCGACTGATCCGGTTGAGTATCTCTGGCCGGAGGAGAAGCAAGCTGAAGGCCTGGATGCGTTCATGGCCCTGGCTGAGTATTGGTGCCTGGATAAGCGGTATGACCCCCGCAAGTGGGTTGCTGAAGAGGAGGTGGCAGCATGAATATCCGAGTCCCGGTTCCCGAAGAAGAAATGGCCCATGTGCTCAATGCGGTTTGCGTTGTCTACAAGGAGGTGAGCAAGGACATGATCCTGGGACATACTAGGCACGCCTATATTGTCGAGCCCCGGCACATTGCGATGGCGATCATTGCAAGCCGGGGATGGACTCAGGAGGCCACTGCTGAAGCGTTCAACCGGAAAGACCATGGCAGCATTTGGCACGCCCGGAATCAGGTTAGAGAGCGCCTTACCTGGGATAAGAAATTCATCAAGCGGGTGAAGGCAATTCGCTCCATCATGGACGTCGGTGATGGCCCTACCAACCGGCTGAAGGTCACGTTCCAGGCTGATATCCCTCAGTACGAGGAATTGACCGATGAAGAGAAGGCTATCCGGGTTGCCCGGATGATCCTGGCCAACGCTGAATCCGCGAAAGTCCTGAGCATTGAAGAAGCATGAGCCGGCTATCCCTAGTGCTGGACATCCTCCTGGCCCTGGCATTCCTGGCCCTGGCGATCCGAATAGCGACCGGATGAGCCAACACCCAACACATTGGGCCTGGGCTCAGGAGATTAGTCCGATGCCCAAGCTGGTCCTGCTTGCCCTGGCTGACATGGCCGGGTCGAGTAGTGACCAGGCTTGGCCCTCGATTGGGTACCTGGTTGAGCGTACCGGGATGAGCCGGTGCTCGGTGATGAGAGCCGTCCAAACCCTGGTCAATTTCAAGCTAGTTGAGGTCGAGCGAAGGCCTAATCGGACCAATATTTATCGAATCTGTAAGTCTCACTGTGAGACCCCGGTAGTCTCAGAGAGAGACCATGGTAGTCTCAGAGAGAGACCACCGCAGTCTCACTCTGAGACCCGAACCTATAAAGAACCTAGAAAGAACCTACCAAGAACAAATAAGAAGCCGGCTCCTAAGTTCGAGTTGCCGGTGGCTCTGAACACGCCTGAGTTCAAGGCAGCCTGGGAAGGCTTCCAGGAGATGAGGAAGGCCATCAAGAAGCCACTCACCGCCCGGGCCATGAGCCTGGTCATCAACAAGATCGAGTTGTGGGGCCATGATGTAGCAATCGAAGCCCTGGACCGATCCACCACCAACAACTGGCAAGGTGTGTTTGATCCCAGGGAGAGCCGGGACCAGGCCAAGTCCAAGCCGGCACAAGCCCCGGCAGCCCGGAGCACCTGGCACATCCAGCAGGAACTCACCGCGGTAGAGGAGTTGATCAAGGATGTGCAGAAGCACCGGAGCGAGGTCGCAGGAGGCGATTACTGCTGGCCAGCCGGCACCGACCACAAGGCCAAGTGGATTGAGCTATGTGCTCGCCGCAAGGCACTCCGGATGGAGATTGCCGGGCTTAATCCCAAGCCCAAACCCAACACGACGCAACTTGACGCTGTAGGGGCTTTGGCCAGTGCCAAGCGGGTCAACAGACCTCAAGCCGCTTAAAAGGCCAGGAAGGGCCCTTTACGGGCCAAGAACAGGCAATGACAAACCAGATCAAATTGGAGATTATCAAAAGCAATGGAGAATACAGAATCCACACCAAGTCCGCGGCCGGGTCCAATCCAATTGGTGCCCGCCTCCACCGAACCGACCAAGGCTGGCCCTGGCCTGGCCAAGAGCCTCCCAAAAGCTACACCGACCCCCGGGAAGCCTGGCGAGACCTTGAACGACTCAATGACTACCTCGCGGCGTGTGCCAGAGCCTCCCGAAAAGGGACCAGGAAGCGGCATAGAGCGTAAGCGATACGAGGAGATCGCCCTGGACCTCATGGAAGGCATGACCCTCCTGGAAGTCCGCCGCAAGCATGGCACCAGCCAGGCAGCCGTGGCAGCCATCAGGAGGCACCTGGGCGAGCTTGTCCCGTCCGTGGATGAGATGGCCGCCCAGGGCTTCGAGGCAGTCCGTGATCTGGCCCTGAAAGCCATGTATGAGAAGATAAGGAATGGTGAGGGTAAGCTCTCGGAGCTATCAGTTGCGGCCGGCGTGAGCGCCGACAAACTGGACACGATCCGTGGCCGCTCGCAGCCGGCCCAGGTCCACCAGCACCTGCACATCAGCCACACTGCGGTCCAGGACTTGATGGCTTCATTGCCAGCAGGGGACAAACAATCCCCTGTGCATGGCCCAAAAACCCCTGATATCGTGGACTCTGAGTAACCGGGACACCACTTAGGCGCCATTTGAGTGCAATAAAAGCCCCGGGGATCGCCAGAAACTATCGGTTGACCCAGGCACACCCATATACTACATCTAGTGCATCGGAGCCTTGGAGCCCCAATATGTAGTATGCCAAGCCGGACCAGGGGGCGGGGGGGGGTTCAAGCTCGGATGCACACCATCCCACTTGATGGATTAGCTCCCACAGATTTTTTTACAAAAGCAAAGGATGACCGCGGAACAGAAAAGGGAAGTTGCGGAAGAATCGCTGGAGGCCAGGAATCCCGAGGCTTTATTTGCGGATGGATTGGATGATGCCCTGATCGGGGTTGGGGGACAGTTTGGGGATACCCTGGCGGTTTACAGTGTGGACCGGATTATTGAGATTTACCAGGAGCGGGATGGGATGTCCTGGGAAGAGGCCTGGGATTATTATTTGTTTAATGTGGCGGGTGCCGGGGTTGGTCCTGGTGGCCCGGTTTTTGTGGAGGGCCTTGAGGCATGAGGGAACTGAAGCCAGGGGAAGTGATTGAGCGGGAATTGGCGGGTGTTATTGGTGTTCCGCATAAAGCCCTGGCTGCCTGGCGGAAGGAGAATTTGGATAAGGGAGATGATTGGCGGTATGAGCGCGAGGTTATTTTGACGGATTCCGGGAAGGCCAAGGTGGAGGCGTTTTACCAGGTTGGGAAGATTGAGGTGAAGCGGCCGGATGTGGAGTCGAGCCAGGTGCATAAGAGGACTTTGCGGGTGAGGAATCCGCGTTTGTTGGTCCTGGAGAACGGGGTTGAGTTACTGGTGAGCAGTAACAAGAATTTTAGGCCGGGCATGGTGGTGCGGTACAAGAAGGATCGCAGTGGCCGGTTAGTCCTTGATGGGAGATGTCCGCGGTGGCCGGGGAGATATTAGATGATACCGGGGTTAAGCTGCTGTTTGGGGCGATAATTGCCCAGGCGGTTAATGATTATATGAGGCTTAAAAAGGCCGGCAGGATTAAGGAAGGGAGAAGTGCGGGGCGGGAGCAGTACAAGCATTCGGGAGCGGTTGGGAACGTGAGTAGTTTATGCAATTTTTTTTGGGATGGATGGATGGAAGAAATGCTAAACCAGGCAGGAATGAAAATCCAAGTCAGCCCAATATACAAAAAACTGGAACCTGAATTATGGCAAAATTTGATACAGAAACGCCGGAAGGGATAAGAGACTTCAGCATAGATCGGTTTAATTTATTGGCCGGTGAAAAATATGACCGGGGCCAGGTGGAGCATGGTGGTCTGCTGAAGAAGACAGTAACCATTGAAAAGCTGGAAGAAGAGATTTTGGACCTATGGCATTACGTCCAGGCAAAGAGATTGCAGGACGAGGAACTACACAGGGAAAATGCCTGGTTAAAGAACCAAATAGTTACTTTGAAAAATGAAATTTTTGATTATGAAGCTGGGCGGAAGTGATGATGACAGAGAGGCAAAGGTTGAGGCTTTTGCTGATAAGATGGCTGGGACGATAGCCAAGGCCATTGTTGATGATGATTTAACGCCTATGGACCTTATGCCCACTCTCACGCTCCTGGAGGCCAGGTGCAAGAGTGAATGCCTAAAACAGATTGATGAATGCCGGGAAGATGATGGCGATAACTTTGAATTTAATTAGGGGCTGGCCGCTTCTACCCTCAACGAACCTCCTTACTTCGTTAAGGCTGGCCCCTAAATTTGACTTGGTGTTGTGGTGCTCGCGGAGATCGCGGGACGGCCTAACTTCCTATGTGTTGTTCCGGCTTTTGAATCAGAGCCAAGTCATTCAGGAGGCATGAGCAAGGGGGAGTTCAAGCAGTCTCCGCATCCGGTCCATCCCATGATTACCAGGGAAATGGCCGGGCAAATTCTTGAGCAGCATGGTGAGAAGAAGCTCCGGGAAGTCCTGGAGAAGCGCGAGGAGATTATCCGCCTGGAGGAGGCTGATCCGTATCGGTTTGGGTTTGAGCCTGATCACTGGCAGCACGCCAGGGAATTGGTTAAGAAGAGCGACGAGCTTGCCATCTTCGGAGGGAACAGGTCCGGCAAAACAGAATTTTGCGCGAAGATGACCGTGGAGAAAATGCTGGAGATTCCCAAGGCCCGGGTCTGGTGTTTTCATACTACGCACCAAAGCAGCCTCCAGGTGCAGCAGCCGGCGGTTTACAAGTATTTGCCGGTGGAATATCGGAACATTAAAAAGAGCAAAGTCACCAATGTTTCGTATACCCAGAAGAATGGATTTTCAGACAACACATTTGTGTTACCTAATTCATCGCAGTGCACGTTTTTGAATTATGCCCAAAACCGCCAGGTCATTGAGGGGAATGAAGTTGATATGGTTTGGGTGGATGAGTTTTGCCCGGCGGATTGGCTGGAGACGTTGCGCTTTCGCACGGCAACTCGCCAGGGAAATATCCTAATCAGTTTCACGCCTATTGAAGGTTACACCATGATGGTGAAAGACCTGCTAAGTGGGCACCAGGTTTTGCACTGGGAAGAGAGTGAACTGTTGCCGGGGCAAAATTTTGACGATGGGCCTAAGGGCACTATGCCTTACATCAGCAAGCTCCGGCGGCCCCAGGCTCATGCCATTTGGTTCTTCTCTAAGTGGAACCCATACAGCCCGTACAAGGAACTGGTTAAGCGGGTTGATGGGAGCAGTACCGGCGATATAAAAATTCGAGCCTACGGCTGGGCTGACGCCACTATTGGCAATGCCTTTCCCAGGTTTGGAGAAGAGCACATTATTGAGCCGGACAAGATTCCTGATGGCGGAATTAACATTATGGCCGCGGACCCTGCCGGGTCTCGTAATTGGTTCATGCTCTGGGCCAAAAAGGTTAAGGACACAATTTATATTTACCGGGAATGGCCTGACTATTCTTACGGCGAATGGACGGTGCCTAGCGCGAAACATGACGGGTCACCTGGTCCGGCGCAAAGGGCCGGGGCCGGCCTAAGCCTGGTGCAGTATAAGCGGCTGATTAGGGAGCTTGAGGGGGAAGAAAAGATTATCATGCGGCTAATGGACCCCCGGGCTGCCACAACTCCGCATGATGGAATTGGCTCTGATTACATTGGCGTGATGGCCGAGGACAAAGAGGGCGAGGGCCCTATGTATTTTGACAAGGGCTCCGGCCGCCCCATCGAGGAAGGGGTTGGAATGATCAATGATCTGCTCTACTGGGATAAGGAAGAACCAGGAGACGCGCCCAAGCTAATGATTTCAAGTGAGTGTAAAAGTCTCATCTATTCGTTGCGCGAGTGGACCGGGGCCGATAAAGACAAAGGGGCAAGTAAAGACCCCGTTGATTGCTTGAGATACCTGGTCCAGGAGGATCAGCTTTTAGTAAATGAACGACAACTGGAGGTAAAACGTGGCGGAAGCTATTGAAGATTTGCCGTTATTGCTTGATGCGAAAACGGTCAAGAACCTAACGGGGTTAACACAAAACAACCTGAACTACCTGGCCAGCACTGGGGCTATCCGGACCATTGTGCCAGGGCGACGAAACCGGAAATATTACAGAGGCGATATCGTCAAACTAATCCAAACAATTACGGGGGAAGAGTAATGAATCCAGATATTGGAAAACTAATTAAGGACTATCAACGGGCCGGCGGGTACAACAACCTGGGCTGGCGTAGAACCAGGTCGGACGATGTGCGTTACGCCAAATGGAGTGGGCAAACTGATGACGGTAAGAAGCACGCCAACGATCCAACCGAAGACCCGTTCCCCTGGGACGGCGCTTCCGATACCCGGGTAAGATTGGCTGATGCCATCATTAACGAGAATGTGGATGTGTTGAGCACTTCATTCTGGCGCGGCGTATTGCGAGCCACTCCGGTGGAGGCAAATGACTCGGGCAAAAGCGCGGTGGCCACCACATTGCTTTCCTATTACCGGGACAACGTGATGCGCTCTGAGCTTTGCCAGGAGGTGCAGCTTGCCGCGCAATGGGGTCAGCAGTACGGGGTGAGTGTGATTCATGTGACCTGGGATCGCCAGATCAGTAAAAAGAATCACCCCATCAGCATGGATGAAATTATCGCCATGGCCCAACAAGCCCCGGACGGCACCGCCCTGGCAAATCTCCCTGGCATGATTAAGGACGAAAGCCAGGAAGATGCCGTGGTGGAAATGATCCAGGCCGAGATGGGAATGAACAAGCGCCGGGCCCGGAAGATGGTCAAAGAATTGCGCGAGAATGATGTGTCCGAAATGCCCATGGATCATGTGGTGAAGAACGCCCCAAGCGTTACCGCACTGAAGATGCATGAAGACATCTATGTGGCACCGGAGACCATCGAGCTACAGCACGCCCCGGCAATTTTCCGCCGGCAATGGATGACCGAGGCCCAGCTAAAAGAGGCCGCGACCAACTACGGTTATAGCAAGGAATGGGTGGCCCAGGTAATGAACACCAAGGGCCGGGTCATGGATTATGCAAACGTGATTAATGCCGAAGTGAATGACCTGGCATTTAGCGATGGCACAACCGAGAACATCTTTGAAGTTATCTACGCTTACCAGCGGGTGATTGATGAGGACGGCGTGCCAAATATTTGGTGCACCGTATTCCACCCGGCGATTAGCAAGGTATCGGCAAAAAATGAAATGCTCGATTATTGCCACGGCAATTATCCTTTCTTTGCCTACCGCCGCGAGCGACTAACCCGCCGGCTCCTGGACAGCCGGGGTGTGTCGGAAATTTGTGCAACCTGGCAGCAGGAACAGAAGGCCCAGCGTGATGCGCTTTATGACCGGGCAAGCCTCACGGTGTTGCCGCCGTTTGTGTACCCGGCAAGAAGCAGCCAGGTCTACCGACTGCAACCAGGTAGCGCGATTCCGGAAATGCGGCCTAACGAAATCCGCTTCCTGGAGCCGCCTAAGTCCAGCCCTAACGAGGCCCTGGAGGTTGTGAATTATGTCCAGGCCCAGGCTGATGATTACTTCGGCCGGTTCACCGATGGGGTTAACCCGGTAAGCTCCCAGACCAAGCGCCAGGCTATGGCAGAAAACTGGCGAATGACCTGGAGCGAAGTGTTTGGGAAAGTGTTTGAGCTTATCCAGGAATACGTCAGCGAAGAAGAGTTGATGCGGATATCCGGCACTCAGCCAGGTTTCCCGCAGACGCCTGAAGAGATCGCCGGCAAGATGGACCTCCGGGTGAGCTTCGACGTTCGTGAGCTTGACCAGGATTTCATGCTTCGCAAGATGGAGATCGTGAGCAAGATGGTGCTTCCGGAGGATACCGCCGGGGTTATTGATCGAGCCGCGCTAACCAACTTCAAGATGCAGCTTCTGGACCCTGTACTGGCCCGTATGGTTATCCCTGAGGATAAGACCGGCGCGAGCGGCAAGGTCTTCGATGAGGTCAACCAGGCCGTGGCATTCATGGCCCTGGGCAATGAGCCTCAATACCAGGAGAAAGACCCCACTGCTAATATGAAAATGCAATTCTTGCAGCAAATCGTGCAAGGCAATCCTAAGTACCAGGAGATGCTCCAGGGCGATGAGCGATTCGCGGAACTCATGCAGAAATACAACCAGGCGTTACAGTTCCAGGTGCAGCAGGAGCAAAACGCGCAAATCGGTAAAATTGGAGTAAGCCCGGCACAATAAGGAAAAATATGGACGAGCTAACAATTAGAAAATCCCTGGCAAGCCTGACCGATGACTCGGATATCTGGCAAGCCCTTGACTCCATCTTAACTGAGGGCAAAACAAATGCCACCCAGGTGGCTATTGATGTCGCAGTCAAGGGGGAGGATCGGACCTGGCAATGCGGTTACGCCGCGGCCCTGACCGATCTCCACAGACAACTTGAACGCTACCGAAAGGGCTAATAATGGACTAATAAGATTAACTGAACCAGGTGACTTCGCTGAGTATTCGGCAGGTTGCCTTCCCCCCCAGGCCCGTGTCTATTTCAGGCACGGGCTTCTTTTATGCCCGGGCAAAGCCTACTTGCGAGGACATTAAGCGCATGGAAAAACAAGAGAACGCGGGGACGGAAACCCACGAAGAAAAAACCGGGGAAAACGAAAGCAAGCCGCTAGACCTGGATCAATTGATCACGGCAGCGGTGGGTGGTGAGGAGGAATCTCCCGAGCCCCAGGCTGAAGAGCCAGGGGAATCTGAAGCGGAAGAAGGCGACGAGCAGACGCCGGAGGCCGTGGAAGAGGAGTCCGATCTTTCTCAGGAACAAGACGAGGAGGCCCAGGAAGAACAGCCGGAGGAATCCGATGGCGAAAATCCTGAGTGGTTTAATCGTCGTATTGGCAAGGAAGTCCGTAAGCGCAAGGAGCTTGAGGAATCTCTAGCTGATCGAGACCAGGAACTGGAAAGCATGAGGGCTGAGTTAGAGCAACTCAGGAATCAGCCCCAGGCCCAGGCCCCGGCCGGCGAGAACCCTGTCAGCCACATTGATTCAATCGAAAAACTGAACGAGGAACGTAAAGTGAATCTTCAGCGAATGGACTTTGCGGATGGCGTGGAAGAGATGCTGGAAGATGGAGACATCGACGGCGCAATCAAGCGACTTGAAGCCCAGGATGTAAAACTCAACGCGGACCCAGAGTCGTATGAGTATGAGGAGAACGCGACAAAAGAAGCTAAAAAATTAGTGAAGCGCGTTCGCAATCATGCACGAAAATCACTCGACCAGTGGATTCCGCAACAGGCTCAGTTTATCTCGTTTAAGGACGAGGCAAGCAAAGTGGCCCGAGAGCGTTACGCCTGGCTTGGCGATAAGAACTCCGAAGAGATGGCCGTGTTTAATGAAGCTATTAAAAACGTCCCTCTCTTTAAGCAGTTTCCGGATTATGAGTTACAGGTTGCCCGATATGTTGAAGGCACCCTGGCTGAAATGAAGGAGCACGGAGGCCCAGGTAAAAAGCCGGCGAAGAAGGCAGCCCGAAAGGCACCGCCTAAATCGCTAGAGCCCAAACCAATGGCCGCCCCTGCTGCCAGCGACGAAGAAGCAGCTTCGCGTTACCGTTCCTCAAGAGACCGGGTTTTGGAAAGAGGAGATGGAGACTCACTAGATTCCTACCTAGGAAATCTGCTCCAGAACTAACTAAACCAAAATGGCAAATCCACTATACTCACATACTGTTATTAGTCAGGATGGTTCTCACCGCGATCTCTTGGACGCCATAACGGCTGTGGACAGCAAAAATACTCCTTTTTTTAGTATTGTCCCCAAGGGCTCCGCGCCGACGAACATCCTTTTTGAATGGCCTGTTGACAAACAACTGGCTCCCGTTGACTCGGCAACGATTGACGGCACTGACCTCGCTCACAGCAACACTGCTTCAAGCTCCGACTTCGATAACGCCCAGGGCGATTACGATGTTTTGAGCAACCGCGTGCAGTGGTTCCGCGAGCAAGCCTTGGTGTCTAAGTTGACTCAAGACGTTCAGAACCAAGCTGGTATCAGCAATCACAAGGCCTACGCCGTGCGTAAGAAGCTCTTGCAGCTTAAACGCATCATCGAGACCACCATGTGCGCTGATGAGTTTACTTACAACTCCGGCAGTGACACGTTCACCGCTGACGTTGTGACCGGCTCCAGCAGCGCGGCCAACCGCACTCGCTCGCTTGGTAAATGGATTGATGACGGCAACAGCAACATTCCAAGCGCCTACCGCACTCCCGCGGCAAGCATTGAAAGCAGCGCCACTTCCGCCAACTTAACTGAGGCAGAAGTAAACGCCGTTCTTCAATCGATCTACGAGGAGACCGGAATGAATGACGTGTTCACCCTGCTTTGCGGACCTGCTTTAAAGAGCCGCTTCAAGGAGTTCACTCAAACTCAGTTCGCTAACACCAACGTGGCCAGCGCCGTGAAGGTGTTCAACCAGGACATGACCACTCGTAAAATAGTAAACACGATCGATATTTACGAGGGCGACTTCGGCACGGTCGAGTTGCTGCCGAGTCTCTGGCTGAACCACGATCTGGGTTTCTCCAACACCAACCTGGGCACCAGCGCCAAGAGCCGCGGTTACGTTCTTAATACGAACCTGCTCGAAATGCGCTTCAACCAAATGCCGAAGGTAACTGACCTGGTTGACAACGGTGGTGGTCCTCGCTTCGCGGTGGACGCTATCGCTGGTCTCTGCGTCAAGAACCCGCTCGGCCTGGGTGCATTCAAGCTCGCTTCCTAATGGATCAAGAGCTTGCCAAGGCAGTAACCCATGACCTGCGCGTGCAGCACGCGGCTGATATGGCCAAGGCTGAGAAGCGGCAGAGGGAAGTTGCCAAGGAAAATCAAAAGGACCATCGGTCGGTCGAAGGACTCGGCCGGCCGGTGGCCTCCTTTGATGCCGCCGGGTACATGGATTTAAAGACCCGGCAAGGCACCGGCGCTCAAGACCCTGACTTCATGAAGTGGGTTACCAAGCGCCACCCGGAGGTAGCAGTAAAATGCACCGGGACAAAGATTCAGTCAGGCTATTCCCATGTGCCGGCTGAGATGTGGCCCTTCGAGGAACGCAAGAAAAGCGGCGGCTTCGTTAGGACCAAGAAAATATATTAGGGTCAATGAGGCGTATTCAATACAAGGAGGTACTCCGCGGGGCAACGGAGACCAGCGGTAGAATTTTCAGCGTTTTATCCGCTGATGAATCTGAGCTTTTTCGCGGCTTTATCAGCCGGCGCTTACGCGAAGCCTGGGAGGCAAACTTCTGGCCCGAGCTAATGACCGTTGAGCAGCGCACGATTACTTCCAAAACAATTCCATACCAGGAGTCCGGCAAGGAAGACCTGGGGGAAGTTGCCAGGGTAACGGACGCCGATCCCAGGACAACCCACAGCCTGGAAGATTATGATTTTAACCTAACCGCGGATGGCTTGAACATTCCTGGTTACACGGCAACAGCCACCTCGGTCTGGGTATCGTACCGCAAACAAGCTCCGCTTTTAAATGGAGAATCCTGGTCCGCCGGGTCTTACGATGCCGGCACCCAGGTGTACCACAAAACAACCGGTGATTTTTACGACCAGGACGGAACAATTGCCACTTCTCTGGAGCCAGGGAATAGCCCCTGGGTCCGAGTAGACTTCCCATGGATTTTCAAAACTTACGTCGAACGGGCCGCGGCCGCGGATATGCTTTTACTAGATGAAAAGGCTGATCTCGCGCTCGCACAAAAACAACAAGCGGAAGATGCTCTGGCGGTTGAAATGGCAAAACTTCGTCAGCAAAGCCAGCATACCAATATCCGCATTAAAACACACTAGATCATGGCCGACCAAAAGATAACTGATTTAAGCGTTCTAAGCTCAAGCACGGCAGACACCGATGTTGTGGTGCCGGTAGTGGACACTACTGACTCCACCATGTCAGCGACCGGGACTAACAAAAAAGTCACGGTTAGCAACCTATTGTCAGGCAAGGCAGACAGCAGCCACACGCACGCGATCAGCGATGTGACCAACCTGCAAACGTCCCTGGACGCGAAGCAAGCCACTATTACGGCTGGTGATGGACTGAGTTTTTCTGGCGACACACTGAACGCTGAAGTGACTCAGGCTGAGTTGGACGCGAAGCAAGCTGCTCCGTCTGAAGGTGCATTCGTTGATGGTGACAAGACTAAGCTAGACGGCATCGAGACTTCGGCTGATGTAACTGACGCGACTAACGTGGAAGCCGCTGGTGCACTAATGGACTCTGAGCTTACCGATCTAGCGGGAGTCAAGGGTGTTACAATCTCAACCCTTCAGCCTAAACCATCTGAAGGTGCTTTTGCTGATGGCGATAAAACAAAGCTGGATGGCATCACTGCCAGCGCAAACAATTACAGCCACCCGAACCACACTGGCGATGTAACTTCCACAGGTGACGGGGCAACGGTTATTGCTGATTCCGCTGTAACCACTGCCAAGCTCGCTGATGACGCCGTGACGGCTGCGAAGATTGCTGACACCAGTGTGACCGCTGGCAGCTACACCAATGCAGACATTACGGTTGACGCACAAGGCCGGATCACCGCAGCAAGCAGTGGGTCAGGCGGAGGCGGAGGCGGTTCCGGGACAGTCACCAGCGTGGCGGTCACTGGCTCGGATGGTATTGATGTAGACTCCGGGTCGCCCATTACGTCGAGCGGCACGATTGCGTTAGGACTGAGCAACATTGGTGATGCGGCGATTAGTTCAGCGGCGACTTGGAATGCCAAGCAGGACGCACTCACTTTCGGCATCGCCAACACGAACGCCGTTCAAATTGACTCAGCCGATGTGGCCGATGACGAGTACGCACGGTTCACGGCAAACGGATTGGAGAGTCGCAGCGGGTCTGAGGTGTTGAGTGACATTGGTGCTGCTGCCTCGGCGCACAACCATAACTCGCACTACCTCCAGATCAGCAACAACCTGAGTGATGTAAATGACGCATCCACAGCCCGCACTAACCTTGGGCTGGCTATCGGCACGGACGTTCAAGCCTACGATGCCGATACCACGAAGAATGACGTTAGCAACTCTTGGAGTGCGGCCCAGCAAGGGGCAACAGACACTCAGACAGTTACAGCAACATCGGTGACTCTTGATTTTGACTCATATCAAAACTTCATCCTAACGCTAGACCCATCAAGCGGCACAACGGTTCAATTAAGCAACCCTACTGCTGATGCGGGCAACACCGGGCAAACCGGAGTCATTGTTTTGATTCAACCATCTGGAGGCGGTAAAACAATATCTCTAGAAACAGGCGGTGACTTTAAGCCTGTTGGTGGAAACACGCCTACCATTTCATCCACAGCAAATGCCGTCGATGTGCTGCCTTATATGATTCAGGCGGATAACACCATCCTGCTCGGTGCGCCTCAACTCGATCTAAAAGCAACTAGCTAATGGCCGACTTCGCATCAGCACTTTGGAATAAGCCAGCGGCGGCTGACTCAACCCCAGCCGACCCTGTGACACGTTCGCTGCGGTTTGACGGAAGTGCGCACCTCTCACGATCAACTGGAAGCACCAGCACAACTTGGACGCTGGCATTTTGGGTCAAGCGAGCAACCATCTCTGGCCCATCTCAAGCGCAATACCTCGCAACGTGGGGCATCTCTGGATCGGCTGGTGAAGGATTAAGTTTTCGCGGAACAACCGATTCCAGCAACACTGATAAGCTAGGCTTTTGGAACGGATCATCCACCACATACTCAACAGGAGTTTACCGCGATCCAGCAGCGTGGGCGCATATTTGCATCAGCGTAAATTCCGGCACTGCAACAGTTTACTATAATGGTGAATCTATTTTATCTGGCATAACGGGGGTTCAAGCGTGGGGAAGCATGAGGCTCGGCGCGTGGCTCAACCAGAACGAGCTTGAGGGATACATTGCTGATGTGTACGGGGTCGAGGGGAGTGCACTAGACCACACATCCTTTACTGAATCGAATGACTATGGGGGGTTAAAACCTGCAAGCTACAGTGGTGCGTTGGGGACAAACGGCTTTCACCTGCTTTTTGAAAACACATCTGCAATCGGGGAGGACGATGCGGGGTCTAATGATTTTACTGCGAGCGGTTTGGCATCGGCGGACATTCGCGAGGACAATCCATTTAAGAACCACGCAACGTGGAACCCTCTGATCAAGCGGTCAAGCACCTCTAATATTTTCACATACAGCGA
>Ga0255781_10000580_pt1 | contig 29291 bp, 50 predicted proteins | sample 101ome_21_FD_179979 | JGI IMG/M metagenome (GOLD analysis project Ga0255781, IMG submission 179979) | Coastal salt marsh microbial communities from the Groves Creek Marsh, Skidaway Island, Georgia - 101413BT metaG (version 2) | ecosystem: Environmental > Aquatic > Marine > Intertidal zone >... | reverse complement strand
CCCCCCCCGCCAGCAGCTCCCTCCCCCCCCGGCAGGATATGCCGGCCCCCCCGGCAGGATTTGCCGCCTATATAGATACAAATGAAATAAATACATTGAACAAAGAAATAACTGTTGGATCCAAAGCCAAGCGCAGGAAAACCAGGGATTACAGCGCCGAGTTCCTCGGCTTTTGGATCAGCTATCAAAAAATTCCAAAACGTGCCTCTGGTCAGTCCAAGCCCAAAGCCTGGGCAGAGTGGCAGAAGCTCCCCAAGGCCACCCAGCAGGCCCTTGAGCGTGCCCTTCGCCTTGCCGTAAAGGAACAGGCCGCAACGGAGCTTAAGGGCGGCTTTGCTGCCGCGTTCCCTGATTGCTTCCGCTGGCTACGGGATGGCCGCTTTGAGGCCCACCTGGAAACTGCCACAAGCCCTGCAGCCTGCCCGGTAAATGCGCGGCATCCTCTGCCCACGGGCGCAGACCCGTTCTAAATCGCCACCGCTCAATGGCTTTACACAAGCGCTCTGCCTCAAGCAGATCCAACGATTTTCTGGCCCCCCGCGTCCAGTGCTTTGCCTGTTACGACACAGGCATCGTCAGCAACTCTGACGGCCTCGTTTGGAACTATGTCCCGGACTACGACATCGACCTCAACACCGGCAAGCGATGCGGCGGCCTAGACCTTGCCATCGTCTGCCACTGCACCGCGGCTTACGAATCGCAGGACTACCAAACCAACGTCACCCGCAGCGGCTACCGCACATCAGACGCTGTTAAATCCGTTGAAACCAACGGCTACAACCAACAGCTGGGCATCTTGATCAGCAAAGAGCACACGCGCGAAATTCACCGCGCCCGTCGCATGTCCTGGGAGATCTCTTGCCGCGATATGGAGGCGATTAGAAAAAATGCTGCAGCCGGCGAAAAACCCGCCCTCCCGGCATACATTGAAAATGTGCGCGCCCAACTGATGGACGCAAAAAATCTCCTGCCCGCCGTTTGACTAGATGAACCTGATCACAGTTCGGCAGCGTCCCGTGGTGGATCGCCTGCTGCAGCTCTGCGACGAAACTGGCGCAGTCATGGCCGCTGTCCAAGACAACAGCATTGACGAACGCGTAAGAATCCCTGAAACAGCCCTAACAAAGCTGCGCGTCTTAAAAAAAGAAATCAGCCACGTTTTAGAAAATGCCTAAAAGACAAACCTGGAAACCAGCCGACACGTTTACGGTCACAAAGCTGCCGAGCCGTGGCCCAAAGCCCGGCCAATCAGTTGACTCCTACTTGCGCGGCAAAAAACGGCAGCACAACGATTTCGTGCGCCAGGCTGCAAAGACTGGCTTTGTGATGACCCGCAACGACGGCAAAAAGCTCATTGACGGCACCGATTACTCCTGACCATGCCCCGCGTTTCCCTCACTCTCGAAGATCACCAGATCGCCGCACTCGATGAACTAGCGGAGCAGCAAAACTGCACACGATCTGACATCTTGCGCTCTTGCCTCGCCAGTGATGGCAAGCTCACGCCGCAAAAGTTCAACCGCGCAGCCGCAGCCGTTCAACACGCTTTCGGCGGTTTCCTCTCACGCGATCAGGCCACTCACATCACAGCAGTGGCCCTAAACTCGCTTCATCAGAGCTAGCGGCTCGCGCTAACCTCAGCCCATGGGGCACAAGTCAACTAACGCCGAGATTGAGCAGCGCGTAAAGGCTGTTTATGGGCTCTTGGTGAAGTCCTACAGCCGGTTTCAGATTTTGCAATACGCGTCCGAACAGTGGGATGTGAGCGAGAGAACTGCCGATATTTACATTCAGCGAGCCCGCCAGTTAATTCAACAAGACTCAGAGATTGAGCGCCCCCAATGGCTGGCCGCGGCGATTGCTCGGCTTGTTGAATATGAAAAGCGCGCCGGATCAGACGACCGCCAACTGCTCACCGCCATCAAGGCGCTAGAGACTCAGGCCAAGCTTTTGCGCTTTGACATGTCCTGATGTCCCTGCTTTCTGGGATCTGCGAGGAAGGCCGTTTGCTCGCGTTTGCTGAGCCTGCCGATCAACAAAGCACCGCCGAACTGCTGCAAAGAATCCGCGACGATCTACATCCAGGCCAACGGGCTTTCGTCGATGATCAGAGCACAGAAATCATTGGCGTCTCCGCTGGTTACGGCGCCGGCAAAACACGCGCGCTCTGTGCCAAGGCTGTATTCATGGCCGCGGCCAACCAAGGATTCACGGGCTGCGTCATGGAGCCCACAGGCCCGCTGATCCGCGACATTTGGACCACGGACTTTGACAACTTCCTGGAGGAATACGGCATCCCTTACACCTTCAGGGCTTCACCGTTGCCCGAGTATGTGCTGCACCTAGAGCAAGACACAAAGCTGCTTTGCCGCAGTTTTGAAAATTGGCAGCGCATTATCGGGTCCAATTTTTCCCATGTGCTCGCTGATGAAGTAGACGTGGTTTCCCCAGGCATTACGGCAAAAGCATTCCCCAAAATCCTTGGCCGCTTGCGTGCTGGCAATGTCCGCCAATTCGCAGCAGTGTCTACGCCTGAAGGTTTCCGCTGGATGTGGAACACCTTTGGTTCAGAGGAAGCGCAAAAACGAACTGATCGCAAACTCATTAGGATGCGCACGGCAGATAACCCGTATCTGCCCCAAGACTTCATCGAGCGGCTGCAGGCCAACTACGACCCCTCCCTCTTGCAGGCATACCTCGAGGGGCAATTCTGCAACCTAACGACCGGCCAGGTTTACGACCGCTTCAGCAGAGAGAAGCACGTAACCACAGCCACCCCGAACATCAGCGCCGAACCCCTACGCGTGGGCGTTGACTTCAACATTGGCAACATGTCAGCCGCAATCGCTGTCCGTCTTGGGAACTCACTTCACCTGATCGACGAGATCAGCGGAGCCCATGACACCGATGCCTTGGCCCAAGAGATCCGCCAGCGATACCCAGACCATCGCGTTTTTGTTTACCCTGACGCATCAGGCGGAGCACGATCTACTAATGCCAGCCGAACCGACATCCAGATTTTGGAGTCCTACGGCTTTTCCAATCAGTCATCAGCCAGCAATCCACCCGTTCGAGATCGCGTGGCAGCTGTGCAGGCGCTTTTGGAAAATGGCAAAGGTGAGGTGCGGTTTCAGGTAGCTGCGAGCTGTAAACGCTCTATTGAATGTCTGGAGCTTCAGAGCTACAACGAACGCGGCGAGCCTGACAAAGATGCGGGCTACGACCATATGAACGACGCCCTGGGTTATTTGATCTGGCGCGAGTTCAACCCCTTGCACGCCCGTGCAGGTCGAGGCACTGGCATCCGCCTCTATTAAACTTCAGCTATCGGACGGGGTAAGGCGTTGTACTCAGGATTCACCAGCGGCCGAAAGAGAGTTGGCACTGCCACGAAGGTTAACGATCCCAACACCGCGTGGGTGAACATGGAGCCCCATTGGCTCTTGATTGAGACACTATTGCAGGGCACCTATGGGATAAGAAAGAAGCACCGAAAATATCTACCGCAAGAGCCAAGAGAGCTAGACGAGGCTTATGACAACCGGCTGATTCGTTCTGTTCTTGCGCCGTTCTATGTGCGGCTTGAGCGGATGTTGGCTGGCATGTTGACACGCAAGCCCGTGCGGCTTAATGACGTGTCCGACATGATCCGGGAGCAGCTGTTTGACGTTGACCTTGAAGGCAATGATCTAAACGTCTGGACTTACGAAACCGCTAGGAAGTGCATCCGATATGGTCACGTTGGCGTGTTGGTTGATGCGCCAAGGGCAGGCGAGAACGGCCGCCCTTACTGGGCAACCTATGACCCCAGAAGCATCTTGGGCTGGCGCTCTGAGATGAAAGACGGCAGGCAGGTTCTAACCCAGCTGCGGCTCAGTGAGCGCACCATTGTTCCCGATGGGCTCTACGGCGAAAAAGAGATTGAGCAGGTGCGGGTTTTGACGCCTGGCGCTTTCGAGATCCACCGCAAGAACGAGCAAGGGAACTTCGTGGTGGTCGATGAAGGCACCACCAGCCTGAGCGAAATCCCGTTTGCCGTTGCTTATTCCAACCGCGTCAACCTGCTGGAGTCGCGGCCGCCGCTAGATGACATCGCAGAGCTGAACCTGAAGCAGTACCAAGTTCAGAGTGACCTAGACAATCAGCTGCACATTTCGGCCGTCCCGATGCTCGCCTTCTATGGCTTCCCGCAGGCAGCAGAAGAGGTAAGCGCAGGGCCGGGCGAGGCCATCGCCTTTCCTAGCGAAGGCAGGGCGGAATACATCGAGCCGGGCGGCAAGAGCTATGACGCGCAGTTCCGCCGTCTTGATCAGATCGCCAGTCAGATCAACGAGCTGGGACTTGCCGCAGTGCTTGGCCAGAAGCTCGGGGCGGAGACAGCAGAAGCAAAGCGGATCGACCGCAGCCAAGGCGACTCGGCAATGATGGTTGTGGCCCAGCAAATGCAGGACATGATCGACAACTGCCTGGTCTTCCACGGGCAGTATTTACAGGACAGCCAGCCCGGTAGCAGTTATGTGAATCGTGACTTCCTTAGCGCACGCCTAGAGCCGCAGGAGATCCAAGCGCTGCTGCAGCTTTACACCGCCGGCACAATCACGCAGAAGACGCTGCTGGATCAGCTGGCAGAGGGCGAAGTGCTTGGCGATGACTTCGACGTTGAGCTTGAGCTTGACGCCACTGAATCCGGTGGTCTGCAAGAGATGGTCCCGCCAGAACCAAAGCCTGAGCCAGAAGAACTTGAGCAGGAGATGCCTGAAGCAGAAGAAACCGAGCCTGCCGATGAATGAAGCACTTTGTCTGCCGGATCTGGCACCGCATTATTAGAGGGAAGAAAGTGCAGACCCTCTATTACGTGCAGGAGGATCTGACCAGCAGGGAGTTTTTCGCTGTTGTTCGGATCTCCTGGAAGCAAGACGGCCGTGTGATTGCTGTGCAGGAATCTGTGATTGAAACGGGGTCTGCTATGGCAGATGAGCTACCGGAATTTATTGGTGACGCACTCGGCTGCGATTCCAATGACATCGCGGTCATTTGCCCGATCCCGGCCTCTACCTTTCGGCTAGAGCAGCAATGAGTAATCCAGAGGCGTTCTACCGCGAAGCGATTGACCTGAACCGCTATAGCAACCACGTAGCGCTGCAGGTCATCCGGGCTTACAACAACCTGATCATTGACGCGGCGCAGAAGTTAACGGGCACGGCCCCGCTTAGCCGAACAGAGGTTGCGCGCCTTAATACCTTGATGCTGCAGATCAAGGAAAGCCTGGCGACCTGGGCGACGGATCAAACGCGCTACCTAACGGCAGAACTGCAGGGGCTTGCCCTGCTAGAGAGTGACTTCATTTCGCAGCAGATCCGCAACGTTGTGAAGCCGGAGTTTGCGGCTGGCATCCGCAGCGTTGAGATCAGCCCGGATTTTGCTGCCGCTGTGGTCTCTCAGAATCCAACCGATTTAGGGGCGGCGATTATGCAGCCGAGCGTTGAGGCGCAGATCGCAGGCATTAGCCCTGGCATGGTCTCCCTTGATGCAAGCAAGGGCCAGAACTACGTGCTGCCAAATGGGAAAACATTGGGCTCAGCATTACGGCAGCTAAGCGCAGATTCTGCAGAAAAATTTCGCGTTGCTGTTCAGAACGCGTTGCTTACTGGCGAGCGTTTAGATGACACCGTTAAGGGTTTGCTAGGAAGCCTGAAGTTTGCGGATGACGCGAACATCTTGCAGACGATCCAAAAAGGCGGGGCACTAACGACGCTGAGCGATTCGCAGATTAGGGCGCTAGTTCGGACGGCAACGGCGCAAATCGTCTCCGGGGTTGATCGCGCTACATACGAGGCGAACGCGAACGTGATTGATGGCTACATCTACACGGCAACGCTTGATCTACGGACAACCGCGATTTGTAAATCTCTTGACGGCCGGTTTTTCGAGTTCGGCAAGGGCCCCGAACCGCCGCAGCATTTTGGTTGTCGCAGCCGGATCGTGATGGTCACGAAAACAGAAGCGGAGGGCGACCTGCCAGAGGGCATGAAGCGTGCGGCGCTTGGCGGGCTAGTTCCGGCCGGCACGGGCTACGGCAAGTGGCTTTCCGGGCTATCCAAGGCTGATCAGGACAAAGCGCTCGGCGGCAAGGGCAAGGGCGTTATGTTCAGGCGGCTACTTAAGAAAGAATCGCCAGACCAGGCCATTCGCCGTTTCGTAAGCCAGGATGGCAGCGAGCTATCACTAAAGGAACTAGAGCGCAGATATGGCACCCCTAAAAAAAGGAAGTAGCCAAGAGATCATCAGCCTCAACATTCGCAAGCTGATGCGAGAGGGGAAGACAAGGGCGCAGGCTGCTGCCATTGCTTTTAAGGAGGCGGGCAAACGTCGCAGGGCTAAGGGCAAGTGACCGGATAAGCCTCCTGCGCTAGTGTTTGGTTGACGCTGGGACAAAACCCATGAAACTGCACAGCAAGTTTCAGTTATCAGTAGAGGGTCAGGAACCTAAAAAGGCAGCGAAGGCTGCGCCTAAAAAGGCCGCCGCTAAAAAGCCTGCCGAGAAAGAGTCTGCCTAAGATCGGATTAGTCGCTGTCAGCTAATGCCAGGCGGATACAAGGGCCCTAAAAAGCCGCAAAAGCCAATGGGCAAAAAGAAGCCCGGCAAAAAGAAGTAATGGCCCGCAAGCTACGGCGGACCCCTAAAGACAAAGAAACGGGCCTGCCTAAGAAGTACCTGTCAGGGGCAAAAAACCGCGCTGCTAAGGCGCGTGAGATCAAGCGCACAGCTGCGGCTTACAAAGCCGGAGAGGACATCGACATCAAAGCCGTCAGCAAATCAAGGAGCGAACAAGGTGGCACCAAAAAGAAAACCACTAAGCGCCGCAACCGTAAAAAGCCTCAAAGAAAAGGCTGAGGGCACCCGGTTCTTCTACGGGGAGCTGGCTGCTGTTTATCGCAAGGGCCAGGGCGCGTATCTGTCAAGCGGCTCTCGGAACGTACCGATGGCTGCCTGGGCAATGGGCCGCGTTAATAGCTACATGCGAGGCGATAAAGCACGAACGGCCGATGCGGCGATCTATGCCCGTTACAACAAGAAGCGCTAACGATGGCAAAAATCAAACGCGGGGGTCATGAGTTCGACGGCTACGACAAGCCGATTAGAACGCCTGGCCATAGCAGCGGGAAATCACACGCTGTTGTTATTCGACAGAACGGGAAGCCGCGCCTGATTCGTTTCGGGTTGCAAGGCGCCGCGACGAAACCACCGCGCAAGGGCGAATCTGAGGCTGATAAAGCAAAGCGCCGATCATTTAAGGCTCGGCACGCAAAGAACATCGCCAAGGGGAAAACCAGTGCTGCATATTGGGCAGACCGCGTAAAGTGGTGACGCAAAACCTTACGGGTTCATGTCTGAAGAAAACACTTTGGAGATTACGTCTCCTGAGCCGCAGAACAACGCTGAACTTGATCAGCTAAAGCAGAGCATCGCAAGCTTAGAAAAGAAAAATTATGAGCTGATTGGAAAGCTCCAAAAAAAGGAGTTGATCGGCGAAGTTCCTGATGATTACGAGGAACTCAAAGATTTCAAGCGCAAGGCAGAGCAGCTAAAGCTTGAGTCAGAAGGCAAGTACAGCGAAGCAAGAGAGGCCCTTGAAAAGCAGTTCAGGGAAGTAACTGCCGACAAAGACAAGCGCATTGCCGAGCTTGAAGCACGGGTGCGGGAGCTTGAGCTGATCACCCCGGCGGTTTCTGCCTTGGCTGATGTTGTCCACGATCCTGACCTGATCCTTAAAACTAAGCTGTCAAGCGATCAGATCGAACGTGAAGCGGACGGCACCGTTGTCGTGGTTGATGGTTATCAGCGCACGCCAGTAAGCGAGTGGGCCAAGTCCCTACCGTCATGGATGCAGAAGCAGCCAAAACCACAGGGCAGCGGCGCACCTTCAGGCCGGAGTGTCGGTGAAATCCCAGCAGGAACAAATAACCCGTTCGCGCCTGATAGTTTCAATCTGACCGAACAGTCGCGGCTATTTCGGACTGACCGTGATTTATATGATCGGTTGAAAGCTGCTGCGAAACGGTAAGATGCAAAACAAGGCGATGCTACGCGGAGCCGTTTGGGTTACGCCCACACCGTAAAACCATTTTCAATGAGGATCTGTCATGGCGACTCTTCGCTCTGACATCATCATTCCCGAGGTATTTACGCCCTACGTCATCGAGCAAACCACCCAGCGTGATGCCTTCCTGGCTAGCGGTGTGGTGCAGCCGATGGCTGAGCTGAATGCCCAAGAGGGTGGTGATTTCATCAACGTGCCTTTCTACAAGGCAAACCTTCCCGGCGATTTCGAGGTGATGTCTGACAGCACCTCGCTGACTCCTGAAAAGATCACCGCCGACAAGCAGATCGGCGTGATTCTTCACCGTGCAAAAGCCTTTGAGGCTCGCCAGCTTGCAGCTCTGGCTGCCGGTAGCGATCCCATGGCCGCTATCGGTCAAAAGATCGGTGAGTATGTCGCCAACCAGCGTCAGAAGGATCTCCTGTCCTGCCTGGCTGGTGTGTTCGGCAGCCTGGGCTCCACCAGCAGCTCTGCCGCTTTCTTCGGCCTGACCATTGATGGTGAGTCCGGCGATAGCCCCAGCGTGCTAAGCCCCCGCCACGTCGCACAAGCCAAGGCCCTCCTGGGTGACCAAGGCGAGAAGCTGACCGCAATGTGCGTTCACTCCAAGGTTTACTACGACCTTGTTGAGCGTCGTGCGATTGACTTCATCTACGACAACACCGGCGCAGCCGATACCGGCGCCACTCAAGGTTCGACCGCTAATGCCTTCGGCAGCCCGAGCGTTCCTACCTTCATGGGCCTGCGCGTGATCGTCTCTGACGATGTGCAGACCTCTGGCTCTGGCGCAACCACCGAATACGCCACTTATTTCTTCACTCAGGGCGCTGTCGCTTCTGGTGAACAGATGGCGATGCAGACTGAAACAGATCGTGACATTCTCGCCAAGAGCGATGCAATGGCCATCGACCTTCACTACTGCTATCACCCGGTGGGTTCTAAGTGGGCCGTAACCGACACGAACCCCACCCGTGCCACCCTGGAGACCGTCGGCAACTGGTCGAAGGTGTACGAGACCAAAAACCTCGGCATCGTTCGCGCCACCAACCTTTCCAACATGGACTGACGGAGGTAACTACCGATGGCATCACTTTTTGAGGTAACAGCTGGCGGAAAAATCGGATACGTCTCTGGCGGTTCCGTGACTCAAGGCGCCAGCCTTGGCAAAACCACAGGCGTCACCCTGAACGCCGTTTGTGGGGCAATTACTTGCGATGACGGGAACGTCTCGGCAGCTGCTGAGTCTTCTTTCACCGTCACCAATGACAAGGTTGCCGCCGGCGACGTGGTTCTTGTCAACCATGCCTCCGCCGGTACTGCCGGCGCCTATCTTGTGCAGGCAAACTCGATCGCAGCAGGATCTTTCAAGATCACTATTGCGAACCTGTCCTCCGGCACCTTAGGCGAGGCGATTGTGCTGAACTTTGTCGTTATCAAGGGCGCTAGCTCCTGATGGGTCTGTTCGCTTTTAGGCGGATGCAAGAGCGTGAGGCTGCTGCGAAAGCGGTGGCCTCTGCTCCCAAGCCAGCCGAAACCAAGGCACCAAGCAAACGCAAGCGAGTGAAAGCTGATGGCAGTAACAATCGACGCGACAGCGGGCGGGGCGAACGCCAACAGCTACATCACGCTGGCACAGGCTGACGCTTACGTTGAGGCGATGATTAGCAGTACCGATGTTTCCAAGTGGAGCACCGGAACAGATGACACGCGAAACAGGGCGCTAGCAGCAGCGACGCAGCGCTTGGATCGTGAGAGATTTCTAGGGGCAAGGGCGACGGATACGCAGGCCCTGCAATGGCCCCGTACGGGCGTCAGAAAGCCTGACACCTATGTGAACACCTACGCCACCGGGTTCCCCTTTCGGATCTCAGAGGATTACTTCACGGACACGGAGATTCCTGACCAGATCAAGCGAGCACAGATTGAGCTTGCGGTTTACCTGCACAACAACACGGACGGCATCAGCCTGAGCGGCTTGAATGATTTCAAGTCGATTCAGGTTGGAAACATCTCGGTGGTTCCTGACAAGGTTGGGGCAGTTGGTGCCGACCATGTGCCGCCGATGTTTGAGCGTTACTTAACGGGCCTTAGAATTAGCGGGCCGGGCAACATTGCAATCAAACGGAGCTGACATGGGCTACGACTATTCCAAGGCGTTGATCATCACTGATACGAACGCTCACACCGGCAAGTTCTTCAAGGTCCACGCCTTGGCTGATAGTTCCTGCACGTTCGTCAGCAACGACATAACCGAAAACGGCAGCAGCACGATTGCCGGCATCACGATGAACGCTTCGACAACCATCGAGGGCGTCGTGATTACTAGCATCACCCTTGCAAGCGGCCAGGTTGTCGCTTACACGCTCTGATGGCTATTGCTGATTCGCTAAGCAGAGCGATTGGCAACGTCATGAACGTCCTTGGCGGCGACGTGACCTTTAAGGTCGTGTCAACCGGCGCCTATGACACCGCGACTGGCGCGGCTGCGGAGACGGTCTCGGATATTGCGACCAAAGGGGTGCTACAGAATGTGACTGCCCGAGAGGTGAACGGGCAGATCACGCAGAACGACAAGATCCTCACTGTCTCGGCTGAGGATTTCCCAAACCCGCCAGGGGCTGATGATCGAGTCTTGATCGGCAGCACGAACTATCAGATCATTGAGGTGCGGACTAACGAGCAGGACAACACGGCGATCAGCTACGAGATCGTGTTGAGGGGCTGATGGCTAAGAAGATCACCATTGAAGGCATCCCTGACTATTTAGAAGACCAGATCGAGCAGCTGGTGAGGGAGGCGGGGGTTTTTTTAGAAGGCAGGCTGATTACGCTCAGCCCTGTTGGCGAGATCAACGGGGGCACATTCAAGAGCAGCTGGCAGAAGCGCATTGAGGGCCTGAGCTTTGTTTCCTTCAACAACACACAGGATTACGGGCAGGCGATCACTTTTGGCGTAAATATGCCACCGTCTTGGCAGGGGCGGTTCCGGTCTAGGTTTGGGCTTCCGAAAGCATGGCCAGAAGTTTTAGCAGCAAAAGAGACTAAAGAACAGATCCCTAAAATCTGGAACAGGATTGTGAGAAGCACATGACCAGCACATATAACGACATTCGCCAAGCGATCGAGGCACGCCTAGCAACTGAGATGGCTCTGTCTCCTAGTTACCCCGTGAGTTACGAGAACGTGCCATTTGACCCGCCGAACAACACCCCCTGGGTTAAGGCACAGATCCGCTTTGGCCTTAATAACTACGCCACGCTGTTAGGCCCTACGACGGGAACCAACCAGCAGATCGGCATCGTGGCGCTTGATGTTTTCACCCCTGCCGGTACAGGGGCCGGCGCTAATTACACGATTGCCGAGAGGCTGAAAGATCTATTTGATCGCCAGACAGTCAGCCAAATTATTTTCGATCCCGCCGATGGTCCTGCGATTGTCGAGCCCGCAAACCCTGCCGCATATTTTCAAACTCAGTTGCTTATAACCTTCCAGGCTTTCGTACAATAAGAGAAAGCCACTACCGCACAACGCCATGGCCACCACCTTGTCCGGTACGTCCGGCGCCCTCTACTACAAGCCTGCAGGCACTGACAGCACGTTCACCTCATCGAAGGTGACCAACGCTGACAACGAGATCAACGTCGGAACCTATTTGAATTTCAAGGTCAACGACAAGATTGTCTTTGGCACTGGCACTGGCGGCACCCTGCCCGCCGGTATCACTGCCGGCACTGACTACTTCGTCCTGACCTATACCGCCTCCACAGGCGTCGCTACATTCTCTGCTACCGCAGGCGGTTCCGAGCTTGCTTTGACTGACGATGGGACCGATGGCACCACGCCTTTCACCATCAATTACAGCGAGTTTCAAGCTGTAGGCGATGTTCGTGAGTGGTCTTTCGAGATCACCCGAGATGAAATCGACGTGACCACCATTGGCCAAACACTTGGCCAGTTCGCGCCGTTCAAGACCTACATCACCGGCTTTGCTGATGGCGAAGGTTCGGCCACGATCTACACCACTGACGATGACACTACGATCGCTTCTCGCCTTGCTGAGGATGTGATCCAGCGGATTCAGACCGGTGTTCAGTTCAAGCTTTATATCGACCGGGTTGTCTCGTCCGGCTCTGTCGATGACACCGCAAGCCGTTCTATCACGATGGAGGCAGTGCTGACTTCCGCCAGCTTCAATGTGAACCCGGATGACGCCCAATCTATTGAGGTTTCGTTCCGGCCTTCTGCTGTTCCTACTTTCGACTTCAGCAAAACCTGATCGGCTGGTTGATAACATCAGGGCCCTTGACGGTTGCGTCAGGGGCTTTTTTTTGTCTAATATCTGGCCACTACCCCCTCAAATATGGCTGCCGCTTCTACTGGCTTGAACGCGCTTGAACGTCTTAAGCGTGCGGCAAATCTCACCTCTATCAAGCGCATCGTGACGCTAAGCAACGGTGATGAGTTCGAGTTTTACTCAACCCCGTTGACAATGGCTGAGCGGGAACGGGCCCAGAAGCAGGCAGGCTCCGATGATGCCACCGCCTATGCGCTGCAGTTGCTCGTCATGAAAGCTACTGACGAACATGGCCAGCGCATGTTTAAGGCCGGACAGATTGCAGAACTGAAGAACGATGTCAGGGATGAGGATCTGCAGGCCCTGATGCTTGCCCTGATTACTAACGAGAGCAACGTCACTGAGGCGGAAGCAAAAAACTAACCCGGTGGCTGAAGAATGACCTTCAGCTAAGGATTCAGATGCGCCTGGCTCGTGAGCTGGGTTACACGCTGGCAGAGCTTGCCGAACGGATGACAAAAGAAGAGCTAGAGCTGTGGTGTGTTTTGTATGAAGTGGAAGCAGAAGAGCAAGAGGAGGCTCGTAGAAAAGCCAGGCGCAGGTAGACTTAAAAGACGTTGAGCCGAATCGATGGCTGAGGCTTCTGTTGTCATAAGGGTTGACGCCAAAGACGCTCAGAAGCAGCTCCAGGGCATAAACGCGCAAACACAAAAACTAAGCAACACATTCAAGGATTCAAATGGGCGCCTTAGAGATGCAAATGGGCGGTTTGTCAAGTTAGGGGCAGGAGCCAAGGGGGCATCAGGTGGCGTTAGCCTCCTCGGGAAAGCCTTCAACATGGCGTTAGGCCCGATCGGGGCCGCATTAACTGCAGTAACAAGCCTTACAGCAGCGTTCAAAGTTTTAGCAGCTCAAGATTTTGCTGAGGCTAAGGTTGAAAGCTTAGGCGTTAACTCTGAGGAGCTTGTTAAGCGCCTTAAAAACGTCAGCGCAGAACTAAATGGCGCGGCAAGTGTTGCCGAACTCACTGCGGCTTCCTATGACGTTGCCTCTGCTGGTTTTAACAATGCTGCAGATGCTGCTGAAGTCCTTAAGGCGGCAAGCCTTGGCGCGACTGGTGGCTTTAGTGACATCAACACAGTGGGCAATGCCGCTACTTCCGTTCTCAATGCTTATGGCATAGAAGCAGCGAAAGCCACTGAGATCGTTGACAAATTTATACAGACACAAAATGATGGCAAAATTGTGGTGGCTGAATATGCACAAAACATCGGCAAGGTCGCATCCGCCGCCGCAGGTTTAGGAATTGACTTAGATGAAATCAATGCCGTGATTGCACAATCAACGGCTGCGGGTGTGCAGGCTGAAGTTGCATTTACTGGCCTGAAAGGGGCCCTGGCTCGTTTAGCCTCTGGTGAGGCAGCGAATGCGTTGAAAGGTATAGGCATAGACATTGATGCGGCAACACTTGCGAACGACGGGCTGCTTGGCACGTTCAAAAAACTGCAAGCCGCTGGACTAGACACTGGACAGATATTCAAAGCTTTGGGCACTGAGGCTGGCCCAGCATTGCTTCCTGTTCTTAATAACCTAGAGAAATTTGAAGAGCTCTTAGGCAATCAAAAAAAATCAGCAGGCGCAGCAGCAAAAGCACAACGCAAAGCAGCGGATACAATCTATGGCGCATGGAAACGCGTTACTACTGTCATTGAGAATCTTTTTGCTGATCAGGAAGGGCTAGGAGTTTTAATCAAGACAACGCTCAATCTTGTTGCAGAACTCTTTTCACAAATTGCTCTTAGGGCCAAGCTTGTTTTGGCGCCTTTCAACGCATTCATGCGGGTTGTCGGCTTTGTATCTAAACGCGTAGAAGAGTTAGGGCTGGCCTTCAGGACTGCTTTTCAGGAGTCCGAGGGCGCGCAAAAGCTGCAAATGGTATTTGCGGCCCTGCAAGAGGTGTTAGGGAGGGTCCAGCAGTTTTTCACAAGTCAGTTTCAGCCTGTATTCGAAGCTGCTTTGGGGATAGCTGCCAAACTAGGCGCAGCACTTGGCGAAGGGCTTTATCAAGCTCTAGATCTAATCATTGGCTCAATCGTTCAACTTGCCGAACTCATACCTGGCCTTGGCGATAAAGCAGCAGCGCTAAGAAATGGTTGGAATGAAATCAAGACAGCGGTTGCGGATACTGCTGGCGAGGCGTTGAAAATTAAAGAAGCTACTGATCAGACAGCAGTTGCGAAGCAAAAGCTATTAGAGCAAGGCAATCAACTATTAGCCCAAGCTTCTCAGATGAAGGCACGGCTTAAAGAGCAAGAAGCATCATTCCAAAACCAGCGATCTGTAGCAACTGCTCGCCTTCAGGCTGAGACAGCGATTACACAGCTAGCAGGGCAACAGTTACAACGGGCCTATGACCAGGCAACAACTGTTCAGCAGCGTCTGCAGATCGCAAAAGCGATTTATCAAAACCAAGTTCAGCTCGCGGCACTTGAGCGGCAGGCAGCCCAGGCGAACATCCAGGCCGAGTTCCAGGCTTTAGGTCTCAAGCGGCAAGGCGCAGAGATTGCTCTTAAAGAGATTGAAGCCAAGGGATTGATCGCGCAGGCTAATGCCAAAAACTACGCGGAAGGGCAGCGGATCGCGGAGCAAACAAGAAAGGCAGTTGAAGCGCAGCGCCAAGCCGTTGGACTGATAGACGGTCAAATTCAGGCCCAAAGACAGGTCGCAAAGTTCCAGGCACAGGCCGCTGACGCGCAGTTCAAAGCAAAAGAGCTGACAGCACGGACGGCTCTTGAGCAAAAACTGGTAAGCGACAAGATTGGCATGTCACAGCGAGAGGCAACAAGGCTCGCAGAAAAAACGGCGCAAACTGCGACCGGTTCGGAAAGGACCGGCACTGCGATGCGACAAGTCCAGATAACGACAGGCAGTGCATCCCAGCAAATGGTTGGCCTAGCGCAGAACGCTAATGCCGCTGCATTAGCTATTGAACGCGCTGCTGCGGCGCAAATTAGGCTGAACATAGCCAAAGCAAGCGGCGGTGGCGGCGGCGGTAAAAAAGGCGGGCCGCCTAAGAAAGCAGCCAAAGGCGCTTACTGGGCCGGTGGTTTCCAAGCCTTTGCAAGGGGTGGCGTCGTGAATAGGCCAACTCTTGGCTTGATCGGTGAAGGGGGTGAGTCTGAATACATCATCCCGTCCAGCAAGGCCGGAGGCTTTGCCATGAACTATTTGTCAGGGAAGCGCGGTTCTGCTGCTATTCCTAAGTTTGCCGAGGGTGGTTTTGTTGGCTCTGCTGCACCTAGCGTCAGCATCCAGACAGGCCCTGTTACTCAGATGGGCGGAATGGATTATGTGACCACCCAAGACCTAGGGGATGCCGTTTCAGCCGGCGTAGAACAGACCCTGGACATCCTGCGCCGTGATGGCAGCATTCGTTCCTCACTCGGCTTGGTCTGATGGCTAACTACGACATCCTGAGCTTTTTGGAGTATTACGCCGACCGGGCCAACGTCGTTTCTGGCGGCCTGCGGACTCCTACAAGACAGTGGCAGAATTTTTACCCTGAGGCGCAGACCCTAAGCGTTGACACGGAGGTTGGCGGCAGTTATTTTTACTTGCCTTTTGATCCTGACGGCTTTGGCTCTAGCGATGCTGCGGCAGTCAATGACTTAACGATCGAGCTTGCGGCCACGGGCGAAATCGTGGATATCACTGACACGGCGATGGGCACAGATAACCTGATCATCGCAAGCCTTTACATACAGGACGCAGGCGAGGACGCTTTTGACGGCTCAAGTGCTCAGCTGATTTCGCGTTATATCGGCTCGATTGAGGGTGCCGAGCTTTCTGAGGAAACTGTTGTCTGGACCGTCAACCCTGCCATTGATAAGCTCAAGGCGCAGGTTCCGACCAGAAAGGTTACGGAGAGCATGACTAGCAAGGAGTTTAAGATATGACAAACCAAAGAGTTGTCTTGGCTTTTGGCTCGACCGTCAGATGCGCGGATGGTTCGCAATATGTTGGCTGCTCTTTTGATTTGCGGGATGGGAGCCCTATGTTTTACGCGCCGGGCGGGACTGAAGGAATAAGGCTAGAAGGAGCAAAAAAAGTCGTTGAGATAATTTCAGGCAGTTTGGCTGTTTCTAGAAGTGTTTTTGGCACGCGTTTTAATCAGTATTCTGAGGCGAGCTAATGGGCAGGTTGTCGTCTTCTTTTGGTTCTGGCAGCTCTGGCGGCATTCTCAGGTCTCGCTCAAGTTCTAGCGGCAGGTCAAAGGGAAGCATCACAACCCGGATGGATGGGTTTGCAAAGCCAAAACGTAGGAAACCAAAGCCACCGAAACCAAGAACAAAACCACAGCGTAAAGCGCCGGTTCAAACCACAGCGTTAAGGAATGACCAGGCCCCGGAGCAATCAAAGAAACCATCGCCCAGTCAAGGTGCACCACAAAAGATAGCGAAGGCCGGTGACACTATCCCAATTGTTTTTGGCAAGCGTGCAAACAATGTTGGGGGCATTTGGGTGCAGCCGCATTTGTGCAAAAAAGCCTCTTTGAGATTCCAAGGAAATTTTCTTTTTGCAATAAGTCAGGGCGAAGTTGTCAGTAACCCATTAAAAGCCTATGCCTATGTCGGAGAGGAACGCTTACAGGTTGACAGCGACGCCGCTAACATTTTCTTGACGCATTTTCACTCAACGGCTGCGGCGATGACCGCAACGCCTAACGCTTGCCCGATTACAAGCGGCGTTCGTGCACCTTCGACTTTTGACGAAGGGCTCACTTGGCCAGCAGCCGGCGCTACTGCTTTGTTTTGCGATTATGACAGCTTTGTTGATTATCACACGGTAAAAGCAGGTGATTTCAAAGAGGTTCGCAATGATATAGGTAGTTATTCTTGGGAGTTTGCTAAAACTGAGGGAACAGGGGATACAACTAACACCGTATTTGTAAGCCAGTTGTCTGATGAATTTGCTTACGAGCAAAGCACCGGCACTGATGTGAGCACAGCATATAGGGCCGCATTTCCTGGGGTAACGACTACCATATTTAATGGAAATTACACCTTTACTGGCGGCGTTTTTGTGCTCACGGGTGGCAACCCAGTTGGAACCACGCAGCTTGATATTGGAGTAAGCGCCCCAGAAACAACAAATGTCGCGGGCGGCACTGATAATCTAATTGTGCATTATACAAACGTCACAATAAACAATCAAATCAATACTTCAAACGCAGCTACTGATACAACTTTAGAGGCCCTACGAGAAGAACAACATTATTCCTCTATTGCAGATGTTGAAAATCCGCCGGCAACGAAAAATTATCAAGAGTTTGCTGGTATTACTTTTTTGGAGATCCGGGGCGATATTTACGACACAAAAACACAGACGGGCGTTTTTCCTTTAACAACTAGACAGCTTCAAATCTTTTACGAACAGGGCGTCAAGGTTGATCTCTATAGCCAAGCGCAGGTCGGCGGTGTTTATCAAACAGGCGCCTCGAATCAATTTGTGGACTTGGCCATGTATATGTTCAGCCTGTTAGGTCGGGTTGATGGCGCTACGACTGCGGGAATTGCCACTCCTATCGACACAAGCAATTTGTTAGATATTGCAAGCTTTTGCACAAACAATGGCACGTTTTTCAACGGAGTTATTGACCAGCAGATTAATGTGATTGAGTATTTAACAGAGTCGGCACCATTCTTTTTGCTCCGGTTTATTTCAGGAAATGGGCGCTATAGCTTCCAACCTATTCTCCCCACCACCTCTGGACAGCAAATAGATACTACAGCGTTGAGCCCTTCGGCAACCTTTACCGATGCGGAGATTTTGCCGGGCAGCTACAGCAAAACATACGCAGAAGCAGAGCAGCGGCGTGACTTTATCGCTTCCGTTTTATGGCGGCGGACAGATTTAGGCGAGATCGGCTCTGCGGCATCAACAACCGTCCGATTTTCAACAACTGCAGTTGACGCGCCTGTTGAGCAATTTGACCTTACTGACTGCTGCACTAGCCCAGCTCATGCGGAGCTATTTGGCAAATATCAATTGGCATTTCAGAAGCACGTCACACACAGCATCAGCTTCGCAATTTCACTAGATACAACTGGCTTGATACCCACGCAAATTATCAAGGTTCAGCGGGCACGTTTTTCAAGTGTTGGCGATGATCGCACTGAAACAGAGCATTATCAAATCGAAACCATCAGCCATAGCACTGATGGGGTCACAGTGATTGAGGCAACGCATTTTCCTCTTAATGGATCAGACGTTGCCGAGATCTCTAACGAGATTGTAAACGGGACTTTCACGGTGCGGTCATGACTGTTTTTCCTGCAATCACACCGAACGCCCGCGAGCTCACGCTTGGTGATTTTCCGCAGCTCAGCCATTCGAGCGCCAGCGGGATCTCTGTTCGATTTCTACAGAACGCTTCTAGGCGTGTGCAGCAGACCCTTGCCCTTGAGTTTGTAGGGATTACAGAGACGCAGGCAACGTCTATCACTGACCATTACGCGGGGCAGGAGGGCACGCTGATTTCCTTCACGCTGCCGGCCAATCTATGGGCGGGCTTTGACTCGGTGCCTATCAGCGCTTCTGAGTACCAATGGCGGTATGCGGGCCCTTACACCTTGGAGCAAAGCCCTGCCCCCAGCAGGTTTAACATCAGCTTGACGCTTGTAAGCGACGTGATCTGATATGTCGAGTTTTCCCGCGCTATCGCCTGCAACCAGGGTTTACACGCCGGGAGACATCCCGATTGGTTTACAGACCAGCCTGACAGGCGTTTCCACTGGCTTTAGGCGAGGTGGTCGCAGAATTGGGCAGCGTTTGGAAATGGTGTTTACACATCTGACGCAGACGCAGATGAACCTAATCAAGGCGCACTATTTCGACCGAAAGGGCACCTTTGACATTTTCTTTCTGTCTACTGAGGTTTGGGGAGACTATGCAGCAACGCCTCCAGTCGGCCTGCTCGACAACTTCGCCTGGCGGTACATACAAACGCCGCGGATCGCGGATGTTTCGTTTGATCGTTTCACCGTACAGGTCTCGCTCCAGACGGTCCCGATCGATACGGGTGACCTTATTATTGACGGAGGGGCAGCCGCCGCTACGCCAGCGCGTACTTATGTGCTGGATGCAGAGGCAGCTTCAGCCACACCGGCCCGCACCTATGTGATCAACCCGATTGGCGCCCAATGAGCATTGTTCTTTCAGCGCTACAGCAACAGCGGCGCGATACTGCGGCGAACTGGACCACAGCAAACCCAACGCTGCTTAATGGTGAGCTGGGTTATGAGACAGACACGGGCAAATGGAAGATCGGCGACGGCAGCACGGCATGGACTGCGCTCGGGTATACACCCTGGAGCCAGCTCAGCTACCCAATCGTCAACGCTGACATTTCAGCAACGGCTGAGATTGCTGTTAGCAAGCTTGCGAACGGGACAGCCAACCAAGTTCTAGTTACTGACGGCACGGATGTTAGCTGGTCGGATAATTTAACAGTCGCGGGCAATCTGACTGTCAACGGCACGACAACAACTGTTAACAGCACAACCCTTACGGTTGACGATAAAAACATTGAGCTGGGGTCAGTTGCTTCGCCAACCGATTCAACCGCTAATGGCGGCGGCATCACCCTTAAGGGCGCAACAGATAAAACGATTAACTGGTATAGCTCGACTGATGCCTGGACTTTTAGCCAAGACATCAACTTAAACGAAAGCAAGGTTTATAAGATCCAAAATCAAACTGTTTTAAGTGCAACAACTCTAGGGACAAATGTTGTCAACTCCAGCCTCACAGCTGTTGGCACGTTGGCCACGGGCACTTGGAACGCCACAACGATTGGCACGGCCTACGGCGGCACCGGCCAGACAACCTACACAGATGGCCAACTGCTCATCGGCAACAGCACTGGCAACACGCTTGCTAAGGCCACGTTGACAGCCGGGGATGGCATCGACGTTACCAACGGCGGCGGCAGCATCAGCCTTGCGGCTGACCTAAAGGCCAATGGCGGCCTGGTCATAGAAAGCACTGAGATAGCGGTAAATCTTGGGGCGTCTTCTATTACGGGCACGCTCGGCACTGGTGACGGCGGTACAGGGCAAACAACCTATACAGATGGCCAGCTATTGATTGGCAAAACAGACGGAACCCTGGCAAAGGCCACGCTGACAGCAGGCAGCGGCGCAACCATTACTAACGCTGACGGGGCAATCACGATTGCAGCCGCAGGCACGGGTTTGCCAACGGGTGGCGGCACTCTCACGGGCGATCTAACCCTTAGCAACCAAGCAGATCTGCGGTTTGGGGAGGCTACGGCTAACGGCTCAAACTTTGTTGCCTTCCAAGCCCCGGCCGCGATTGCTAGCGACATCACTTGGACGCTGCCATCTGCTGATGCGGCAATCTCTGGTTATGCGCTAGTCAGTGACGCTGCAGGAACCCTGAGCTGGTCTAAAGCTGGCGGCGGCGCAACAGGCGGTGGCACAGATGCGATTTTTCACGAGAATGGAAACACTGTGACCACTAGCTACACTATTGGCACAACCCTGGGCGATACGGCCAACTGTAACGCTATGTCTGCGGGGCCGGTAAGTGTTAATTCTGGGGTGGTTGTTACTATCGAATCAGGCTCTAGCTGGGTGGTGATTTAGTCATGGCTACAAGAATCACAGGCAGCGGTTTTGAAATTGAGGAGTTGCAGCTTGACGCTAGTTCGGGCTCAGGTTCAATCACTCTTAAGTCTTCTGCCAGCACGAGCCCTAGTGGCACTGATTTAACTCTGACATTCCCGCAAACTGTCGGCAGTGCCGGGCAGTTTTTGAAGAATACCGGAACAGCCGGAACGCTGGAATTTGGCGATGTACCTGATCCTAAATATGTGCAATTCAAGAGCACATCAACAAACACAAGAACATCCAGCACCAGTAATATTCCGTTTGATGATACAACCCCTCAAAATACAGAAGGGTTTGAAGTTCTAACTCTTGCAATCACACCTACATCTTCAACGAACAAGCTTCTTATCGAGGCTTTTATACCCATGTGTGATTCAAATAACCTTGGGGCATTGTGTCTTGCATTGTTTCAGGACAGCGGGGCGGATGCTATAGCAACAGCGAGCAACCTAAACGAAGCGCAAAATTTCTATGTACAACTTGGCCTTGTTCATATTATGGACGCAGGGACAACTAGCGAAACAACTTTCAAGATACGTGCGGGCTCACATCAAGGCACGTTTTTCCTAAATCGGCGGACTAGCAATCTTGTCTATAACAGCACAATGAACACGACTTTAAGGATTACGGAGATTGAGCCATGATGTATGCAAACCACTTCGCAATCTATGCGCTTTACCCTCAGGCGGTAACTATTACTGACGACGTTGGCGCGTTTGATGCTGACGGTCAGCCGATTGAGCTTGATGCCTCACTAATCGCGGCAAAAGCTGCAGAGCTAGATTTACAAGAAGAATGGGCCGCTTTCCGAGAAAAACGCAATGAGCTGCTTTTAGCGACTGATTTTTATGCTTTAGTTGATTCCACTTTGTCTGAAGAGATGAGAACATATCGGCAAGCGTTGCGGGACTTACCTGCAAACACTGCAGACCCGTCCAACCCAAGCTGGCCAACCAAGCCGGAGGCAGGCGAATGACCATCAAACTCAAAGGCACCGTTGGCGGAAGCGTCAGCTTTGTCGCCCCTTCAAACACAAGCCCATCGGGCACAGCGGTCAGCCTGACCTTGCCGACTAGCGCAGGCTCAAACGGTCAATACCTGCAGACGAATGGCAGCGGCACTTTAAGTTGGCAAACTATTGATGACACCGCAATCAGCGTTGCCGTTTTGGTTGACGAAAAAACTCAAAACACTTCAGGCGGGACGTTTACAGCTGGTGATTGGCGCACTAGAGACCTAAACACAGAAGTTTCGGACCCTGACGGCATTGCAACTATTTCAAGCAATCAATTTACGCTAGGGGCTGGCACTTATTTGATTCATTGGGATTGCCCTGCTTATGCTTGTGGCCGGCACCAATCTCGTCTCTTTGACGATACTGGGAGCGCAGTGGTGGAGGTGGGTTTATCACAATTTGCCTCAAGCGGCAACACTGTTGCAAACAGTTCATCCGGGACTGTTCTCGTAACTCCAACGGCTAACAATACCTATGAGATTCAGCATCGCGCTGATAGCACTAGTACCACCTTCGGGTTTGGGGTTGAGGGAAATTACGGCCCTGAGCATTACACACGCGTAACCATTTGGAAGGTAGCTTGATTATGGATATCAACCTTGCCATTGACCGTCTCGGCCTCAACGCTAACAGCTACAAGCTGACGCAATCCACACCCCCGCACTCCATCGTTGAATGGAACGGGCCTGATGCTCAACCAACTGAGAGTGAGCTGCAAGCTGCCTGGGATGCTTACCAGGCCACAGGTGGCGTTGAAATGGAGCAACTTCGCGAGCGCCGGAATCAACTCCTGGCGCAGACGGATTACCTGGCTTTATCTGACGTGACGCTATCGACAGAAATGGCAGAATACCGCCAAGCGTTGCGGGATTTGCCCGCGAACACAACAGACCCGGCCAACCCTGTTTGGCCTGCCAAGCCGGAGGCTTAGTCATGACTTTGAAACTAAAAGGGGATTCTGCGGGCAGCGTTAGTTTTGCGGCACCTGCTGACACCTCGCCAAGCGCGTCAGACGTTTCTTTCACGCTGCCGACAGCAGACGGCACAAACGGGCAAGTCCTGTCCACAGATGGCAGCGGTCAGCTTAGTTTTATCGATTCAAGCGCCGACAAGATTGAAGAGGGCAACACTAAGGTCGAAACCGTTGACACCGGCACAGACGGCCACATCTTGCTAGAGACTGAAGGCAGCGAACGGTTCCGCGTTGGCCCTGCTGGCCAGCTTGGTATTGCCGGCGCTAACTACGGCACAGATGGGCAAGTTCTTACCAGTACGGGAGCAAACACGGCGCCTGCCTGGGAAACTTTGCTTGAGTTTGGTGATGCAAACCTCACTCATCAAGGCTCTACGACTGCCGGAACTTATGTCATGTCCAATAACAGTCGATATTGCCGGATTGGCAATTTAATCCACTTGTTTATTGATGAGAGAGTTGAGAGTGTGACATCCGCAGGCAGTGGCACCATGCAACTGACAAATTTGCCTTACAACAGAGCCAGTACAGATACAAACTATTCGTGTCAGGCGGCGGTCTTTTCGATTCCTATGAGCCAGAGCGATCACCTTCGCGGCTTTGGTTTTATGTTTGATCACAATGAGGTTGATGTGATTAATTACTTTATGAACAGCAACAACGCCGACCCGCCATCAGCGCAGGGCGTACTTGCAGCAGGTGACCGCCTTGTCGGGGTTCTTACTTATGAGTGCACTGTTCCTTAAAAGGCTGTGCCCATTTGCTGAGTCGATAAACAGAGAACTTTTAGAGCTTGCTGAGTCTGTTGATTTTTGCAAGTCATATCAGACGAATCTGATGTGCAAAATGAGCGGCTGGCGGATGCAGGAAAATGTGCATGTTCAGGCGCTTACTTTTTGGGCTGAAAATTTGGTTTGTCAAAATTACAAAGTTACTTCTGCGAGATGCCTTGAGGTATGGGTGGCTCGATACGATTTTGATGATTATGCGAACGAACATAATCATCGCGGGTGCCAATTCTCTTTCGTTTATTTTGCAAACACTCCCAAAGGTTCCGCGCCGCTCTGTTTTACTGATTCTGAGATAACAGCAGAGGCCGGCCAGCTTGTGCTCTTTGACTCGGCAGAAAATCACAGCGTTCCTAAAAACAACTGCGAAAACCGTCTAGTTGTTGCGGGGAACATCTGGGCCAATTAGACCGTTGAGGCCACTGGCACATGACAGTTAGCGGCGAGCCTTGCACGTCATTACGTTGCCGGCGGTTTTCTTTTTATCCAATGAAAGGCCAATTTTTCCTCGGCGCTGCTTGCGTCTTGGCAGCCGCCCCTGCGATGGCTGGCCCCTACGTCAACGTGGAAAGCAACTCAGGATTCCTCGGGAGTCAGTACGGCGGCAGCATTCTTGAGGGTCATATTGGCGCCGATATTGCCTTAAATGAGGCTGCCGGTCTTTACCTGCAGGCAGGCCCTGCGCTGATCCTTCCTGATGGCGGCGACAATGACACCCAGTTCTCTGGCAAGGGTGGCATCAATGTGGCCGTTACTGAGAAGCTGGGCGCGTATGCCGAATATGGCTTCATGACCACCGACGCCGATCTGGCCTCAAACGTGAAACTTGGCGTGAAATATTCGTTCTGATTAGACTGAAGCTGTCTACACACAGACGCACAGCAGCACAACCCCGGCCGCCACTCCGGGGTCTTTTTTTAGCCATGCAAAAGGTTGTTAACGTCCTTTCGCTAATCTCGTTCGGGATCTCCGTTTGTTTGTTTGGGGCAGTACTTTACACCCTTTCAAACGCTCAGAGCATCAAAAGCCGGATGGCTCAGCAAATACAGGCTGAGGTTTTGGTTCTGGTGATGGATGCCACGGCTAAGCACATGCGGGGAATGATGCCGATGGAGACCGGCCCCGCCATGCCTTTCGGTGGCACCTGAAATCCCGCAGATCCAAATCAGGGAGATTCCGGCACCTAAGCCGCCTGTGATCCGCCCGGTGTTTTCGGGGCCCGTAATGAACTTGCCCGGATGCGTTGCGGTGCATCCTGACGGGGGGCTGAACCCGTCGCTGCTGGAGGATGACCCGAGCCGTGTTGGCTATGCGTGCCCGGATGGTGGCCTGCCTTCTATCGGGGCGATGGATTACAGGCCGAGCGAGCTAATGATTCTGGAAGGCCAAGGGCTGCAGGAGCCAGACCCGGAAGCACCGGCACCGATGACGCCTGAGCTGCCTGTGATCCCGAAAGTGCAAGCGCAGGAGGAACAGCCGCCGGAGCCTAAACGGTCAATCCCTCAGCAGATTGTTGATGGCCTGCCTGAGGTGCCTGCTGTTGTCACGACGGCATCCATCGCGCTTGTGGCTACGACTTCTGCGCTGCTGGCCAAGCCGTTAGCTGATCTGCTTCTTAAGCTAATAAAACCAGCGATTAAAAAGATCGTCGCCAAGATCAAGGCGTTGCTAGGGCGTAAGACTCGCCGGCTTTCTCTTTCTGAACGACGTCTGGCGCAAAGAGATAGGAATCGTGCGGTAATGGCTCTGCGTCGTTCTTTGGGGCGGTGATGGGGTGTTTATGAGGGGGCAGCACAACTGGCTTGGGGATCACCATTACATCAGCGCAGATTTGCGCCGCTTGGCTGCCTGGGCGGAAGATAACGCCCGCCTTGGCTAGTTCGCCACAGTGTTTGAGCCGGCCAATCTCATAATCAAGTTTTGCGTGCGCCAGTTTCTGCTCCATGAGCTTCTGCTGGGTTTCGCCCAAGGCTTTGCACCGGGCGGCTAGTTTGCCGTCTAAAGGGATGGAAAACGTGGCGCTCACTCCATAGTTCAGAGCGTGCGAATCTTTCTGACCTGTAGGAGTCTCCTGCCAAAAAAGAATGTCGCCTGGATTGTCCGGCACGTTGTCTTCATTGGCATCCAGCGGGTCGTAATAGGGCGTGCGCTGGTATTCGCGTCGGGGCAGGCTATAGCTATGGGATTTAGTAATGAACGGTGACACGCTCAGCGTTGGGCCTTGGCAGCTGATCTGATTGGGGCCTAGGTGATATGACGGCCACGGGCCGCCGGTCACCTGAATCGCTTGATTTGTCACGCTGCCGTTACTGACAGAGCTAGGTGCTGCGGTGGCGTTCACCTGGCCCCAGGCGGGCATTGGCAACAGCGCTAGGGCCCAAAGACTGAGGTTGAGTCTGTAACGGTTTCGATCGTTGTAGTGCGCTGAATAGTTGTGATCGTTTGCAGCCCTGGCCCGCTGTAGTGCTCTGTCAGCTGAAATGATCCGCCCTGAGTTTGCTGCTGATAGGTCGGCTTGCTGCTGAGGGGTAGCCCTTGCCATTGCGACTGCACGCCCTCCATGGTCACGTTTTGCGTTGTGGAGGATTGCGGGATTAGCGCCCCGCTGCTGGACACCCCGGACCCGCTGACGGAATAGGTGTAACCAGTGGCGAAGTCTACGGACTTGATGTTTTCCACGACTTGCGTTGTGCTGCGCGTGTTCGTGGTCTGCTGCCCTGTTCGGAACTGAGGCACGACAGGAACCGCCGCCGCAGGCCCTGCCAGCAGCAGCAAAATCAGCAGGCCGCATTTCACTGGATTTCTAGGCTTGTGATGGTCTGACCAATAACGCTGGTGCCAGCCCCGCCCGCTGTAACCGTCACGGCGTGGCCGTTGGTAACGGTGCCTGCCAAGCTGCCCGCAACACCGCCGCCGGTTGTAGTGGTCTGACCTAGCAACGGCAAAGCGGTCACGGCGCCGCTGGTGAGGCTTGTGCTGGTGCTGCTTGTGCTGTCGCCCTCGGTGTAGCTCTGGCTAAAGCTGAAAGCGTTCCCGCTTGTGACTTGCGAGGCCGTCACGCTGGTTAGGGCAGGCACGCCGTTGGTGACAGTGCCCAGGCCGCCGACGACTCCGCTAGTGGTCCCGTCAGTCGTTGAAACACCGGAACCGCTGACGCTATAGCTGGAGCCCAGCCGGGTTGTTTGCGCTGCGGCCGAGTCAACGGTCAGCTGAACGGATGACTGGATTTTGTGGATTAGGTCTGCCTTAGCCGGAGCGATTGCGCCCAAGGCCAGCAAAAACAAGAGGGGGCGAATCACGGTTGTTTTTTACTGTTTGATTCAACTCTAGGCATTTCCTTTTTTGGCGCTGTTCCCGTTTTGCGTTCAATCCCGAAACCGGCCATTGCCCCTGTTAGCAGGGAAGCCACAAAAGTTGAGTCCATTTTCATACCCGGAAAAATCCCCAGGTAGGACACTGTTAGCAATGTTGCAGACCAGGCCAAAACGATGAGCCGCACCCCGTCCGCCAGGGTTGGCCCGTCTTTCTGCTGATCGTCGCCGCTGTCTGGAGTCTCTGCCATGATGCGATCAAGGGGAGCCGGTCATGATTGAAGTCTGGGCCGCTGTCTGCGGCGCGTCAATAACAGCAGCAGCACTTGGCTTCAGCGGCTTTAGCCGTCAAAACCAACAAGGCCGCGATTCGCTGGTGAGGCTGACAACAGCCGTTGATAATTTGACCTCGCGGCTTGACATCCTGCACAACGACATCCGATCAAAGGATGTTGAGGTGTTTGAACGCTTGAGAAATTTGGAGGCTGCCGTGGCAAGGCTGGAAGGGCCTGCAAAAGCTCCCTAGCATTAGGTCAACTGATGGCCCCCCCATGATCTTGCTGCTCAAGCCAGTGATGCTGGCCTTTGTGAAATCTGACGCTGTAAAGAAGCTGATTGTTGATTGCCTTAAAAAGCTGGTGCAAAGCACTGACAACACAGTTGACGATCAGGCTGTGGCTTTTATTGAGGCCGCTTTGTTTCCCAAGAAAGAGGGTGAATAATGATTAGTTACTTACTGAATGTTTCGACGTTCATGGTCCTGGTTACTTTTCTCGTTGTCTTAATTCTTGGTAGTGCCCGCGGTTTGTGGAGCAAGGGTTACATGGCTGGCTTTGAGGCTTGTCGCGTGCGATCTTCGCGGTGATGCTTGCCGCTCTGGCTCTTATGGCGCGTTTATCACTGCTGCCGTTCTTTGAGCACTATCAGGGCACGCCGCATCAAATCGCGGCGATCAAAGAGCTTGAGGATGCAATCCCCGATGAGCTGCTATCACGCTCGGCTAGTTGGTTCCAAACCTGGAAGGTAACGGGCAAATCCCAACGGCTGCCGGTTCCGTATTTCAGCCAGCACGACAACGAATCAGGCCAAGGCGTTCGGGAGTGCTTTTCAAGCGCTGCGGCGATGTTGGCGGCCTTCTATGGCGTCGTTGGTTCTGATGATCAATACAACCGCAACCGTGAGCGCTTTGGGGACACGACCTCGGTAAACGCTCAGGTAGACACGCTGCGGGATTTCGGCCTGCGCGCCGTGTTCTTCTCGCACGGCAGCCCGTCGATGCTGTTCGACTTGTTGGATCAGGGCCGGCCGGTTGCTGTCGGCATCCTGGCGAAAGGCGATTTCTCCAAAGGGCAGCAGCCTTGGGGTCCTGGTCATTGGGTTGTTGTTGTCGGTTACACGCTGGACAGCCTGACGATTCACGACCCCAACGGCTTGCCTGATATGCATCGAGGCACGCATGAGAAAAAGCTCAGCGGTTCCTTTGTGCGCGTTGACCGTGGAGATTTTGAGAAGCGCTGGCTAATCGAAGGCCCAGCAAGTGGCTGGATGATCGTGATAAACGATGGCTAAGTTTTGGTTGTTTTGGGTTTATATCTCGCAGTTTTGGTCTGTCACTGTTTTGAACTGTGCGCGGCCGGTAAATTGGAGTAACTGCTGGCCTCCCCATGAATGGTTAGCCCCGGCAATCGGTGACCTTTGGCGCGCTCGGCAGCCTTACAAGACAGAGCGCGATTTGCTCAAATCTTTGGAGGCCAAACAATGAGCCAAGATGAATGGCTCCACGCTGAGCTAACCCTGGAGGAAGAGCTGAGCATGGAGCGAATAACCAGAGGCATCTGGCAAGAGAACGACATCGAGAAAGTTAGGGACGTTTGTGCGTCTCTTTATCGGGCGAACTGGCGCCATCGGAAGATGCTGGTAAACGCGGTGAATCGGATCGCTGAGCTTGAGTCGAAAGCCCTAAGCGATTTCGTTTTGCCAGATAAGCCTCCAGAAGCTCCGAGTAGTAACCCCGGCCAGCCTTGAAGGGAGAGAAATACTCCCCCGTCAAGATCAGGCCCAGCTCGTCTAAGCGCCAGAACGCCTCAAGCTCGGGGCTAGGCATCAGAAAGGCATA
>Ga0255781_10000572_pt1 | contig 29434 bp, 3 predicted proteins | sample 101ome_21_FD_179979 | JGI IMG/M metagenome (GOLD analysis project Ga0255781, IMG submission 179979) | Coastal salt marsh microbial communities from the Groves Creek Marsh, Skidaway Island, Georgia - 101413BT metaG (version 2) | ecosystem: Environmental > Aquatic > Marine > Intertidal zone > Salt... | reverse complement strand
GGATTAAAATCTGGAGATGACCATTCCAAGGTTCTTTTCCAGTCGTCAATCGACGTCTCAAGACGATGCTTCCAAATTGCTTTTACTTCATCGTTTGATTTATCACCCATCTCACCATCAGTCATTATAGAATCTTTATCGTTGGCCGTGGCAACCAAACCTTGCAACTCAGGTAACAGCTTGTATTCAACATGGTAAACCGACAATAAGTACGTATCAGGTTTCCGGGGAAGCCACTGCACCTCTTCAACGACTTTCAGGCAATTGTCTCTGATATCGACAGTGTCAACTCGGAGGTAGACTATCTCAAAACCACCTCCAAGAATAGTATCTCCAGGACGACCCGGTAGTGCTGGGTCCTTCGACGACGAAATGGTGCGATCCAGAGTAAAGTGGAAATCCCAACCATTGTCCGTGGTGGCACTCATTGATAAAGATGGACCATCAAAGGCTAAACTGACGCTCGAGTCGAGGTTGAAACTAGCTGCTCCCATAGTTTTACTAGCCACTCCATCATCATTCATTTTAACGTCGGCGTTTAAATAAGCAGATCCAACTTCGATACCAGGGATTTCAACGGAATTGCCGAAACTAAGTCCCAGTCCCGTTGAAGTTGCTATATCTGTACTCATCCCCCTTGTAGTTTCGAGACCGAGTTCGAGGTCAATTTTAGTTCCCTGCCTGATAGATGCAAACGAATTCCCGCCAGGAGGATCATGCACGACGGTGTAAACCAAGCCACGAATTGGCGCAGTTGCGTAAAATTCAAAGGCAGATTGGTATCTCGCGTTCGGATTATCCCCTCCTCCTCTCTTCTTACTTGCAACGGTGACGAGTTCACGCTCTATGGCTAAATTTGTTACAGCCCATCCATCATTACGCTCTACCCGAGCGAGAAATTTCCGGCGGTGTGGAGGAACCAGATTTGGGACTGCGTCTTTCGAAGAAATCTCATATGAATTGCCATCTTTACCCTCTTCTGAGTAGAACTGAAGTAAGCGCGTCGTCGCGTTAACTTTCGTAAACACGCAATCTTCCGAGGGTTCGTTCGACGAATGGCAAGGGTTCGACCCTTGTGGACCAACGTCTTGTTGAATCCGAACTTGTAAGCTTAATTTTGTAGGGACATCATTCACGCTTCGCTCAAACGTTGAACAGAACGAAATTGTATCTGGTGCAATGTAATGCGCCTCGACAACCTTGAGAGACACGAATTTATCCGGGGAAATTTGAGATTTAAGTTTTGAGAATTGCATGTTTGACTTTCCGATCAAATGTTCTTTCGTCAAATCGTGCTTTGCGGCATCTGACCCGATACAAATCTCGTCAGAACGAATCGACGTGAGCGGAGTTCGCAAAGACGTCTCGGGGAAATCCCCAAATCTAGGCTCGACACAGAACCACCCATGGTATTCATATCTTACCTCAGCAAACGTCCTCTCCAATAATAACATCGTCTGAGCGAGAGCATCTCTGTCCCGAAAAAATTGCATGATGTTTGTCCCTGGAGGTTTGCATGACGCCCCAGTGTACTCTTGTAGAATCTTATCTTCCGTCAAATTTTCGACATCAGGCGCCTCTAGCAATTGAATGTAATAGTCCATGGCAGCATAGGGCCACATGCGAACATTCGATGACTTATTGTGAGGATCAACCAAAGGCCATTGATTTTTTTCAAATCTAGACCCTGAAGATCCCACTATCTCGGCATCAGAGAGCTCAATAGGCGCACCACAGCCATTGGCCGGTGTAATCAACAATGAGTACTTCGTGTAAGGAGTATCGCACGCACCAGCGTACAATCCAAGATCTACTTGTCGTTGGGTGACATCAAAGTAAGTCATAAATTCACCACCAATTACATTCTCCAACTCAAAATATACATTTTGATAGAATTCTTCCTCGGACAACTTGATCGAGGTCGAATTGTGTACAACGCAAGGTGAGACATCCACCGCGTCCCCTCCGTAGCATATATCGTGTCCTTCGTAAGATGCTACAAATGCCCACGTTTCACCGGGCGTAATTGAAATATCAAACTCACCCGTTTCATCCGCCGTGTAGTTTGTGGGTTCAAATTCGTATTTGTAACCCTTAGGGGAGCATTTTCCTTCAGCGAGCTCTTCATGAGTGCATTTCTTGCCTTCATACGCACGAATCGTCGCGGACGGTAAACCGCACGAGATGTCTTGGGTGCGATTACTGGGGAATCTCACCATACCTGTGACTGTAACGGCAGTGTTATCTTCAAAATTTGCACCAGCTGCACTCAAATGTTTAATTGATGAAATTTTTTCTGCTCCGTCGTCAAAGAGATGTTCGACATCCGGGAGTCTTTGGATTGCGTGAATTTCGACTGGATATTTGAACATTTCTTTCAGAATTCCATGTTCCTCGTGCGCAAAGTCGTATTTTTCGTCAGCGAGCACGAGCTGTTTCAGGGAGATGAATTTCGTAGTTGGGAATGTCACCAACGGTACTGCGTATATTTTTGTTTCCGGTAAACCATCTATCCCCATGTTTGTTAATAAAGTTCGGCGAGAGATGTCGTTGTCATGCGGCGTATCCATGTCGAACGTTGGAAAAGAATTTTCCAAAGCGTGAACCCACTTTTGCCACGACTCCTGCGAAGATGGTAAAGCTGCTTTGCTCACGGGCACAAGTGAGAAGAGAGCATTCATTTTCTGCTCGTCTTGGTACGCCGCACGAAATTGTGTCATGTGTTTTGTGCTCACCGTCGGATAAACCAACCAGGGTACCGCATACATGTATCCATTGTGTAAAGCTTTCATGACGTTTCCAAACTCGATCTCATTCAAATCACCTGATCCGTCTCGGTCAATTAAAGTCCAAACTTTTTCCTGAAGCACCAAGTGCGCTCCAGCAAATTTCGTTCGGTTCTTGCAGTAAGATATAAATTCATCTTTTCCGACTGCGTTTACACCATTTGGTAAGATGGAACCGCGCGGCGGCATTGACGGACTTGAGGGTGAAGGCGGTGGACTTGGAGGTGCTGGGATTGGAGGCGGCGGCGGACTTGGATTCGGAGGACTTTGGGGCCAAGGCGGCGGGCTCGGAGAGACGGGGCTCGGAGGCGGCGGACTTGGATGTGGTGGCACCATTAACCCTATCGGGAATCTAACTCCCGAAAGCGAGATCCAACCGTGGGATTGTCCTCCAGCGACCCAATCCACCCTTCCGTCTGGCGATACATCGACGCGCGAACTATACTGATGATTGTTCAAATTGAATATCAGTTTATTATACGGTCGACAATCCTCTGGTAAAGTAGCGATGTGATCCCAAGATCCACCTTGAACTAAGCCCTGGACGACGCATTCGCCATTCATTAGCGTGTAGGTCGGCGCTTCCCAGAAAGCCCCACCTTCATAAGGTACCCAGTTGTTCTCCAGTGATGAAGCGAGTGCAACAGAAGAAACTTTCGCATCCCAGGGGATGAAACTGACTCCATTTAAGGAGACCCAATCGTGACAGCCGCCCGTAATAGCTTCGATCTTCCCATCCTCGTAAATGTCCAGACGCATGGTGCATTCATTATTATTCACGTTGAATACCAAAGCCTTCTCAGGACGACACTCCTCTGGCAGTAGCGCGACTTCCCACGAGGATCCTTTTCTTATTGAGCCTCCTAAAACACACTCGCCGTTGATTTTGGAGTAAGACGCATTCTCGTAGTCTTCGCCATAGTTCGTGGCGCCGTGCAAAAGAACGAGTTGCGATTTCTGGCCTGTTTTTGTCACAAATTTGATTCCTGTGAGCGAAAGCCAACCGTTGGATTTTCCTCCAGCGATATACTTCACTTCTCCGTTTGGAAACACGTCAACCCGCGTGGATTCTTCGTGATTGTTAACACCAAAAGTGATTCGCTTCTCCGGACGACAATCTTCCGGTAGAGTGGCAAGGAGACCCCAATCTCCTCCTTTAATTGCGCCTTCGAGGATGCAAATGCCATCGCTCTCTGAGAATATCGGGTTTCCGTAGACTGAGCCGTACGCATTCCACTCGTTCATGGTGGGTAAAAAATTTGGGTTGCCGTCAGAGTCACCAGAGTTCTCGCCATCCAACAGAAGGTCTTCACCCAGCGGAGCTTGTCGTGACTCGCGCAATATGGGCCGAACACCTAAGGATGCTTTGTTGTTGTCATTTGGTAGGCCCAGACCCGATGACGAAGATGTTGCAGAACAATTCGTGAAAGATCGACCTTCCCAGCTCCCGTGTTCGACGTAATGCTTCCGCGCTTTCGTTAGATTGTGTCCAAATTCTTGCTGTAGGTCCACATTTCCATTCAGGTAGCACGCAACTTCGGCATCAGTCAAAACGTAAGACGTCTCCCAGTTCTCTTGAAAGCGGATTTCATCTACAGCAACGGCGAGTAATAATGCTTCGGCAGTTGTTTGGGAGGTTGCATTAAGCATCAATATATCTATTTCGTCATAAATATCCGTTTTGAACGCCGAGGATCCGATGTGAGCTCTTTTTGGAGTCTCGCCGGTCACATCGAGTATGTCGATTTCGAAGTTCCCCTGATCGTCTGAAAATGAAGTGTATGGACAGTCTACTTCAACGCCCATGACTTGAACTTCTGAGACGTTGTAGCTCGCAGCATTCGATGTCGACTTTATAGTCACGGATTGACCAAAATATGCTGATACCTTGGTACCTCTGCACAGGTAACTTCTACAAGTTGAGCCGCCACTCTTAAACGCCAAGGGGGCGCCATCCGCATCATCTACAGATAAAATACACATAGATCCCATATCACCCTTATCGTTTGGATCTTGATAATCTAACACGCGAACGTCAAACTGGGATTCTTCTTGTTCCGTGCAGACATTTACTTGACTTATGCGGGAAAAACGTGAAAGGCTGATGGTAAGCCAATCGCTGGGTTTCACCTCCGAAAACGAAGTGTCGTCTTGATCGGTGATTTTAAAGGCAGAGAATCTTTTGTGCGCATCTTGATGTTCAGAACGCCAGGCATACATGTAAGCACCCAAATTAGTTTCGTCTGCATTCCGATCATATAGAGGCATACTTGATGCAGAATCTTTCACTACTATACGCGTACAGACACGAACATTGGGAACGGGCACATCTGATTTACCAGCGATAACTGATCCCTCAAGCATGGCAACAAATGGTGTCTTGTAGTCGCGAGGATCTGATATCTGCGTGACTTCACGGAACTTTGTTTTCACGGCGTATTCCCAAGTACGTCCGGGCTCTCTGATCGCTTCATCATCGAAAAATGTCAGAGAAGAAAATGTAGTTGCGCAAAAATCTAAGGCCGTATCAATCATGACGACAGCTTTGTAATCTCCCTCGGGCCCTGATATTGGGTCCCTTTCTCTTCGCAGTATTTCGTATGACAACTCATCGAGAGCCGTGTCTCTGAAGCTAAACAGTACACCCTTTTGAATGGATGTTAACTGCAGATCCATGGCCGCACCGCTATAGAACAACCCCACAACGCACGGGGGTACGAAACCTTTCGAACTCTTTTGTGTGTTGTATTTTGGCACCATACAGTATACTCGCCTCGATTGTGGCGTCGCGTGAGCTAAAAGCGCACAACTTTGTTGTCTGCCGCACGAATAAATTGACGAGACGTGAAGTCTAGTCAAGATTCCCGTATAAATTCTGAAATCATCATACAATGCGATGGCGTCCAAGATTCGCACCTTCGAAGGGTACGTGGGATAGTCCATTTGTGCATTATCCACGGTTTTATTAGCATCGTCAAGCGCTCCGTTGACGAAAATTTCGATGCCACTGCCTTTATTCACTAGCATTGCAACGTGATACCATTCCTCAACTTGCAAGGTTATATTTCCTTCAACCTGCGCATCATCATTAAGACGCGCAAAAACCTTACCAGATTCACGGATACCGAACGCTTTTTTATACTTGCTCTCGAATTCAACGCTTTGCCAGAGGTATTGATCTTCTTCTGATACATCAGCAAGTTTTATCCATGTCATAATAGATGATTTAGACATGTACTCTTTATTACTTAATTCCAAAGCAGACGAGACAGAAACTCTTTTGAAGCATTTCCCTCCATCACTATCTTTAGTGACGCAATCGTTCGCCGTGACGTATGCATCCTTTTCCTCTGGTGCCTGCGATATCGCAGACGAAGTAGTGATGAGATTCTCCACTATGCCTGAGTCAAATGACATGTGCGCACGTAACGTCACCGCATCAGGACCAACGCCAGAAGAAGGACGTTCGTCTCTGAAAGAAGTGACTGTGTTGCCATCAGCATCAGTTTTGAATGAGCGTAAAAGCCGGCCATCCGTATATAAACACTGTCTGTCGCCCTCCTGCGGTGTGAGCTTGTAGTCCCACTTCAATTGCACGCCCTCTTTATCTGCTTTGCACTGAGTATGATCAGAATCAATGGTGGGATACGATGCCTCCGTGAAATAAACATCTGAAGATTCCGTCAACTTCGGTCCAGAGCAACCGAGCGGCAGCGCAGAAGATTCGATGAAATCGTTCAGCATAATACCACCTTTCTTCCTGAAACAATTACTTTCTGGAATGAGGTACTCCAAAGAAGACGTGTCCACATCGTGCAGCAACAACGCTTCTAGGACTTCATTTTCATCCAAACGGCCATCTTGGGGAGACGTGTCATATTTTCTAAAGATGCTTTCCTTGACAGCATCAACGCGGGCGCAATCCTCAAGCTTCAACTCCAAAAAAGAAGGGGCAGAATGAAGCAACAGCTCCGCGATAGAAAGACTCTCATATCCTGGTGGTAGAAAATCGGAGCACTTGTTGATGACACGGAACTCATGTAACTTTTTCCATCCCGTTCCCGTTTGCGAGCTCCTTTTGTTTTGAAAGCAGTCGTACCAAATTTCGTAATCACCTGTTGCCACGGTGCCGTCTTTGTCCGTTAGACTCAAATAGGTTCGCAGCTCCGCCGGCGATTTGGAGCTTTCAAAAAAATTATCCCACTTTTTACACGGGAAATATGGAGTAGCGAGATTGTACGTACAGTTCTCGTCATTCGCAGGCTTCACCAGTACCTCGCACTTCAAACCCAAGGCGACGTTTGCATCAACGTCAACCGTGTTGCCAAAACATGAACTACTAGTACCACACAAATCGTGACTGACTCTGATGTCAAAATCAAACTCTTCGAGTGCAAGCAGCGACCACGCGTTCCCGATAGAAATCTGCGGCGGCGGAAGCGGCTTGACTTCAAATCTCATTCCTGTTAGCGAAACGTATCCGTTAGATTTTCCTCCAGCTATCCATTTCACTTTTCCGTCTGGCGACACGTCCAGGCGCGTAGAGTATTCATTATTGTTCACGTGGGAAATCACCGTCTTGTAAGGTCGGCACTCAACCGGTAAAGTAGCGATGTGATCCCAATATCCACCTTGAACTAAGCCCTGGACGATGCACTCTTCGCCAACCAGTGTGTAGGACGGCGCTTCCCAGTAAACCCCGCCGTCGTAAGTTTTCCAGCCGCGTTTGAGCGATGGAGCGAGAGCAACAGAGGAAGCTTTCGAATCCTTCGGGATGAAACTGACGCCGCTCAAGACGACCCAGTCGTGACAGCCGCCTACAATTGCTTTGATCTTGCCATTCTCGTAAATATCCAGACGCATATTGCACTCGTGGTTATTCACGTTAGCTACCAAAGCCTTCTCAGGACGACACTCCTCTGGCAGCTGCGCGACTTCCCACGAGGATCCTTTTCTTATTAACCCTCCCAAAACGCACTCGCCGTTGATTTTGGAGTAAAACGCGTTCTCGTAGTCTTCACCGTAGTTCGTGGCGCCGTTTAAAAAAGTGAGCTCTTTTTTCTTGTCCTTGGCTTCTTTCGTCACGAATTTGATTCCTGTGAGCGAAAGCCACATGCGATCGCTTCCTCCGGCAATATATTTCACTTCTCCGTTTGGAAACACGTCAACGCGCGTAGAATACTCATTGTTATTCGCATTAAAAACCATTCGCTTCTCCGGGCGACAATCTTCCGGTAAAATGGCGAGACGATCCCAATTGTACCCATAAATAACACCAATAACTTCACACACGTTATCTTGCACCGTATATGTTGGAATCCCCCACTCTTCCCCGTACGGTTGCCAACCATAACCGAGGAAGACCGCGCCTTCCGGAATAGCAGTAAATCTGATTCCTGAGAGAGAAATCCAATCGCCAGATTCTTTTCCAGCCTTGTATACCACTACTCCGTCCGGTATCACGTCGACGCGCGAAGAAAAGCCATCATTTTGCAAAGTGAATACCAGGATCCTGTGGGGTCGACAATTCACCGGTAGGGTGGCGACGTGACTCCAGGATGATCCACCTCGAATTAAGCCCTGGACGACGCACTCACCGTCAACCAGTGTGTAGGACGGCGCTTCCCACGTGGAACTTTCTCCGTATGGTTCCCAACCGCTCTCGAGTGATGGAGCGAGTGCAACCGAATCTTTTTTCGAATCCTTTGGGATGAAAGTGATGCCATCGAGCGGGATCACGTCGTGACATTCGCCTGTAACACCTTTGATCTTCCCGTCCTTGTGAATTTCCAAACGATAGCGACAATGATAAGTATTCGCGCTGAACATCAAAGCCTTCTCAGGACGACACTCCTCTGGCAGTTGCGCGACTTCCCACGAGGATCCTTTTCTTATTGAGCCTCCTAAAACACACTCGTCGTCGATTTTGATGTAAAACGCATCCTCGTAGTCTTCGCCATAGTTCGTGGCGCCGTGCAAAAAGTCGAGCGGCATTTTAACGTCCTTGGTTTCGTTCGTCGCGAATTTGATTCCCGTGAGCGAAAGCCAACCGTTGGATTTTCCTCCAGCGATATACTTCACTTCTCCGTTTGGAAACACGTCAACGCGAGTGGATATTTCGTGATTGCTAACGCCAAAAGTGATTCGCTTCTCCGGGCGACAATCTTCCGGTAAAGTGGCAAGGAGACCCCAATCTGCTCCTTTAATAGCGCCCTCAACGATGCAGACGCCCTTAAACACTGAGTAAGTTGGATATCCAGGGACGCTGTCGCACGATTTCATAGAATTGCACGCGGTCCAACCTCCGTGGGTTGTGGTAATTTTTTTTGGATTACCGACAGAGTTGAAGTTCGCACCACTGCCCCTCAGGTACACGTCCTCAAATGGAACACCGAGCGAAGTTATTTTTTGCGATTTGCGAGTATTGGGTCGAGTCCGTGAGAATGCGTCGGCGTCGACGTGTAACTCGTCGATGCGAACGCTTCCATCTTTATCCATGGAGTGCGAGTGCGCGTCCATGATAGGAAGAAAAGTAGAATCTTCCGTAACTTTATCGTGTTTTCCATCTCCTGAAGAAGCGCCGCGACTGAACTCGGCAGGTTTGGATGCCAAGTTGCTACTTTTCGCGTGCGATCCAATCCTCTTCGTCGGCTTCTTCGCGTCTCCAACAACAGCAGTTGGTACAGTCTTCGCACTAGCTGGAAGTGCGAAAAAAACTGAAAACGAAAAGAAGCAGAGGAAGAAAAGTGCAAAAACGAAAGAATTCTTTGTTTTTTTCCTCGTTGGCGAATTTTCCGTGGTCGCGACGACGCGTTGCCATCCGCGGCGTCGCGCGCCTCGACCGCAAGGCGTTTGCGCCATCGCGCGCTGAACCGTTCCGATCACTTCGCGAGAAGTATCTGACCTATTTTTTTTTTTGCGCATGTGTCAGCAGAAAATGATTTGGGAGAGAAGACGTTTATATATATAACTTGGTAAGTATACACGCATACAACACGCGCGCGCGCGCTCTGGTGTGGAAAACTTTTTTTGTTTCTCCTCCCATCATTTTTTGAAAGTATAAAAAAGATGATTTTTGGGGCCGCGGCTAAAACAAAAAAAAATGGAATTCAAAAACACGTGTGTCGCTACGCTTCCGCGCGCGACGAAGAAAAAAAAGGAGGCATCGCAGACGATCAACGAACGCATGAAAGATGACAAAATATCGACTCCGCGGCATCTTTTAGCGATTTCGAAAGAAAACAACCAAAACGCTCGAAAGAAGCTTCTTCTTTGCTTCCTCGGAGAAGAGACGGATCGATACATTTCTCTCTCTCAACACTATAAAAAAAAACACTCCCTTTCCCCAGAGAGAAAAAAAAACGCGTCTTCACCCAGCGTACCTTTGTCGTTTAAATGAATTACTCCTCTCTCTCTCTCTCTCTCTCTCCAGATATCATCCGCGTAGCGTTTGCGAACTTTTGCGCTCGCTCTTTTTCAGTTAAGTTTGATTTGATTTGTTTGTGATAGAAGTGAGAGCGCGGGCCAAGCGCGCGCGTCGAAAGCAGAAATTCTGAGGACACGGGAAAAGACGAAAAAAGAGTGATGTCGAAAAAAAAAGTAAAAAAGAGATTAAAAAAAAAATGTGTCCCCTCTCCTTCAAAATTGTGCCTTTGCGATTTCCCGACTCGTAGTAAATATACAACTCTACAGAACGCGATCAAGGAATACGCACACGGGCACAACAGATACACAGAGAACGAGAGTAAGGCTGCGACAACGGTTTTTCGCTTTGTTGTCGATTTCATCCGAGAAAGAGAGAGAGAGAGAGAAAAAAAAAAATTCTCCGAGCGTGAGGACGTGACTCTGTGGCTGTTTTGAAAAACATCAAAAGACCGCGCGGCAAAAAAAATAGTAAACTCGTTAAACGCACAGCGCATCGCGCGCTCGCGCGCTTAAAGATGACGCATCGTTCAAAGCAAACCCGAACTCCATCGTCAAAAATCTTGACGATGTCAAAGGTGCTTTTCTGCGTTCTCATCTCCTCGTTGTTCCTTTTTGAGCGACACGCATTCCTCGCGGAGGGATCGTCGTTGTCGAAAAAAGAGGGCGTTCAAAAAAAGGGTGTTGGGAATTCGGCGACCGCGCATCATCGAAGTAATGTCGCGCACGAAGCGTCTCCTCGCGCACCTTCTTCAACGAAGAGCGAGATTGAAATGACCTCTCTCGGTGGAGAGAAAAAGATCGAGAAAGTGCGATTGGAATCGAAAGATGCGGAGAGCTACGCGTCTTCGGACGCGAAGTTGAGCGATCCGTTGGAAACGGCTGAATTCGGCAGCGATTCTTCTTCGGCAGGAGAAGGCAAGAAAAAGAAGGCGGACGACGCGATACGTTTGGCGACTGCGTTGGAATCGTCCTCGTCGCGAAAAAACAATCGCGATTTGGATTGGATTCTCGAAAGATACGAGCGCGCGAGCGATTTATACGCGGAGAAGAAGAAGGACGCGGTGGAAGTTGCGGGGAAGAAGCTTCAAGAGCAGATGGAGAAGGAAGAGGAAGAGACGAAGAGGAAATTTTTCGTCGGTCGACCGAAACTCGTGGACGGAAGATCCGAACACGTGAGTAAAAGTCGAAGCAAAGGAAGTTTCGCTTTTCAGCACGGTAAGGATCAGATTTCACCGCACGAGACGGTTACCGCGTCGTCCGTGGCGACTCGCGAAGCGAATGGACACGGTTTACATCGTCGTGACAAACAACAACAACAAAAACAAAAACAAAAGCGTCACGCGGGCTTCGTCGAGTTCTCCTCGGAAGATGCGCACAGGCATCACCACGGTGAAGATGAATATGAACCGAACGAGGTCGAGGACGCAAATACAAGTTCTTTGGGAGGAAAATGTGATGATAAATGCGGTGATTGGAGTGATTCGGGAAGTTGCTCCCAGTCCTGCGGCAGCGGTGAGAAAACTCAGACACGTACTTGTAAAAGTTATAAATGGAGAGTTAAAGACTGCAAATATGATAGTTCATATACTCAAACACGTACAGTTGATTGTTTTATAAAATCCTGTCCGCCGCCGCCACCGCCGTCACCGCCGCCGCTGCCGCCGCCGTCACCACCGCCACCGCCGTCGCCGCCGCCACCGCCGGGTTTCCCTGATAACAAACCAATCATTTCGATTTATAATCCTCTAGAGAGTATAAGCGATCGCGAGTTTGATTTCCGTATCGCCGTATCTGACGATGGTTGCTCTGGAGAACCCGATCTGAAAGCCGCGAGCGACGGAAGTAAGAAGTTGTGTCTCTCCACGGAAGCAGACGTCGCGAGAAACACGGAGAATGGTTTATATTGCAAAGCGTACGTCGGCAACGACGATTGTACATACGAAAAAGCGACGGATACCTTTCCGTGCATGAAATGGGATAACTTTTTCAACCTGAAGAAATCTAAAAACTTACGAAAGAGTTTAACTTTGAGAGACAGCAGCGGAGAAGTCGCGTACTCGAAAAAGTATGGGAAGTATTCTATTTATGCAACGTGCGGTTGGTTTCTCGATGCGCCACATTACACGAAAGAAGTACCGGGAACTTCTACGGGAACTTCAACGGGGGATTTTACAAAACTCTACGAATTCGAAGTAAAGGGCGGTTGCAACGCTTGGATGGAAGACCCGTCGGTGGATTCAAAATTGATCGCCCAACTTTTCTTGCTCAGTGCGCCGGATTTTATAGATTCGAAAAAGTGCGAATACTTGGACGAAGTGAAAGAAATGCTCTTTCGAAAATTTGATGTTGCACCTACGGATGGTGTTTTGACTTCGGATGAACTTTTAACCGCCTTTCGCACGCACAATGTCGACGTGGCTTACGTTGAACATCTCGCTAAAAACAACTACTTCGCGTCTTTATCAAAGTCAGGTTTGTTACTTCACGAAGTGAAGACGTCGCCGGCGACGCCGTTGGCCTGCGTGGATCCACAAGCGGAAGGAACGCAAATGTATTTCGTCAACGTCACGTATCCGAGAAGGGCGGCAACAGATATGCAGTGCCTCAATGAGAAATACAAGGTCGAGTTAGCGTGGGATTACGTGAAGAAACCAGCAGCTACCGATAAGCAGTGCATTTTTGCCGACGGAAGATTTTTTAAGCAGACGATAGGAAACAACGAAAAAAGTCTCACCGACTATCGCCCGCCGTCTTTTTACGGACCGGATCGCATCGAACTTGTGTCGCAAGTAACTTTCGATTCTAAGAACACGGAAATTCCCGTCGGATTTTCAAAAGTAATGGGCGACCCGGGTGGATTTGTCATGGAGACAACCTCCTCTTCGAAAAGTTTTTATACGATTGAAGCCGATGTGCCGATGGAAGACAGCGCAATCATGATGTGGGTTTCCCTTCGTGATTATACGCCAGACGATTCGTTTCTTTGGTATGCGCACGCCGCGGTCGGAGAAACCAAGTATACGAAGTATCTCAAGGTCACCAGTAATGGAACAGTTTTGGCTGGCTTCTTCCAGGACAATTACGTCGTCAAGTCCAAAGCGCCGTTGGTAAAAGCCACGTGGACACACATCGCGATGAGCGTGAATAAGCCGCTCGGATTATCGATTTTCATTAATGGCGACATGGACGACAACGTGCGCGTTATAGATAATACAAAAATGGACTTTCCAGCGATTACTCCACTTCACTTTATTTTCACGCATACGGCGTTGAATTCAAAACTTGATGACTTCAGAATGTATACAGGTTTCGTGACTCCTCATCACGTGCACGCGACGTACACCTGTGGTCGCACCATGGAGTGCGCGGAAAGAGCGCATGAAACGCCGCAGAGTCGAAGAATTTATTGTGTTTTTCCTTACTACAACGATTTGGATGGAAGCGTGCCGCCGGCTCCTCTGTGTACCACGGGCTTATTCTATTACGGATCAGCCCTTGATCTCGAGGAATTTGCCGATCGCAAGGGTGTCATGTTTCAATTTCGAGACACCGCCGTCGGAGAGACTGGTTATGAGGTGTTGCGTAGAAGAGCAGACGGTGCGCGAATGCCGGACGGATCACAAGCTGTTGCGACGTTGGAGTACAAGTCTGTCGTGTTGATAGAGGCGAGCTTAGGGGGATGCGCTGCCGTCTTCTCGTCGCTGACGTTCTTTGACGACGTTGCTATTAGAGAACCCGGAGTCATGTGGGAGTTTGCTGTTCAAACGAAATACAAGGAAGAGTCAAAAACAGCTTCCACTGTTAGCGATCCATCTTATTATATCGTGCCTTGGGTTGGGTTCATGGAAGGAACGGTTACTTCAGCGCGAAATGCTATTCCAGTGGGACATGTTCGCGTTTGCGCGCGCACAAACGTGTCGGTTGAGCTCGCTCTCACGCAAGATGAAGAGATTGCCTCGGACAAGGCGCGATTCATGCCAGTGATGCATTCTAATCACGCCAACAAAGACAAACGATCGAACGCTTACAGAGTGACCGACGAGGATTTAACTACCGGGGTAAGCATCGGTTTTGACGAATATTTGAACGTCACTCTGGCTGGGTTCACGTTTGTGAAAAGCGTTGAAGTGTGCACCCATATACCAAAAACCATCAGTCAGAAAGATGTCGATGTTATCGGAAAATTTAGACCTGAATTTGATGTCCGCGTCTTAGATTATCCCGATCCAAACGACCGCGGAGATAAAGGTTCACAGTGCACTACAGTTTCTGCTGGAAAAATGGCGGAAGCTGATATCCTCTCAGACGCTTCAGGGCAACCAGAAACTTGGTGCCAGACGTATACGTGCGAGGGAACGGATGTGACTGCATTTATTGGTCAATACATCACCGTTCGTTCGCTCAACGAGAAGGGTGGTGAACCCACCGTTACGGACGTGCAAGCGATTGGTACGAGAGTAAACTGTCCTTATTATACATTTTCCGACGACAACGGCGACTTTGAGATGGATATCGTAGAGGCGAAAGGGGACTTGAACAAGAAGCAACTGATTGGGGTAAAGGCGTATAAAGAAGATATTTTCGATTCCGTAGAAATGTTCTTTTTGAACGCTACGGACAAAATTGAGCCGGAAATGGTAATGATTGCGTTAAACGTAGATGTTAAAAAGTACGCAGCACTCAGAGAAGAGATGACCAAGGGAAACATGGCTTCTTCTCCGCCCGCGAGCGCGTTGGGGAAAAATGAAACAGAAAGCAGCGCTTCATCACACACGGACAATGCCGCAGACTACGCGAAAATTGTGGATTACGCCAGGAATAGAACGCAGTACATCGGCACGCGTTTTATCATTCCGCGGTCGTTCTGGGATATTGTTGATGGCGATGGCGATTACAAGTTGGACCCGTTGGAATGGAAAATCGTGCAGATTGGTATGGAAAAGGGCATTGTTTTTGGCACCCCGTGGTTCGTCTTTCCTTCCATCAAAGCGAAGCATTTGACTGGGTTTCGCACCCTTTATTCAGACGAGAATCAGAAATCTGCTGCAATTGCTTTGGTTCCTGCGGACACAGCTTCTATTCCATTCATGGAGGAGGAATGGCAAGTGTGGTACCAGAATGCCTCCCTCGCGTATCCAGAAATGTCGGTCACACCAACAACCAAGACTGAGATTGACAAAGATACTGGTTTGCTCTCGATGGGTTTTCCAACGTCAGTTATGCAAGATGCAAAGTATTTCATTCCTTTTGCTACCCCCATCGATGGCACGCATGTTAGCCTAAAAAGCATGGTTCCCATGGAGGCTTTGATTGCGTTGGACAAGGAGGAAAAAGGTTTGGTTCATCGCATGTTTGGTGCTTCTTCGATCCAGCTTCACGCGGATAAAAGACTGAAAGATATCGTTCACGTGTTCAATGATAAGGGAAAGGAAGATATAACCGAAGTTACCCATCTCTCGAGCGCGGACATCAAGATTCAAGACAAAACCACCGTACCGGTTAGCGGTTTTGTCCGCTTTACGCCGAATCGAACGCAAGGATACGCTTGCGGATTACAATTCGCGACGATTCTAGCCTACGAAGGTCAAGAGTGCGATTTCGATGAGCTTCACGAGTGCAGCCCGAGAGGATACAAATACGAAACGAATCCAGATTCATACGAGGCCGACGAATTGGGACACTTTGATTTTTCCCTTTCTCCGGGGACTACGTGGGCGATCGTCGCCAAATATGATGGACACGACATTTGTTTCGGTGGCGATTCGTTGGACGCCGAGGCGTGCGAGAAGAAGAATATCACAGAAATGACATTCCATCCAACCACGAATATTGCCTACGACGTCCAGAGAACTGAGATTCGCATGGGCGAAGAAGATAGTTACACGACGAACGCGTTTTTCGAGCTTGTTGGAGTTGAAGGAGGTGAATTCATGTCCTTTTTTGACGTGACGAGTCGTTCAGTTGATATTGGTTTGTACGCCGGTGCGTGCTCAACAGAGTACAAAGACTATACCTTAGCGATAACTCCCGCAAACGGATGCGGCACAACGCAAGTCTTCTCTGATAAAGATATGCACTCGTGGCCTATGGTAAATCCGTCTGATGAGCAATCTACGCATCGCACATGGCCGTTTGCGGCGATGGATTACTACATCGAACTTTATCAAACTCCGGATGTGAGTGGTTTGACAGAAAACCTTCTGTTACAAGCTAACGTTGGCGCAGAATGCACACCACCCGGGAGTGACATCATGCAGTTCTTCCGAGACCGTAACACGTTGGTGCAAACATTGAAATTGTTAGATCGAGCTGAAGCTGACGCAGTATACAGGTACCACGGATGGCTATGCGCCAACCCGACCTTCGGAAGATCTGAAATAGCATCTCTCACCGAACCCTTCACGAGTATTCGCGCTGAGGAGGTTTGTCTTGGCGAGGATTCAAGCAAGGGCGATTTAACTTTGATGCATTTAATCGGGGTCACGAACTCTGAATACTCCGCGCTTTCTCCATCAGACGTGTCCAAGGATAAATATATTTCTGTGCAAATCGTGGAAGCGCACTGGATAAGCCCTGAGGCGGAAACCAAAAACCATGACACAATATTTTACTGCTCAAAGTTTATATCTACCGTGAATGATGTTCCTACGAAGCTTGGCCTGGCCGTTCAAATTCATCAAGATGTTGAACCAACGGGGAGCAATAAGTGTCATCCGAACAACGAGCCGAATCCAGACTGCGTAATGAACGCAGTAAATGAAGCCGGCTTGGTTATGTTCCCAACCGACGAGGATGGAGATAGCGTCCGAGAAACGCATGCTTTTAAAATATCGTCGACGACCGCTGTGCCAAATCTCGTTAGCCCGTATAGGCGACAATTCACAGCGTCAATTGAAAGGTACGATGGTTGGGCGTATACTTCTCTTCTCGTTTCTCGTGAGTTGGTTACTTTGGCCTCAAAAACTCGCGGCGGAGGGGACGATCCAAACGCCCGTTATCAATCTGATACAAAGTTTTTCTGCACGGCACCTATCCGTGGTTTGGTGTTTACCGTCGTCCACGATCCCCCGGGGGGCTATTCGTATGCGTCTGTCGCCCAAGGCACTCGCATTGAATTGAGTATGGAATTGCACACGACTCGCGGTGCGCGCAGAAGCACTTTCAGCGATGAAACCCACGAAAAGGACGTTGCGTATGATTTCGAGATTGGACCAGATGCGGGTACAGGTTATGTAAACATAGCATCCAAGATTGGTGGTACGGGTTTTCCAACCATCCACCTGCGCCAACACACAACGACCCACACGGATTACAGCGGCCCTGAGGTATCCGCTAGTGCAACCACTGACCGCGGATGGGACTTCCACATGGTTTTGGATCGCGATCTTCGTTCAAGTGCGGATCCCGGTATTCCCGGTAGACCTGGCGACACTTTACTAGGCGGGGGCTTCGAAATCGTCTATATTCGCACAGATACAGTAGATATACGGCCGCAAGAAGTCGAATCAAGCAGTTTGCAAGGAACTGTGAAACTCGAGGAGGAAGGTGAAGGTGTTCCACCAAAGTGCTTAGAGGTAATTCCTGAGATTCAATGGCTCCCGCGAAAACCTACGAGTTATGTCATGGAGATCTATACCATTGAATATCGCGTATTGCCGGAGCTCCATGGTTTAATTGCAGAGTGTGACAACAAGAATTCCATCGTCGCCGACGCGGAAATGGGAGACAAATCGAACCAAGAGATTAAAGAGGTGTGGAAAGCGAGATTAACTCAAACTGTGGACGACTGGAAAAGGACTATTGAGTGGTCGTCGCCTGACTTCAACCCCGAAGGCTTGAATGCGTTGAAAATGGGTGAGAAAAAAGCAAAACTCGACGAAATTGCTGCACGATGGGACGCTGCATCTGCTGCGTTGAACTCAATCGATGCGCTGATGGGTAAGGCGATGCAAGCGCGCATAGACGATGCGTACGGCATGTATACCCAGAACAAAGAACTGTCTGATTACACCGCCGAGGTCGATTGGAACGATCTTTCTTTCGTCTGGGATAGAATCAAGGATGAAAACTTACCGGTCAAAGGAATTCCACCGATTCGTCGTCAGGATGAATTTAATCCGTACGACGGCTGGACGGCGAACCGCAAAGCTGCAGGCTTAGATAATAACCAGAAGCAAAATATCCTAGGATTAATTGCGGCAATTACTGGAATCGATATCGCGCAAATTCTATTGATGCAAGATAGCATTCTGAATCCAAACCCTCACGGATACATGGATACGGAAGCATTGCTAAACATTGTTGGGGGTGCTGATATTCCCTCTGAAGAGTATACCGGGAACGATTTAATGAAGCAAAAGTATGCGGAGTTTATGGACATGGCTGGTGCGATTCAAAAGAAAATCGACCAGGCGAAAGCTGTGGCAAAATTGATCCCGGGCATATCAGAGATCTTGCCGGAGCTGACAAATCCTGACGCGACTACAGACGAAATGAGTGAAACGTATAACAGCGACGGTGTGCAAACCATCGTAACGCAGCTTCCAAGTGCTGGGCTTGGCAAAGCTGATTTCGATGAGGCTGAGTTAGGCGGCTTCTTAGAGTCAGCCATGTCTTATGGAGAGAAATATCTCCGTGAGAAGCTTGAAGAGGTTTTGAAATCGGGCGCAGTAGATAAACTTCTCCCAAAAGGGATCGATCTGGACACGGCTAAGGCCCTTCTTAGAAGTTCAATCTCTATCGTCATGAAGGTGATTTTAGATCCCAAGTCTATCAAAACATCCGATGTGCAAAAATTTGTGGACTCTGAAACAGTTCAAACTTTCTTACGTTCCGACTTTTTGCAATCCAAATTACCGCCGGGCTTGGATATTACCTCAATCCTACACTATATGAAGAGCGAGGAGTTCAAGATGATCTTGCCATTGGTCAAAGATCCAAAAAAGATCGATCTAGAGGATGCTCAAGTTATTCTCAACTCAGATTTCATGCAAAAATTGCTGGAATCTGATGTGGTTGCCAAATTGCTCCCCGAAGACGTTACATTGAAAACAGTCAAAGAGTTCATGGACAGCGATATAGTTGCCATGATTAGATCTATTGCAAAAAATCCAAACGATTTTGATCTAGACGACGCCAGGGTGATAATCAACTCCAAGCCAGTTAAAGGCCTGTTAGCCTCTCAAGAGTTCAGAGATATTATACCAGATTCTATTCCTATCGATATGATTCAAAAAATAGGGAAATCGGACGTTGTCGATATTCTGATTCCCATATTCTCACAGAAAATGAAATTCACGGCTGAAGATGCGCACAGGATCATTAATTCCGATTTGGTTCAAGAAGTGTTGCATTCTGATAAATTGAAGGGAATGTTACCAGAAGGCGTCAGTATGTCGCAAGTGTCTGAGATCTCGCAATCGAATCTTACAAAAATTGTATTTCCTCTCTTGAAAGATCCAAAGTCTATCTCCGGAGACGATATGAAAATGATTTTCGATTCTGAGCCGGTGCAGAAATTGTTTCACTCTGATCAAGTGCAAAATTTGTTTCCTGCGGAAGTGGATTTCGAACAAATTCTAGATTTTCTGTCAACCGACGCCTTTAAAATTCTTACAGATTTGAAAAAAGGCGACAAGTTCACTGCCACAGATGCTGAAGAGTTCATTAACAGCGAACCAGTCCAAAAACTCTTGCATTCTGACTTCATCGCGCAGAGTTTACCTTGGAACGTCAATTTGAGTGCCATCCCGGAAATTCTGGACTCTGACATTGCACATGTTGTTATTTCGTTATTCAAAGATCCGAAATCGTTTGATGGCGTTGACATGAAGATAGTAATGGAATCGGAGCTGATGCAAGCGTTCTTCAACTCCGATGAGATTAAATCTATATTGCCTGGCGGTTTGACCTTTGTCGAGATCCGTAAGTTCTTTGAATCCGAGAGTTTTGAAGTGATTAAATCACTCGTCAAAGATCCTTCTACTTTTTCTGTTGAGGACGCGAAAATGATTGTCAACAGCAATCTATTTCAGCGCATTTTGAGCTCCATTAATTTTGAATCCATGTTACCCGATGACATTACGATGGAGGATGTGAAAACAATTCTCTCGGAAAAGAATTTTAATTTGATCATTGCGCTCGTCGGGGACGGAGAACTCGATGAGAAAGATGCGCGCATGTTGATCGAGTCAGAGCAGATGCAAAACTTTTTGCACTCAGAGAAATTTAATGATTTATTGCCCGGCAGTCTGACTTACTCGGGTTTAAAGGCGTTTGTGGAAGAAGACGTCGGGAAAGTGGTAAGCATACTATCGAAAGGAGAAGAAATAACCGCCAAGGACGTGAAAAACCTTCTGCGCTCGAAACTTATTCAAGCGTTCTTGCACTCGGAAGCGTTCAACAAAATGTTACCTGGCAATCTCACGTACAAGGAAATTGAAAGAGTTCTCAGAAGCGATAACGCGACAAAAATGTTGTTTTCTGTTTTCAAAGGTGATGATTTAAGCGCTGATGATGCAAGAACCATCATCACTTCCGATACTTTTGAAAAGTTCATGAAATCGGACCAAGTTGTTTCCATGGTTCCGGCTGGTATATCCATGGATGTGGTCAATGAATTCACCGATTCAGAAGAGATGAAAATAATAGAGCTCTTGGAGAAAGGAAAAAATTTTACCGTCGAAGACGCTAAGACTTTGGTGGAATCGAAGCCGGTGCAAGACTTTTTAGTGTCGAAACGGTTCAATACGATGTTGCCGACAAATATCACCGTGGATGATTTGAAAAGATATGTGGACGAAGATATGCTGAAAATTATCGAACTCTCCAAGAAACCTGCCTCAACATTGACATCACACGAAGCACAGTTGCTTAAGACTTCCGACCCGATCAAAGAGTTTCTAGAATCTCATTTCTACCTAACACCCTTGATTAAATCGCCCCATGACTTAAACGAAGATGATGGAGAAGAATTGCTCGAATCAAAGGAAATTCAGCAAATAATTTTACAGAATACCACGAAATATTTCCCAGAAAGTTTTGATTTGGAAAAGGTAATCGCGCTTAAGAATAGCTTATTGGTTCAGAAGCTCCTACCTATGGTAAAAAATCCAGAAGCTGCTACGAAAGAGGACATGATGGCTGTCTTCAAGTCGGACGAATTCAAGAACGCAGCTGTGGATGGGGAGAGAATTTTTCCGGATTTTTCCAAGGGTGAGATATCTGCGATCATGGAGTTTATGGGATCACGTGTTTACAAAATGTTTTTGCCTCTTTTGGAAGAAGAGGACTCAATTTCTGACGCTGATGCCGTTGAGATGATAAAATCCGGTTTTATGGATATTATTATCGAACAAATCGCTGATTTATTTCCGGGTGACGTTTCGGTTGAAGATGTAAAGGAGCTTGTGTCCTCGGGTACAGCTGAGCTCGTTTTTTCTTTAGTGAAGGATCCGAAAAGCTTTACGAGCGAAGATGCTAATACGATTTTGTCATCGAAACCGGTGAAAGATGCTATCTATCGAGGACTGGAGAACGCATTGCCGAAAGGCATGTCGATTGAGAACTTCCAGAGTTTGGCGGGAAGCGCGGCGGTCCTTCCAATATTGCAAGACCCGAGTAAGATTACGAAAGACGAGTTGAAGAATTTCATGTCCACGTTAGAAACAAAGACGATCTTCTTTGATGCACTTTCGGCGGTGATGCCGAAATCATTGAACGTGGAGGACTTCCAGAAGTTAATGGACACCAGCGCTGTTAAAAAGCTATTGCCGCTGGTGCAAGGCAATGTCGACTCAAAAGATTTCAAAGGCGAAGACTTTATGGACCTCTTGACCACCGAGTTTGAATATTGCGAAACAGATGATCAAAACGAATGCGAGACGATCAGCATAAAAAAGTTCGTGATTGAAAAAGCGCAAGATGCACTGCCAGATGGTATCGACGCCGAAATGGTGCGAGAGATCTCCTCTTCCACCGAAGTGCAAGCGTTGCTGCCGTTGCTTAAAAATCCAAAGGACTTCCGCGCCGAAGACTTTATGAATCTGTTGAGCAACGAAGATATCAGGCAAGCACTCATGGACATGGTGCAAGAAAATCTCCCAGACGGTATGGACTTGTCAAAAGCGGAAGAGATCTTGTCCTCGAAAGAAGTGCAGGAATTTCTTCCTTTGCTGAGCAAGCCGAAAGATATTCGCTTAGAGGATTTCATCAAACTCTTGGAAAACGACAAGATCAAAACGATGTTACTCTCTGAAGTCGAAAATGTTTTACCCGAGGGCTGGAGTGTTGCGAGGATTAAGGAAATGTTGAATTCAGAAGCTGCGCAAGCCTTACTTCCTCTGTTGAAGGACCCAACTGACTTTGGTATCAACGATCTGAAGACAGTGATGAGCGATGCGAATATCCAAAAGGCTTTAGAGGAGAAAGTGCAGAAAGTCTTTCCAGATCTCACTATTGAAATGGTGGAAAATTTCATAAATTCAGATACTGTTCAAACGATCTTGCCGCTATTCAAGGATCCCAAAAACTTCACCGTCGACGATTTGAAGGAGGTCTTATCTTCAGACGAGGTGAAAGGTTTGATCATTGAAAAAATTCAGCCATTATTGCCGAAAGGATTGGACTTGAAAAAAGCGGAAAAACTGTTGGACAACAAAGCGGTCAAACCGCTCTTGGCTTTGTTCGAAACTCCAGAAGACTTCGAACTCGACGATGTGAAGGCGTTGCTGATGAATGAAGACATACAAGTCGCGCTATTTGAAGAATTAAAAAAAGTGATCATTCATGTATTTAATGGAGCCACAAAGAAGAGCGTTTCGCTCGGAAAGCTGGGAAAGACTCCATCAATTCACTTGGACGGTAAGCGCGCAAGTCTTGGCGACGAAGAAGCGGCCGGCATCCTCAACTTTCTTGAGTCTGATGACGTACGACTTCTGACGCCGCTTTTGGCCGATCCGGGTAACGTGACGGCTGTAGATTTGACGGCAATCGCTGCAAGCAAAACAGTTCAAGGAGCTATCTTTTCATCGATGGATGGTACATTACCTGCAGGTGTCACACCTGAAACGATGAAGATGCTTTTCTCAATGGGCCCTACCCTTCAAAAACTGGTCGAAGACCCGTTCTCGTTGTCTGTGGATGAAATAGCACAAATCTTTGCTTTGTTGGATACGGTGGACTCATCTCAGTTGGAAGCTGGAAACGACGTTAACCAAGCTTTGGAGGCTATCAATGCAGGGAAGAAAGTTGTAGAAACGCATAGTAAATCAGGTGGCGACACTGACTTCTCGCTTTCTACAGCGTTTGGCGTTGGTGCAGATCCTGCGGAGTATGAAAAAGCTTGCCAGGAAAAATGCGACAAGGAGAAAGGCTGCAGTCCATCATCTACCAACAACGAGTGCTTGGAGTGTTACAAAACGTGCGAAGGGATGGCGGCTACCGTCGCGGTGATCAACAGGGTCATGGATAACTGGGAAACGAAGATCAAACCAATGTTGAAAAAATTAGGTGTTGACGTGGATGTGTTCCTTTCAGAAGCGAATAATACGGCGGTAAAGGAAAGGGCTGAAGCGCATCCTGAACGTTGGGAGCCTCGACCGGAGTACGGTTTGTCAAGCTACGACGCTTCATTTGTCGGTTTGGAAGGCGCAAACGTCTTTAAATCTACGGAAGATTCGCACTCTTACGGCATATTTAGCAGAGGTATGAATCGAGTCAGCGAGTCGAGTATGTTCAATCGTTCCGGGATGTTCGTAAATCCCGGCTTCGTCACGAATGGATATGCGGAGAACTTCATAGACGCTTCAATGTTTGGATCGCAAGCAGACTTTTCATTCGGAGGCGGAATCGGTTTTGATTCCAAGAAAGATCCTATGCCGAGCGGAAAGAGCCAAGATGTTTATTTGACATTTTCAGGCGGCGGTCACGTGCTAGAATTCACCTCGAGTATTGAAGATCGCATCGACGGCATGGGATACGGTTGGAATTTCAAAGCAGATGCCGAGGCAAAGACGGACGTAGAAATGGAGTATGAGATTATGATAAAAGAAGGCGCGATGGATCAAACGACACTGTATGGGAAAAATGCCGGTATTGAACACGCCATGGCGTGGGCGAAATATGGAGAGCTTTCAACCACGTACTCTCTCGGTGATTCGGATCCGTTCGATAAGTTTGTCATCAAAGTTGCCACCGATAAGCGATTTGGCACTCCCATGTTCAAAACTATTGGAGGCGCCTCGAAGTGCCCGGCAGAGCCAAACACGATGTGGAGAGAATCTGGGATTATTCTAACGACTCAAGCTTCCCCTGGTATGAACAATAAATTCGTATCCCCTCAGTCCTCGGCACTTTTTGATGTTGTCATCACGAACGAATCGCCGTACCGAGAAAACGTCGACTATGGTCTCGTGATCATGAGCGGGGAGCAATACACTGGTGATTTTGGCGGCAATATGCTCGACCTTAAATTCAGAATCAACGGCGAATACGTTCGACCGTATGGTGAGATGTTACCGTTACGAAACATTGAATCTGTCGACGAGAGAGGTAATCTCAAGTACACGCGTTTGGCTCTTGAAATTGAGAAAGGCCGATTTGGCGACGAGTACACGAGCATTGGCTTGAAGCTGGTTTCCGAGTGCGAATCTGATATCGCCAGGAACATGGCGCTTTACCGCGAACCTTTAGCTTCAAACGATGCGTTTCTGGGCAATTTCAAGTGGGAGCGTGAATGCCCAAAGGTTGATTGGGACGTCACCACGTACAACAGATTCTTACACTACACTGCTACCAAAAGCACCGGCTCCTACATCAACATGACGTTGCTGAATCCAGATCCTCTCAACTTATGGTCGAAAGATTACAAAGAAGGCGACACTAAGAAAACGAATCACCTGGTCCATCCTCATTTGGAATTTGTGAGAATCCAATGGAGAACTTTGGGCAAAGGTGAGTGGAGAAACGCATGGGAAATGGTCGGAGAGGATGAGAACATCTGGAAAAACGATATCAAAGATGTAGACGTGCATTGTGAGTCGGCCCGCGGTCAAGGATGCTCTTTCAAGTGGAACGTCGAACGTCAATACTTCTTAAACGGACTTAAAGACGGCGAGTATGAGATAAGGGCGAAGACATTTTGCTCTGGATACGACTCGTTCGCGCCGATGGAAGTGAAAGCGTCCGAAACGGCTGAAAATCTGAACTTAGTGGTTGACGTCGTCGCGCCGGTCGCGATGGGAGATCGCGTAATGAGAATTGATTACTCTGAACCAATAGTGTGCCCACAACTCAGTGCCGAACATATGACGTATGAAATCGCACTAGTCGAGACGTGTGCGGGTGATGCAATCGAAGATGGAGGTATCGCGGCCACGCACGTTTATGATAACTTTTCGTTTGTCTGCATGATGGAAAAAGGATCTATCGTCGTGGAGTTTCCGCAAGAAGCGAAGGAAGGAGTCTACGAAGTTACTCTCAACGCTGATGATTCCGGCCCAAAAATTACGGACGCCGGAGGAAACACCGTCCGAAAACAAAAGTTTTCAAGCGCAATAGGTTGCAGCAAAACGAACAATCGCGAAGGCACAACGAGGAGTAGCGCCAGAGCAGACATGGGCAAGGCATCGGCGAAGACAAAAGAAAGAAAGCACGAGTTGAATTCTTCGACTCTCAAAACACACGAGAAAACACTCGCACCGAGTCTTGGCGAAGCAGAGATGAAAGTTCCTGCTTCATTTTCGTGGTTGGTCTCAACACCGACGATGTGCTTTGCAATTGTCATCGCGACGCTTTCCTTGTACACCGTCAGGTTGACTCAAAAACTCCGGGACCTTCAAGCCAAGAATATTGATAGCGAAGGCGACAGCATGTTGCATGGCGTTGGAAGTGCTTCGGGAAAAATAAATCAGCACTCGTATGGCGCGATTTTGTAAATAGAGAGACACGGATACGGATACGTCGAGTAAAATTTACCCTAGCATTTATAGTAATTCATTAGTGATTGTATATATAAACACTTTGTAGTGATGCTAAAAAGAATAATCTCTTTGCCCCTTGCGCGCTCAGTTCTGACTTGTTTTTTTCATTTTTTTTCACTCAAAACACTCTCTACGCATTCGCGCACATTCGACATTCGACGATGCATGATCGGTAAGGGATGACCTTCCGTATTGAACACGAAACATTCCAAAGGAACCACCTTGTCGTCGCTGAAAAGCAAAAAGAGATACTTCAACGTCTCCGAGAGGAAGAAGCTCTCTTGCTTCCCTTTTTTCCTCCCCGGAGGATTTTCCAAGACGCTCGCGATACTGGCGTATCCTCCGGTATCTACTCGAGAGTAACGTTCCCAATTCTGCCACATTCTCCATCCCTGACGACGGAACGATTCATCTTTCGTGACTCTGTAAAGCACAAACAAGGATTCAACTGTTTCTGGCCGAAGAATCGAGTGCGCGTCGTTTACGCTGACGCATAAATCGCCGCCGAAACACTTCACGACGTTATTCTCGTCTTGGTCAAACTTTGCAATTTCAGGGTGTAAACCCAGTGGCATTCTCTCGTACATGGCAACGCACGTTCGCATGAGCTCTTTTGCGAGCGCTAAATGGTGCGACGCTTCTTTTTCATCTAGACGCAACGAATTCACTTTTGCGCGGAATTCTTTCTTCTCTTCCTCGCTCGACGCGCTCGAGCCAAATTCCTTTCCGACGCCGTGCAAATGTCCAAGCGCCAAAATACCTGGTAGAAAACACACCAAATGATCCATTTTCTTTTCTAATCTCGCGCCACGAGACGAAGGATACGTCATCTCGCCGACATATATCAAACCGCTGGTGTTGTGTTCGTGATTTTGGGTTCGTTGAACGAGTCGTAAAAATATTCCGTCCATCGCTCGGACGTATTCCTTCTCTCCTCCCTGTGGTTTCCCACGATGGATCCAGCTTTTCAACAAGTACTCGTAGTACGAATCCCCATTCGCTCCGAGCTTTACCATGCCGTGCGCTTTCAATTGCTCCACCCCAATTTTATCCGGAAGCAATCCGTAATCAGCGTCTGAAGCTAATTTATGGACCGCCTCGTTCGCTCTTCTGACGTAATCGCCGTAGCGTGTAAATTCTCCTTTTCTTTTCTCCGCCCCGTCTAAAACAACTACCTCCATCAGGGTCGCTTCTAAACACTCCCACTCTAAAGTCAACGTCGTCGCTTGAGCGAGGCCGTTCGTACCTTTCTCGTCGTCGTGCGCTTTACCCGTGCTAAAATCAACATCAGTTCTGGGAATACCCGTCGGGGTGTCGAAAGCAATTTTCAACTTGTCCGCGAGCTCTCGAGCTTTTTCTAGAAAATAGAAATTTGTCGTGAAATTGTCCCCTTTTTCATCCATCGTCGCTTCTATTCCGCTATTTTTTTGTTCTAAATGGTGCGCTGCCAAAAATCCGCCCATCATCCGGATGGTTGATTCGAAAACAGAACTTCTGCCGGCGGCTGTAAACATTGGTTTACCTGATCTTACAAATTCTTTTACAAATTCAAACTCTTCGTCCAAGCCTGCGAGAGCGAAAGTATCTACGGCGTCGATGGCCGTTAGCGCCACGTGAAACCACTCCAAACCACGACCGGATATCGGGTCAAGCTCATCTGCTGGAAAAACCTTCATGTATCCATCATATGCCCACTTGATTGTCGTTGCAATTGCCGAACGCTTGTCCGCGAGCGAAACGAAATCGTACGCGTCGTTGGCGTCCGCGCCGTCATTTTTTCGCTCGCTCAGTTCAATCATCCGTTGCGGCGACAGCAGAGTAATCCTTTCCATCGGTAAGAATGAGAACGTTTCCTTTTTTTCACGCTTTCGTTCGCTGCGGTTTTCCTTCATTTCTTCTCTTTCTCCTTGCATTTCTTCTTCCTCCTCTACTCTTTCGTCGTCTTCGTCTTCTTCTTCGTCGTTCGCGACGCTGTTTTTCCTGGTGTATCTGGCAAAAATCAAAGAAGGAGAAGGAGAAGATGCGAGGGAAGACGTCGTTGCGGTGAGAGATAAAATTCTCGTCGTTTTATACACGTTACCGAGGAAAATAAACACGGTAAAGACGAACGCAAAGAGCAAAACGTCCCTTTTCCTCCGTCTTCTTCTCTTCGTCTTCGATGAGAGCTGCGCGTCTACGCTCTTCCAGTCTAGCATTTTTTCAACGCCTACATTTTTATTCTCCACGTCGCCGTCGCCGTCGTCGTGGAAGCGACCATGATAGCAGTAGTAATGGTCGTCCTCGTCGTCGACTTCGGAGTATTTGCTTGCGTAGGCGTAGGAGTCTGTTGCGAGTCCGCTTTTTTTTTGCTGTTGTTTTTGATTTTGTTGTTGTTGTAGTTGTTGTTGTTGATACTGCCGTCGCCTGTTCAACAGAGAGAACGAAGAGGAAGAGGAGGAAGAGCGCATCAACAGAGACGCGCCATGTGGAGGGGAAGCTTCGTGGTCTTGAAGAAACGCGAGCGAGTTTAAATCCAGATTGGTAAAGTTTCCTCTTCCAACGCCTTTTTCTTTTTCTTTTTGTTCTTCTACTTCTTCTTCTTCTTCTTCTTCTTCGTCGTACCTGTCGTCGCATCGTTCGCCGTATCGTTCGCACTCATAATCATCGCGGTCTCTTCTTCTTCTCCCTCCAATCTGCACGACGACGGCGTCGGCGTCGGCGTTGTCGTCGCTATTATTGTCGCTATTATTATTATTATTGTCGTCGTCGTCGTCGTCGTCGTCTTTTCCGCGAAGTCGTCGTCGTCCTCCTCCTCCTCCTCCTCCTCCTCCTCCTCGTCGCGACGACGACGACGATAAAAACTCCTCGTCGGTCCCGATGGCTTTGTCTCCTCTCCCGTACGCGTATCGCATTGTATTTTATATAAATATAACGCGTGTTTTTTTCGCGCGTTTGATGCTCAGCAGCAGCAGCAGCAGCAGCAGCAGCAGCAGCAGCAGCGACAGATGAAGCCGGCAGATGAAGCAAAAGCGTCCTCAACGCGCGCGCGCGCGCGCGCGCGCGGTGAGACGCGGTGAGACGCGAGAGAGAGAGAGACGAGAAGAGAGCAGAAGTCTCCGTCCGCAGTGGTGGTGGTGTCGAGATTTTTGATGTGTTTTTGTCGAGAGTATACGAGAGAAAAAAAAAACAACAGAACAACAGAACACCCCACACAAAAAAAACAACAACAAAAAAAAAAAAAAAAAAAAAAAAAAAAAACCAAAG
>Ga0255781_10000571_pt1 | contig 29436 bp, 39 predicted proteins | sample 101ome_21_FD_179979 | JGI IMG/M metagenome (GOLD analysis project Ga0255781, IMG submission 179979) | Coastal salt marsh microbial communities from the Groves Creek Marsh, Skidaway Island, Georgia - 101413BT metaG (version 2) | ecosystem: Environmental > Aquatic > Marine > Intertidal zone >... | reverse complement strand
TACCAATGGGCAATGGGACCCTCCAAATTATACGGGAGCTATACTAATGGGCATGGTTTACACCTGAATATCCAAAATAAAAAAAATAATTTCCACTGTGGGGGTGCGTCAGTTTGACACAGTTGAGCCAGCACAGGCTTATGTACAAGGGGTGTCAGCTAACTATAGTGTGGCAAAAATGTCACAAAAGGGGTGTCAAGAGGAAAAAAATAAATTTTCTTGGTACCAAAAGTTGATTTTAGGTGTGTATATACTAATAGAACCCCTCGTTAGTCCAGTCTATAGTTAAGGTCTAGCCTTATTATACTAGACTAGGGTATATACCCCTACTGTATAGACTAACGTATATCCCCCTATACCTACTAAGGTATCCCCCTCTGTCAACCATAGTGAACCCAGCCGTATTCCCCAATAGTGTGGATGAGACTATGCCGATGTCAGAGGGGGTAACTATAAACTATACTTTCCATTATATTACTAAGATAAGTAGAACCTAGATGTCCCCTAACGACAAACTCCCATACAGTAAGACTATTGCTAACAAGGTAACTCTTGGTATTCGTAATGGTGTATCTGTACGTGACATCTTTGCTTCTATCCAGAGCTACCAGAATGCTCCAGCCTCCTATACGACCTTCTATAAGTTGTATGGGGAAGATATGGCTAAGGCTAGGGCTGAGATTGTAGGTCAGATTGGTGGTGTCGTTGTTGATAAGGCACTTGAAGGTGACTTTAAGGCTGCTGAACTTTACCTCCGGTCAAAGGGTGGATGGTCGCCCAAGGAGACTGTTGAGGGTCGTGAGACAGGTACCGACGAGGAAGAGGATGAATCTGCTATCAATGCCCTTATGAAGGCTTTAGGTAAAGATGCTAACAGCGAATGAACTTAGAGAATTACCCGACGCTCAAGTTCAAGAGGCTCTAAGCCAGCTAAGTCCCAAGCAACTAGAAAACCTTCAACATGATTGGTCGTTCTGGGCAAGGCCCGAACAGTTGGAGCCTAACGGTGACTGGGATGTGTGGTTTATCAATGCTGGTCGTGGTTTCGGTAAGACCCGTGCTGGTGTTGAGTGGGTCCGAGAGCAAGTCAAACAGGGTAAGAAACGTATAGCTGCAGTAGCTGCCACTAACTCTGATATTGAAAGGGTTATGGTAAAAGGTGAATCAGGTTTCCTGAGTGTCTGCTGGAAAGGCGACAAGACCTACAACGGCAAGAAGCTAGGTTATCCTGAGTGGTCCCCCACCAAGAGAAGTCTTACTTGGGAGAATGGGGCCAAAGTAGAATTTTACTCTGCGGAAGAACCTGAGCGTCTCCGTGGACCGCAGTTTGAAGCCGCATGGTGTGACGAGCTTGCTGCATGGAATAAAGACATAGATACGTGGGACATGCTTCAGTTCTGCCTTCGTCTAGGTAAACACCCTAAGGTCTGTGTCACCACCACACCAAAGCCCACTAAGTTGGTTCGGACCCTTCTCAAGAGCGACCGTGTTCATATTACCAGAGGTTCTACCTTTGATAATGCTGCCAACCTTGCTGAGACGTACCTTACTGCCGTTAAGAACCAGTATGAGGGTACTCGTCTAGGTCAACAGGAACTTTACGCTCAAGTCCTAGAGGAAGCTGAGGGCGCTCTTTGGACGACTGATCTAATTGATGGTTGCCAAATAGCCAAAGCTGACCTCCCACCACTCAACCGTGTTGTTGTCGCTCTAGACCCTGCTGTCACTGCAAACAAAGAGTCAGATATGACTGGTATTTGTGTCGCTGGTGTAGATGTTAATGGTCACGGTTATATCCTTGGGGACTACACCTTCAGAGGCACTCCCTCACAATGGGCTAACAAAGCCATCGAACTCTACCATGAGTTCCAAGCTGATCGTATCGTCGCTGAGGTTAACCAAGGCGGCCTGATGGTCAAACAGACAATCCACGGAGAAGACGACACAATCCCTTACAAAGCAGTAAGAGCGTCTCGTGGTAAATATGCTCGTGCTGAACCTATCTCTGCCCTCTATGAACGTGGACTTGTCCATCACGTAAGAGATGCTGAGGGGTCTTTAGCTGAACTAGAAACTCAAATGCGTACATGGGAGCCACTAGGTTCCATAGGATCACCAGATAGACTGGATGCCATGGTCTGGGCACTGACAGACCTCATGCTCAATGGACAAGCCAAACCTCAACTTCAACTCGTTTATAGCAGCAGCAAAGGCATTCGTTAGCCATGGTTAAGAAACTCTCAGAAGCAGAGTCCAAGAAGATTCTGGGCGTAGCAGGTGACAATGTTACCAATGGACAGATACGTGCTGATGAGTTTCTCCCTGAACTCCGTGGTCAACGTGCTATCAAGAAGTACCGTGAGATGCGGGACAACGATAGCACTATTGGTGCCGTTATGTATGCTACGGAGCAAGTTCTCCGTGATGTGAAGCTGAAGGTTAAGGCTGCTGATGATTCTGATGAGGCCAAGCGTGAAGCAGAGTTTCTCAAAAGTGTCTTGGATGATATGGACCACACTATGGATGACCATATCTCTGAGGCTATTTCTTTTCTCAGCTATGGGTTTGCTTGGTTTGAGGTAGTCTACAAGCGCCGTGAAGGTATGAGCACCCAGAACCCTAAGAAGCGGTCTAAGTACTCTGATGGTCGTATCGGTGTTCGTAAGGTTGCTTCTCGTGCGCCTTGGACAGTATCTCGCTTTGATGTAGACGACAAGACTGGTGAAACCCTCGGTATGTATCAGTCTGGTGGCTTCGGTACTCCTAGCAACTACATCCCTCTCAATAAGAGCCTTCTCTATCGCACTACCACTCTTAACGGTGAACCCGCTGGTCGTAGTATCCTCCGCAATGCTTATACCTCTTACGAGCGTCTGAACCAAATCCAGCAGTATGAGGCTATCGGTATTGAGCGTGAGCTTGCTGGTATTCCGGTTATTGATGTCCCTGCTGAGTACCTTGGACCTGACGCCACTGAAGCACAAGCAGCATTTGTCAACAGCCTCAAGCAAATTGGTCGTGACCTGAAGTTCAATGAGCAAGGCTACCTGATTAAGCCTTCTGATACGTATCTCGACAAGGATGGTAGCCCCACCAACGTCAAACTCGTAGACTTCAAGCTGATGTCTTCCGACGGTAGCCGGAACATTGATATTGACCCCGTTATTCGTCGTTACCAGCATGACATTGCGCGTAGTGTCCTTAGCGAGTTCATGATGCTTGGTACTCAGGGTGGCTCCTATGCCCTCTCCAAGTCCAAGACTGACCTTTTCCTACGCGCCCTTGAGAGCTACATCCAAGCTATTGTGGATGTACTCAACAAGCAACTGGTAGAGCGTCTCTGGGAACTTAATGGCCTTGACTTTGCTCTTATGCCAAAGATCGAAGCTGGTGATGTAGCCCCGCATGACCTTCGTGAGATTGCCAGCTTCCTGCGTAACCTCAACGGTGCTAACATTGACGTTAGTGGTCATCCTGAGACCATCCAAGACCTTATGGATATTGCTGAGTTGGCTTACAAGCCTGACGGTGAAGCCTGATGGGTACTTGGGACAGATTTAACTATGAAGTCCCTGATGGTCGTCTTGTTCAAGCTGAACGTGAGATTTACCGGACTTTTGGAGACAAGGTTTCTATTGACCGTAAGGCAAAGACCCTGACCAAGTTTGGTAAGTCTGCCGCCCTCGGCACTAGCAGGGAGACCATCTGGACTGTTGGGGGGATGGAGATTTACGTTAATGACAACCTCATTGACAGTATCTCCTCTTCATCAGCACTGGACAATGAAAAAATTCTCTTAGAGTGCCACACAGTCACAGGCACAGGGGAAGATCAGCAGTTCACCTTCCTTGTACAAGAGGTGACACTTAATGGTCAGACTAGGGTAGCCCTCCCCACTCCTGTAGCCCGTGTCTCTCGTGTGTTCAACAACAACGGAACTGAACTACAGGGTGCTGTCTACGTCTACGAGAATACGACCCTTGCTGGTGGTGTACCCTCTGATCTGACAAAGGTACATGCCAAGATACCGGAAGGTTTCCAACAATCGTTTAAGGCCGCAACAACCTTCTCGAATGAAGACTACTTTATTCTTACTGGGGGCTTTGGGTCTGTTACTTACAAGCAAAGTGCTGCTGTAAACTTCTACCTAGAGTTCAGGCAAGCTGGTAAAGTCTTCCGTGAAGGTGCTGCACTCTCCGCTAACTCCGCTGGTGGTGCTTGGCAGGTAGATTTAGACCCCTGCATCATCCTCCCGAAGAACTCTGACGTTCGCGTCACTTGCCAGACAAACTCTCAAGGCTCTGAGGTTTACGCCAGCTTCCAAGGTTATCTCGCAAAGGTTATTGGATAATGCCTTATAGGTCTGCGAAAGAAGTTCCCTCCAACGTACCTGCTGGCAAGAAGAAGCAGTTCATGGAAGTCTTCAATTCAGTTTATAACGATACGAAAGACGAAGGAAGAGCAATGGCTGCTGCTTACAGTGCAATCAAAAAGGCTCAGTACGCTAACGACATCTTCACGACTGAGATGGAAGCCCGCGCCCGCAGCATGGATATGGGACTTGGTGGTGCTATCCACGTACACGAGTATGATGGTCAAGCCGTATATATGCCCGCAGAGAGCCACAGCGCTTATCTGAGCCACTATGAGGCTTCTCTGGTAGGGGGAGAGCCTGAAGAGGACGAAGACGAGCGTATGGACGCTACAGAGGCTCTCAGAGCGGTTGTGGCTGAAATCATGCAGAAGGCCGACTACCAAGGTAAAGAAGTTACCCTGAACAAGCCCTTCCGTCTGCCCTCCGGTTCAAGCAAGAAGTTTGGTGTCTACGTCAAGGATGGCGATAAGACTAAGAAGGTTACTTTTGGTAGCCCCAGTATGGAGATTCGTCGTGATGACCCTGATGCTCGTCGTAGCTTCCGCGCTCGTCATAAGTGCGATACCGCAACAGACAAAACTTCAGCCCGCTACTGGTCCTGCCGCATGTGGGAAGAGGACATTAGTGTGAGTGAGATGACTAAAGAAGATATTACTGGTCAAATCTTGAAGGTCGATGACGAACAACGGATCATCTATGGATGGGCATCCGTTATCACCGAGAAAGGTGAAGTTGTAGTTGACCGTCAAGGTGACGTTATTGAAGCTGAGACACTTGTTAAAGCTGTCAATGATTTTATGGAGCATGTGCGGGTTGGTAAGACTATGCACGAAGGTGAGGCAACTGGGCAAGTAATCCACTCTCTGCCAGTCACCAAAGAAATCTGTGATGCTCTCGGAATCCAGTGCGACCGTGAAGGATGGGTTGTCGCCTATAAGGTGTACGACGATGCAGTCTGGGATCGTGTCAAGTCTGGTGAACTACGGGCCTTCTCTATCGGGGGCCGTGCCATAAAGGAGGACTACCTTGCCTAATCTCCTTAAACAACTCCAACTGGAGGAACTATCGTTGGTAGACCGCCCTGCGAATCCACTGGCAATGGCTCCTCTGTACAAGCGTGATACTTCCGAAGGAGAAGACATGACCAAAGAAGTAGAAAAAATGTCTGACGACATGGAAGCCAAGCTGAAGCCTTACATGGACAAAGGTATGTCCGAGGAAGAAGCTATGAAGGCTTATGAAGCAGACATGAAGAAAGCTGAAGAGGAAGAAGCTATGAAAGCTGACCTCGAAGCTGAGATTGAAACCCTTAAAGCAGAGAACGAGCGTCTCCGTAAGGGTCTTCTGGATGAAGGCTACGTCATTAAAGCAGACGTAATTGAAAAGAAGGCTGAACCTGAGTTCATCGAATATGGTGGTGAGCAGATTAACAAAGCTGACGTTCCTGCCCCCATCCTCAAAGCACTGGAAGAAGCAGAGATTGAAAAGGCTGATGCCGCTCTGACGAAACGTGCTGAAGCAGAACTCCCCCATTTCTCCACTGAGGTAGCTAAGAAGCTCTTGGTTGCTGTCGAAAAGATGGATGACATGGAAATGCTCATGGAAGCTCTTCAGGCTGCTGACAAGGCGTTTGCAGACAAGATGGAAGAGTTTGGTAAATCGGACGCCAATGGCGACTTCGAAAGTGCTGACGACAAGCTGAACGCTCTTGCCAAGGCTTATGAAGCAGAACACAAGGTAACGTTTGCTAAGGCATACGCTGCTGTAATCAAAACTGATGAAGGCAAGTCCCTCATCAAAGAAATCTACAAGAAAGGCTAATTATTATGGCTACTCAAGGGAATCAAATCCGTGAGACGATGATCGCTGGTGCTGCCCTCTCGCAGTTTACCTTCGTCATCATGAACACCACTGACCGCACTGTTGTTGCTGCTGGCAATGGCGCTGCTGCTGATGGTGTTGTTATTAACGATCCGGCTTCGGGTGCTGCTGCTACGGTTGTGACTGCTGGTCGCGTTATCGTTGAAGTTGGTACTGGTGGTCTTACTGCTGGTGATGACGTTGGTGTTGATGCTAACGGCGAAGCTGTAGCTGCTGCAACTGGCGACATCATTGTTGGCAAGTGCGTCGAAGGCGCTGCTGCTGGCGGTCGTGCAACGATTGACTTCTTCCGTGGCGGCAACGCTTCTGCGTAAGAATTAGAATTTAGAAAGGAACTAAACCATGCCTATGCTGACTCCGAGTCAAGTGCATATTGACCAGCCGCTCACCAACCTGACGCTGGCCTACCTGCAAGACGAAGCTAACTTCATCGCTGATAAGGTCTTCCCGCTCGTGGAAGTAGACAAGCAATCGGACAAGTACTACGAGTACAACCGCGCTGACTTCAACCGTTCCGGCAACCGTCAACAACTGGCTCCGCGCACTCGTCCTGAGCGTGTTGGTATGTCGCTCTCGAACAGCAACTACTTTGCTGATGTCTATGGCCTTGCCACTGACTTTGACGAGCAGACCCTTGCCAACGAAGATGCGGCTCTTGAAATCCGTGCTGCTGGCACCAAGATGCTCATGCACAACATGCTCATCGACCGTGAAAAGGACTTCGTAACGAACTTCTTCTCCACTGGCGTTTGGGGTACTGAGTGGGACGGTGACACTTCCGCTGCTGCTGCTGGTACGGACGTTGTTCACTGGGACGACTACACCAACTCCACGCCTATCCAAGACGTGACCAACATGCGTCGTACTATCCAACTGGCTTCTGGTGGCTTCAAGCCGAACACTATGGTCGTTGGTAAGGCTGTTCGTGACTCGCTCATCAACAACCCTGCAATCCTGTCCCGCCTGAACGGTGGTGCAACCATCTCCAACACGGCTCTCATCACTGATGCGAAGCTGGCTGAAATCTTTGAGGTCGAGAACTTCTACGTGATGGAAGCTGTGGAGAACACTGCTGCTGAGGGTGCTGCTGAGAGCAACTCCTTCATCGGTGGTAGCAACGCACTCCTGACGTACACGCCTTCGGCTGCTGGTCTGATGACCCCTGCTGCTGGCTTGACCTTCGCTTGGAACTCCATCCAAGGCGCTTCCTTCGGTGTTACCGTTGAGAGCTTCACGGGTGACTTCCTCCGCGTTGAGGGCATTGCAGAAGAACTGCACGTTAAGCACGCTTACGACATGAAGGTTGTAGGTTCTGAGCTTGGCGGCTTCTTCAACGGCGTCATTTCCTAAGATTTGACCTTAGCGGCTCCAAGGGTTCTTAAGTATCTCCTTGGGGTCGCTCCCCCTTAATACTAATAAACACAGGAGCCTAAAATGGCTGACGAATATAAGCAATACCGGATTGACAATGCTTTTGGGTGGCAGATTAGTTTCCCAGTATTTGTCAAGACCCCATTTACAGCATTTGGTAAAGAATGGAAGCGTGGGGAAGAGTTTAATTGGATGAACCAGCAGTTCCGTGCTGAGGATTGGGAACAACAACTCCATAACGTCCACAACCTCTTCAACGCAGACTTTCTACACCACGACTCGTCAAAAGAACAAGAGACGAAGGTTGGTGACAGGTTGAACGAGATGAACGGTGAACAGCTTTACCGCCTCGTATCCCAACTAAACGCTGAAGTAAAAAGACGCACCACAAGCGCAACAGAATTTGCAGATAAGAAATGCAAGTCTTCCAAGATTGACACTAAACAGCGTGGTCTTATTCGTAGGTGGTTACGAAGCAATACTTGGGCAGAAGACATTTTCTATCAGTACCGAGACACGATCTTAGGTGAATAACAAAGGAGACGATCTGGATGGCTTGGAGCTACGATCCTACAGACTTAGATACTAGCACGGCTTCGGGTCGTCTCAACGTAGTTCGTTTACTTGTCGGGGACACTGATACGAGTGACCAACAGGTTCAGAACGAAGAAATTACTTTCGCACTAAGCGAGAATGGAAATAACGTATATTACTCTGCTGCTTGGGTAGCTCGTTCTATCTCAAACAAGTATGCTCGTCAGGTCAACATTGATTTGGATGGACAACTTTCGGCAGACTACAGTGACCTCTCGCGTCAGTACAATAGACTTGCTGACCAACTAGAGTATCAAGGCAAGAAATCTGGTGCCGTTCTTGGAATGGTGGCTGGTGGTATGAGTAAAGCACAAATGGAAGGTATCCGTCAGAACACTGACAGGTTCCAGCCAGCTTTCCGTAGGGACCAGTTTGATAATCCGCCGGATAGTGGTTTTTACTACGACTACGACTAATGGTGCTAGATGGCTCTCATGTCAGCAAATATACTTTTTCTATTGAATCGCTATGGGACTGAGGTAACTCTCAGTAAGCCCACCTATGGGGCATATGACCCTACTACTGGGACTGTAGTTTCTACCACTACCAACACTTATACTGTCCAGTGTTATTTCGCTAACTACGAGATGTCTGAGATTGACAGTGATAGTGTGGTCCTTGGTGATCGTAAGGCTTACTTCCCAGCAACAGATACATCTGGTGATGCACTACCTAAGCCGGATATGGAAGACACTATCTCTGGTTTTGGCGATAGCGTTAAGATTGTCAGGGTTCAAGAACTTTACTCTGGGGACCAACTCATCTGCTACATCTGTCAGGTTAGAGAATAATGCCAGTCAAGATTAATGCAAAGAAGGGTGGTAAATCTCTCAGTGCATCTATCAAGACACAGGCTGAAGAGATTGCTGAACCTCAGGTCAAGCAGAAGTTGGCAGAGATTGGTGACTACGCAACTCGTATCTCCCCTGTCTGGTCTGGTGCTTATGTGAAGTCATTTTCCTTCGTACCGTTTGGTTCTGGCTCTGGTCGTATGAGAACCTCTAAACTAGAGGACGACAACAGAGCAATGGAAGACCAGATAGTACGTGAGGCTCAGAATAACCTCAGGGCTGACCTTAACAAGATAGACCTCACTGAAGTTAATGGTGTAGTTCTTAGAAATAGGTCGCCTCATGCTAGGGCTGTAGAGTCTGGCCCAACACCAAGAAGTCCCACAGGGTATGCAGTGTTTGCTAAGGTAAAGGACAGGTTTAGATAATGGCTTCTATTTATGACGACATTCGGTCTGCCCTTGAGGTTAAACTCTCTGCCGTGGATGGACTTCCTGATGTGGCTTGGGAGAACCTAACCTTCTCACCGACAACTGGAGAAAGCTACGTAAAACCAAGGCTTATCCCTACGGTGCGTGAACCTGCTGTGAGGGGGTTAAACCCACAGATTTACTATCAAGGCATCTTCCGAGTTGATTGTTTTGTTCCCGAAGGTCTTGGCCCTGCTGCTGGCGATGACTTGGCAGATAAAATCATTGATGCTTTTGAAGCCACAACTGATGTGACTAATGGCAGCACCACAGTTTCTATCCGGTATGCAGAAAGAGAACAAGGTATGCAGGATGGAGCGCACTTCATGATTCCAGTCAACATTGGCTGGTACATCTATAACTAAGGAGACTTAATCATGGCCTTTAGCCAAGGATCGCGTAGTGGTCTGGCATATGTTGTTGAAAGCACTTTCGGCACTACTCCAGCTACGCCTACTTTTATTGACCTTCCCTACACCACCCAATCCCTTAATCTGACTAAAGACCGTGTTGCTGGTAACGACATCCAACCGGATCGTATGCCTCGTACTGACCGTCACGGCAACCGTCAAGCTGGTGGTGATATTGTAGTTGACCTCCGTAAAGGCGACTATGACCCGCTTCTCGAAAGCGCTATGTTCAACACCTTCTCGACTAACACTCTGAAAGTTGGCACTACTCCTAAGTACTTCTCTATTGAGGACCGTGCTGAGGACATCGACCAGTACCGTTTGTTCACTGGTATGGCTGTTAGCTCTATGGGTGTTTCCCTTGCTCCTAACCAGATGGTGACTACCACCTTCAGCATGGTTGGCAAGGATATGTCCATTAGTGGTACTTCCGCTGCCACTGCTGACACTGCATCTTCTGGCAATGCCCCGTTTGATGCTTACTCTGGCGACCTCAAGGTTGCTGATGCTGGTGGCACCCTTAGTGCTGTTTCCATCGTGACGGGTCTTGACTTTACCCTGAACAACTCTCTGGCTCCGACTTTCGTAGTTGGTGATGATGCTACCCCTCAGCTTGAGTATGGTCGTGCCGAAATCGAAGGTACTATCACTGCTTACTTTGAGGATGCAGCACTTATCAACCGCTTCATCAACGAGACTGAGACTGCTATTGAGGTTTCTGTCGATGATCCGACTGGTGCCAACCCCTACACCTTCCTGTTCCCCCGTGTGAAGATCAACAGCGCAGACGTTCCGGTTGATGGGCCTACGAGCCGTATCATTAACTTGTCGTTCATCGCTCTGTACGACAGCACTGAAGGCAGCAACCTGACTATCACTCGCACTGCCTAACCGTATCCCTAGCTAGGGTGGGGAGGCATGAGTGTCGGGTCTTGTGTCTCCCCAATTAACTTAACCCGATAACATAAAGGAAATCCCGATGGACCTTACTGACCTGACACCACAAAAAGATACTGTAGTTACTAAACTTGTAGACCCGCGTGATGGTAGTCCCCTCAAGCACAACAAGCAAGAGATGTGGATTGAACGTTACCTGCCGCACACTGGTGAATATAAGAAAGCACAATACAAACGCACACAGAAGTACCTGAAGGCCGCACAGAAGTCTAAAGGGAAAGAGTCAGACTTTGATTTGTATGAAGCGGAACAAGACCGCGTTGAGATCATCGCTGAGACGACTGTTGCATGGAAGATTTACTATGGTGGGGAGTGGGTAGAACTCTCTGTAGAGAAAGCCAAGGAAATCTACACCAAAGCGTTTTGGATTGTTGAGCAGCTTCAGGAAGAGGAGAACTCAGCAGACGTTTTTACGAAGACCTGATGTCAGATTTACTGTCGTGGGCAGAGTTCGAGTTTAAACTCAACAAACCTGACGACAATGGCATCACTGAGAGAGAACACTTACTACAAGTAGAAAGGCAGACTGGACATACGCCAAAAGCATTGGATAACCCGACAGAATTTCCTTCGCTATTGCTGTATATCTGGTCTGCCTTTTTGAGTTTGAACTCAGCTAGAACTGCTGGCTTCTCTGGACCTAACCCGATAACTTATACTGAATTAAAAGCGTGGAAGGAACTCACTGAGACACCGTTGAAGGCTTGGGATATACAGGCTCTTAAACGACTGGATCAAGTGTATTTGAGGACTGCTAATGGCTGATATACAAGTACTTATTGAAGTTGTCGGAAATCAAGACATGAACAAGGCGATTCGTCTTGCCGACCAGCTTGAGAAAGAGTACAAAGACCTTGACAAGGCTTTTAACAAGAATAAAATCTCTGCACAACAGTATGCTAGGGGTATTCAGCAGGTTGATGTTAAGGTAGAGCAGTTAATTGTCTCACAGAGACAGCTAAACAATACGTATAAAGCCTCTCAAAGATACACTCAGCAAGCCGCAAGACAAACCAACCAACTTGGTGTCCTCATGCAGCAGACGGGTTATCAGGTTGGTGACTTTGCTGTTCAGGTTCAGTCCGGCACCAATGTGATGGTAGCTCTAGGTCAACAGGCCACACAGCTTGTAGGCACCTTCGGCATGTTGGCTAAAACCACGAAAGGCATTGCTCTTTTTTCTGGCCTTGGTATCGCTATCCCTATTATAACTGGCATTGCTGGTGCATTTATGAGGATGAAGGGTGATGTAGATGAGTCTACAGATTCCATCTCTAGTTTTGAACAGAACCTCAGAGGTATGCGAAGCTCTCTAGACATAGCCCAAAGAAGCCTCAATGACTTGAAGCTGGAATATGGTGAACTTGCTGATGAAATTCAAAGGTCTTCTGAAGCAGCTTCAAGGGCGTACTTCTCAAATGCAATTAGAGATGTGGAAAACTTTGCCGACTCTCTAAGGGAGCCACTTGAAAACATCTATGCTCTTGAGGAGGCTTTTGACGAGGCTGTACTGAAATTAAACCCGAGACAAATGAGGATTGGTGGCGTTGATTGGAATACACAATCTCGAACGATCATGGATGCTGCCCGTGCTGTCAGAGAAGCTACTGATGAACTTGGGATGAGTCCGGGTGATTTCTCCAAGTTACAAGACATTATAACAGACCTCACCCAAGCGGAAGAACTTGAAGATGTCGTGAAAATTTCTGATGAAATAATACAAAGAATCAATCAAATCTATGGGGACTCGTCAAAACTCCCCGCGCCAATAGCTGATTTGATCCTAAAGCTACAGAGGCTGCAATCCGCTGCTGCTGAGGGTACGGGTACTCAGGAGCAACAAGCAGCTAACTTCGATAGGATGAACCTTGCCCTACTCCAGCAGCTTGACCTACAGAAAGAGATACTACAGTACGGTAAAGACTCTTTTGAAGTCAGTAATCTTCGTGTAGAGCAATCTATTGACGCTTACAATCAGCAGGTAGAGAAGCTGGTTGAGGCTAATGAACTAACCTCTGAACAAGGTGATATTCTAAAGACAGTCAATGCTGGTTTGCAGAGGTCTGCGCAAACTGCTACAGCTTTTAGGGATATTTTATCTGAGGTCAGCTCAGTGATGGGCGGTATTGCAATCCAATCTTATCAATTAATGAGCCTACAAAACCTTCAGGGTTCTATGACCTACTCTGGGAGAGGTGGTGATCCCCGTAGTTTTACAGGAGACTACACAAACGAACTCGGATATAAGACAGTAGAAGACCTTATTAAAGAGCTAACAAAATCTTCAGGCGGTGGTAAATCTGAAGCTGAAAAGGCTGCTGAACGACTAGCAAATTTGGAAAAACAGATTGCACTAGAAAAAGAACTTGTTGGTGCAAGTGAAGCTCGTAGTCGTATCCTTAAAGCCCTCGGTCTAGAGTTTGCAAGCCAGAACCCTGAGATTGTAGCTGGACTAGAAGATCAACTTGAACTCCTACAGAAGATGCAACAAGAGGAGGCTGGGTTAAAGTCTTTCGCACAGACACTACAGTCCTCTCTTGGTGATGCCTTCATGTCGATTGTAGATGGTTCTAAGTCTGCTGCTGATGCATTCAAGGACATGATACGTATTGTCATCAAGAAAGCCCTTGAGTTGTCTGTCATTAACCCAATCCTGAACATGCTCTTCGGTGGCATGGGTATGCCACTTCTACCTACAGCGTTTGGTAGTGCTAGAGGTAACGTATTCTCTGGTGGTCACGTAACAGCATTCGCTGATGGTGGTGTCGTTGGTGGTCCCACCTACTTCCCGATGACTGGTGGTAAAACTGGTCTTATGGGAGAAGCTGGCCCTGAAGCTATTATGCCCCTGAAGCGTGGTAAGGACGGTAAGCTAGGTGTTCAAACAACTGGTGGTGCAGTCACTGTGAACCAGACGATTAACATCAGCACTGGTGTACAACAAACCGTTAGAACTGAGATTAAGTCCCTTATGCCTATGATTGCAGATAATGCTAAGTCTGCCGTACTAGACGCTAAGAGACGTGGAGAAGCAGGTTTTTAATAGATGGCAATTTCCTACCCAAGAGCTTTACCTACGCATACAGGCTTTAGTTCCATTGAGCTGAGGGCTATCAATGCTGTGGCTACTCAATCGTCTCCCTTCACGTTCTCCCGTCAGGTCTATGATTATGGTGGTCGTGTCTGGGAAGCTGACATTACTCTGCCTCCTATGAAGCGTGATGATGCTGAACAATGGGTTGCATGGTTGACTAGCCTCAAAGGTCAATACGGCACTTTCCTACTGGGAGACCCTCTGGGAGCGACACCAAGAGGTTCTGCTTCTCAGTTCCAAGGTTTACCTAGAGTCAATGGCGCTAGTCAGACTGGAGAAGACCTAGTGATTGATGGTGCCTCTGCTAATAAGTCCGGTTGGCTTAAGGCTGGTGACTACATCCAACTAGGTACTGGGTCTTCCACTAGACTGCACAAGGTTCTTCAGGATGTAGACACTGATTCTAGTGGTAATGCTACCTTGACTATCTGGCCTGAACTTCGGTCGTCTCCTGCTGATAATGCTGATGTGGTTGTCTCTGGGGCTAAGGGTCTTTTCCATCTGACTGACAACACAACTACTTGGTCGATCAATGACATTAGTTCCTATGGTATCTCCTTTGGTGCTAGAGAGGTTCTCACACTATGAGTAGAACTACACTTACAGGCGATGAGTTTCAGCCGTTCTATGCTGTGGAGTTGGACCTAGATAGTGGCCCTCTCCGCTTGTGGACTGGTTCTGGGAACCTTTCCATTGGTGGTAATATCTTCTCCGGTGTCGGTGGTCTTCTAGCTATTGAAGGTGTTGAGGAAGTCACTGACCTATCAGCTAAGTCTGCCAGAGTTACTCTGAACGGCCTACAAGATGACATCATACAGGCTGCTTTCACTGAGCCTATGCAATACCGGAATGCGACAATCTACTTCGGTCTGAGGGACGATGGTATTGCTAATCCTATCTTTGGTGGACAGGTCAACACTGTTGACATAACTGATGATGGTGAAAGCGGTACAGCTACAGTAACTATCGACAGTATCTATGTCACTCTGGATAGAGTTAGACCACGGAGATACACAAGCGCAAGCCACAAGGCTGAATATTCATCAGACACTTTCTTTGATTGGGTAACTAAACTACAAGGACAACAGGTGGTATGGGGCCAACCAGAAACAGACTAAACGATTACCTTGATGTAGTCAGGGATAAGCCTTTCGAGTGGGGTGAGCATGACTGCTTTATCTTCACCAACAATGCTTGGACTGCTATGTATGGTCGTGGTTATGCTGATGATTGGGCTGGACTGTACATGCACAAGGGTAAACCCGTAGGTGCTAAGACCCTGATTAAAAGGTCTGGGTTTGATGCCCTAGAGGATGCCCTAGACGAAAGACTACAGCGCATTGACTACGTACCTCCATTTGGTTCTTTGGTCACTTGTGAGGAGACTGAGACTTACGCAACTGGTGTTATGCTAGGAATCTCCTGTGGTGTTCATGCTGCATTCGTTGGAGAAAACGGCCTAGTGTTTAAGAAGATCAACATGATAAAGGATGCTTGGGTATGCCACAGGCAATAATAGCTGCACTAACACCAATCGTTGGTGCTACCCTAGCGCCTGTCCTTGGCTATGGCCTGTACATTGGCGCAAGCTACCTTGCCCTTCAGGCTCTAGCCCCTAAAAACATTGGTGCTGGTCGTGGTCTCCAGACTAACTTCCGTGAGGCAACCTCTCCCCATGATTATGTCTATGGTCAGGTCCGTAAGGGTGGCACTATAATCTTTATGGAAGCCCCAGACCCAGACAGGGATTTCCTACATATGGTTATCGCACTGGCTGGTCACGAGGTTGAAGAGATTGGTCAGATTTATATCAATGATGAGATTGTCACGTTAGATGGAACCTCCCCGAATGGTGGTGGTTTTGTGACCTCATCTGATTGGGTGGCTGAAGACGGAACCAAACTAATCCGCATTAAGAAGCACCTTGGCTCCTCCGCACAAAACGCTGACAGTGACCTAGTAGCAGAAACTAGTGTTACTTCTGCTTTTCGTGGTCGTGGTATTGCTTACATCTATGTACGTATGCAGTATGACGGTGAAGTCTTTTCTGGTGGCATTCCTACCTTTACCGCTGTTGTAAAAGGCAAGAAGGTTGAAGACCCCCGTACATCAACCACAGCCTACAGCGCTAATGCTGCCCTTTGCATCAGGGACTACTTAATCTCTAGCTACGGTGTTGGTGATACTAATGTAGACGATACTTTCTTTAGTGCTGCTGCTAACACCTGTGATGAGAACGTAACCTTAGCTGGTGGTGGCACTGAGAAGCGCTACGAGATCAATGGTGTTGTAAGGGCTGACGAGACGCCTAAGCAAATCCTCGACAAGATGATGACTGCTTGTGGTGGTACCCTCTACTGGTCCGGTGGCACTTGGAAACTGCGTGTTGCAGAGTACACTTCTCCTATTCGTAGCCTAGACCTTAATGATGTCGTTAGTGAGATTAGTGTCCGCACTAGGGTCAACCGTAGGGACAGCTTTAATGCTGTTCAGGGTACTTTTGTTAATGCTGCTGATAACTACATTACGGCAGACTACAACAAGGTTGCTTCGCTTGTCTTTCAAAATGAAGACTATAATTACGAAAACGTACTAGACTTTCAACTGCCACTAACGACAAGCAATGCTATGGCTGAACGCCTAGCAAAGATACTCCTGTATCGTACTCGTGAGCAAATCCAGTTTGAGGCAGACTTTAACCTCAGTGCCTATGACCTAGAAGTTGGTGATGTTATCCAGTTCACTAACCCTCGTTATGGGTGGGTCAATAAGCAATTTGAGGTACGTTCTTGGAGGTTCTATGTAGACCAAGACGCTGGTAGTCTCAAGGTCCGTATGACACTTCAGGAGACTTCCTCTGCTGCATACGATTGGAATGCTGACGAGAGAGACATCATCTCGAACAACTCAATCCTCCCAAGATACTCTGATGGCGTGGGAATCACTCAAGTTGGTGTAGACGATGTTACTATCACTAAAGACGGGACTATTCTCTATGTCAAAGACGAGGGTATTGACACTGACCAAATAGCTGCCTTAGCCGTTACGAGTATTAAGATTGGAAACGCTGCTATTACTAGCGCTAAGATTGATAACCTTGCAGTTACCAATGCTAAGATTGACGACTTGTCTGTAGGCAACACTAAGATTCAAGACCTTGCAACTGGTAATGCAAGATATTTTGTGTCCTCTTATCTGACACCGAACAGTAGTGGTACAGCAGACTACTATTTTACAATACCTTTTGATTATTCAGGTGATGCCATAATAACCGTTACTGCATTAATAGGAGGCAGCGGTGGTTCCTCGGCTGGAGCGACAGTCTCTCTTACTGACCAACGGTATTTTAGCTCTGTTGGTTATACTATGTCTGGTTATACGACTATGGGCGATCACACAGTAGTTCGCAAAATAGATAGCAATGGAGCAAATGTGACAATGAGGGCGGCTGTAAGTGCTATCACAAATATTACCTCACCGTCTATAAAGTTTGATATAGTAGTCATTCAGAGGTACAAGTAATGTGGTTTACTAAGTATGACTTGAACACAGGTGAAATCATTATGCAGATGCAAGGTGATAAGAACCTAGCAGAGGCTAACGGCCCATATGTCGAAGGTAAGTTCTCTGCTGATACTCACCGCATCGTTGATGGTGTCGCTGTCCCTAAAGACCCTGCTGAGATTGAGGCCAAGGAGATTGAACAGGCTTGGTTTGAGCTACGTAGAATGAGGGGCGCTCTCCTGCAAGATAGTGACTGGACACAAGTACCAGATGCACCTGTAGACACTCAAGCATGGGCTGACTACAGACAACAACTGAGAAACCTGCCTAGCAACACAACTGATCCACGGGCTGTAGTCTGGCCTGAGAAACCGAATAGCTGAATAGGAAAAGACACAAATGGCAACATTTACGCATAAGAGGGGCGACACTTTTGAACTACTGTCCTCGGTAGAGAATGAAGGTGTTGCCGTTGATATTACTAACTACACCATTGCTAGTCAGGCAAGGGCTGCTGACGACACAGTACTTCAAACCTTCACAGTGACTAAGACAGATGCTGCTAACGGTATCTTCACAATCACTGCTACAGCCGCTCAGACAGAACTGTGGGAACCTGCTAGGTACTACATGGATATTGAGTTTATTGATGGTAGTGGTGAGGTGTCGTCCACGGAAACTTTTGACCTTAACGTGGTTGCAGATATTACAAGGATTCCATAATGGCCCAGTTTACAGTAAATCTTGCAGATACTTCAAGCCAGTCACAGTACTCTGTGAGTATTACCGATGGGTCAAGTCAATCTCAGACCACCATAGGGGACGGAACTACTCTTGCAAAGGTCTCTGTAAACCCTTCCCGTGGTCCTCAAGGTGCTGGCTGGACTGGAGTTACCTACAATACCTCCACTGGCAAGTTTGTCTTTACGTCTAGTGATGGCCTTGGCTACGAGTCTGATGACATCACTGTTGACCTAGACGCCGCTGTAGCTGCCGCTCAAGCCGCACAAACTGGGGCTGAGGCCGCTGAAACTGCAACTGAGGCTTTGTTTGACCAGTTTGGCGACCAGTATCTAGGTCCGAAGGCTTCTGACCCTACCGTTGATAATGACGGTAATCCTCTTGTTGAAGGTGCTGTTTACTTCAACACGACAGATGATGTCTTGAAGTTCTACTCAGGTACTACTTGGGTCGCTCCAGAAGCTATTGCTACTCAAGCTGCTACAGATGCACAGACTGCACAAGCTGCTGCTGAAGCTGCTCAGACTTCCGCTGAGACTGCTGAGACTAATGCTGCATCCTCTGCTTCTGCCGCTTCGACTTCTGAGACTAACGCTGCTTCTTCAGCTTCTGCCGCTTCGACCTCTGAAACCAACGCTGCTGCTTCAGCTAGTGCTGCTTCTACTAGCGAAACAAATGCTGCTACATCTGAAACAAATGCCGCTGCTTCAGCTAGTGCTGCTTCTACTAGCGAAACAAATGCTGCCGCTAGTGCCTCTTCTGCTGCAACCTCTGAGACTAACGCTGCCTCATCTGCGTCCGCCGCTGCTACATCTGAAACAAATGCTGCTGCTAGTGCCTCCGCTGCCGCTACAAGCGAAACTAATGCCTCTACAAGTGAAACTAACGCTGCTGCGAGTGCTTCTGCTGCGGCTACGTCTGAGGCTAACGCAGCAACCTCGGAAACAAATGCCGCTGCTTCGGAAACAAATGCTGCGACTTCTGAGACTAATGCCGCTGCTAGCGAAACTGCTGCTGCTGCTTCGGAGACTGCTGCAGCTACCTCTGAAACAAATGCCGCTGCATCTGCTAGCGCTGCTGCAACTTCGGAAACCAATGCCGCAACATCAGAAACGAACGCTGCGACAAGCGAAACCAATGCGGCGAACTCTGCGAATTACGCTTTTCAATCTCAGTATGCGGCAAATAATTCTAGGCTTGATGCGCTAGCGTCAAAAAATGCCGCAGTTCAATCAGCACTTGATGCTGCTTCTGTGTATGACAATTTTGATGATCGCTACCTTGGTGCCAAAGCGTCAGACCCAACTGTAGACAATGATGGCGACGCGCTCATTACTGGAGCAATGTATTTCAACACAACTGACAACGTGTTGAAAATCTACGATGGTTCTTCTTGGTATTCTGCTGACGCTTCTGCCACTGCCGCTGCTACTTCAGAAGCAAACGCCGCTGCTTCGGCTACCGCTGCTTCTACTTCGGAAACTAATGCCGCTGCTAGTGCTTCGGCTGCGTCTACTTCGGAGACTAATGCTGCAACAACTTTGTCGCAGGTTCAGACGCTCTATGATAACTTTGATGATCGTTTCCTTGGAAACAAAACCTCTGACCCTACTGTAGACAACGATGGAAACCCTCTTGTTGTTGGAACCTTCTACTACAACTCCACAACAAATGAGCTAAAAGTTTATGATGGGTCTGGCTGGGTAGCTCCTTCTACAAGTGCTTCAAACTCTGCTTCTGCAGCTGCTACAAGTGCAAGTAATGCTGCTTCTAGTGCATCTGCTGCGGCTACCTCGGCAATAAATGCAGCTAATAGCGCAAGTGCTGCAGCTACCTCAGAAACTAATGCAGCTACAAGCGAAGCTAATGCGGCTGCTTCTGAAACCGCTGCAGCTACCTCTGAGACTAACGCTGCAACATCTGAGACTAACGCTGCTGCTTCAGCTAGTGCTGCTGCTTCTAGTGCATCTGCTGCGGCTACCTCAGAGGCTAATGCTGCTGCCAGTGAAAGCGCTGCTGCGACTTCTGAAACTAACGCTGCTACCTCGGAAACCAATGCTGCCACCTCAGAAGCCAATGCTGCAACTTCTGCATCAAACGCAGCAACCTCGGAAACCAACGCTGCGGCAAGTGCTGCGGCTGCTGAAGATGCCGCCATCGTCTTTGCCATTGCTCTAGGATAAGATCATGCCCAACGTACTCACGAACTACACAAGCGCCGACATCGGCACCTCTCCTACAACTCTTTACACCGTTCCTGCCTCCACGACAGGCACCATTGTTGGCCTACAGGTGGCTAACACGACAACCTCTCAGATTACCGTAGATGTGCAGGTCGCTGGTGTTTACTTGGTTAAGGGCGCACCTGTCCCTGCTAACTCTGCTTTGTCGTTACTGGATGGAAAGTTGGTGGTTAAGACCACTGAGACTGTAGTGATTACCTCTGACACAGCTACCAGTGTGGATGCAATTCTGAGCGTATTGGAGCAGAGCTAATGAGCAGTCAGACAGACCTAATTAAGTATTCACGAAATAGTGTAGCAGACTTAACTCTGTCTGGCGGATTATACCTTGGCGGCACTGGTTCGGCTAATCTGCTGGATGACTATGAAATTGGCACGTTTTCATCTTCAGTGTCCGCCAGTAACCTAACCTCCTACGGCACCTTTACTGGGCGTTACATTAAAGTTGGTGCAATGGTGCATCTTACTGGCAACCTTGCTGGCGTAAATGCGGGTACAGGGTATCGGTATTTTGTTTTCCCCGCCCCCTTTCCACAGTACGCTGGAACCAATTTTAGTATGGGGGTTAGTACTAGCTACCCAGACGGGGATAGACAATCAGGTATTATCATCAACAACAGTAGCGGAGATTTATACCTCTTTTATGTAGGATGGAATAACGTCAGTAGTCAAACTGGCAGCGGGACAACTTTCACTATAACCTATGAAAGTTCCGCATAACACCCCTGTTGGATCGCAGGGTAGTCAGTCCACATAGCATAGGAGATAAACATGCTAACAGAACGCACAGTAGACGACAAGATTGAAATCGTCGGTGACTTTAAATACATTCAAATCCGCACTGTTACTATCATTGAGCGTGATGGTGTAGAGATTAGCCGTAGCTTCCGCCGCCGCGTAGTCTCCCCAAATGCTGACGTATCGGGTGAAACTCAAGAGGTTCAGGATTTGGTAGCACTACTACATACCCCAGAAGTTATTGCAGCTTATGAGGCACAGCTAGCATCACAGGAGGTCTGATATGGCAGGCTATATCGGCAGTAGAGCAGTATTAGTTTCTAACGGTGCAGAGCGCAAGAAGACCTACGCGATCACCTCTACAACAACAAGCCTAACTGGTCTGAACTACACGGTTAACCAAGTGCATGTGTACCACAATGGTGTTCGCCTAGTGGATGGTACAGACTTCACAGCAACAGATGGAAACAGTATTACACTAACTACTGCAGCAGAAAATGGCGATGAGGTTGTCGTTATTTCCTATGCTGGTTATCAGGTGAGTGACACTGTAAGTGCTTCACTAGGTGGTACTTTTAGTAGTGACATTGCGATTGATGGTGATCTTACTGTCGATACAGATACGCTCTATGTGGACAGCGCTAACAATAGAGTTGGAGTAGGAACGACAAGCCCCTCTGAAGCTCTTGAGGTAGCTACAGCAGTAAACGGAACGCCCACTCGTATTGAACTTTCTGCGAACGATACAGGAGGAACGACGAGAACAGGCTCTGTCTTTTTTGATGCAGACACAAACACTGTTGGGTTCCGAAACGGCGGTTCGAATGTGGTTCATGCAGACAGCAGCGGTAACTTGCTGGTAGGGCGTACAGCTGCTTGGGACTTTAACTCCGCTAACACAGAAGGTGTTGGTATCGCCCCAACCCACGTTTTTGCTTCTAGGAATTCTGGGGCGTCTGGTTACTTCAAGCGAGCTACGAGCAATGGGACGGTTGTTGAATTTTATCGGGGGACGTCGGGGGTCGGAAACATTTCAGTCACGACTTCTGCAACAGCTTACAACACATCCTCCGACTACCGCCTGAAAGAGAACGTAGAGCCTCTGACTGGTGCAGCAGACCGTGTATTGGCCCTCAAGCCTTCTCGGTTTAACTTCATTTCTGAGCCTGACAAAGTGGTTGATGGCTTTATTGCTCATGAAGCACAAGAGGTTGTTCCTGAAGCTGTCACTGGCGAGAAGGATGCAGTAGATGCAGATGGCAACCCAGAGTATCAGGGTATTGATCAAAGTAAGCTGGTGCCACTGCTAACCGCCGCACTGCAAGAAGCACTAACAGAAATTGATAACCTGAAAGAACGGGTTACTGCACTGGAGGGCAACTAATATGGCTGGCTACATTGGAACTATACCAACGCCTCAGGCTACTCAAACACGTCAGACATTCACCGCAACTGCCTCTCAGACAACCTTTAACACCCTTGGTTATACTGTAGGCTACCTTGATGTATTCCTGAACGGCGTAAAGCTGGTTGATGGCATTGACTTCACTGCTACGAATGGTAGTGACGTGGTGCTTACTACTGGCGCATCTGCTAGTGATATTCTTGAGATTGTATCCTACTCTACCTTTGAGGTTGCTGGTAGCATAAACGCAGACACCCTTGACGGGCTTGACTCGACTAGCTTCCTGAGAAGTGATGTGGCTCAGACAGTTTCTGGTGACTATACCTTCACTGGGGATAACTTCACAATTAGTCAGGGAAGCCCGCAGTTAAAGTTCAACGACACAGACCAAGATGCTGATGACTTTTGGATACACGTCAACTCCAACAACTTCTACGTTCTAGCCGACAGAGACGACCTTAATGATTGGGATGGGCAGCACCCTCTGCAATTAGAGGCCGATACAAATACAGGCTACTGCTTTGGCGAGCAGATTGCCACTATAGATGGCAACGGAAAACTAGCTGTTTCAAGTGAAGTCGAAACACCGCTTATAGACACTAATAGTGTACAAATCGGCAGCACAGTAACTCTTCAAGAATCTACAGACAGAGCCGACCTCTTGCAGATTACTTCAAGCACCTCCGGTTGGGGTGGTCTACAGATTAGGAACAGTTCTAACGAGGGTCGTTGGTCGTTCATGACTAACGGTGCCCAAGGTGGCATCTATGACGACGAGAAGAACAAATGGCATATCTTAATGACAGAGACTTTTGGTACCGAGTTAATGTACAATGGCAGTACAAAACTTGCTACCCAGAGCGATGGCGTCAACATAGTTGGGCACATTAGAGACGATGGTATTTATCGTCGCTGGGTTGATGTTATGGCGGTTGTGGACAACTCTGGGACATATGCTAATCGCAGGAACCACAACATTTCGTCCACTAATGACCGTGGTACGGGTGTATTCCAGCTTAACTTCTCTTGGTCTTTTCCTGACACCTACTATTCAATCGCTGGTTCTTCAGACACAAGTGGAGGAACAACAGTTGCTGCTATGGGTTACAATACATCTGCCTATGCCAACCTAACGACAAGTTCTGTAGCTATCGCAATGGAAGACGTCGATGGGGGCTACAGGGACTACAATAGAAACGGCGTATTGATCTGCGGAGAACTATAAAATGGAAAAGGTAAAGACCTACTTCACCATTGGCGGAATGGACTTTGACGCTGATGAATACCCCACCTTGACCGACCGTGTTTTTCGTGAGGCTTGGGCGGTGAACGAAGGTGAGAAAGCTGTCTATATTGACATGCCACTAGCTAGGGACATCTGGAGAGACAAAATCCGCAAGGCCCGTAAACCGGAGTTAGAGAAACTTGATGTAGAGTTCATTCTAAAGCTGGAGCGAGGTGAAAGCACAGATGAAATCTCTCAAAGGAAGCAAGAACTTCGTGATGCCCCCGCCCATCCAGACATTGAGGCAGCGCAGACACCTGAAGAACTAAAGCTAGTTCAGCCAGCCGGATTGGTGATCGAATGACCGAATATGTTGTATTATTAGAGGATGACCAGCTAGAGCATGTCTCGGTCATGTACGCGACTGAGCAATTCATGAAAACCGCAGCAGAGGGCAAGCTACCTCACATCAAATACTTGTGGAAACTGCGTGACGCTGAGAAGAAAGCTATTGAAGAAGGCTGGCATCATGAGTTTAGGCACAACCCAGATGATCTAGCCGCTGCTGTGTGGGCCTCTGAAAATGACAATGTTGGTCCACTCACTGAGGAACAGGCCATTGAGTATTTAATACTGAAGGACTGTGATGAGAGCATTTGGGGCAACTACCACAACATGCAGAGGTTCCGTGTAGTGAAGCGATCAGACCTCCCAGAGACTAGGGAGTTTAGAAACGCTTGGAAAATGGTACAAAGTTCTACCGAGCTGGTAGAATAGGGGTGGAGAATAATTATGAGTAAGGCAAGAAACGTAGCTGACCTCGGTGATGACTTTGATGGTACAGACTTGACGCTTGGCGGCGACCTTTCTGTTAGTGGTGATGTTACTACAACTTCAGTTTCTGGCGATGGCTCCAGTCTAACGAATTTGCCAGCACCAACTTCTTCGCAGGTTGGCAGTGCTAATGCTGGCCTCTCTCTTGGCGATGTTGGGACTTATGTTTACGCTGTAGCATCAGAGTCTTCTGCTGTTACAAGAGCGGCAGGTACTACAAAATCCGGTGGTTCTCTTGCTTATCCTGCGAGTTACTACGGGACAATTTTTCCTCAAGGCTATTATCCCGGTTACGTGAATGCTGCTGGAGATGCCTCTAACTTGTCTGGGACTTGGAGGGCGCAAAACAGGTATGTGTCTGTTAATGGTCAAGGCGGCTATATCGTTGGACCCGCACTATGGTTGAGGATTTCATAAAATGAACTATCGCAATGCAAAATATATTAATGATAACGGGTGGATTGATTGTGAAATTGAACACCCAGAGTATGGCTGGATACCCTACACACTAAACCCAGAAGATACTGACATGACTGTCGATAACAATGTGCTTCTGGCTGTTATGGCGGAGCGGGATGACGTAGCTGCTTATGTTCCGCCGACACAAGAAGAACTTGATGCCCAAGCCGCAGCCGCTGTTCGTCAAGAACGCGACATGAGGCTAATAGGTGAAGTCGATGTTATCGCTGGTAATGCTTTGCGCTGGTCTGCATTGACTAGTGAGCAACAACAGGCTTGGGCAGATTACCGTCAGGCTCTACTTGATGTTCCTCAGCAAGAGGGTTTTCCTCACAGTGTTGTATGGCCTGTTGCGCCGTAAGAAATTAACTAGGAGATTAGCATGGCTTATAAATGGTCTATGAGAAGCAAGCAAAACATGAGTGGGATTCACCCAGACCTACGTGCTGTGTTGGACCGTGCTTTAGAGATTACTGAACAGGACTTCATTGTCATTGAGGGGGTCCGTAATATCGACCGTCAGAGACAACTGGTGAAAGAGGGTAAGTCCTCTACCATGAACTCTCGTCACCTGACAGGTCATGCAGTTGATGTAGTTCCCTATCCTGTCACTTGGGACTGGGAATACTTTGAGCCTATTGCTGAGGCTATGAAAGAAGCTGCTGAGGAACTTGGGATTGATATTGATTGGGGTGGTGACTGGAAGAGTTTCCCTGATGCACCACACTTTCAACTAAACTGGAAGGCTTACCCAAATGCCTGAGAGAAGTGAGTGGCACTTAAGTAAGAGTGTCCCTGTCAGCTTAATAGTGTCTATCCTTGCTCAGACCGTAGCCTTGGTGTGGTTTGTATCGACACTACGAAACGATGTTAATAACAACACAACACAACTCATTAGGCATGAAACCCGAATCGAATCCGTAGAAGATGTTGCCCAGAACCAAGCAATCATGTTGGCTCGGATAGATGAAAACCTGAAAGCTATTAGAGATGCAATCGAAAGAGGCCAAAGAGTCACGGGAAGATAAGACCTACAAGCGAGAGGTAGCTATTGTACTTTTACTTGGGATGGCTTATGTAGTATCTACAGGCGATGTAAGTATGGTACAAGCTATTATATGGCCTGTGTTTGCCTTCGTTATGGGTGCCTTCGGGATGGACAGTTATGCTAAACAAATTAAAGATAGGTCTGGTAGTTACGACACTGATGGTGATTCCCAGTTGCGGTAGTCTACCACTCAATCTCCTCACTGGTGGTGGCCCTAATGTAGCTGCTAATACCCAAGTGGGAGAGACTAATAGCCAGACCATAGGAACCACAGAAGTCTCTGAACAGACTATTTCTGAGTTTACTGCTGAGGATGTTCGTCAGAGTAACGACAAGAATAAGGTCCAAGCAGAATCTGTCCAGACTGTCGTTGTTAATGAAGTTCCTACGTGGGTAATTCTTCTGCTAGTCCTTGGGTGGTTGCTCCCTAGCCCCAATGAGATTGGTCGATTAGTTAGGAAAACTGTCTTCCGCACAAAAGAATAGGCCAGCCCCGTTAAGAGCCAGCCTACTGTTAATTTCCACTGTACGCCCCTGCCGTTAATTCGGTGGGGGTTTTTCTGTTTCTAGGTCTTCCATAAAGTCAGGGTCTCTCTCCTGTAGATAAAATGCGGTGTGCAGGGATAGGGCTGTTGTAGCGTTAAGGAGTTTCCACATAAACCCAATAGCGACAGTCAATAATAGGCTAATGGCTAAGGTGGCTACAATGAGTATTGATTCAAGCATTAGATTCCTCGTACTCTCGCATCCAACGTAGATAGACCTCAGCCTTCTTTAAGTCCTCAATACCGTTTTTGTATTTGTACCGCCACAGATACTTCATGACATTGCCCTTACAGTAAGCTGGAAACTCAGAGCCTAGACTTGCACGGATAGCTTCAATAGCCTCAATACCATGTTGGTTGTAGTGACTTGGGTGATTAACCATATCCATTAGACATTCTCCTCAGTAAACACTTTGATCCATTGCTTACATATATCACTTCTAACCACATCATCAATAGTAAACTCAATAATTGGTATCGGTAACATGTACTTCTTTGTATAGTGAACCAGTTTGGTTAGACCATCAGCTTCCTTAAGGTCACTCTGTTGAATATCACCGTTGAGGACTAGCTTAGACCCTTCACCGATACGAGTGACCAACATCTTAAGTTCTGGTAGAGTGATGTTCTGGGCTTCATCTACAATGACAAAGGTATCCTCAAAGGAACGACCCCTCATTAGAGCCAGAGGTGCAACCTCAATGTTCTGGTTCTTAAGCCCTGTCTCAACAACCCCTTTTGTCAGGTGCCTCTCTAGTACATCGACTACAGGTAGCGCCCAAGGAGCACACTTCTCCTCTAAATTTCCGGGCAGGTAGCCAATGTCTTTACCTACAGCTACATGGGGTCGAGTGATTACGATCTTGTGGATGTTCTTAAGATGGTACTGATTAGCAGCAAATGTAGCGACACAATAAGTTTTACCAGTTCCAGCAGGTCCAAACACAATAACCTGATCGGAGGTCTTTAGAGCTTCTAGGTAAGTCTGTTGGTTGTCGTTCCTTGGGACTAGGTGGATAGGCTGTTTCTTTTCGTCATGCTTTGTCTTATCTCTCCGAGTTCTGGGTTTAGGTTTCTGTTGAACCATTGTTTTTCCTTTTGTGTTAAGGTGAGCAGTTTAACGTCATGCTCAGGACTACTCTTATGTAAGGTCTACAATCTCACATACCCCAGAACTGCAAGCTAGGGATTGCATACCAGAGGTATTGTCTTCCTCCTCGTATTCTGACAAGCGGCCCCAGTCCATGTCTTTAGGCATTTGACTTAGGACTTCTTCGTAACGCTCTTTGTCACACTCCTGATAAGGTGCCTGTTGATATGTGCCACCATCGTAAGGTAGGAACGACACACCAGACATTTCATCAAAGTGCTTATAGACAAAGGCACCCACATCAAGCCACTCATCATCCTTAACAGAGACAGTCACAGAGGGCTTATGTTCACACCAATGGCGTTGATAGGCCAACCAAGTCTCCAGTTGCTCAACAGCACCCATATCTTCACGTACAACAGAGTTATCAGGGGACTTCACAGGGAAGCTAAAGACTGTAGTACTATTAGGCTTCATGACACAAGGCTCATTAGGGACACCCATGTCAATCATAAGCTGCGTCAATGGGTCTTTGTTATCCCCCCTAACAGTGCGAATGTAATAAGGGCTATGGCGAGTATGAATACCAGACGCGGAGTCCACAAGCTGAGAAACCGTACCACTCGGTTTGACGCAAGTGATGGCGGCAGAGACTGGGATACCAAGGCGGTCAGCCCACTCACTATTAGTAGCGACAGCAATACTGCGAAGGTGGTCAAGAGTACCCTCCAATCCTTTGTTCTTTGTTGTCGTTAGTGGGTTATCCATTATCCCCGTGAGTGACACACCGAGCAATCGTTCTTCTTCGGTATTTCGCTGCCACACCTTTCGCAGATACGGGAAGCGGGTATAGGTTGACTGAATAGTTCCCAGAATGGTTGCAAGACGGACCTTCCGCTCAAGGTCTTCAATAGTGTCCGTAGCACGAATTACTACCTCCGTTAGGTTGCAGAACTGATAAGGTCGAAGAATGATTTCGCTGCAAGGGTTAGTACCAAAGTCAAAGTTGGGGTCACGACGACCGTTCTTAGCGGCTTGTTTCTGACTAGCTACTCGGTTGAAGATACCACGCTCACCAGACTTACTTTCGATAAGGGCAGTCCACTCACGCATGAAGGTTTCTACATCAGGCTTTTCGCTGTAGGCCACAGAGTTGTTAGCCAATGCACGTTGCCCCTGAGTTTCCCACCACATACCGGATTTAGCATGACGCATACGATCATCAGACAGGTTGCTGAGGCTAATCATTGCAGAACGACGAACACCTCCAACTACAACAACCTCACCGATCTTACACATGATGTCATGGCACTCAATGGAGTTTAGCTTACGTCCAATAGCATTACGGAACTTCTCGATAGTGAATTGGAAAAGGTCTTCCAGAGGAGCAGGGCCAGAAGCACGACCACCGAAGGTTTTCAGCTTTGCACCAGCAGGACGAACACCAGAGACATCCCACTTAGGGACTTCACCAGCCCACAGGAGGCTCAGAAGCTGACGATATGCCTTAGCCCAACCCTCTTTGCTATCCTTGACTACAATGGTGGTATCGCTGTCAAACAAGGTATCAGGTACTTCCGGTAGCTTGTTGATGTACTGTCGTTCAACAGAGAAGCCTACGCCCGTACCACACAGAAGGATGAACATAGCCTCGTCAAAGG